>Ga0208300_100215_pt1 | contig 54451 bp, 45 predicted proteins | sample 23_taG_FD_184096 | JGI IMG/M metagenome (GOLD analysis project Ga0208300, IMG submission 184096) | Marine viral communities from Cariaco Basin, Caribbean Sea - 23_WHOI_OMZ (SPAdes) (version 2) | ecosystem: Environmental > Aquatic > Marine > Oceanic | place: Caribbean Sea: Cariaco Basin...
GAGCGAGCACGTCGTCTAAACTGTAGCAAAACAGGCATTTATCATGCCCTAAAGCGCCTAGGCATCAGTCAAAAAAAAGACCTTAGAGCACCCAAAAGCGTGTCCAATAAAAAGAGCGGCGTATCAGAGTAAGCTTGATAACTTTAAACAGCAAGGCTATCCCATTGTCTATATGGATGAAAGCGGCTTTGAGCATGAGACCATCCGCTCTCATGGTTACGCGCCTATTGGTAAACCCTGTATTGATCGCTATAACTGGCAAGGTAAAAAGCGAACCAACGTTATCGGCGCTCTGTATAACAAGATGCTGTTTGCACTGGATTACTTTAAGTACAACATTAACAGCAGCATATTCTACGACTGGTGCAAACAAACCCTGATCCCAAGTCTTAAAACCAAATGCGTGATTGTCATGGACAACGCTCGATTTCATAAGAGTAAGCGTATTCAAAAGCTACTGAACAGGCATGGTCATCGTATTTTATGGTTGCCGCCGTACAGCCCAGACTTAAACCCTATCGAGAAAAAATGGGCTCAGGTGAAGTTTCTACGCCAAGGCTGGATGGAGAATGATTTATCCAAATTGTTTTATGATATTTGTCCAAAGCATAACAGTTTTATTTTAAACTGACTATATCTAGATTTATACAAAGCTATGATATTGAAGGCTGTCTAATTCAACACCCTGAACTAATTGAACTGACAAGTGATAAAGTTGTTATTGACGGAATCATAACTACTAACTGGGACTTACTACTTGAGAAAATATTTCCAAAGTTAGAAGTCTATGTTGGGCAGTCAGATATACTCTTCAAGCATCCACAAGCTGTTGGTGAGATTTTTAAGATTCATGGTAGCTGCACTGACTTTAACAGCCTCATATTGAGTAGTAATGACTATAAAGACTTCAATCAAAAAAACCCTTATCTAGCCGCGAAACTTATTTCAATATTTCTTGAAAAACCTGTCATATTTCTTGGATACTCACTCTCAGATGAAAATATTACTGATATTCTTGAAAAAATAGAAAGAGTTATTGATTCAGAAGATAAGATTAATAAGTTATCAAAAAACATGATATTTGTTACCAGAGCCAATGGTAGTGAAGAGCGAATGACTTGTGTAGAAATGCCAATAAATGATAGGAGGCTTGCGTTCACGCATATAAGAACTGATGACTTTAGTAAGATTTATAGGGCGTTACAGTATGCTGAAAGGAAAATACCTGTTGATTTTCTTAGAATATTCAAAGAACAAATTTATAATATTGTAAACTCTAGAGAAAAGTCCGACTTGCAATTAAAGTATGTTGATTTTGATAATGCTATTAAGGATAAAGATATAGATTTTGTCGCTGGTGTGGGGATGGCATCTACATCAGAGTTCGGGATGAAAGGAATCCAAGGTATTTCTGCTCGAGATCTTATTAGAGACATTGTTTTCGATGACTTACAGTTTTCAAGCGAGGAGATTGTAAGAGCATTACCTTTATTAGTCAAAGCAACTCCCACATATACTCCTGTAAGAAAATACCTAAAAAATTGTAACTCAGTTATAGAGTTTACAGAAAAACAAATGGTTAAAAGACTAGGACTATCCTCTGAAAGCTATATTGGTAAAATCATCAAATCGAATCAAATTGCTAAAACTGTAAAAGATATTGTTAAATATGAGGATATCTTAAACAATAAATTCTATGATGAAAATAAAAAATTAGATGTGCTTAGCGTATGGTTGAATGAAAATAAGAGATTTGAGAATTGTGTAGCTATTAGGAACGAGTTGAAAGAGAATTATGATTCTTGGATAGAAAAAGCTAACTTCCATAATTTCAAACGCTTAGTTTGTATCATCGATGAAATAGAAAATAATGACTTATATCCACAGCAGTCATATGTTTGATTAACGATCGTACAAGCCATCAAGACTTATCTAAAACTACAAGCGAAAAGCAAGTTTCCGCTATTAACTTCTTAAACCCAAATTTAAGACGCCTTCTACTCACCTAGAAGGCGTTTTTACTCATAAGCTGTATAGATATATAAACCCATATTAGCCCCGCACTTTGCTTATTTTATAGCCCTCATTTGCTATACTAATCCACTTTATCAATTACATAACCCCTCAAACATTCACGGTAACCTTATGAAGTTCTCAAAGTTTGGTCAAAAATTTACCCAGCCCACTGGCATCTCACAATTGATGGATGATCTGGGCGACGCGCTAAAAAGCGATCAGCCAGTCAACATGCTGGGCGGTGGTAATCCTGCCAAAATTGAAGCCGTCAATGAGCTGTTTTTAGAGACGTATAAGGCGCTGGGCGTTGATAACGATACGGGCGTGCCCAATAGTAGCGCGATTATTAGTATGGCGAATTACTCTAATCCGCAAGGGGATGCAGGCTTTATCGATGCGTTGGTCAGCTTCTTTAACCGTCACTATGATTGGGACCTCACGGCAGAAAACATCGCCCTGACCAATGGCTCGCAAAACGCTTTTTTCTATCTGTTTAATCTGTTTGGTGGTGCGTTCACAGATGAGCAAAGCCAAGATAAAGAAAGCCTGTCTGTCGATAAATCGATTTTATTGCCTTTAACGCCTGAATATATTGGCTATAGCGATGTGCATGTGGAAGGGCAGCATTTCGCAGCCGTATTACCGCATATCGATGAAGTGACGCATGATGGCGAGGAAGGCTTCTTTAAATATCGCGTGGATTTTGAGGCATTGGAGAACTTGCCAGCGCTCAAGGAAGGTCGTATCGGGGCGATTTGCTGTTCACGCCCAACCAACCCAACTGGCAACGTGCTGACCGATGACGAAATGGCGTATTTGGCTGAGATCGCTAAACGCTACGACATACCGCTGATTATCGATAATGCTTATGGTATGCCCTTCCCGAATATCATTTACTCTGATGTCAATTTGCATTGGGATAACAATACGATTTTGTGCTTTAGCCTGTCCAAAATTGGCCTGCCCGGTATGCGTACAGGTATCATCGTGGCCGATGCCAAAGTGATTGAAGCGGTCAGCGCGATGAATGCGGTGGTCAATCTAGCACCGACGCGCTTTGGGGCGGCGATTGCCACGCCATTGGTACAAGACGACCGTATCAAGCAATTATCCGATGACGTCATCAAGCCGTTTTATCACAAGCAAGCGAAACTCGCGGTGACGCTATTAAAAGACGCATTAGGCGATTATCCGTTGATGATTCACAAGCCTGAAGGGGCCATCTTCTTTTGGCTATGGTTTAAAGACTTACCGATTACGACCCTTGAGCTATACGAGCGTTTAAAAGAAAAAGGCACATTGATTGTGCCAAGCGAGTACTTCTTCCCCGGTGTCGACGTCAGTGATTATCAGCACGCGCACGAGTGCATTCGTATGAGTATCGCAGCGGACGAGCAGACGCTGACTGATGGTATCAAAGTAATTGGGGAAGTGGTACGCCAACTTTATGATGAAGCCAAGTAAAAACCGTTCGTGATAAACACAAAAAACGGACTATCAAATAGTCCGTTTTTTTTGCGCTATAAGCGTATACCAACCTTTTAGTTAAGCGCTTTTAGTAATTCCTTAGCGCTAAGCTTACCAAACTCATTGGCCGCCAAAGGGCCATCCCCTGAGATGAGCTTTCTATCTTGGTGTGTCTGCCCTGATGCCAGTTTATTATCAATCGTGACGCCTAGCTCTTCGAGTTTATCCCCAAAGTACCAAGGCATAGTACCCGGCAAATAGCCGAGTTTTGGCATTTGCTTATCCATTGCAGTTGGGAACGCGACTATCTCATAACCTTTAAAGATAAACTCGCACTCAGACTTAGCGTCTTTATTTGCCGTATCAAGATCGCCTAAGTTAGCCGCTAATAAAGCCGCAGGTCCATGGCAAATCGCTAACACGAATAAGTCGTTGTCATAACCCCACCGTAGCAATTCGCCAAGACTTTCATCTTCCGGCAAGCCAAGCATTGCGCCATGACCACCTGGGATAAATATGGCCGCATAGTCATCGCTATCGGTCATGTCATTTTTGACAAAGTCAGCGATACTTTTAGGTTTCTCAAGCTTTGACTGGTATTCCGCGTATATTTGTTTGACGTCGTCATCGTCTTCTGGCATCGCCCACTGCTCGACTTTGACAGACTCCCCATTTGGCGTAAAGACGTCCACATTGAAGCCCGCTTTTTTAAAGTGCAACAAAGGCACCATCATCTCAACCGGATGATTGCCAGTCTCAAACTTCTTACCGTTTTCCATGGTCATGTATTGCTGCTCGGTACAGACCATCAGGATTTTTTTATTGCCGGTATAAGGCGTGTCGTACTCGGTATGGTCGTAATTGGTTTTGTTTGGTGCTGCCAATTTTAACGATGACTTCGAAGGAATATACACGCCCGCGTTGGTTTCTTGGGGCTGTAAACCCAACGTATCTTTTGCATTGTCTAGTAGGTCTTGAATATTCATAGTGCTTCCTATTTATTATTATAACCATCCCAAAACGGTCGATTAACTTGGTCAAACTTTTGGAAGGTGTTAGTTATAGTGAACGGATAGCGAGTTAAGTAATAAATAAAGACGATAATTTTAAAAGACACGTCAATGTCGCTACCCTTTGAATTTAAGATAACAAACTGAGGAAGCGTTAAATAGTACAGACTTTTTATATTTCGTAAGCTTTGTAAGTGTGAGTTGCTAAGCGTCTACGTTACGGAGTAGCTAATCTGGCAAATTACAGTAATGACTAGTGAGGCGATCAGTAAAAAGTCTTAAAAACGTGAATTGTAAAAATGTGACACACAGCAACTAAAAAACGGACTAGTAGTCCGTTTTTTTATGGCGTTTAACCTGAGTGACTGACTGAAAAATTTTTGTCCATAAGGTGAGAGCATAGAGCACGTACGGCCACAAGCCAGTATTCACAATATCATGAATGCTGGCCTTTAGCTCAGCACGTCCCATCCCTGAAACGCCCAACTCGGTGATGGTATGGCGGTTATCCAAATACTCACCCAAGAGGGCAATACCCGTCACCAGGATTAAAGCCATAAACGCCCTGACACTGTATTTTTTGAAGAGTGGACGCAGCAGAATTAAACTCAATAGATACACGCTCATACCGACGTAAATATGCAGCGCATCTTTTTCTAGCCCTGTGGCATTCATAATGCCTGTCTTAAAGATATAAAAGTCCACTTTGTTTTCCACATATAAAAGAGTAGGAAATAACTAAAAATAAAAAAGAGTTTGCGACAATGCAAACTCTCTTGCGCGAGGCAAAACCGTGCTTTGCGCCCTCCTCGCTCAGGTTACACACTTACTAACTCATCCTACTGCACCAAGTCTTCAACTCATATTGTCTAAATGTCCCACTCCACAAAGTTCTTTAACAATTGTAAGCCCGCGGTATGGCTTTTTTCGGGATGGAACTGAGTGGCAAACAAGTTATCTTGCACGATACTGGCACAAAACGGCTGACCATAATCACAGATAGCAGCCACTTGTGAGCTATCGCTAGGCTCGCAATAATAGCTGTGCACAAAATAAAAATGCGCGTTGTCTTCGATACCATGCCACAACGGATGATCAAGATCCATGCCGCTGATGGTATTCCAGCCCATGTGCGGCACTTTGATGGTCGCGCCTTGCTCATCCCTCCACGTGGGATCGAACGCTTCTACGCTGCCCTTTAAAATACCAAGACAATTTGTCCCACCATTTTCTGCTGACTGCTCAAACAGTGCTTGCATACCGACACAGATGGCCATGACAGGCTTTTTGAATATCGCCTGCTGTATGACTTCATCGATGCCAGCATCTTTCATGCCAGCGATACAGTCTCGCATCGCACCAACGCCCGGAAATACGATCTTATCCGCAGCCGCGACTACTTTTGGGTCATTAGTGATAGCCACTTCGGCACCGACGAGCGCCAGCGCTTTGCTCACAGAATGCAGATTGCCCATACCATAATCTAATAACGCTACTTTGGTCACTTTGGCCATTAAAACGCCTCTTTTGTCGATGGCAGGGTGTTAAGCGCGCGCTCATCATACTCACAAGCCATACGCAGCGCACGGGCAAACGCTTTAAAGGTTGACTCGATTTGATGATGGCTGTTTTTGCCTTTGAGGTTGTCCAGATGCACCGTCATCCATGAGTGATTGACGAAACCATAAAAGAACTCGCTAAACAAATCGACATCAAAGCGGCCCACATGCGAGCGCGTAAAAGGAATGTCCATGTGCAGGCCTGGGCGACCGGATAGATCAACGACTGCACGGGTCAAAGACTCATCTAGAGGCGCGTAAAAATGCCCGTAACGGCGGATGCCTTTTTTATCACCAAGCGCTTTATTAAACGCTTGGCCTAGCGTAATACCCGTGTCTTCAACGCTATGGTGATCATCGATAAACGTGTCGCCTGTACATTTGATGTCTAAGTCAAACAAGCCGTGACGTTTGATTTGATCGATCATATGATCCAAAAATGGCACACCTGTATCCACCACCCCTTGACCTGTACCATCAAGGTTTACGGTACAAGTGATTTGTGTTTCAGCCGTATTGCGTTCCACAGTCGCAGTACGGGCGGGACGACCATATAGGTTTGCATTTGGCGAAGGGTTTTGCTCAGAAGCATTGGCTGTCATGGCGACTCTCTATCAATAAAAAGCGGTCAATAAAATAGGGCAAAAAAACACCCAGTACATTTTGCTAGCATCTAAATTCGTTAACCATAAAGATGTTCTAAAAATATCTCAAAGAAGGCATAGTGTTTATACAAGATACTAAAGTTTGATTTTTAGCATAGGTGACACTGTCTATTCTCATCATAGCAAACCCTAACATTTACTGCCACGACCAAGCCGTAAACCACGCACAAAATTGCCTCATTCTGCTAAAATAGTGACTTCAGTTTAATCAATCATGACCGACGCTATAACGCCACGCTATATCATATTATAGAAACCGTCTGTTTATAGGAACTCCTATGCCTTTAGAAGCGATTGCCATCCACAGCTTGGATACGCCCCTGATTAAAAAGCCTGCCCGTGAGAATGAGCTATCGGAGCGTCTACACGCCTTGTATGATAGCGATGATACACAGCCTGATGGAGCAGAAGTATTAAGTCTCTTTGAGCAAGGCTTTAAACGGGGTCAATGTCTCTATGTCGGCATGTTCAATGACAAACCTATCGCGGCCGTTGCCTGCTTTGATGATGGGCAAACCAATGCCAAGCGTTTGCAATACCTGACGGTACATCCACAAAATCGCGGCCGTGCCATCGATGCAAAATTCATTAAACTGGTCTATGATGCTGAGGTAAAAAAAGGCGTACGTGAATTTGTTCCTGCTGATGCCGATATTCATCGTATCATGAGCGAGTACGAGCTACTGCGCGTCAAGGACTAAACACAGCTTTAAACCCTTTGATTTTATCAAAATTTGCTTATTTTTGGTCTTTTATCACATATAATGCGAAAATAGCTTGACAGCGACGCGTATATTTAGTTTAATAGCGACCTCAACGAAGACGGCTCGATAGCTCAGTAGGTAGAGCAACGGATTGAAAATCCGTGTGTCGGCAGTTCGATCCTGCCTCGAGCCACCATTCGTTACTAGATTCGAAAAACCCTCAAATAGTGATATTTGAGGGTTTTTTTATGCCTGAAAATAGTGCGATTTTATGGCAATAAAGTCTATCACTCTCAGCCTTTCACAGCTGGACAACATTTTTAGACTGTTTTTTAAACGGCTCGGCTCAGTATACTAAAACTCACTGCCCACAACAGGGGACGTTATGAGAGAGTTTGATTACGATTTGGACTATCAAAACTTGGATTTGCGCGCGCAGCCTGAGTTGTATCGGGTTGGCCGCGGTGAGCAAGGCGTGTTATTGGTCGAGCCTTATAAATCTGAGATACTGCCGCATTGGCGCTTTGCGACGCCTGATATTGCCCGCGAGAGCAGCGAGACGATTTATCAGATGTTTTTGGATTATCTGGCGGCTGATGATTTTGTTGGCGCTGATATGGCGCGTAAATTTATCCAGATGGGCTATACCCGCGCCCGCCGCTATGCCAATCATAAAGGCGGTAAAAAGTACAAAGGCCCAGTCCCAGATGATAAAAAAGGCCAAAGCGGGGCGCACGGACGTGAAGAGCTACCACGGCAAGATGAGGACCCAATTAAAGCAGAATCAGCGCGTATTTTTAAACAAAAATGGGATCTGTGCCGCAAAAACGAGCGTTATTTGATGATGAAAGCTGAACATCGTGAGCGTTATAAAGACGTTGAATAAGCATAAAACGCTTTAATAATCATGCCTCGCATGTCAAATAATAATAGTTTTATCATGGCTAGCGGCAAAACAGTGAGGCTTAACGACTTGCTGTGTTAAGGTAATAAGCCCTAGCATCCCTCTTCCAAAATATCTATTACGCGGACACCAATAATGACAATAGACAATAAGAAACTTTTGATTTTTGATTTTGATGGCACATTGATCGACAGCGTCCCAGACTTGGCTGACGCCGCCAATATCATGCTTGGCCAGTTAGGAAAGCCGAGCTATCCTATTGACACCATACAAGAGTGGGTAGGCAACGGCTCACGTATGCTGGTTGAGCGCGCACTCTCTGGTAGCATTGAGGTTGATCCCCATCTGTCAGACGCAGAGATAGAAGCGGCTGAGCGTTTGTTTTTCGATGCGTATGCTGCCCACGACACGAGCAAGACCAGCGCTTATCCTGACGTCGAGACAGGTTTAAAACAGTTAACAGACGCTGGTTTTACCCTAGCATTGGTCACCAATAAACCGATACGCTTTGTGCCCGACATATTAGCAAGCCTAGGCTGGACTTCATATTTCGCCATGGTCTTGGGCGGTGATAGCTTATCTGTCAAAAAACCCGATCCTGCACCCTTATTGCATGTTTGTGAGACACTACAGTTTGATCCCACCCAAGCGCTCATGATTGGGGACTCTATCAATGACATCCAAGCTGGCAAGCGTGCCAATATCGATACGGTTGGCTTATCGTATGGTTATAATTATGGCAAAGATATTCGTGATAGCCAGCCTAACCAAGCCTTTGACAGTTTTAAGGCCCTGCTAGATTGGGTACTCAAATAAAAAGGGTAGTCAGCTCACCACAATAGAAATGTGGCTGACATTTGACCTCTGTTATTTACTGCGATAACTGAGGGCCTCAGAGACATGGGCACTAGTGATATCAGCACTATCGGCAAGATCTGCAATGGTACGTGCGACTCGCAATACTCGATGATAGCCACGTGCCGATAAATTTAAGCGTTGCTGAGCGAGCTGCAGTAATTGCTGCTCACTCTCCCCTAGGGGCAGATATTTGTCAATCTCGCTAGGGCTAAGCTCGTTGTTTACTTTTTTCTGCCGTTGTAATTGGCGCTTGTGAGCAGCAGCGACTCGAAGCCGAACCTGCTCGGAGGTTTCCCCAGCCTCCGCATTTTGCAAATCAGCAATCGGTAACGCTGGTACCGTAATGTGTAAATCGATGCGATCAAGCAGTGGCCCTGATAGTTTGTCTTGATAGCGTCTAATCTGCTCAGGACGGCAGCGACAACGGCCTGATGTGTCACCATCATAACCACACGGACAGGGATTCATGGCAGCAACTAATTGAAAATTGGCTGGAAAAGTCATTTGGGAGTTGGCACGGCTAATAGTGATTTGCTTGGCTTCTAATGGCTGGCGTAACACCTCCAGCACACTCCGATCAAACTCTGGCAGTTCATCAAGAAACAAAACGCCTTTATTGGCAAGGGTAATCTCGCCAGGTTTGGGGCGCGAGCCACCACCCACCAACGCCACTGCCGATATAGTATGGTGAACTTGCCTAAATGGCCGTGTACCATAATCATAATCGCTATCTGCGACAGAATACGTACTGGCAACCTCTAACGCATCCTCAGCGCTCAAATCTGGCAAAATAGTGGGTAGCCGCGATGCCATCAACGTCTTGCCTGAGCCGGGCGGCCCTGTAAATAGTAACGAATGGCCGCCTGCTGCTGCAATCTCAAGCGCGCGCCTAGCATGATGCTGTCCTTTCACATCCGTTAGATCCACTTTATAGCCCACCTGCTTTGGTGCGGGGCTAGGCGGTACTACCTCTAAACGCGTATCCAGTTCATTTGAGTCTGATAATGACTGCAAATGATCACAAACACTCTTTAAGCTTGGTGCGGCTAATATCGTCACACCATCCACACGACTGGCCTCAGCACCGTTCTTGATTGGTACGATGAGCTGCGGTGTCGTCTGCACTGAAGGTGATGCTTCACTGCGCTTTTGGCTATTATCTTCTAACACTTGTGCTAATTTTAATGCCAATCCTTCAGCTTTGATCGCACGTGCCACTGCCAGACTACCTGTCACCTGCCGAAGCTCACCATTGAGCGCCAACTCACCAATAAACTCAAACCCTGATAGCACATCCGGTTCCACCTGCCCACTTGCCGCCAGTATTCCTATGGCAATGGGCAGATCCAGACGAGCACCATCTTTTGGCAAATCAGCAGGGGCCAGATTAATCGTCAGACGCCGATTGGGAAACTGAAAACCTGAGTTGAGAATCGCAGAACGTACGCGATCCTTGCTTTCTCGTACTGCCGCTTCAGGCAAACCAACAATGGTCAGGGCTGGCAGTCCTTGCGATAAATGCACCTCAATAATAACCTTAGGCGCATGCAAACCGACGACCGAACGGGTATAAACTTGAGCAAACGACATCAGTGCTTCCTAATATAGGGAATAATTTATCATAAAGTATTATTTATTAGTGCGCAAATGTCGTCTTTTATTTATAGGGTATAAGAGAAAAGCACGCCCCGACCACCCCACTGCTAATAAGGATTTGCTATAATAGCGACTATACATGCAGCCATGAATAACCTATCAGCAGCAATATCTAGGATTAAAACGAGGAACACCGCATGACAGACCATTTAACACAAAACAATCCGCAGCCTTACAACAATGCGGATGCGCAACCGTCGACCACGCGCCCTGTTATGCAAACAGAAAGTCCTTATGCCAGTACGCGTGGCAGTATCACTAGTAAGCAGCTGCCCGCCTTTGATGAATCCATTATCCATAAGTACAACCGTTCAGGGCCTCGCTACACCTCTTATCCAACCGCGCTTGAATTCTCACCAATCCCTGACGATCTTGAGACAAAAATTCTTCAAAACCGTGAAGCCCGTGCGCCCCTGTCCTTATATTTTCATATCCCATTCTGTCGTCATCTTTGCTATTACTGCGCTTGCAATAAAATTATCACCAAAAAAAATAGCGACTCAGGCGATTATTTGCAGTACTTAATCGCTGAGATTAAGCACAAACGCCGCCTGCTATCGGCGCCAGAAGGTAGCAGCAAGCCTCTGGTTAAGCAGTTGCATTTAGGCGGTGGCACGCCCACGTTTTTGCGTGATGAGGAAATGGTTCAGTTGTGGGAGTTTTTGCAGACGCAGTTTGAATTTCTACCTGAAGACCAAGGCGATTACTCTATTGAAATTGACCCACGCGAGTTGAGTGGCGAGACGCTAAAAACGCTACGTAATCTTGGTTTTAATCGGATTAGCTTAGGGGTGCAAGACTTAGATGAGACGGTACAAATTGCCGTCAATCGTGTGCATTCAGCAGAGTTGATTGAAAATGTGTTGAACGAAGCACGCGAGTTGGGATTTCACTCTATCAATATCGACCTGATTTATGGTCTACCGCATCAAACGCCTGTCACCTTAGCTAAAACAGTACAACGCATTATTGAGATGTCACCAGACCGTCTGTCAGTATTCAACTACGCGCATTTGCCAGAACGTTTTAAAGCCCAGCGTCAAATCAAAGATGAAGACCTACCAAGCCCAGCCGCTAAGCTAACTATGCTGGGTAATACCATCAATACGCTAACAGAAGCGGGCTATCAATATATCGGTATTGATCATTTTGCCAAGCCTGATGACGAGCTGTCGGTGGCCCAGCGCGCAGGCAAGTTACATCGTAACTTCCAAGGTTACACCATCATGGGCGACTGTGATTTATTGGGTTTCGGGGTCTCATCCATTAGTCAGATTGCCAATGCTAACACGCGCTACATCCTACAAAACGATACCGACTTACAAGGCTATCAAGCCAACATCGATGCTGCGCAAACCAATCTGATGACTATGCCTGCGGTAAAGTATATTAAAACGTCTATCAAAGATCGCCTGCGTGAATACGTCATTATGAATTTGTTGTGCCACGACTACATTGACTTCAAAGACGTGAATCAAAAATTCGGTATCGATGCCATTACTTATTTTATTGATGAAATTCAACAATTGGGTGCGATGCAAGAAGACCACTTAATTGACATGGACGCAGCGGGTATTCGAGTGTTACCCAAAGGTCGTCTATTAGGCCGCAATGTCGCCATGGTGTTTGATGAATATTTAGACAAGAAACACAAAAACCGCTTTTCAAAAGTTATTTGAAAAAAGCAACAGATCTCTAAGCCAACGATCAGCCATAAAAAAGACCCTAAGCGAGGTCTTTTTTGTTTCGTACAGGTTATAGCAGTACCTATCATTAGCCCCATCACTTTATTCAGTAGGCATAACGATATACAATCTATTGGCATCTTCTATCGTTTTTTCCCTATCCAAGTATTTTTGTTCAATGGTGCTTCTTGAATTTGCTATTTCCGTATCGGTTATTGCAAAATCATCATCATTCAATAAGCCCAACGAGCCATCTTGGCGTAACCACAAGCCTTCAAGCTTATCGTGAGGATAATCTAGGGTCGCTAAAACATCAACGACCAAGGTTTTTTTCACTGGCATGATGGACATTTTTTCAAATATCTGCCAGTTTTCTTCGTCTGTTGCAATAAACTGTTCAAGTGTTTGGTCATTGATTGTCAAACCAACAGCCTCGTCTTGTTTGACACTTTTGGTGTTTAAAATGGTTGTAATATCTGTTGCCTGAGAGATATCGATTTTATAAATGAGCTTTTGAGCAGACCTATCCTGTAGGGGGAATTTGCGGTCATGCTCAATAAGATAAAACTCACAATTACTGAGTGCAACAATACCTGAAGTGACATGTTTCGCCTTATCAAGACGGTACAAATACTGAGCTATCTGACCAGAATTTAAGTCAATAGTAACGATTCGCGTCAAACTAGACACACGCCCTGACTTATCAGGATTATCTAATGAAGACTCTATAACACCTACTAGCGTGGTCTGGTCTGGCGTAATCGTTAATGCCTCCATACCGCGATTGGCACGGCGTTTGGTAAGCTCTGTCGGTAATAAAATCGGCTTGCCATTAATCATCACATTATTACGCTCATCACTGGCAAACGCATTGATACGTGCAATCTCCACACCTTCTGCATTGTAATGGACGAGGTGCGGACCATACTCATCGCCGATCCAAAAACTACCATCTGTAAGCGCCGCCAGCCCTTCAGGATCCAAACCATTGATATCGGTTTTAATAGGATTGGTCATGTCATCAAACCGTAGATGTGGGTTCATCGTCATTGGTTTCCCATCGACATCATAAGGTACTTCATTGGTACCGCCCAAGGCTTTTGGATTTGGCAGCCCAGAGATAGGGTTGCCGTCTCTATCCTTAAGCAGTATCTCTTTTATCTTAATAATTTTACCATCCGCTTGCAGCTCAAATAATCCGATAGACGGCGTATAGTTTGGCACAAGAAATTGCTTACCTTTTCCAGCACACCCATCAAAGTCGGCATTGGGACCACGATCAGTCAGTACATAGAATTGATTGGCATTGGTAGGATGGGCGGCCACGTCTGAACCATAGCCACCATTGCGGATCTCTAGTTTTTGATTAGGATAGGCGGCGTTGGTATGCGTGGCATCAAGTATGGTATAAGGCAGTGGACTGCCTTGAGAGAACGCCTTCATCTGTCTCATTTCAGCATGTGCATCTTGCTTCGTCATTTCCGCACTCCTTGCATCATTATTTTTATTAAACCAGTAAAATGGTTGCTGGTAAATCACACTCAAAAAAATAGCCAGCGCGTAAAACGCTTACTGACTATTTTTAGAATGCACTTTAACTATTTAATTACTGCTGTGAACGATAGAGGTTGAAATATAGTCGATTCATCTTAAAAGCGAGTCAGGGCGACTGGAATGAGTGCTTCTGAACTGCCTATATAAATACTGTTACTACACTTTCAACTTATCCCCAACCATCCCTTTCACTGTGCTTAAAATATCAGCTGGTAAGACCACCATTTTTGAGTTGTCAGATTCCGCCAGCTCACGAATCGCTTTGATATACTGTTCACCCAACAAATAAACAATCGGCATCTCTTCAGTCCCCATCGCATTCGTAATCAGACGAATTGACTCTTCAGAACCACGGGCGAGCACCACCTGTGCTTCAGCATCACGACGTGAGGCTTCCAAGCGGCCATCCGCTTCTAAGATAGCCGCTTGTTTTTGGCCATCAGCACGTGTCACTGTCGCACGGCGTTGACGTTCGGCTGCTGCCTGTTCTTCCATGGCTGTTTGCATGGTAGCAGACGGATTGATGTCTTGGATCTCTACCGTCTTAAGGGTGATGCCCCAATCAGAGATGTCTTCTGAGATGGCATGTTTGAGCTTGGCTTTGATTTCATCACGGCTAGACAACGCGCTATCTAGATCCATTTCACCAACGATTGAGCGCAATGACGTTTGTACTAGATTGCGAATACCGTACTCATAATCTTCGATACCATAAACCGCTTTATCAGGGCGTACAATATTAATATACGCCACTGCATTTGCAATAATAACGACGTTGTCTCGCGTAATGACTTCTTGTGAAGGAATATCAAGCACGATATCTTTAGTCGTTACTTTGTAAGCCACATCATCCACATAAGGGATAATCAAGTTTAGCCCCGGCTCTAGAGTTTGGCTGTATTTGCCCAATCGCTGAATGACCCACTTATACCCTTGCGGTACGATTCGCACTCCTTTGAATATAGTAAACACGACCAGTGCGACCAGTACCACCATGACAATGCTAAAGCTTTCCATAACCCATCCCTATTATTGTATTTGCCTGTTTTTATTAAGCACAGCTTGCGATTTCATACTGCTCACAATGAGCTCATTGCCAACGATATCCGTCACCACAACCCGATCACCGACAGCGACTACCTCTCCTCTCGTACGGCACATCCATTCTGCCGCCCCCACAATCGGGACACTAAAGCGTACGACGCCCGCTCTATCTGGTTGCGGTTGTAGAACGATCATACCTGTCTCGCCAACGATCACACTACCGCCAAGCCCTGCCTTAGTACGATCCACCGATAAAGGTTTAATAAACTTGAACCATACCACCAGAAAAACCGCAGAAAGTACCAACCAAATAACGATCTGCACAGAGAGCCCAATAGGCAGTAACCATGTCAGCGCAGCAACTATGATGGCAGCTGCACCAAACCACAGGCTTGCAAATGTCGGCACAAACATCTCAACAATGAGCAATAGGAAGCCTAATACCAGCCAATGCCACGGTTCAATCATCCAAAGTGTCTCCATTACGGCTACCCTCCCTGTATTTTTTCTGAGGTTCTAGCTTTTAATGTAACACACTTTTAGAGAATACAACTTCTTAAAAAACATCAATCTAGAGGAGGTCTCTCTTCATAAACTTATGGAAGCATATAGAAATGAAACACATAAAAAAACGACCGCCGAAGCGATCGTTTTTACTTAATAAGCTACTACCTAAGAAGTTATTAGAACTTCAACTGGGCACCAACAGTCATTAGGTCGGCATCACTACCTAGCATGTCATACTCAGCTTCAACGCTGAAGTCAGGATTTACTGCATAGCCAAGACCCACACCACCAGCAATACTGGTATCGTCTCTAGAAATCGTGTTTCTATCAGAATTTTCATCTAGATAGTTACCTTCTACTTCAGTTTTTGCCAGACCTAGTTTACCCTTGGCATATAAGCCTGTATTTGGGAAAGCGTAACGATACGTACCATAAGCACCGTACGTTTTAGCGTCTATGTCACCATTATAGTAATCGGCATCGTCTGAACCAACATACTCAACTTCCATACCAAAGTTAGGATCGAAGTTGTAACCACCGTATACACCGTATGCAGTTGGATCATCAGCGCCATTTTCGTCTAAATCGAACTGACCAACTTTTACACCAGCATAAGGCTGTCCTGTGTAGCCGTTACCGTAACCGATGGCTGCTTGCGCACTTACGGTAAGTAAAGAACCCGTTGCTAGGGCAAGTAGAGTTTTTTGTAGAGTTTTCATTATTAGCTCCTTGAAATAAATTTGGACAAACAAGTTATCAGTTTTATATCGGTCTTTTAGACCCCATCGCCTTGTTTGCTAACGATGAATACATAGTAACAAACTATTTCGAGCACTCTGTCAGTGTTTGATGGTATGCGAGTTAAGATTTGCAAGTATTTATCAGTGCCTGGGTAACAAAGCCAGATATATGAAACTTTCTGTTACATTTATCGATTCTGTGCAATACTTCCCTCTTGTGATGCCACCTCCTCCCTAGGTTTAACATACGATAAAGGACAATTCAGTATGGCTACCCCAATTCATGAGCGACTACAAGCTGCCCTTACGCAGCTAAAAAGCGCGCAGCAGTACCGCCACCTACCAGATATTGAGCATCAAGGGCGCTACGTAATCAGCCATGGCAAAGCGCTACTAAACATTGCCAGTAATGACTATCTTGGACTAGGTAGCGACATAGCACTGCAACACGAATTTTTTGAATACATACAGCAGTTTCCCTCATTACACTTGCCTAAAATGAGTGCCACCTCTTCACGCCTTTTAACAGGCAATGATGCACAACTATCAGCGCTGGAGAGCGAACTACAACAATGGTATCAACTGGCCGCGGGTACAAAAAATAGCGCTGGTGTAAAAAATAAAACCGCTACGAAAACGGCGTTGGTAATAAACAGTGGCTATCACGCCAATATTGGTATTTTGCCTGCCCTCACTGCCTTGCCCGTTAAAACTCTTATTCTGGCAGATAAGCTAGTGCATGCCAGCATTATCGACGGTATCCGCCTGAGCCAAAATAAACTATGTACTTATCGGCGTTATCGACACAATGACTACGCGCACTTGGCCACATTATTAGCCCAAGCTGAGGGTGACGTTGAGCGTATTATTATCATCACCGAAAGTGTTTTTAGTATGGATGGCGACCGCGCGGACTTACGTGCCTTAGTACGCTTAAAAGCGTTAGACAGTCGTATTGAGCTGTATGTGGATGAAGCCCATGCGGTCGGCGTCTTTGGTGACCACGGCTGCGGTTTGGCAGAAGACACGCAAACGCTGGCTGATATCGATTATTTAGTGGGAACGTTTGGCAAAGCATTTGCATCGATCGGCGCGTATATTTTGTGCGATGACACGGTGAAATCATGGCTGATCAATCACATGCGTCCGCTGATCTTTAGTACCGCGTTACCACCAATCAATCATGCTTGGACACGTTTTATTTTGGCAAAAATGCCTGATCTGCAAGCGCGTAGACAACATTTGGCTCAGATATCTCTCCAACTTAGCCAAGCCATCGCACCCGCGCATCGCGCATCATCAGCACCGCAAGAGATTATTTATCAGTCACCTATCGTGCCTTATATATTGGGTGATAACGCCCAAACGCTTGCCAAAGCCGCGCAGTTACAGGCAGCGGGATTCTACGCCTTACCCATCAGACCGCCGACCGTTCCTGCCAATACCGCACGCATTCGCTTGGTAATGAATGCCCAAGTAAGTCAAGCGGACTGTCAGCGTTTGATCGAGCACTTATAACCCAAAAAATTTATTAAGACTGCCCAAGCAAACACTCATGACATTTTGGATGAATAAACATGATAGAACACCCCAGTACAATACGCGAGCTGAGCGCTCGAAAGCAGATCATTGCTCGTCATTTTGCCCAAGCCAATACCTATGATCAGCACGCTCACATCCAGCAGCATGTCTGTCAACACTTACTGTCTGCCATCACCCATACACGTCAAGATAGCGTGCTGGAAGTGGGTGCTGGTACCGGACAGATGACCCAGTTACTGGCAGCAAGCATGCAAAGCAAACGCTGGATCATCAACGAGCTGTGTGCGCAGCAAGCAACAAACTTACAGGCTATACTGCCGGCGGCACAACTGCGTATTGGCGATGCAGAAACGATGGATCTAGAGACAAATCACAGCTTGATTGTCAGTGCCAATGCCATACAGTGGTTTGATGATCCATTAGGTTTTGTATCACAGTTGACCAAACGCCTCAAAGCAGGTGGCCAGCTACTGCTGAGCACTTTTACACCAAATAACTTTCAGCAGATCAAGACCCTCACTGGTCAAGGTCTAAGTTATCCAGCTATTGAAGCCTGGCGTTTAGCATTAAATAAAGCCAACCTCAAACAGATACAGTTATCGACCCAGCGTTTCGATATACCGTTTAGTCGGCCGTATGACGTGCTAAAACATATGAGAATGACTGGTGTCTCGACCAATCAAACCCAACGACAAACTACCGTAGAGCAGCAAAGCATAGAACCGTTTATTTGGACAAAGACAAGCTTGCAGCAGTTTGAGCAAGCTTACTGGCAGCAGTTCTCAGGGCAAGACGAAAACGGCCAGCCCTGTGTGTATCTCACCTATGAAGTGCTCATCATCAACGCTTATCAGCCATAAAAAAACGCACCTCGAAAGGTGCGTTTTTTATCTTAACTCTAGTGGATGTTAAGCGATATTACTTCTTATCATCGTCTACTTCAGTGAACTCTGCATCAACGACATCGTCATTGGCTTGATTGTTGTCTTCAGCACCGTCCGCCCCTTGTTGGAACTGGCTTGGATCCATGCCTTCTGCCCCAGCACCGCCATCAGCGTAGATCTTCTGACTGATTGGTAAGAAGGCATTGTCTAACGCTTCAAGCTTGGCTTTGATGTCATCATGATCATCTTCTTTCACCGCTGTTTCAAGCTCAGCAATCGCCGTTTCTACTGTTGATTTTTCTTCATCAGTCACTTTGTCTTCTGCTTCTTTTAGTGCTTTTTGTACGGCATGAATACGACCATCCGCTTCGTTACGCACTTGCGCTAGGTTAGCGAATTTCTCATCTTCCGCTGCATTGGCTTCAGCGTCACGAACCATTTGTTCGACTTCTTCATCCGACAAACCAGAGTCTGCTTTGATTTGGATGCTTTGTGCTTTACCAGTCCCTTTGTCTTTCGCTGAGATGTTCATGATGCCATCAGCGTTGATGTCAAAAGTCACTTCGATCTGCGGTAGACCACGTGGTGCTGGTGGAATGTCAGTCAGATCAAAACGGCCAAGCTGTTTGTTTTGGTTGGCGATTTTACGCTCACCTTGATAAACCTGAATGGTAACCGCTGGCTGGTTGTCTTCAGCCGTTGAGAACACTTGTGATTTCTTAGTAGGAATCATGGTGTTTTTCTCAATGATTGGCGTCATGACACCGCCCATCGTTTCGATACCAAGCGTCAATGGCGTGACATCAAGTAGCAATACGTCAGTTTTGTCGCCAGACAATACCGCCCCTTGGATCGCCGCCCCTGCTGCTACTGCTTCATCAGGGTTGACATCTTTACGTGGTTCTTGACCGAAGAACTCTTGTACTTTCTGCTGTACAAGTGGCATACGCGTCTGACCACCCACTAAAATCACATCATCGACATCACCCACTTTTAGGCCAGCGTCTTCAAGAGCAATTTTACAAGGACCCATCGTGCGCTGTACTAAGTCTTCGGTGAGACTTTCTAGTTTTGAGCGACTGATCGTCACAACCAAATGCTTAGGACCACTGCTATCAGCGGTGATGTACGGTAAGTTTACTTCGGTGCTTTGGGCACTTGATAGCTCAATTTTGGCTTTTTCTGCCGCTTCTTTTAGACGCTGCATCGCCAATGAGTCACCTTTTAGGTTAACGTCTTGGTCTTTTTTGAACTCATCAACCAAATAGTCAATCAAAGCAGAATCAAAATCTTCACCACCAAGGAAAGTATCCCCATTGGTTGCTAGTACTTCGAACTGTTGCTCACCATCAACGTCAGCAATTTCGATGATTGAGATATCAAAGGTACCACCGCCCAAGTCATAAACTGCAACGGTGCTATCACCTTGCTTTTTGTCCATACCATAGGCAAGAGCGGCGGCAGTTGGTTCGTTGATGATACGTTTTACATCAAGACCGGCAATTTTACCCGCATCTTTTGTGGCTTGACGCTGTGAGTCATTGAAGTAAGCAGGTACCGTTACAACCGCTTCGGTCACGCTCTCACCAAGATAATCTTCTGCTGTTTTTTTCATTTTTTTCAAGATTTCAGCAGAAACCTGTGGTGGCGCTAGCTTTTTGCCGTTCACTTCTACCCATGCATCACCGTTATCCGCTTTGGCGATTTTGTAAGGCACCATACCGATGTCTTTTTGCACAACTTTGTCATCGAAACGACGACCAATCAAACGCTTAATCGCAAACAATGTATTGTTTGGATTGGTGACGGCTTGACGCTTGGCTGACTGACCAACCAAAATTTCGTCATTTTTATAGGCGACAATCGATGGTGTGGTACGTGTACCTTCAGCATTTTCGATGACTTTAACTTTGTCACCTTCCATGACTGCGACACATGAGTTGGTTGTACCTAAATCAATACCAATTACTTTACCCATAATGAATTACTCCTAATTGTTTTAAATATAAATCTTTGTATCTTCAGACCATAGTCGGTCACTTGTTGCTTTATATCGGTTTTCTTATGGCGTTTTTCAAGTCAATAATCAAGCAAAAACTGTGTTTCATGTGACTTTTTGTGAAAAACCTTCATATAAGTAGGGTTTTTTACGTTAAAAACCTATTGGCCGACACGAACCATCGCTGGGCGTAATAAACGACCATTTAAGCTATAGCCCTTTTGCAGTACGGTTCCAACTGTATCCGCTTCTGCGTCTGCATCGATACCGACGGCTTCATGCAAGTCCGCATTGAATTTCTCGCCTTGTGGATCAACGGCTTCTACGCCATTTTTGTTTAGTACAGCTACCAGCGCTTTATGCGTCAATTGTACCCCTTCAGCGACTGGGTCATTGGCATCAGCATTTTCAATGGCACGCTCTAAGTTGTCGACGATCTCTAACAACTCTTTCGCAAATTTTTGCAAGGCAAATTTTTTGCTCTTATCGGCTTCTTGCTCCATGCGTTTTTGCGCATTGTACGCTTCTGCATTGGCACGGGCAGTACCTTCTTTGGCCTGCTTAACTTCGCCTTCTAACTCAGCAATGCGGGCCTTAAAGGTGTCGAGATCGATTTCATTTTCGATCGTCATGTCTTCTTCTGATGCATTTTGTGGATCAAACTCTTGCATGGTTTCTTCTAAAATACTGTCATCGTGATCAACATTATCATGCGCCACATTTTGCTTAGGTGATTCGTGGTTGGTGTTATTCTCGCTCATGATAGCTCCTTGGAATCTTAATAATGACCATTAATGTTAGACACAATAAACTCGCTCACCGCTAGTCACGGTGCTCTTATTTATTGGATGCTTAACCGTTATTACTCATTGTTTTTATTAATGCGCTTTACTAGCTGCTTGATAAAGGTGATGGGGACAAATTTCAAGCCTAAAGCGTAGGAATTTTTCCCATTTACTACAAATACGTTTTAAATGGGCAGTAAAACGTTCGTCAGGCGTTTGTTAAGTGTCAATCCATAGAGGTATTCGCTAACCAAATGAACAAAACCTCCTTTCAATTCCAAAACGTTTACGTTTACTTTCCAAACCATTACCAAACCATACGCAGTTTTTTTATTCATTACTTTATGATTGCTACAAATATCGTAAAACTCACGTTAAAGCATACGCGACTGTGAGATTGCAGATACTAACTATTATTGATGAGAAGTGTTATGTCTAATTCGACCGTTTTATCAGTCAATACCTTATTGAACAAAGCGTTGTTTACGTTGAAACTTGCATCGATAGACCAAGTCGATAATGTTGCTAATGTTAATAACAATGTAATCAACGAAAACGCTCAACGAAAACGCCTGACCGTGAAAGAAAAAATGCTCGGCTACGCTTCAATATCCAACCGTCACCCGCATACATTGCACCACGCTATGAAAGCCTTGGGCTACCTACCTACCCCTTTATTAGAGCGTATGGTCGGTTATTTAAAAGGGCCAACGTCAAAACAATATCTCCATGCCGATGCGCATTTACGTTTGATTCTCGCGATAAATAGTCAGCTTAAAACCCCACTAGAGCTCACGCCAATGTGTGAGCTGCGCGAAAAATTTGCCGCTGATGCTGTGGCCATGCAAGCACCAAAAGTATGGAAACAAGCGAGTGGGAGTGTGCTCAGCAATATCAAACGCTTTACCCAAAAAGGTGATACGCCTATCTGCTGGGAAGACAAAATCATTGCCAATGCTGATGATGGCGACATGACGATTCGCTGCTATCAAACGGTATCTCGCTCTAATGGTATTGGCTTTAAAAAACGCCCTATACAAAATCCTGATGAAACGGTGATGATGTTTTTTCATGGGGGCGGTTTTTGTATTGGTGATATCGATACTCATCATGAGTTCTGCCACGCCGTTTGCGCGCGCACTGGCTGGCCAGTCGTCAGTGTTGACTATCGCTTGGCACCTGAGAATCCTGCTCCAGCCGCATTGAGAGACTGTATTACTGCTTATGCTTGGCTGGCTACGCACTGCCATACGCTAAACGCTGCACCGTCGCGTATTGTCCTAGCAGGCGATAGTGCGGGTGGCGGACTATGCACCCTGCTTGCTCAGCAGCTTACCGCGCCAACTGAAAGCGCGTGGCTCGACTTAGGAGCGAATGGTCAAAAGACGTTTAACTTATTAGAGCGCCTACCCAAGCCACTGGCGCAAATGCCTTTATATCCTGTTACGGATATTGAAACGGACTACCCAAGCTGGGAGTTGTATGGTGAAGGTCTACTCTTAGATCATGCTGACGTGGCGGTATTTGACGCAGCTTGTTTCAAAAACAGCTCATTACCACGCCAGCATGTGCTGAACGCGCCAATGCTCGGTGATAACCGTAAAGTGTGCCCCACTTATATCGTTGCTTCTGAGTTAGATGTTTTGCGTGATGAAGCATTTGCTTATGCCAAGCAAATAAAAGCGCATGGCATCCCAGTCCAGACAAGTACAGTACTTGGTGCACCGCATGGTTTTATTCATTTTATGAGCGTTCATGAGGGCCTTGCTCAAGAAACAAGCAACATCATTGATGGCTTTGCTCGCTTCGTACGAGACGCCATTAGCGCACAAAGTCAGTTAGCCGCGTAGTAAAGCGCGCCTCTAGTGACCAATAGAAAACCTCTACTATTTTTTTATGGTAGAGGTTTTCACAAGTGTTACATTCACCTATTATGTTTCACATGAAACAATCCTAACTTCCCTAGTCCTGCTCTTCTAATGCCTGTTTGAGCGTTGGTTGTCTAAACGTATAACCTGAGTCAACGAGCGCTTGCGGTAACACCTTTTGTCCGTCAATCAACAAGGTTGCCATCTCACCAAACATAAGCTTGAGTAAAAACGCTGGTAAGGTAAAAAAGGTGGGGCGATGTAGCCACGCTCCCAACGTTTTGGTAAAGGTATGATTGGTCACTGGATTAGGAGCCGTAAGGTTATATACGACCGCTGGTGTCTCATTTGCAGTCGGTAAGGTATTGTCAACGGTGCCGGCACGCTCAACGCTCTCAGTATCCATTTCCCCAGTATCGATTAGCTCACTATCAGCTTCATCATTAAGATGCTGCTCAATGATAAATATCGCGGCCCCCACCCAATCCTCACGGCTGATCCAACTCATGATTTGTTTGCCGTCGCCTAGCTGCCCACCGACACCCATTTTAAAAGGCGTTAAAAGCTTACCAAGCATACCGCCGTCAGGATGAATGACCACACCCGTACGTACGATGGCCACAGGGACGCCATAATTGGTTGCTTCTAAGGCTAATTGCTCCCACTCATCACACAATCGATGGGCAAAATCTGGCTCAAAACCACTGTTTTCGTTGAGCGGTTTATCGCCTTGGGTACCATACCAGCCAATGGCTGAGCCGCTGACCAGTAACTTAGGTTTAGTACTCGTGCGAGCGATAAATGCGAGTAGGGACTCGGTCGGCTTAATACGGCTGGCGAGCAACTGCTCTTTACGCTCATCACTCCATCGCGCATCAGCAATACCCGCACCCGCTAAATTTAAAATGACATCAAAGCCCAAATCAGTCTGTGCAAGCTCGTCATAAGTCATCATTTGGATATCGTTGGGATGCGCCTGACTGCTATCACGTGTTAACCAAGTAATTTGTAGGTCTGTATCTGCACTCTGATAGCGTTTTAGGATCTCCTTACTGAACGCGCTTCCCAAAAATCCCGAGCCACCGCTGATTAAAATATTCATGCCCTACTCCCTGCATTGGTTGTTTATCACTCAGTAAGCCTTGAGTCTTTATCACCATCGTCTGCTTTTTTGATGGTGATATCAAAAGGACTTTTACATACTTTTGGTAAAGCCCTACCGTATACAGCAGTAGGTTAACTATACCTAAGAGCGCTAGGACGAGTATAAAAACCAACGGTATCTTAACCGCCAGCTAAGGTTTGTGCGGCCCTACTGGAGAGATCACCCCACCCTTTAACGAATGATTAAGCCTGTGGTGGCATCACGAATTTGGCTGGGCAACGTGTAACCGAGCGTCTCGGCTTGCAAGTAGCTGATTTGCTCACCAAAATAAGCATACGCTTCAGAAAACGTCCTAGCTGGCGGTTGCCCTGATGGGTTACAACTGGTGGAGACCAGCAAACCAAATGGATTATGAGCGCCGGCCAGCTGTTGGCACAGCTCACGGATTAGAGGGTGGGCGATCACCCTAATAGCCACGGTCTGATGTTGGCCAGTTATCCAAGGCGGAATAGTGGTAGCCAGTGTTTGCGGGATAGGTACCAACCAAGTATGCGCTTGCTTATATTGTAATTCTACATGCTCACTATCCGTTTGCCAGCTCTTGAGCATGGGCTTACGTTGCGCCTCACTTAACGGTGCTAGCAGAGGTTTCACACGCTCTACACTGTCAGTAATGACAATCATCCCTTTGGACTGTGGGCGCTGTTTGATGGCTAAAATACGCTCAACCGCTTGTTTGTCATAGGGGTCACAGCCTATCCCCCACACGCTCTCGGTTGGATAAGCAAGCAGCTGTCCTGCTTTTAGACAGTTAGCCGCTTGAATGGTAGAAGACGTAGTGATGGAAGCAGAGTGGTTCATAGTTTGAATAAATCATCATGATATAAAGATAAGCACCAATAATAACACAACAGACGCACACCTCAGTTAGCGGCTATGATCTGAGCACCATACTGATAGAAACAAAGAACTGTCATTCTAAACGCGTAAGTAACGCCCACCTTGTACGTGAATAACGCCTAATAGTTCAAGCTCCATTAACTGTCCTATCAGCTGCGGTGCGATGAGTCCAGTGGCAATGATGAGTGCATCCAAATCTTGTCCATGCCAGTCGAGCTGCTCGTAAACTGCCGTTAGGTGCGCAGGTACGGAGATGGCGCTACGCTGAGATTTGATATTAGATGCCAATAGCTGGCTGTTATCTGTGGCAGCAGCTCTATCTTTATCCATAGCATGAGACGGCTGTTGAACTTCCGATCGAGGGTCAGTGGTACTAGATACAGGGGAATTGGAAAGGCGCTCTGCTTGACGTACAAGTCTACCGTAAGCCAACTGACTATTCACATCTTCGATGACTTGCTGAGGGTGATAAATCAAAGTGGCCCCTTCGCGTATCAGATGATGACAGCCCTCGGCATTGCTATTGTCAATATGGCTTGGTATCGCAAAGACTTGCTTGCCTTGCTCAGAGGTTAGGCGGGCGGTAATGAGTGAACCACTTTGAATCTTCGCTTCTGTCACGATCGTTGCCAAACTCAGACCAGCCACCAAACGGTTACGACGTGGGAACGTATGCTTATGCGGCGGGGTATGCGGCAATAGCTCACTAATAATACAGCCACCTTGCTCGACAATTTGGGCAAATAACTGGTCATGGTGATTGGGGTAATTCACATCAATGCCTGTACCCATCACCCCAACCGTGCGACCTTGGTACTCAGAATCCACCTGCGCCAAAGCCCCTAAATGGGCGCGCTTATCGACTCCCATAGCGAGACCACTGGTGATAATATAACCTGCTTGGGCTAAGTACTGCGCCATATCAAAAGTGGTTTTTTGTGCATGGGCGGTGGGTTTTCGACTGCCAACGATAGCAATTTGTGCTTGCTGTAGACGCGTGCTATTACCACGGTAAAACAATAAGGGCGGTGGGTCATAAATCTGTAAGAGCTGGGCGGGATAGTCGGGCTGATCGGCGAATATTAGGCCATACCGTCCGGCGACTAACGCCTGCTGGATTTTATCGATACTAGCGCGTGTTTGCTCGGGCTGTTCATGACGTTTGAGGTGGGTATGATGAATACCTAACTGCCGCCACGCGTCTACTTTGGCTTGCCAAGCAAGCTGTGCATGACCAAAGGCGGTGAGCAGCTTGTGGTAAGCAGATAATGACGCATTCACCTCATACCACAGCGCCAATATGGCGCGCTGATCTTCGGTTAATAAAGAGGAGACTGCTGTCATAGTCATTTCTCTCACACAAGCGGGCTTAGATTGGCTCGTCCAATGAGCCAGTGATGTGTGTTTACAGATAAGGCGGCGGTAGTAATTGATCACCAACGTTGAGGGGTAGCTCAGAATCTAACACATATGCATAGCTAATATGGTCAAAAGTATTGAAGATCATGACCATACCGCTTGGCTCATTTGGCAAACGTACCGGCATGTCATTGTCTTTGGTATCGCGTACCAAGGGACCTTTTTGATAAACGGTCAGGACATCACCAGGTTTAGCCCCATGGGTGCTCCCTAGGTTGATGGCGACCACACTACCCTTTGCCGCTGAACTGATTGAGTCCATTACTCGTACAATCAACCCACCACGACTGACCGTCGCTGGGGCTGGATAAAACACTGGCGGGATCGAGTTATTTAGCTCAACAAATACGCGATCACCTTCACGCACTTCCTTACCGTAACTGTCCGTCAGCTGTAAGCTGGTGACACCATTGCTTTCTGTGGAGGTGACCAAACCTGTTGCCACTTGCGTGACTTCTAGACCGATAACTTCTTGCGTTTTAGGCTCGACATATAGCTCGCCCTCACGGTAGATACCGTAGCGCTGTCCGACGATCAGCGGCACGCCTTTGGCGTAAACCTTGTCACCAGCAGCAGTAATCAAGTTACGGTTCTTAGAAGCTAAAACATAGGGGGTGGTATTGAAATCTTGTGGATCAACGATGACCGTTTTATCCAACCAGTGTTGAATAGCTGACCATGGGATAGGTGGGATACTATTGGCAGTTGAAGTCACGGCTACCGTGCCCGCGACCACATCACCCGTTAACTGTTTTTCTACCCCAGCACAGCCCTCACCTGTGTCCACCCCAACAAGCGTCTTACCTTGAATCACACACAAGATAAGAATGTCATTCGGATAAATAAGATGGGGGTTTTTGATTTGTTTATTGGTCGCCCAAATCTCCTTCCAGCGCCATGGGCTGTCTAAGTAGCGTCCTGAGATATCCCACAACGTATCCCCTTTTTTGACAGTGTAGCGATTGGGCGCATCCGCTTTGATGCTGGGTGATGGATTGTTAGCGTGAGCGGTGGTCATCAGCATTGCACTGCTAAATGTCGTGATTAACAGGGCCTTTGCTATCTTTTTTACGCGCATCTTCATTATTGTACCCACAGTATGTATCGCTGTTTTGGCTGGTGTTATTCCGAAAAAAAGCGCACAGCGTAATGAACATCCGCCGACGCTATTTCTAATATTACAATCATATCTACGATAACACAATCATAAACAAGTTATTACAATAGTGTAACCTTATATGGATACTTTCTTGAAGACTTTCTTAGGCGCTGCCCTTATCCACGCCCTTTGTTTAAGCTGGGTTTGGCGTGACGTAATGACGGATTTGTTCAGCGACCAGCTCAGCTTTATTGTCTAGTACTACGACGTGCTGTGGCAAGCTCTCCAAGCCTTCTGTGTGTTTAGGACGATCGATATCTATTTGGCCAACAGCTTCCACGATAGTGTCAGCAAACTTAACGGGCAATGCGGTCTCCGCACAAACGATGACTTCGCCCTTTAACTGTAATTCTTTTGCGACCTTGATACCGTCAGCGGTGTGTGGATCAACCAATTCTCCATACTGCTCATAAATCGCTTTAATGGTTTGCAGGCGATCATCATGAGTAGACTTGCCAGCTGCAAAGCCATAACGGACGTTAACCGCTTCCATCAAGTCAGATAAATCGAAACCTTGGCCTGATTTTACCCCTTCAAACAGTTCATGAACGCGCGTACTGTCTTTGTCTAGCAGTAGATAAACAAATCGCTCAAAGTTAGAGGCTTTAGAGATATCCATGGATGGGCTGGAGGTGACATAGGTTTTTTCAGTGGGGCGCGGCTGATACGCACCTTGATTAAAGAAGTCATTGAGCACATCGTTTTCATTGGTGGCAACGATCAAGCGCTCAATTGGCAACCCCATTTCACGGGCGATGTGACCGGCGCAAATGTTACCAAAGTTGCCTGAGGGCACACTAAAACTGACTTTTTCCTCATTGCTCGTCGTGACGGCAAAGTAGGCTTTAAAGTAATAAACAATCTGCGCGAGGATGCGACCCCAGTTAATGGAGTTGACCGTACCCAAGCTATAAGCGGCTTTAAACGACGCGTCTTGTTGCAGCGCTTTGACGATATCCTGACAGTCATCAAACATGCCATCGATAGCGATGTTGTGGATATTGTCATCGGTCAAGCTATACATCTGCGCACGCTGGAATTCACTCATTTTGCCATGAGGCGATAGCATAAAGACTTCGATATTGTCTTTCCCGCGCAGGGCATACTCTGCCGCACTACCCGTATCACCACTGGTGGCGCCAATAATGGTAATACGCGCGTCTTTTTGTTTGAGCACATATTCAAAGGCATTACCCAAAAACTGCATAGCCACGTCTTTAAACGCCAGCGTTGGACCGTTTGATAAACCTAAAATGTATAAATTGTCTTCAAGCTTGCGGACAGGAACAATCTCATCAGAACCAAACACATCAGCGGTGTAAGTACGCTCAATAATGTCCTGCAAATCAGCGGTAGGAATATCAGTGGCAAAGCGCTGCATAATTGCCATCGCAAGTTGCGGATAGCTAAGCGTACGCCATTCCTCTAGCGTAGCACTGTCGATGTTCGGATAGTGCTCAGGCAGCATCAAACCGCCATCAGGGGCAAGCCCCATCAAAAGCACATCACTAAAATCCATCGGCGCTGTCTGACCACGGGTACTGATATATTTCATTAGATTGTCCTATCTACAATGATGTTATTCAATATTTAAAAACGGTTTATTCAGCAGCTTTATGCAGTAACGCATAATAAAAGCCATCACCACTGATACCATCAATTGGCAAGCACTGGCGACCAATGGTTTGTGCGATGCCCCAATTGCAGTCCTCGGTAAATTCAACCGCGACCGCATCATCATGATGGCTGATAAAGTCTTGCATTTGCAGGGCGTTTTCTTGCTTTAAAATAGAGCATGTTACATAGAGCAGATAACCACCCACTTTGAGCTGTGGCCACAGATTGTGCAAGATATCTGCTTGTAAGACAGCCGTTTGCTCAACGTCTTCCTCAGCCCGTAGGATACTGATATCAGGATGACGGCGAATCACTCCTGTTGCCGTACAAGGTGAATCCAGCAATATGGCATCGAACACGGCTTCGCTGGTGTCTTTTTTCCCCGCACCCTGCCATCTGGTGGCATCAGCACAGACGATCTCAAGCTCGACGTTTTTCTCAGCTTGCTCTAGGTTCTCCTGCTTTAAATTGAGACGGTCTAAATTATCATAAATACGCTCGATACGCGGTGCTTCATTATCGATGGCGGTGAGCTTGATTTTAGAAGTTGGTGCTGTCACTTCTGCATTGTCTTGTTTCACGTGAAACAAAGGCGAGTGTTCCGCCGAGTTTATTAACTCTAGCCAATGAGCAAGCTTACCGCCAGGTGCGGCGCAAGCATCTAAGATATGTAGGTCAGTGACATTTTTATCCTTACCAATCTTATTTATTAGGGCTTTATGGATGATAGGTGCCGCAAGTTGCGCATGCATGTCTTGCACACTAACAGCCCCTTCAGCAAATTGTGGCAACGCACTGACTGCGGTGCTTTGATGTAGTCGTAGCGCTTGAGTCGATAAAGTCGCCGTGTCTGAAGAATGAGGTAAGTTAAAACCGCTCGTTAGCTCAACCAAGTCTGTATCAATTTCTGCGCCGTACAGCTCTTGTTGATAGTCATCGACCGATGTAACCGCCGTATTCACTCGTAAAAACATTGGCGCTGATTGGCGCAAGCCTTGGGTGAGCTCGTTATACTGCTCGCTCCAGTCCTGCTTAAGCTGATAAGCAAGCCAATTGGGCAGACTGTGGTTTTTATTGCACTTTTTACGGAATTTATTTGGATTCTTAGCCACTTTGCGCAAAATAGCGTTAATCAAGCCAGTAGCATGAGCGAACTCAATCTCCTTTGCGGCCTCAACCGTTTCATGAATCGCAGCATGGTCAGCCACTTCCAAGTACAACAATTGCACCAACCCTACTTGAATCGTAGTACGAACTTCAACCTCATCAATAGGGTTGTCTGCTAGGGTATCCAGCAACCGCGAAAGCGCATACCACTGGCGTAATGTCGTCAGCAATAGCGCATGGGCAAAGCCTTTATCCCCGTCGTGCAGACTATTCAACAATGGGTCAAGCACGCTTGAGAGCGACTGACCATTTTGAATCGCCAACAAGGTGCGAATCACCCGCACGCGTACGCTGCCGTTCATGATAAGGTTGCTTGATGGCTTGAGCTTATTGTTTCTTGGCGCAGTAGTGGTTTGTCTCATTAAATTGATTTTCCTTGACGCCTCATGGGTCACGTCTTGTGCAAGTTGGGTGGCTTATATTAAGTGACTTATATTAACTGAGTTGGGGTTAAGTAAATTATACTTCAGTGATCTTTTGCTAAGATAAATGAAACTGTGTGATGTTATTTGGAATCGCCCGTGAACTGATCACCATCGTTTAACTGGTTGCCATGACAGACTTGTTCAGCTGTCATCGGCTTACCCCCTGCAAACTGTAAGTCCGTAATCGCTAAGGTACTGGCCAGTGGGTCGTTGTGATGGTCTTTACCACAGGCGACCAAAATCGCTTTGCGCCCTACACTGATGATAGTGCCCGCTGGTTTATCGGTTTGCTGCGAGGTATTTACTGGTAAGCTGGCTAAAATTTTGACACGTTGCCCATCTAAGAAAGTGTAAGCGCCAGGCCACGGGGTCAAACCGCGAATTTGTCGCTCGATTGCAGTAGCAGGTTGTGTCCAGTCAATTTCGCCTTCGGTTTTGACCAGCTTTTCGGCATAGTTGGCTTGACTGTCTTCTTGAGCCTTGGCCTGCGCCTGATAGCTGGGTAAATCTTTTAATACGGTAGTGATGGCCGTCGCGCCAAGCGCTGCCAGCTTGTCATGGAGACTCGCTGCTGTGTCTTTTGCTTCGATGGCACAGTTGACTTTATAGAGCATATCGCCGGTATCTAGGCCTTTGTCCATCTGCATAATCGTAATGCCCGTCTCACCATCTCCTGCCAATAACGCACGGTGAATCGGCGCCGCCCCGCGCCAGCGTGGCAATAACGAGGCGTGAATGTTTAGACAGCCGTGAGTTGGCGTGGTTAAAACACCAATCGGCAAAATCAGCCCGTAAGCGGCCACGATCATGACATCGGGTTGATACGTACGCAGGGTTTGACGCGCTGTCATACCTGCGGCGTCAGACTTTTTGAAGGTAGCTGGTTGCTCAACCGCAATATCATGAGTTAACGCCACTTGTTTGACTGCAGAAGCCGCCAGTTTTTGACCACGCCCAGCCTTACGATCAGGCTGTGTATATACGGCGACGATATCTATATTTAGTGCCTCTTGCTGCTTGATGAGCATCTCAAGACTAGTTGCGGCAAATTCAGGCGTACCCGCAAACACAACCCTTAAGGGCGTGCCAGATGGGTAGTTGTCAGTAGTAGCGGAAGTCGATAAAGTTGGGGCAGAAGCAATTGTCGTCATAATCATGCATTATATAGGGTCGATTTGCCCATTATAGGTGAGTTTGCCATGTTGTGCCATGATTGTAACAGCGGCAATCGGACGTTACTAATGATGCTGTTTATCTTTATAATAAAAACAAGCAAAGTGCTCTTTTATGTAGGTATGCTTATAAAACAGTACTTTAGTGAGCAGCTCTCTACCTCTAATAAAACACCAGAATGGCTTATGCAAATCCACGACTTTGCCAAAATCATTATACAACTGTCACGTTTACTCAAGTCAACATAGGACCACGCTTTCATGCAACAGTTTCAGTCCTTACAGCGCTTACTCACGTTTTATGCAATGACGTTACTGGTCATGTTAGGACTGTATTATTTCAACATGTTCTATGGAATAAAAAAGCATGGCGAACAACACAGTGTCGACACCTTTTATTTATTACAACATAAAGTCACGAGCAGGGACGAGCTGTTAAATCGTGATATTAAAGAAATTCTAGATAACCCTGCTTTTAAGGACACTAGCTATCAGCTGATTTTTATAACGCCATCTGGACAGACTTATATTCATCGTCATGCTCGCCCTGGTGAGCCGGCTTTTGCGACCGTGACCTTTCCCACCATTACCCCATCTTCCGCTAACAGCGGTAGCTATAGTGCGCACACGCTCAATAACAACAACGTTACAGGCACTATTAAGCTTAAAAGTGGTCATCAAATTTATCTTATATTGCGCCACGAGCCTTTTGCTATCGACTGGATATCTTATCACTACTGGCTACCGTTAATGATAGCGATCATATTTTTGATTACCGCTTTATTGTACATACTCAGTCGTCAAAACAGTTGGAACCAGCTGCTCGCTTATAGTGATAATTTGAGTGGTCATGCAAAGGACGCTTATACGCCGCCCCCGTTTTCGCCCAAAAAATCGGCGACTGAGTTTTTGCGTTTAGGCCATGCGTTGAGCCGTGTCAGCTATCAATTGCACAGTGATTACCACCGTATTAGAACCCTAACACACCGTCTTGAGCGCTTGGTTGAACAAGCGCCATTACCGATGCTAATGATTATGCGCCATGGCCAAATCAGCTTTTTTAATCAACGCTTTGAGCAGCTCTTCGACTCCTCATCGCAACAGGATGAAAGCTATGAGTTAACGGATTTTTTTGCTGGTAAAGATGAGTTTACACAGCTCCTGTTACAAACCTTATCCAACTTGCGTATCACTCGCACCTTAACCGTCTACAGCCTAGAAAATCAGCAGATATACCAGCTCCATATCACCCCATGGTTTGGTGAACATGGGCAAGTTCACAACTTTACTGTCATTCTCAATAACATCAACGAGTTCACCACCCAAATCGCGCAACTACAGCAGCAAAACCAAAAGCTACAGCAAAAACTTGATGAGTTAGCAACGCTCCGATCGCTTGTCGGTTATCAGCTACGGGTACCATTAGAGACTATGATCGATACCCTAGAACCGATCAACCCTAAAACCTTGTCTTACAAGCAGCACGACATACTAAAAACATTGATTAAAAGCAGTCAAAGTATGTTGACGACGCTCAATGACACGCTAGATATCGGCGAGGTAGAGGTAAGGAAAACTCGCCTTAGTAGTGAGCCTGTCGACATTTACAAACTTAGTCGAGGCGTTAATGATTTGATCTTAGACGATATAAGGCAGCAAGGGCTAGAGTTGATCTATTTTTTTGCGCCCGATTGTCCACGTTGTATTGACACTGACGCGGTGCGTCTACGCCAAATACTTTTAAACCTGTTAAACAATGCCTCAAAATTTACAATCTTGGGCTATATCGCGCTCACTATCGATCGCGTCACCCATGAACAAATCACACAAATAAATAGCGATTACTTGCTCCCTACCAACAAAAACATGAGGGTAAGTCAGTCATCTCACTGGGTACGTTTTAGTATAAAAGACACAGGTGGTGGCATCGCTATCGACAAACAAAACCAGCTACGAACTGACGTGCATCAAAGTAATCGTCAAACTCATAGTAAAATGGCGCAAAATATCGATGCGACAGGCATTGGTTTAAATAATGCCAATAGTTTTGCGCAGTTATTAGGCGGTTTTATTGAACTGCAAAGCACTATCGGTAACGGAAGCACTTTTAATCTGTACCTACCTTGTCGCCATCCAAACTATCAACCGGTGTATCATCGTAGTCAGCATTTAACTCATATCCATCTGATCGCAGTCGTGAACCAAGCATTGGTTGCCAAACATTTGCAACACTTGTGTGAGTATTTATCGATATCGACGACCATTTACACTTCTGTAGATTTGGCCACTGTACAGCAGCTGGCAAGCCAATTAGTACAGGTCGAGCAGACACTCGCTCCTGTGTTGCTGCTCGATTATGAATATTATGACGCCGTTACTTTTGCGTTATCCAGTCCTTTATTGTCAAAGGATGGAGATTTGAGTCACTCAGAAACGGAAGAGTTAGAACTAGAAAATCAAGTGTTTACGAACCATGAGAAACAGCAAGCGTTAGATAAACTACTCGCTCATTCATCACTACCAAAGATACTGTTTAGTATCAAACCTGAGCGCCGCATACCCTCTGTGTTACTAGATAAATATGATGGGTTTTTGACCAAGCCGTTGGACGCTAATTTACTGCTATCTGAGTTGCTGCGCTTGACCTTACCCGCAAGAAAAAAACTTATCCAGACAGCAAGCTTTAGAAATAACAGTAGGCATCTAGCAAAAGAAGCAAATAAACTCGCCAGCGAAACCACCTCTCCATTGGTCTTAGTGGTAGAAGACAGTCCAACCAATCAAAAAATAACCTGCAAAATACTGAGCAAGCTTGGTTATCGTAGTGTGGTCGCAGAAGATGGGCAGCAAGCGTTAGATAAATTACAAGAACAGCGACAAGATATCTCGCTGATTTTAATGGACTGTCGTATGCCAGTGATGGACGGGCTACAGGCTACCCAGGCTATCCGCGCGCAAGGTGACGCCATTCCTATCGTTGCACTGACGGCAAACAATACTAGCGAGGATCGCGAGGCTTGTTTGCTAGTAGGAATGGACGAGTTTTTATCCAAACCTATCAATAAAGAAGCGTTAGAGGCGGTTTTACAGCGCCTTATAAAACCCTCATAAAAGCCTGTAAAACCTACTGCCTGTCTATATGTGTGCCACCTTTCGTCATCACCTTTCTAATGACTTTATAGCTACTTATAACCTCTTAGACATCACTTCATAAAGCCATTATCTGCCAAGAAGGCTTCTGTAATTTGACTTTGCGGACTGGGGGCAGCCATAGCACTGGCTTGCGATTTATTTATCAGACGCTCTAAGTAGCGAGCAACGATATCTACCTCAATATTGACCTTACTACCAACCAGCCAATGCTTAGCAATATTAGTCACTTGGGCAGTATGAGGAATGATGTTTAAAGAGACAATATTATCCTGTACCAGGTTGGTCGTTAAACTAATACCATCGACCGTAATAGATCCTTTAGTCGCTGTGTAATGCGCCAACTCTTGGGGTATCTCAATCTCAATGTAGATGGAGCGCGCGTCCTGTTGCAGCTTACTAACAACGCCTACACCATCTACGTGGCCTGCAACGATATGACCGCCAAAACGAGTGGTTGGGAGCATCGCTTTTTCCAAATTGACAATGTGCCCTGCTTTTAGGGTTTCTAACGCGGTACGAGCAATCGTTTCACGTGAAACATCCACAGAGTAATGATTGCTCCCGAAATCTACCACCGTTAGACAAATGCCATTTGAGGCAATAGAGTCCCCCAATTTAACATCACTGAAATCTAACTCATCAGACTCTATTGTCAAACGTATATCACCACCTGTTGGTTGCATGGATTTAACTTTTCCAACACTTTCTATAATTCCAGTAAACATATAAACCTCATCTCATTATTGGGTAGACGTGATCAACAATGTATTTCAACGTCTTAATTTTTTGCCAGCAGTTGCCTAACTTAACTAAAATTGATGGTGAAACCTACGCTTATTTCAAGCCTTTCGGGGATAACTTGTGGATAAGTAAAGAGAAACCACACCTGATTCCTCTAAAAACCTCTTCAAATATAGAGTTATCCACAGCAAACCTGAATTTCATATAGAATCTAAAAAATAGTGAGTTTGAACGCAAGTCATTGATATATATAACATTATAAAGGATATTAGATAACAACACGTATTTACTGTTTCATGTGAAACGAAGTTATACACAGTTTCATGTGAAACCTTACGTTTAGGTGATACGTTATCCACACTTATCCCCCTTTAATCACAGGTTGCGGATAAACTGTTTATAAATAACACGTTTTATAAAGGTAATAGCGTTAGTTTAAGGTCAACACCAATCTGTTCATGCTTATAAATATCAAAACGTAACTGCTGCGCCAGAGACAGCGGATTAAACTCAACCATTGATCGTGCTTTAGCGCCCAACAAGCAAGGCGCTTGATAGACGATCAGTTCATCGACCAGTTGTTGACTTAAAAAGCTGCCTGCCACGCTTGCACCAGCCTCTATCAGTACGTCATAACACTGATGCTCACTGACTAACGTTTTTAACAACGAAGGCAGGTCATCATTGCGCCAGTAAAGCGTCTCTGGGCGACGACATAGTTGATAATTAGCTTGCGGATCGTAGTCTAGACGTTGGCGCCTATCAAGCACGACGACCATAGGCGCAGGCACTTGCTCAGGTGGCACAGCTAGTTGGTTAGAGCGTACATTCAATTGTGGATCATCAGCAATAACTGTTTCACTGCCTGTGATAATCACGCCACTTTGTGCGCGTAGTTTTTGGACATCTTCGCGGGCTGCTGTAGACGTGATCCATTTTGATTCTCCCGATGCCATCGCTGTACGGCCATCAAGGCTGGTGGCAATTTTGAGGCGCACGTAGGGCATTTGCTTACGCATCGCTTTTAAAAACCCACGATTTAGCGCTTCTGCTTGTGCGGTCAACACCCCCACCTTGACCTCAATACCCGCCTGCTCAAGTAGCCTTACACCGCGCCCCGCCACTTGTGGATTGGGATCAAGACCTGCAATCACAACTCGTTTCACACCAGCGTTAATAAGGGCAAGCGCGCAAGGCGGCGTGCGTCCTGTGTGACTACAGGGCTCTAGGGTTACATACGCAGTGGCACCGACTGCGCGCGCGTCTGCCTCTTTGAGCGCAAACACTTCTGCATGCGGCTCACCTGCTTTAGGATGAAACCCTTGTCCGACCACTTCTCCTGCGTGGACGATCACACAACCGACTGCCGGATTCGGCCGGGTGGTATATAAACCGTGCTTGGCTTGTTCGATAGCCAGCATCATAAAATAACGGTCTTGTGCATCTTGCGAGTGGTGATGGGTTGACATAAAGGGACACTTAATCAGAGTTGGATAGTCACGGTGTAAAAGCGTATCTATTAAATTGAAAACACTAAGACTGAGAGGTAGCTAAGGAGTGAGCGATTTCTCAACTATTTATTATTTTTCATTGGGTCGGATATTGGCAATTTCTTGATGAAAAGCATCTATGTCTTGAAAATCCCGATAAACACTGGCAAAGCGAACGTAGGCGACATCGTCCAACGCTTTGAGCTCACTCATGATGATCTCACCCAAAACTTTACTACTGACTTCGCGCTCCCCCATCTGTCTGACGCGTTTTTCCACACGGCTAATCATCGCCTCTTGCTCATCAATGGTGATAGGGCGCTTTTGCAGGGGTAATAAAATAGAGCGGCGCAATTTTTCATTGTCATAAGGCTCAATTTTGCCGCTCGATTTGATAATTCTAGGCATCACCACCTCTACCATCTCAAAGGTAGTAAAACGCTCTTGGCAACTGTTACATGAGCGGCGGCGGCGTACTTGGGCACCTTCCGCTGCAAGACGCGAGTCAATCACCTTCGTGTCTGACGCATTACAATACGGACAGTGCATGACTTTTTCCTTGTGATAATATTAAAAATAAAAGTAGCCACTCAAAGCACAATCGGTGATATCAGGCAGTTAAAGCACCACACTTATGGATTATTTACCAATACAAAAGCTGCCAAATATTTTACCTAATAAATCATCCGCACTAAACTCACCCGTAATCTCTCCCAAACTAAGCTGGGCTTGACGCAAGCTTTCAGCTACCAGCTCTCCTGCTTTAAACACTGTGAGCTGCTCGTGTGCTTCTGTCAAATAGTCTGCTGTTCTTCGTAATGCATCTAGATGGCGCGTACGGGCAATCAAGCTATTCTCTGGTGGATGAAAACCCACTTTAGCACATAAGGTGTCGACTAAGGTATCGATGCCGCTGCCTGTTTCACATGAAACATTAACTTGTTCATAGCCTCGATTTTTTATCTCAATTTGCGAGACAGCAGTGGAACTTTCATCACTAGACTCACTTAACAGATCGCTTTTATTTGCAATAATTAGTAAGCGTTTGGCCTCTGGGAGTTCACCAAATAGCTGCTCTGCAAGCTGTAGTGGTGTACTCTCCTCTTCAAGATCTCGGGTCACATCGTAGACCATCAGGAGCATATCAGCCTGAGTGATAGCGGTACGCGCACGCTCGATACCAATGCGCTCAACCGTATCCTCAGTTTCGCGCAGACCTGCGGTATCGGTTAAATGTAGCGTTAAACCATTGAGTACCACTGTCTCTTGTAGCGTATCACGAGTGGTGCCAGCTACGTTAGTAACGATCGCACGCTCTTGTCCTGCAAGACGATTCAGTAAGCTTGATTTACCAGCATTGGGTCTGCCTGCCAGCACCACATGTATGCCATCCCGTAAGAGCTGGCCTTGTTTGGCAGTCGCTAATACTTGTTGAATCTTGGCCTGTGTTTGCTCAAGCTTATTTTGTATCACCCCATCAGACAAAAAGTCCACGTCTTCTTCATCAGGAAAATCAATCGCCGCTTCAACATGCAAGCGCAGATGAATCAGTTGTTCTAATAATTGATTGATTTTTTGGGAAAACTCACCGCTTAGTGACCGAATGGCACTGCTAGCGGCGGCGGCACTGGTGGCGTCAATTGCATCAGCAATGGCTTCTGCTTGGACCAGATCCAACTTATCATTATCAAAAGCCCGATAAGAAAACTCGCCTGCGCTCGCTTGTTTTGCGCCCAACTCAAAAACGCGGGCTAATAGCTGGTTTTGCAAGATCATGCCGCCATGACCCTGTAGCTCAATCACATCTTCGCCAGTGAATGAGTGCGGACCTTTAAAGTACAGTACCAATCCTTCATCAATGACCGTACCATCTGCCTGATAAAAACGACAAAAACTGGCCATTCGCGGTGTAAAGGCAGACTTACCAGTTAGGATGCAGGCAATGGCATAAGCACGTGCGCCTGACAGACGTATCACGCCGACGCCACCACGGCCAAGTGGCGTGGCAATGGCAGCAATAGTCGCCAACCCAGAAGGGCTAGGATTTTCAGATGAATGAGGGGCAATCAACGCCATCTCTAAGGAATCCACAATAACTCTCAATAGCTAAAAGCACCATTATAGACGGCTGGACGCAGACTGACAAAGCAAACTTTAAATCGCCCTACTTTGATCTTACTTTAGGCTTTATATTGGCGCGCCATTAACCGTTGTGCAAAGCTGTCACGCATAAAAAAACCACCGCTTACGCGATGGTCCTATTCATAATGCTAACTGATGGCTAACTAATCGAGTACCTTAACCGTACGACGTTTTTGCTCTTCTTCAACCTTTCTATTAACAATGTATTGTTGGGTCATACTAAACAAGTTATTCACTGTCCAGTACAGTACCAGACCTGCTGGGAAGAATAGCATAAACGCTGTAAAGATAATCGGTAAGAACTTCATCACTTTCGCTTGCATCGGATCAGCTGGCTGCGGATTTAGCTGCTGCTGTACAAACATCGATGCACCCATTAGCAATGGCAAAATAAACCACGGATCCATCGCCGATAAATCCTGAATCCATAAGATCCAAGGCGCATGGCGCAGCTCAACACTTTCAACCAATACCCAATACAGCGCTAAGAAAATCGGCATTTGCATCAAAATAGGCAAGCAGCCTGCCATCGGATTGACTTTCTCTTCTTTATAGATGGCCATCATTTCTTGCGACATTTTCATGCGGTCGTCGCCATGCTCTTCTTTGAGAGCTTTTAGTCTTGGGGCGATAGCTCGCATCTTCGCCATTGAGTAGTAACTCTTATTAGAGAACCACATTAAGGCAATTTTGACCAAAATAGTTAATATGATGATCGACCAACCCCAGTTACCAACAACTTTATGAACGCCATCCAAGATAGCAAACAAGACTTTTGATATTGGCCACAGCAGTCCATAATCCACGGTCTGATTGAGACCTACAGCGACGTCTTTTAGCTCAGATTGTACTTTTGGGCCAGCATACAAGGTGGCGTCCAACGTCACCTGTTTATTTGGTGCCACATTGACAGGCTGACTGTTAAATCCAATAAAGTAATCATCGCCAGTTTCGCGACTAAAAAACTTACCCGTGAAATTGTTAGGCGTCCATGCAGAGACAAAATAATGCTGTACGATTCCCACCCAACCTTTGTCACTGGTTGTGGTTAACTCACCATCATTAAAATCGCCAAACTTTAGCTTATTGTAAGGATCATCGGGTGTACCCCAAGCGCCGCCCAAATAGGTGGCCATACTCAGCGCGCCTTTATCAGACATACCAGGATCTTTACTATCATCGCGTTTTAGCTGCGCAAACATTTGACCCTGCCACGCGTTTGTAGAGGCGTTTTGGATCTGATAGCTAACATCAATGGGGTATTTGTTTTCTGTAAAGGTGAACGTCTTGGTGATGGTGACGCCATCTTTTTTATAAGTAAGCGGGACTGATAAGGTTTGCTGCCCCGCTTCCATGACGTAATTATTAGCAGTATGACTGTAGTTAGCTCGGCCTTCTGCGGTATCAGTACCATTTGGACCAATGAGACCAGACTGGGCTACATACACACGATTACTATTATTTTCTAACAATACGAAAGGCTTATCGCTGTCGAGCGTCGCATCATACTGCTTGAGCGCAGCATAAACGATATCACCGCCTTCTGGATTGATTTTTATATCATAGCGATCGGTCGTTACCGTGATAAGACCTGTGTCTTTAGCAGGGGTAGCAGTCACAGTACCGTTATCAACAGGCAGCGTCTGTACCGGAATATCACCTGCTGCACCAGTCGTAGAAGGAATGTCCGCACCTACTGAAGTGGTCGTTTCTGGCACCGCATCTACAGCTGGCGCATCGGCATAATCATCTCGCCATGCCAAAATCAGCAGATAAGCGGTGATTAGCATCGCAATGATGATCATCACCCGAAATATCTTTTGCATAAACCTTTCCTAGATTAAAAAATTAGGGAATGAAAAATTAGGGCATGTGTCATGACCGCCCACTCTGCTTGCCCCAATCTCTGACAACAGTATTGACAGTCATTTACATAAAATGTGCATCATTTTACTAAAAAACCACCTCAAATGATACCAAGAGTGTGGATAACTTGTGGGTAACTCAAAAGGTATGATATTAAAGCGGTTTTACCGTTATTTTGACTCAGTCTTCATTAACTGATTAAGACGTGAAACATAGCTACTACTATCCCGATAAATACCCAATCCTTGCGCACTTATGTTTTTTGTACAAATAGCGGGTACGTAATGATAGCTATAAGAAGCCAAAGGGATCGGTACGAAGTCGATGCCATGTCCCCCTAGTGGATGACACCTACTGATACGTTTTAATAGTAACCAACTGCCTGACCGGACCCCATACCATGCTAAAGCTTGTTTGCCATAATTCGAACAAGTTGGATAATAACGACAGCGTGCCGGTAGCATAGGGCTAACTATTTTTTGATAAAAAGAAATAATAGAAAATATAATTTTATTAAAAATATTATTTTTATTTTTCAATATAAAATTCATATTATTTTTTTTCTATTTTTTTAAATATATTATTTATCTCATTTATTAAATCTTTCTTACTTAAATCTTTTATAGATTTTTTAACAATAAAAACAATATCTTTGTTTTCTAATTTAAAAGCCTTTGTACGGAACTGCTCACGTATTTGACGTTTAATAAGATTTCGTGCGACCGCAGTGGGGACTTTACGCTTGGTAATCGCCATACCTACTCGTGGCTTATTTTGAGTGTTATCACGTACAAAAGCCATCAAATGACTCTGATGAAGCTTACGCTCAGGTGCGTCAAACACCTCACGGAATGCTGCTGGTGTGAGTAGGCGCTGCTCTTTAGTGAAGCGGGCGGTAGGTGTGGCTGAGACAGTGTTGGGCATATTACAACCTAGTATGAGAGCGAATGGCAAGTTTAGAACAAGTTTAGGAATAGCCACAAAATACAGAGACAAAAAAAGCGCCTATCTGGGCGCTTTTAATATATGGCTACGTGTCAGTTTTGATGATTGACTATCGTGATCTATAGATACCAGCAACGCAATAAGCATTACTAGGTATGCTTAACGCAATCTACTGATTATACAGTAAGACGATGACGTCCTTTAGCGCGGCGACGAGCTAAGACCTGACGGCCTTTTTTAGTTGCCATACGAGCACGGAAACCGTGAGTACGTTTACGCTTGATCACGCTTGGTTGGAATGTACGTTTCATAACTCACCTATCAAAATAATGGACTAAATTCGTAATAACGGAGGATTATATCATTCCATCTGCTTTTGGTCAATAAACTAATTTGAATTACGTTACTATCGGAGCATTTTGTTGTTTGGCTGTCCTGTTAGAAAACTCCATTATTCCAAACCATTGTGATTGATAAATTTATTACCTAGTGACTAGAACTTACTGTTAACCCGCTCTTAATTTTGGTAGTTATCCACAGTTTGCCTCGAACTCTATAATAACTAATTGATTAATATATATAGATATTGTTGTTATTGGGACCCATATTTTCTGTGGTTAAGTCCTCCTTTCTTTTAATTATCATAATATTACGCTATGGGTAAGCCTGTGGATAACCTGTGGGTTAAATATGGATAACCTAGGTGATAAACTTATCCCCAAAACTATCCACAGTCTTATCCACAAAAAACAAGGTGTTATCCACAGGGGTATTGTGTTAGATTAGCTCCCTGCACGGCCATTGATTTTGGTTTAGGAATTATGGATGGCATCAGAGGTTAACGAGCCTCTTATACCGTTGAGACATGTCTATTATTTTAGATTATAGGGTTAGCACTTTTCATGATTGACACAGCAAATATTTGGGATAAATGTCTAAACGATTTACGATATAACGTCAAAGACAACGTATTTACCATGTGGTTAAGGCCATTATCAGCTCACCAAGAAGCACAAACACTTATCATACTTGCCCCTAATGATTATTTTGTAACTTACATTAAAAAAAACCATTTGCAAGACATTCAGCAATTGGTTACTAAACACAGCCAAGGGAGTATCGAGGAGGTCGTCGTCCGCGTCGATAACGCTGATCGTAATACGGATGGTGCCAATCAGTTGCAGTCAGGGTCTTTGTTTGTGGCGGATACGCCCTCCCCTACCCCGCCAGATCATAAGTTTGAAACCATCCATCATAACAATGCGAAAGCAGATATTGATGCCAATATGCGACATACAGAATCAATCGATTCTGCTGATGCAAAATCGCTAAGCTATCTAAACCCTGATTTCACTTTTGAGACGTTTGTTACCGGTAAATCTAACAATCTAGCCTACAAGGCCTGTTATGAGCTTGGTAAACGTCAATCAAAGAATCGACACAATCCTCTATTTATATATGGTCCTTCTGGTTTGGGAAAAACACATTTAATGCATTCGGTAGCACACCGATATTTAAAAAATAATCAAAGTTTTTATTATTTCACTTCTGAAAAATTTATTAATCAATTGGTTTATTCATTAAGAAATAATAAAATAGAAGATTTTAAAAAGAAAATTAAAAAAGTAGATTTATTAATTGTAGATGATATTCATGTATTAGCAGGTAAGACCAAAAGTAGTAATGAGTTTTTGACACTATTTGCGGATTTTACAAGCGGTGATAAACAGCTGATTTTAGCGTCTGACCGTCATCCGTCACAAATGACTGAGTTTGACGAACGCTTTCGGTCACGATTTTCTTGGGGGTTAACAGTCGCTGTTGATCCCCCTGAGATTGATACTCGTGTACAAATCTTACAGAAAAAAGCGGCCTCATACGGCATGGTTTTGCCTAAAGAGTGTGCCCTATTTATTGCTCAAAACGTGGTGTCTAATGTCAGACGCTTAGAAGGGGCTCTCAATCAAGTGTTTGCAAATGCCAACTTAACTGGGGCACAGGTTACCCTTGAGATGGTGCAATATGCGCTAAAAGATATCGTTGCGATGCGTGTCCAAGCGGTAAATATGGATAATATTCGTAAGATGGTCGCAGAGTACTATGACGTGACGGTCAAAGATATTATGGGACGCAAACGCACGCGCAGTATTGCCAGACCACGTCAAATCGCTATGGCATTATCAAGAGAGCTGACTGGTGATAGCTTTCCTGAGATTGGGCAGTCATTTGGTGGACGCGATCACACGACAGTGATGCACGCTTGCGATAAGGTTAATGAGCTAAGAGCCGCAGATCCAGCGTTTGACAAAGACTACAAAACATTAGCCCTCATGTTGCAAGCTGGTTAGAAGGCCGCGGCGTCCCTATGTTGTAGTAAGATGATATGGTTTATAATATTGCAAATATAAGCACACAGATAGCTAATGGATTCTAGGCAGTAGACAAGGTATTATTAAGACAATATTTTAATATTATAAAAAAGTCATTTAATAAGAGTAACTAATAATAAGAGTAACTAAGCATGCAATTATCGATTAATCGAGAGTCGTTACTAAAAGCCATTAACTTGATCGCGAAGGCGGCTGATAAGCGCCACAATATGGTTATTTTGGGCAATATCAAGCTACAGCTATCTGAGTCGGGGCTTATTTTGACTGCCTCAGATTTAGAGGTAGAGCTAACCTCGACGTTAAAACTGCCTGCTGGTGCTTGTATTGAAGCAGGTACCACCACATTACCGGCAACAAAGTTAAAAGACATTTGCAAATCGTTGCCTGCTCAAGCACAGGTCAACCTTGCTACTCAACAAAACGAGCGCTGTTTACTGACCAGCGGCAAGAGTCGCTTTACTTTGGGCACCTTGCCTAGTGAAGATTACCCAAGTTTGGGTAACCCAGAAAATATAACGCCATTGACCATCAGTCGTAGTCGTCTTATTGATTTGATTCATAAGACTCAGTTTGCGATGGCAATCCAAGATGTCCGTTATTATCTAACCGGTATGTTGTTTGACGTCTCACAGCAGCAATTGACGACAGTGGCTACCGATGGCCACCGTTTGGCTTTGGCACGCAGTGTTATCGATGTGAGTGCTGATCTAAATATGCAGGCAATTTTGCCGCGTAAGGCTGTGATTGAGCTTGAGCGTTTGGCTACTGAACTTGGTAAAATGCTTGGTGAGCAAGACAATCAGGTCACCTTAAGCTTTGGCCGTGAGTTTTTACAAGTGAGCTTACCTTTTGGCGACGTCGATAGTGCAGGGCAGATGAATCAAAACTTGATGGTTACGTTCACAGCGCGCCTGATTGATGGCAAGTTCCCGGATTACCGCCGCGTGATGCCGAGCAATACTGATAAGCTTGCGTTGTTCAATCAAGAAAAAATGGCGGATGTGCTACGCCGTGTCGCCATTTTAAGTAATGAAAAATCTCGCGGTGTGGTGTTCAATTTTGCCAGTGATGGCATGGTAGAAGTCCGCGCAAATAACGCCGAGCAAGATGAAGCGGTTGAGATGATACAAGCCAAGTATCAAGGTGAGCCGATGGAGCTGTCTTTTAATGCCGCCTATTTACAGGATGTGCTAAGTGTCATCCAAGGCGACTTGCAGATGCATATGAGTCAATCAAATGCCTCGGTATTGGTCAATCAGCTGAACGATGAATTCCATCAATATGTCATCATGCCGATGCGTATATAGTGATTTTTAAATAGTACATTTTGTTTTTTAAAGTCAGGGAGTTAGGCTGTAGAGCAGTTTTTGCAATCTGGATTTAACTTCCAGTCTTTGTCTGACTTGTTATTTTTATAAATTTTTGTTTGCTAGTTTGTCAGCAACATCCATAGGCGGCTGTCGGTATTATGATTGAACGTCTACAAATCTCTCATCTGCGTAATTTGACGCAAACCAACCTCCAGTCTGCTGCTTGCAACGTCATTATTGGGGCAAATGGCAGTGGTAAGACGTCATTGCTTGAAGCTATATTCTTATTATCTAGAGGTAAGAGTTTTCGTCACCATCAGCCCAAACGCTACATTCAGCACCATCAAAACTCCGCAACCGTGCATGCAAAACTCAATGATAACCGTACCTTGGCTATCCAAAAGCAAACCGATGCTACAACGGTTCTACGTCTTAATCAAAGCACTGTCTATAACCAAAGCATCCTAACGGAACAACTACCCACGTTATTGATAGATCCCTCGACCATGGATATGTTGGAGCAGGGGAGTGCCAGTCGTCGGCAATTGTTAGATTGGCTAGTGTTTCACATGAAACAAGGGTTTCACCCACAGTGGGTAGCCTATCAGCGCCTACTAAAACAGCGCAATAGTCTACTAAAGAAGACACGTCATTTGACCCAAGTGCAGCTTACTGAGTTAAAGTCATGGGATAAGGGGCTAAGTAACCATGCTGCTCTTATTCATCATTACCGTGAACGTGTGTTTGCCGACTGGCAGCCTTATTTTGCTGAAACTGTCGCTCAGTTGTTGCCTGCCTACGCTGAACAATTGAGTTTGAGTTACAATCCGGGTTACGACACCAATATTGCGCTTGATGTGCAGCTTAACGAGCGCTTAGAGCAGGATCTGCAGCTGGGATACACGCGTATCGGCAATCATCGTGCCGATGTCCACGTTCATTGGCGCTCTAGCGATTCCGTACAAACGAATAGCGAGCATGCAAATACCGTCATAGAAACCGATGGGAGTAGCCCGTTGCCCACGCTAAAAGAGCAGGCGGCTAATGTGCTGTCTCGCGGTGAAAAAAAATTATTAATCACCGCGTTGCGCTTATCACAGTTGCCCTTGCTACTGCGTACGGAAGAAGGCAGCGATTTATCCAGTAGTGGCCTTAAATCCCAAGTAACCCCCGTGGTATTGCTAGATGATATCACTGCCGAGCTGGATGCGAGAGCTATAGAGATTCTGTTATCAGCGCTGTCTCAGTTACCGTGTCAGGTATTTATGACCAGTTTGACTGATGATGTTTTACCTTCGGTCAGAGCGTTATGGACAAACCCGCACGTGTTTCACGTGAAACAAGGTCAAGTCTCCATGGGGTAAATATGCCCTGTTTTTAAACGGTGGTGTTTCTTTTTTTTCGCTCTCCAAAATACCTATACTTACCCCAACCTGTTTTGCCATTTTCTCCTGAATATTTACTCTCTTTAGACATGGGTTTAATCGCCATAAAACGCTCAGTAAACAGTGACTTAAAGGCAAAAAAATGCTAAAATGAGGCTTTATTTTTGTCCTGTTTTCAGCAAGTTTTTTGATAGCGTTGTACAGACGTTTTTTATTGCCCATGGATTTGCAAGTGCCTGATAAGTATGTGTTTTATTTATTGTATTTGCTTTAATAACCTTTAAAAAAAAGAAGCGAGTACGGGAATGATAAAGCGCTGACTTGATATTTTTTTAAGTCTTTATCACATTTTATGAAGTTTTGGCGAATCGTGTTAGTCAATGAGACGTATCATTGATTTTGATTATAAAAATTGAGTCTAAAATAACGTTATAAGACGTCATCGTAGTGATGGGTCAATAACAAACGGCTGATTATGGCTAGATTAAGGAATGCACATGAGTGATTCATTACCTACCGACCACGAGCAACTGATGTCAGACAGTGCTACTGAAACCATGGCGTCAACTGTGGTGCCTGAAAGTTTACCTTCTGATTATAGCTCCAAAGATATTCGTGTATTGCGCGGATTAGAAGCGGTACGCGTGCGCCCTGGTATGTACATCGGTGACACGGATGATGGTACCGGCTTACATCATATGGTCTTTGAGGTGGTGGACAACTCTATCGATGAGGCGCTTGCTGGTCATTGCGATCAGATTGATATCATCATCCACGAAGATGAATCTGTGAGCGTGATGGACAATGGCCGCGGTGTGCCTGTCGATATCCATCCAGAAGAGGGAGTGTCGGCCGCGCAGGTTATCATGACGGTACTGCATGCAGGCGGTAAGTTCGATGATAATAGCTATAAAGTGTCAGGGGGCCTACATGGTGTGGGGGTTTCGGTCGTCAATGCTTTGTCTAAAAAGCTTGAGATGAATATCTGGCGTGAAGGCTATCATTACCACCAAACCTACACCGATGGTGTGCCTGATGCTGACATTCAGCAGATGGAACCAACGGATAAAACCGGCACACAAATTCGTTTTTATCCAAGTGCTGATGTGTTTACAGGGACTATCTTTGAGTACGATATTTTAGCCAAACGTCTACGTGAGCTATCGTTTCTTAACTCTGGCGTGCGTATTGTTTTAACCGATGAGCGTATTGATAAGCGTCACGAGTTTGAGCATAAAGGTGGTTTGTCGGAGTTTGTCAGTTATATCAACGCGGGCAAAGATGGCATCAATGACGTGTTCCACTTCACGAGTGACCAAGATGAGGGTATCAGCGTCGAAGTGGCGTTGCAGTGGACGGACACGTACAACGAAAAAGTCCTGTGTTTTACCAATAACATCCCGCAGCGCGATGGTGGTACGCATCTATCAGGCTTCCGCTCAGCGCTAACGCGCGGCTTAAATAGCTATATGGATCGCGAAAACTTATTCAAAAAAGAGAAGATCGCTGCGACTGGTGATGATGCCCGTGAAGGCCTAACAGCAATCGTCTCTGTTAAGGTTCCTGATCCAAAGTTTTCAAGTCAGACCAAAGACAAACTGGTATCAAGCGAAGTAAAATCTGCGGTTGAATCGGCGATGAGTGATAAGTTTAATGACTATCTACTCGAGAACCCAAGTGCGGGTAAAGCGATTGCCAATAAGATTATCGATGCCGCACGAGCGCGTGATGCGGCTCGTAAAGCACGTGAGATGACCCGCCGTAAGACCACGCTAGATATCGCCGGTTTGCCAGGTAAACTGGCTGATTGCCAAGAAAAAGATCCGTCACTGTCAGAGCTGTACATTGTGGAGGGTGACTCTGCAGGTGGCTCAGCCAAACAAGGCCGTAGCCGTAAGACGCAGGCGATTTTGCCCTTAAAAGGTAAAATTCTCAACGTTGAACGCGCCCGTTTTGACAAAATGCTGTCGTCTGCTGAAGTGGGTAACCTCATTACCGCGCTTGGCTGTGGTATTGGTCCTGATGAGTACAACCCTGATAAAGTACGCTATCATAAAATCATTATCATGACCGATGCGGACGTTGATGGCTCCCATATTCGTACGCTGCTGTTGACCTTCTTTTTCCGTCAAACACCTGAGCTTATCGAACGTGGCTACGTTTATATCGCTCAGCCACCGTTGTATAAGGTGAAAAAAGGGCGTCAAGAGCTGTATCTAAAAGATGATGAGGCACTTAAGGCTTATCTGCTGTCATCGACGATTGACAGCACTAAGCTGCATGTCAGTGCTGATGCACCTGCTATCACTGGTCAAGCGCTCGAAACGCTTCTAAATGACTATAACCAAACGCAGCTGATCAAAGCACGTTTGCAGATCCGTTTCCCGGCCACGATTTTGGATGCCTTAACCCATACGCCAAAACTTAGTACCGACATGACTTATGACAAGTCGGCTATGCAAGGTTGGAGAGAGGCCATGCAAACTCAACTTGACCGTTTAGGCAGTGAGCTAAGTCCTGAGATTGAGTTGGTGAACATCCATGCGCCTCAGCCAAAAAATATGGATGCTGCCGCTGCTGATTTATTGGGTATGACACCAGCAGTAGACACTGAAGAAGGGGCGGAGTCTGATAGCGAGGCGTTGTCGACTAAAGCACAGTGGCTACCTCGGGTGACTGTATACGTGCATCAGTTGGCACATCATTATTTGCTAGACTCTAGTTTTATTAATTCAGGTGAATACAGCAAGCTACTGCGCTTATCGGCTGAGTGGAACACGTTGTTGGCAGAGGATGCCTTTATCCGCCGTGAAGCCAGTGCTGGTACTACCAAAGATATCCCAATACGCGACTTTGACTATTTATGGCAGCAAATGATGCTAGATGCCCGTCGTGGTTTGGCTATTCAGCGCTATAAAGGGCTGGGGGAGATGAACGCCGATCAGCTTTGGGATACGACAATGGATCCTGAAAACCGCCGTATGCTACGGGTCACTATTGAAGATGCCATCGCTGCAGATCATATGTTTACCTGCTTAATGGGGGATCATGTTGAGCCGCGCCGTATCTTTATTGAAGAAAACGCATTGACGGTGTCTAATTTAGACATATAAACACCATGATTAGACATGCGCTCCTTTTTAATTGATGACAGAAAATACCGCTTTGGCTTCCAAAGCGGTATTTTTGTTTCACGTGAAACGCTAAAAATACGCTACTTATGATAAGAGAAAAATAAAATGATAGAAGTCCTATTACTCGCTATTGCTTTAGCGATGGATGCGTTTGCTGTTGCAATCGGGCTGGGTGCCAAGTCGCAAAAACATTCCTCTCAATACGTGTTGCGTTTGGCGATGTATGCTGCTTTATATTTTGGTATTGCGCAGGGCATCATGCCACTTATTGGTTATTTATTAGGAGCAGCGTTATTAGGTTGGCTGGCCGCTGCAGCGCCTTGGATTGGCGGAATTATTCTTATCGTACTCGGTGGCAAAATGCTCTATGAAGTATTTGCTGGTCATAATGAAGAGGAGATTGATGACATTACTGAGGAGGTATTAGCAAAAAATAGCGGGTATAAAAGTGTGAATCATAAAACTATGTTTACCCTAGCGATCGCCACTAGTATCGATGCCATGGCCGCAGGATTTACCCTTAATTTGTTGGCGCTTAATGCGTGGCTGGCCTGTTTAATTATCGCCGTGATCACCGCTTTATTTGGTTTGCTGGGGGTTTATTTAGGCTGGCGCTCTGGTACGTGGCTAGAAGATAAAGCGGAAGCATTAGGTGGGTTGGTACTCGTTGCTATCGGCTTAAAAGTGATGTTTTTTAGCTGATTGGCTTGACTACAGTCACTTATTTTTACGATAAAAAATCACCGCTTTGCTAGTAAAGCGGTGATTTTTTGTTTCACGTGAAACTTTTTAAATACTGTGGCTGTTTATGCGTCTTCGTCAGTGTTAAAACGCCATGCTAAAACGCGTGTGTTTTTTTGACCTTGACTCATCTCAATGATACGCATTTGGGCGACATCAAGCTGCTTTAATAGAAGCTGCAAAGGTTTTACGTTTTCAGACTTGGAGACAAGGGTAGTAAACCAACCAACGTGCTCTGCAAAGCTTTGACTCTCTTTTGCCATCTTAGTCAAAAAGGCAATTTCTCCGCCTTCACTCCACAGCTCTTTATGCTGACCGCCAAAGTTTAGGTTTTGTGCGGCATTGCCTTCTTTTGAGGAATGGCGACTGATCTTTTCGTTTTCATTTTTGCCACGATGTCGTTGCAGGTTATGCTGCTTACGACTGTTGGCTTCCATGGCTTCTTCAAGTGAGGCGTGAAAGGGAGGGTTGCAAACGACCACATCAAAGTAATCTTGGCGACCGATGATGTTTTTAAAGATAAATTTGGGTTCTGGTTGCAGCTTTACCTTTACCGCGCTTTTGAGCTTTGGATTGGCGTCACAAATCAGCGCTGCCGTATTGACCGAAACGGGATCGATATCACTTGCGGTAAAACGCCAACCGTAGCTTTGGCTACCGATAATGGGGTAAATGGCACTGGCCCCCGTACCAATATCGAGAGCATGAATCTCTTTACCGGTTGGTGGGGTGTTGTCGTCATTGACGTGGCTGGTTTGGGCAAGCAAGTCAGCGATATAGTGGATATAATCGGCGCGCCCAGGGATAGGTGGACACAAGTAGCCTTCGGGAATGTCCCAAAATTTGACGCCATAATAATGGGCGAGCAGCGCCTTATTAAGCACACGCACCGCTTGATGATCAGAGAAGTTGATCGTCGGCTCGCCATTAGGATTGGTGATGGTATGGTCAGCGAGCTCAGGCAAAGCGCGGGTCAGTACGGCAAAGTCATAGCGACCTTGATGCGGGTTGCGCGGATGCAGCTGGCCGAGTTTTTTGGCCGTAGATGGCGATCGGTTTCTGTGTTTTTGGTTTGAAGGCTTACTTGTCATAGTGTGGGGCTTTGATATCTGAATATAATCAACCAGTTTAGCAGATTTCACAAGGAACGAACGGCTTATCGGCTACGTAAAATAAGATTTAACCCCAATACGATCATCGCTGACCCCAAGACGCGGTCTATCCAATGCTCAAAGCGTTGGAAGCGGCGATGGATCGCTGGGATAGAGAGCAGCATGACGACCGTACTAAACCATGCCATCTGCAAGACCATCATCCATACGCCATAGATGGCCAACTGCCAAAGGGGTATGTCTGGCGACAACACTAGCGTAAATATCGCCACAAAATACACGGGCGCTTTTGGGTTAAAGACATTACAAAAAAAGCCACGACGCAAAATAGCGGTAGTTGAGTCGGTATTCTCAGATGGTTTTTTGGTAGAGAGGTTTTTATTAGAAATCGTGGTTTGATGGGTAAGCACATCTTGTGGCACGTTAACAGCTGACCTTGCCGAGTCTGCTGAATTTGCCAAATCTGATGGCTTTTTGGGTTTGGCCCCAATCCCTTGCCAACCGAGATAAATCAGATAACCACCGCCCAGCCACTTAATCGCGGTCAATAGCGGCTGCGAATGCGCGATGATAGTCGCCAGTCCCAATACAGAATAGATGATGTGAATACCCAAACCAAACGTAATACCGAGACTGCAAACCAGACCAGTGCGCCGACCTTTTGATAAGGTTTGCTGCGACACCAAGACAAAATCAGGGCCAGGTGAGGCGGCAGCAAGCAAGTGAACGCTGGTGATAAGCAAAAAGCCGTGCCAAAACTCCATAAGACCGTTATCCCGTTATGCCGAAAAATAAATGAAGTGACGCCACAAAACTTAATGATAGTTGCACTTATCGTAAATGAGGTCAACTGCTAATAACGCACACTTTTATGAATAATGACCTTTATAAATCAATGCTTTGCTGCTTGTGTTCTAGTGTAAGGATGATTATATTAAAAGCACGTTAATAAAAATAAGTTTATAGCAACTGCCCCTCTAATAACGCTCTTACAACGCCAGTTTCGACAAGGATAACGTCATGACCACGGACCACAATCAACACATCGACAATCGCATCACTTTTCAAACCGACGGCTATATTTGTCTGATTGGACTTAATCGCGCGGACAAACGCAATGCCTTTGATAGCCATATGATTAAGCAGTTATCCGAGGCGCTCACTGACTACGAAAACGACGATCATCTACGATGTGCGCTCATCTTCGCCCATGGCGAGCACTTCACTGCCGGTCTGGATCTGATGGAGCTACAAGATAAATGGGACAAAGGCGCGTTTGAGTTTGACGATAGCCAAATCGATCCGTGGGGCATTAGCGGTAAATTACGCTGCAAACCTGTGGTCGTCGCGGTGCAAGGCACATGCTTTACCGCTGGGATTGAGCTGATGCTCAACAGTGATGTGGTCATTGCAAGTAGCAACTGCAACTTTGCGCAAATGGAAGTGCAGCGCGGTATCATGCCGTTTGGCGGGGCAACCGTCCGATTTGTACAAGCGGCAGGCTGGCAAAAAGCCATGCCGTATCTGCTCACAGGCAAAGCATTTGACGCACAGACGGCAGATCGACTCAATCTGGTCAGTGAAGTGGTAGAAAACGGCACCGAATATGAGCGAGCGCTCACGATTGCCAA
>Ga0208300_100216_pt1 | contig 54030 bp, 42 predicted proteins | sample 23_taG_FD_184096 | JGI IMG/M metagenome (GOLD analysis project Ga0208300, IMG submission 184096) | Marine viral communities from Cariaco Basin, Caribbean Sea - 23_WHOI_OMZ (SPAdes) (version 2) | ecosystem: Environmental > Aquatic > Marine > Oceanic | place: Caribbean Sea: Cariaco Basin...
TTGTGCCACTGCTTGTCTTTGAGCATGGTGCGAGCCATAAGCAATATCTCGGGTTCTTTGTTGTGGTAAACGTGAACTTGAGGTGTTGCTTATCTTTTTTCAACTCTCCAATTCTATACACGCCCTAAACTTTAATTGAGAAGGCTTAGCTATTTTGAAGAATAAAATATATATTTTGAACGGATGCTTATCGTGAAATTATTTAACTAAAAAATGCAAAATATGAAAATAGTTGATTGCTATCCCAAGATTACATCTGTAAACTAAAATGAGTCTGTAACTAATCTGATACATTTTAGGTCGTTTTAGAGATGAATTGAAAGGTTACTTACACACTTTCACAAGAAACTATCAGGCTGCAGGAAGCAGTCTCCCACTAGAGGGGCCACCCCCTACTGACAAAAGGAGTTTGTCTTATGAATCCCTCACAAGATTCGTCAGGCTATTGGAAAGCCAACGTCCGTCTTATCCTCATCTGTTTGTTTATCTGGGCTTTTTGCTCATATGGTTGCGGCATCTTATTTCGTCCTCTTCTGGCCGGTATTAAGTTTGGCGGGGCCGATCTTGGGTTTTGGTTTGCACAACAAGGCTCAATCATCTGCTTTATCCTTCTTATCTTCTTCTACGCTTGGCGTATGAATAAGTTAGACAAACAATATGGCGTAGACGAGGAGTAACCCTATGAGCCAATTTACTATCAATCTTATATTCGTTGGGGCTTCTTTTCTGTTGTACTTTGGCATTGCCATTTGGGCGCGTGCAGGCTCTACAAAAGAATTCTATGTGGCCGGTGGTGGCGTTCACCCTGTGTTAAACGGTATGGCAACGGGCGCTGACTGGATGAGTGCGGCGTCCTTTATCTCTATGGCAGGCCTATTGGCAGCCGGCGGTTATGGTGCCTCTTCCTATCTAATGGGCTGGACCGGCGGCTACGTGTTACTAGCCATGTTACTTGCGCCTTATTTGCGCAAATTCGGTAAATACACCGTACCAGATTTCATCGGCGATCGCTTCTATTCAAAAACGGCGGCTTTAGTGGCTGTGGCCTGTTTGATTATTGCCTCTACCACTTATGTTATCGGTCAGATGACCGGTGCCGGCGTTGCCTTCTCACGCTTTTTGGAAGTGGACAATACCACCGGGCTTATTATCGCCGCAGTTGTGGTTTTCTTCTACGCTGTATTAGGTGGTATGAAGGGCATTACCTACACTCAGGTGGCGCAGTACGTGGTACTGATTATCGCCTACACCATTCCTGCTGTCTTTATCTCACTTGAATTAACCGGCAACCCGATTCCTGGTCTAGGTATGTTCTCAAACCATACTGAATCTGGCATTCCGCTACTGACTAAACTTGATCAAGTGGTCACAGACTTAGGCTTTACCGCCTATACCGCCGATGTACCTAGCAAGCTTAATATGGTGTTATTCACCTTATCGCTGATGATCGGTACCGCGGGTCTGCCCCACGTTATTATTCGCTTTTTCACCGTTCCTAAAGTAGCCGATGCGCGTTGGTCGGCAGGCTGGGCACTGGTCTTTATTGCCTTATTATATTTTACTGCCCCTGCTGTGGGTGCTATGGCACGTTTGAACCTGATGGACACCGTCTATCCTCAAGGTGTTGATGCCCCTGCTCTGCCTTATGATGAGCGTCCAAGCTGGATGCAGACTTGGGAAGAGACCGGTCTTATCAAATACAATGACCTAAATGGCGATGGCCGTATTCAGCTGTATAATGACTCAGGTCTGGGCGCCGCTAAGGCGGCACTGGCCACAGCACAAGCAGAAGGTGGCGATGTTGCTGCCGCCACTACCGCCGTTGAAGAAGCCACTACCGCGCACGCTGGCGAGTTAGAGGGCAAGTTTGTCACTGCCGGCTGGCAAGGTAATGAGCTTGATGTGAACAATGATATTTTAGTACTGGCCAACCCTGAGATTGCCAATCTGCCACCTTGGGTTATTGGTCTAATTGCAGCAGGTGGTTTGGCTGCAGCACTATCTACGGCCGCCGGTCTGTTACTGGCCATCTCCTCTGCCATTAGTCATGACTTGGTAAAACGTAACTTCAATCCTGACATCACCGATAAAGGTGAGCTGCTGGTAGCCCGTATTTCAATGGCGGTGGCTATTGTGGTGGCAACTTACTTAGGTATTAACCCACCTGGCTTTGCCGCGCAAGTGGTGGCATTAGCCTTTGGTATCGCGGGTGCGTCTTTATTCCCAGCACTGATGATGGGTATTTTCTCAAAGCGTATCAACAACTACGGCGCTATCGCAGGGATGCTGGCTGGTCTAATCACTACCTTAGTTTATATCTTCGTATACAAAGGCTGGTTCTTTATTCCACATACCGCCAATTTTCCTGACACTGCAGAATACTGGCTGTTCGGTGTATCCCCCATGTCATTTGGTGCCATTGGTGCGCTGATTAACTTTGTTGTGGCTTTCTTAGTGTCATCAATGACCCAAGCGCCTCCTGTACACATTCAAAAATTGGTAGAAAGCGTACGCTCTCCTCGTGGTGCTGGTGCTGCTATCGATCATTAATGTTAGACAACCGCGGTATATTTATATGAAATTAAACGCACTCAGTGGCCGGCCCACTGAGTGACCAACACAAGATGAATAGGTCAGTAAATCGACTTATTCATCTTTTGTTTATTAGCACGAGTGTTTATTGGTGCTAGTATTGATTGGTGCTAGTATTTATTAGTATGAGTGTTTATTGCCACTGGCCATTTTCGACCCACTTATTTTGGACCCCTGCTTATGATTTATGAATTTATTGCCACCGTAACTGCAGGTTTTGGTATGGCCGGTATTGCCATGATTATACGTCACCTGACTAAGCTTGCTGGCAAACAAGCCCCGAAATGGCTGATTCCCATTTTTGCTGGTATCGGTATGTTAGGCTTTCAAATTCATCAAGAATACCACTGGCAACAGCAGCAAATAGATAGACTGCCTGCACAGGTAAAAGTGGTCAAAACCGTCGAAGGTCAAGTGTGGTATCGCCCTTGGAGCTACCTAAAACCGCAAGTGATTCGCTTTATGGCCGCAGAGTCAGGCAAGCCTGTAGCCACAGATATCACATCAAGCACAGACGACATCAGAAGCACCAACATCTACTTATTTGAAAGACGCATCAGCACCAAAGTCATTGCGCAGCTGGTCAATTGCAGTCAGCCTGCCATCACCAGTGTCACCATCACCCCTCCTTTGTCTGCAACCAACTTTCAACAGCTGCAATGGCAACCGTTGGCCACTGATGATGACTTATTACAGGCAGTCTGCCAGTAAGGCTCATGTCAGTAAGGCTCATGTCAGTAAGGCTCATGTAAGTAAGGCTCATATAAGTAAGGCTCATATAAGTACGGCTCATCTGGTGAATACCATGCATGGTCTACTCTATACTCATTCGGGCACGGTTTTTGGCAACGGTTTTATCCCCGATGCCTTTTACCTTTGCCAAATCATCCACCGAGCCAAACGGCCCAAAGGCGTCTCGATACAAGATAATTTGCTGCGCTTTACTGCTGCCAATGCCGGTGAGCTGAGTCAGCTCACCTTCGGTCGCGCTATTTAAATGAACCGTCACGCTTTGCTCTGCCAATTGCTGATTTTGCTGCTCATTTATTAGGTGTGCATAGGCTTGATGGGCATCGGCAAAGCATTGCTGCGCCCAAGCACCGGGCATTAACACCGCCTGCATCATGCACAGCATCCCCAAAATTAAAGCGCTAGTACGCCTATTCATGCTGTTTGGCAAGCTCCCATAGCGCATCCATCTCCTCTAAACTGCTGGTTTGTGCCGTCTTACCTTGCTTGGCCAGCTGGGCCTCAATAAATCCAAAGCGTGAGCGAAACTTATGCACGCAGGTCAAAGTGGCCGCTTCTGCATCTAAATTAAGCTTTCGTGCCACATTGACTAAGCCAAACACACAGTCGCCAAGCTCTTTTTCAAGCGCTTGCTTATGCACCGCATCCATACTCTCACCGGCTTGCGGCAGAATTTGCTTTAACTCGCTAATCTCTTCTTCCAGCTTTTCTACTGCGCCCGCCACCCCTTCCCAGTCAAAGCCCAATTTGCTGGCCGCTTGTTGTAAGCTTTGCGCCTGCATTAAAGCACTGCCCGCCTTGACCGCATCTAGGCTTCGTTTGGGTTTGCCACGGCGTTCACGCTCTGCATTCTCGATGGCTTTAATCTCATCCCAGCGTTTTTTTACCGCCGCCTCATCGGGCAGTTGATCGGCCTCAAACACATGGGGATGGCGACGAATCAGTTTACTTTGTAGCGTATAGATCACATCGCCTAAGTCGAATTGCTGCTGCTCGGCATAGATTTGGCAATGAAAAATAACCTGCAGTAGCACATCACCAAGCTCACCTTTGATGTCCTCAATATCGCCCTCTTGAATGGCCTCTGCCAGCTCGTATGCCTCCTCTATCGCATAAGGGATTAAGCTGTGGTTGGTCTGCTTAATGTCCCAGGGACAATCAGCGCGTAGTCTGGCCATCAAAGCCAACAAGTCGTGTATATTGGCCGTTGGCTCAGGCACACCCATCACAGGTTTTGGCGCTATCATTTTTTTATCGTGCATATCAGGTGTCTTTGACATAAGGGTGGACTCTCGTTGTTCATATTATCTGCTTATGGCAGCGTTTTTAATTTGTCATATCAGCAGTGTATCATTTTGAAATTGTAATTATGACCCCATCAGAATATAGTAAACTGTAACATTAAAGATCCAATAACGTTAAAACACACAAGAATAAAGATATGAGCAACTCTGACAGCCCTGAAACTGCCTCACATTTACACCCCTCATCTGCGCACGCTGCTGCTATTGGCTTATCCAAGATTGTGGTCATCGGTGCAGGCTATGTGGGCCTATCCAACGCCATTTTATTGGCGCAGGCTCATTTACATACCCAAGTAATGCTGTTTGATATCGACCAAAACAAAATACAGTTATTACAACAAAATCAGTCACCGCTACAAGACACCGAGATTTGTGATTATCTGGCGCATAAGCCGCTCAACCTAACTGCCACGATGCAGTCGGTGATAGAGGATCAGGGCATTTATCAAGCCAGCGATTTGGTGATCATTGCCACCCCGACGAACTACGATGTGGCCTCAGGTAAGTTTGATACCTCCTCGGTTGAAGCCAGTATTGCCGCAGTTCGACAGCAAAATGCGACGGTACCCATCGTGATTAAATCAACCATTCCGATTGGCTTTACCGACAACATGCGTCAGCAGTTTGATAATCAAATTTTGTTTATGCCGGAGTTTTTGCGTGAGGGCCAAGCGCTGTATGACAATTTATATCCGTCTCGTATTATTGTGGGCGCAAGCTTAGAGCAGCAAGATTTGGCATCAGCCTTAATGCATTTATATCAACAAGCCAGCCTAGCGCCTGAGGTGGCGACGCTGATGATGCCGCCGACGGAAGCTGAAGCCGTCAAGCTATTTGCCAACAGTTATCTGGCCACCCGCATTGCGTTTTTTAATGAATTAGACAGCTTTGCTGAAAAGCATCAATTAAACAGCCAGTCCATCATCACCGGCGTCGGCTTAGACCCACGTATTGGCCAGCATTATAACAACCCCTCTTTTGGCTATGGCGGCTACTGCCTACCCAAAGATACCCAGCAGTTAAAGGCTAATTATGCCGGTATTCCTGCCAACTTAATCCATGCTGTGGTCGATGCCAACAACACCCGAAAACGTTTCATCGCCCGTCAAATCATCGACAAAAACCCCAATCAAGTGGGCATTTATCGCCTGAGCATGAAAAAAGACGCTGATAACTTTAGGGACTCGGCGGTACTCGATGTGATCAATACTCTAAAGCAGCATGGGGTCAGCATTAGCATTTATGAGCCGGCTTTAGAAACTGACAGCTTTGAGGGCTGCCCAGTGATCAATGATTTGGCACAGTTTAAACAGCAAAACGATTTGATTGTTGCTAACCGCTGGCATGATGAGTTATCCGATGTGAAAGACAAGGTTTACTCACGAGATGTGTTTGGCTATAGTTGATCGCCGCAGCGACTCTGTGACCAAAAATTAAGCCCCCCTGATTCAGTTAATTAAGTTTACTAATTTTATACGCGATTAAAAAAGGCCACCAATGACCACAAATCCTGTTATTTCTGCTGATAATCTGCCACATCGTCCTATTACCTCGTTTAAAGCTTATGACATTCGTGGTGAGCTGGGCGTTAACCTTGATGAAGACATTGCTTATCGCATCGGCCGAGCTTTTGCCCAGATTTTGGCCAGTCAAAAAGCCGACAGTGAAGGTAATGACACCTTAGAGAACAGCATTGTTATAGGCTGCGATATCCGCGACTCAAGCGAGACGCTCAAGCAGGCTACCATTCGGGGCATCATCGATGCCGGCGTCGATGTCATTGACCTGGGCATGACCGGTACCGAAGAGGTATATTTTGCCACCAGTCACTATCATGCCTTAGGCGGCATTGAAGTTACCGCCAGCCATAATCCGATTAACTACAACGGGCTAAAACTGGTGCGTGAAGGCTCAAGACCCATTAGTGCCGACTCTGGCCTAGCAGAGATTCAAGCGTTAGCAGAGCAAGGTGATTTTGCCGCTATCACTCACGCAGGCACAGTGGTAGAAAAATTTGATAAAACCGCCTATGTCGATCATTTAATGCGCTTTATCGATACCAATAAGCTGGTGCCATTAAAGATTGTCATCAACTCAGGCAATGGCAGTGCAGGTCCCACCGTGGACTTATTAGAGCAGCGTTTACAGCAAAAAAACGCCCCCATTGAAATCATCAAAGTACATCATACACCCGATGGTAGCTTTCCCAATGGCATCCCTAATCCTATGATTTTGGCCAACCGTGAGTCTACCCAGCAAGCGGTGATCGACAATAAAGCTGACTTAGGTATTGCCTTTGATGGTGACTTTGACCGCTGCTTTTTATTTGATGCCCAAGGCGAGTTTGTAGAAGGCAGCTATGTGGTCGGTATGTTGGCACAAGCCTTTTTACAAAAACATCAAGGTGCCGCCATCGTCTATGACCCGCGTGTCCTATATAACACCGAAGCGCTTATCGAAGAAGGCAAGGGTGAAGCGGTCATCAGTAAGTCCGGCCATTCGTTTATCAAGCAAGTGATGCGTGAGTCTGGCGCAGTTTACGGCGGCGAAATGAGCGCCCACCACTACTTCCGTGACTTCTTTTATTGCGACAGCGGCATGATTCCTTGGCTGCTTACCATTGAGCTGTTATCGACCACCGGCAAGTCTCTAGGCCAGCTGGTCGATGAGCGTATCCATGCTTACCCCAGCTCTGGTGAGATTAACTTTAAGCTCACTGAAGCTGGCAGCGATGACATCATTAAGGCCATTGAGGCGTATTTTAGTGCACAAAACCCTCAAAAGAACACCTTAGATGGTTTAAGCCTAGACTTCGGTCAGTGGCGCTTTAATATCCGTGCCTCCAACACAGAGCCACTGATTCGCTTAAATATAGAAACCAAAGGCGATGAGGGTCTGCTTACTGAGAAGACAGCGGAGATTAAACAGTGGCTTGCCACACAAGGCGCTCAAGTTGCTTAGCTGTTTAGCTGCTTAGTTGTTTAGCTGCTTAGCAGGGCATCCAATGATTACCCCGTTCAATCAGCCGCTAGATAGGTAAATTAAAACCCCGCGACTTAGTAAGTCGCGGGGTTTTTTAGTGACATGGATTTAAAATCAGGGTGGTTATTTACTGCGGCCAATTCCTTGATACGTCCCTACTAAAGCGGCCACTTGAGTTTTTGCAAAGGCATTTTGGGCATCAAAGACTGGCACCACCACCTCATTAATGGCACTGATGGGTAGACGCTTGGTGCTTGGCCAAGACAGCACAAATAACGCATCGCTATCGGCCAACTTATCGGTGGCAGAGTCAATGAACTGTAACAGCGGCTGATCAGGGTATAGACTTGCCAGCTCAGACTGTGCCTCTAGCGCATAGATATGGGTGGTAATGTTGTATGACCACAATAGGCGTAGTAACGGATGAATGGCAGAGGCGGAAGTGCGCCCTGAGCCTGCTTTATAGCTTGCGCCCCATATACTCACCTGTTTGTTTTCAATGGCACCATCAAAATGCTGCCAGAATTTACGGAAAATCAGCTCTTTTTGGTCATCATTAATGATATTGACCGCCTGCATTAGGCGGTGTTCAACCTGAGTATTTTGTAAGGTTTGCTGTAGGGCGCTAATCTCAGCCGGCAAGGTTTGACCGCCAAAGCCCCAGCCTGCTTTTAGATAGCTGCTGCCGATACGGGTATCTAACCCCATAATATTGGCAACCTCAAGGATATCTACGCCCTGCTGATCGGCCAGTCTCGACCATTCATTCATAAAGCTGACGCGGGTGGCCAGCATGCTCATAATGGCACTACGAGAAAATTCAATGGTGGCAATATCGCTAATATAGCGTTGCTGAGCCTGCGCTATTAGCGGCTGCAGCACCGCCACTTTATCGATAGAATCTGCAGTCTTCTCGCCCATCAGCCACAATTTTGGCGATAGCATCGAAGGATAGGCACTGCCGTCTTGTAAAAACACAAAGGGGACATAATACACCCATGGTCTTTGGCACTGCTTGGCCAGGCTTGCAAACACCCCTAGGGTGCTGATACCACTGAAAATAACTGGCGTCTGACTGGGTACTTGGCTGTCATTCAGCTGACTGACCCATGCTTGCTGCACCCCATCCAAAGCGTGCCAGCTGCTGGGCAAATCGCCATAAAACAGCCAGTAGAAGCTGGCCTTAGTATCGCTAAATAATTGGCTTGCAAGCTGTGGCATGTCCTGCACAACAATGCTGTTTTGATTGAGATACAGCTGCCATAGCGCTTGCTGTTGATGCTCAAAGGTGTAAGTCTCAAGCGTATGCTGCAAGGCCTGTTGGTCTGCATACAGGCACACCTGATTGCCAAGACTGACCATGACTGTCGCGGTGGTGATGGCATCGATAGAATGACCCACGATAACGCAGTGGTCGGTAACAGCTTTGCTAGGGTCAGCAGGCGAATGAGTTGACGTTGCCATGATACGCATATCCTTAATATTTTTTAATGGTAATAAAGTCAGTGGGGCACATTGGGCCCAGCAGTGATTGCCAACAGCAAGCTTTTGTGCGCTTAGCTGTCTAATTGCTGATTAATGTGCTGCAGCAATGCTTGAGTCGAGCCATCAAAGGCTTCTGCAGCAAGCTGAGCCTGTTTATGAGCGTCATCTGCTGCTGCGTCAGAGGCCACAGATGTATCCAAGCGAATATGAGCAAACACCTCATTGGCCACCTGTTTGCCCATCTCCACACCCCACTGATCAAAGGGGTTGATGTCCCAAATACTGGCCATGACAAATACTTTGTGCTCATACAGCGCGATTAAGGCGCCAAAGCTGGCTGGCGTCAACTCATCAAGTAGCAACGTCGTCGAGGGCTGATTACCACGGTAACGCTTAAATTTATCAAGCTCAGTGGCCACCTGATCAGGCTTAGCGGCTAAAGCATCGTTACCAAAGGCCAGTACTCGGCTTTGTGCCAAACAGTTGGCCAAAGATAACGCATGCTGCTTTTTGAGCTCGTCAGCTTCACGACTTTGATAGTAATTAACACAGGCAATAAAGTCACAAGACACCTTTTGAGTACCTTGGTGCAATAGCTGATAAAAAGCATGCTGAGCGTTCGAACCTATCTCACCCCACAAGATAGGACAGGTGGCGTAAGGCACAGGCTGGCCGCCATGCGTAACCGACTTACCGTTACTTTCCATCTCAAGCTGGGTTAGGTAACTTGGAAAATATTTTAAACGGCCATCATAAGGCAATACGGTATGGGCATTAATCCCCAAAAAGCTGCTGTTCCATACGCCGATAAGCCCCAGCAAGACGGGTAAATTATGCTCAAAGTCCGCGTGCTTGAAGTGCTCATCCATAGCGTGAGCGCCCGCCAGCATTTCATAAAATCGCGGCATCCCAATGCGGATGGCCACAGCCAGACCAATGGCTGACCACATAGAGAAGCGGCCCCCTACCCAGTCCCAAAGCTTTAATTGATGCTCTTTGGCAATCCCCCACGCACTTACTCGCTCCGTATTGGCTGATATCCCAATAAAATGACGGCGCAACAAAGTAGCTGGACTGGCGCCAGTGGTCAATAGCCAAGCTCGGGCTGTCTGCGCATTCGATAAGGTATCGACGGTACCAAAAGACTTAGATGAGATGATAAACAGGGTGGTCTCTGGATTTAGCTTATCGAGCAGGCTGCCCAATTGCGTGCCATCCATGTTAGACACAAAGTGCACTCGAATATTACTGTCTGCCCATTCATCGAGCGCGGTATTGGCCATCACCGGACCCAAATCTGAGCCGCCTACCCCAATATTGACCACATCAGTGATGGCTTTGCCTGAATAGCCACGCCACAGACCGCTACGAATGCGATCAACCAAGTCTTCTGCTTTGGCCAAGCTGTCATGCACCTCAGCCACCACATCCACCCCATCTACGGTTAGACGAGCCGACTTAGGCAGACGCAATGCGGTGTGCAGGGCTGCACGTTTTTCACTGGTATTGACCTTATCGCCTTGATATAACGCAGCCAGCTTTTGTGGCAATCGGCATGCTTTGGCCAACTCAAACAGCTCTGCTTTCACCGATTCATCTAAGCACTGCTTGGAGTAATCAAAAAACATGCCTTGAGCACTGAGGCTAAAGTTGGTGCTTCTATGGGTATCTTTGGCAAATAACTCAGTGATTGACCAAGGCTGCTGCGCTAATTGCTGAAGCCTTTGCCATTGGGGCAGCTGATTGGGCAAGGTTTTATCCATAAACAAAGTACTCAAAAATTAAGTGTTACAAAAAGCGTTTAATGTCTGTAGCCCTAACCTCATAGACAGCTAAAGTCATGTTCGCACAGTGCTATTTATCAGGTCTAGGTCGTTATAAGTCTTAAGGCTGGCTGGCTTAGGCTTGTAGCTGCTGCTGAGCAAAGTAAATAAAGGCCTGCATATAGCTGGTCATATCACCGGCATCAAAGCTATCACCGAGCATGGTCGTGACATCAACACCTTGAGTACTAATAAGCGCATCAATGGCGTCCGTTAGCTGAATCTCACCGCCCACAGAGGGCTGAGTATTGGCCAAATAGTCAAAGATAGCGGCGTTAAATACGTAGCGTCCCACTACCGCCAGATTAGAGGGGGCATCTGCTAACTGCGGCTTTTCGACAAAACCTGCCACTGCAAAATTGGCGTTTTTGTCTCCTGTTAGCTGCGACAATTGATCAGCATCTTTTAGCTTAGCAATGCCATATTTTTGTACATCTTCATCAGCAACATGGCTGACTAGGATTTGTGAGTGATGGGTTTGCGCAAAGGCTTGTATCATATAGGCCAGATTGTCTTTATCCATCTTGGTAGTAAATGGGTTTAGCACCACATCAGGTAGCAGCACCGCAAAAGGATTGTCACCGACAATAGGACGCGCCTTTAAAACCGCATGACCCAAGCCTAAGGGCTTACCTTGACGAATCACAGACACTGAGACATCCTCAGGCAGCCAGTTTAGGCTATCGGCCAGCTCATCTTTACCCTTAGCGCGCAATTGATTATCAAGCTCAGCATTGACATCAAAGTAGTTCTCAATGGCGCTTTTTTGAGCATGGCCCACCAAGACGATGTGTTTAATCCCTGCCGCTATCGCCTCTTCTACCACATAATGAATGGCTGGACGATTGCCAAGTGGTAACAGCTCTTTGGGCACAGACTTTGATAAAGGCAACATACGGGTACCGAAGCCGGCAACAGGGATAACGGCATGAGTAACGTGAGTGGTCATAAGCATCCAATTTAAAATATCAGTTTAATTTTTTATAAACATAGAGTAAGCCCTAATTATCACTCTATTGTAGCAAACTTAGCGCTCAGCACCACCAACAAGCGCACAAAGCTTACTAAAAACTTAGTCAGACAATTAAATATACGACAAAAAAAGAGCACCCCGAAGGATGCTCTTTGAGTTAACTTGCCGTTAACACCGAGACGGGCAAATTACCAACCAGTAACTTGTTTAACCGTCTCACCAATCTTAGATGGGTCACGAGTGTACGCGATGCCCGCATCTTCGAATGCTTTGAATTTTTCTTCTGCAGTACCTTTACCACCAGAGATGATAGCGCCGGCATGGCCCATACGCTTACCTTTAGGGGCAGTCACACCAGCGATGTAACCGATAACTGGCTTAGTGACGTGCTCTTTGATGTAAGCGGCGGCTTCTTCTTCAGCAGTACCACCGATTTCACCGATAAGTACGATGGCTTCAGTTTGAGGATCTTCTTGGAACATCTTCAAGCAATCGATTTGGTTCATACCTGGGATTGGGTCACCGCCGATACCGATACAAGTTGACTGACCGAAGCCAAGCTTAGTGGTCTGAGCCACAGCTTCATAAGTCAAGGTACCAGAACGTGAGATGATACCTACTTTACCTGGCAAGTGGATGTGGCCTGGCATGATACCGATTTTGCACTGACCTGGGGTGATAACGCCTGGGCAGTTTGGACCAACCATTTTCACATCGCCAGCTTCTTCGATGTAGCGTTTGGCTTTTAGCATATCTAAAGTAGGTACACCTTCAGTGATAACAACGATTAGCTTAACGCCAGCGTCTACTGCTTCGATGATTGAATCTAGTACGAAAGGTGCTGGTACATAGATAACTGACGCGTCAGCTTGAGTTGCTTCCATCGCTTCTGCCATGGTGTTAAATACAGGCAGACCTAGGTGAGTTTGACCGCCTTTACCTGGGGTAACACCGCCAACTACTTTGGTGCCGTATTCGATGGCTTGTTCTGAATGGAAAGTACCGTTTTTACCAGTAAAACCTTGCACCAATACTTTGGTGTCTTTATCAATTAATACACTCATTATTTACTCCTAGTAGGATTCACTTATTATAGGTTTGATACAGTTGTGATAGGCGAATTATGCCGCTTTTACAGCATCAACAATTTTTTGTGCAGCATCAGATAGGCCTTGAGCTGAAATGATTTCAACGTCAGACTCATCTAATAGCTTAGCGCCCAATTCAGCATTGTTACCTTCTAAGCGAACCACAACAGGTACAGTAACGTTAACTTCTTTAACTGCCGCGATAATGGCTTCAGCAATCATGTCACAACGTACGATACCACCGAAGATGTTGATTAGAACGCCTTGTACGCTTGAATCTTCTAAGATGATTTTGAAAGCTTCAACAACGCGATCTTTGGTTGCGCCGCCGCCAACGTCTAGGAAGTTAGCTGGCTTGCCGCCGTATAGCTTGATGATGTCCATAGTCGCCATAGCAAGACCGGCACCGTTAACCATACAACCAATGTTACCTTCTAGAGCCACATAGTTTAGGTCAAATTCAGCAGCTTTAAGCTCACGCTCGTTCTCTTGTGATGGGTCATGAAGTGCTGCGATTTTTGGCTGGCGGAATAAAGCGTTTGAATCCACGCCGATTTTGCCGTCAACACAAGCCAATTCACCATTTTCACGAACGGCTAGTGGGTTGATTTCAATCATGTCAAAGTCGTTTTCAACGAACGCTTTGTAAGCGCCAGTCATTAGTTTAACGAATTGATTGATTTGTTTGCCTTCTAGGCCCAATTTGAAACCTACTTCACGCGCTTGGAAAGGCAATAGACCGACTAAAGGATCAACGGTAATGCTAAAGATTTTCTCAGGAGTCTCTTCAGCTACTTTTTCAATCTCAACACCACCTTCAGTTGAGGCCATGAAGGTTACGCGGCGAGTAGCGCGGTCAACAACGGCACCAAGATATAACTCAGTTTTTACTGGGTACATGTCTTCGGCAACCAATACGAAGTTTACAGGCTGGCCTTCTGCATCAGTTTGGTAAGTCACTAGGTTAGTACCGATTAAGCTTTCAGCAACTTCTTTGGCTTCTTCACGAGTTTTAACAAGCTTAACACCGCCTGCTTTACCACGGCCACCAGCATGAACCTGTGCTTTAATTACAGCTACGTCAGTTGGGGTTTTATCAAAGGCTTCAGCCGCTTCTTCACCGTTATAAGCAATGATGCCTTTTTGGATAGGTAGTCCATAGCTCTCTAGCAATAGTTTTGCTTGATACTCATGTAAATTCATAAAGTTATCCTTTAGTTTTTTTATTTAGCAGGGTAAAGCTGATTTAAATGTTTTGGCAATAGCGGCAAATAAATGACCTAATACCACGGCCGTTTACTGCTTTATGGCTTAAAACAATTACACTCAGCAACTCACTTTAGTAACAGACTTTGTCAAATCACTCATAGACTATTAACCGCCTATGAGTGATTTATTGGTGTCTATAACTGTTTTTGTTATTTACGTTTTTTACGCTGAATCGCATGGATAGCACGGCCATCAGCAGATAAAGCAGCTTCGTGTACCGCTTCACTGATGGTTGGGTGAGCGAAGGTCATTAACTGTAGGTCTTCAATGCTTGAAACAAATTCCATCGCAATCATACCTTGGTGAACGATATCGCCGGCACCAGCACAAATAGCATGCATACCCAATAAGCGGTCAGTCTTAGCGTCAGCCACTACTTTAATGCTACCTTGAGCTTCGCTTTGTGCTAAAGCACGACCGTTAGCCGCTAGGTTAAATGAACCGGTTTTTACTTCATAACCTTGCTCTACCGCTTGCTGCTCAGTTAAGCCTACCCAAGCGATTTCTGGATGGGTATAGATAACGTTGATAATAGTATCATAGTTCACTTGTGCTTTTTCGCCATGGATACGTTCAACGGCCATCATGCCCTCTTCCATCGCTTTGTGCGCAAGCATTGGGCCACGTACCAAGTCACCGATAGCATATACGCCATCTAGGTTGGTTTTGCACTGAGCATCAACTTCAACCAAACCGCGGTCAGTTAGCGTGATGCCTGAATCTTCACCCAGTAATTTTTCAGAGTAAGCACGGCGGCCCACACAAACGATTAGCTTGTCGAAGGTTTCCTCAGCAGACTCACCGCCTTTCTCGCTGGTCACAACCACTTGACCATCTTTTATTTCAGTGCCGGTTACTTTGGTATCAACGCGGATATCTAGACCTTGTTTTTTAAGCAATTTGCCCGCTTCTTTAGCAATGTCTTTGTCAGCTGCTGCTAAGAATTCAGGTAGCGCTTCATATACCACCACTTCAGCGCCAAGACGACGCCATACAGAGCCTAGCTCAAGACCGATAACACCAGCACCAATCACGCCTAGACGCTTAGGTGTTTCAGTGAAATCTAGCGCACCTGTTGAGTCAACGATAATGCCTTCTTCGTTGTTGACTGGCGCAACAGGGATATCAATAGGTACAGAACCGGCTGCTAAAATAACGTTTTTAGCGGTGATAACAGTCTCAGACTCATCTGCTAGCGCCGTAAATTTAACTTTTTTGTCGCTGCCTTTACCGTCAACTAGCGTACCCCAGCCTTGTAACCAGTCTACGCCGTTGCCTTTAAGTAGCATAGCAACACCACCGGTTAACTGCTTAACGATGCCTTCTTTACGCTCGATCATTTTGGCCACGTCAATCTCAACATCGCTGGTAGTAATACCATGCTCTGCAAGCTCGTGTTTGGTGGCTTCATAACGGTGTGAAGAGTCTAGTAAAGCCTTTGATGGGATACAACCGACGTTTAAGCAAGTACCGCCCAATGCAGGCTCACCTTTATAAACGCGTTTTTCGATACAGGCTACGCTCATACCCAATTGACCGGCACGAATAGCGGCTTCATAACCACCTGGACCACCGCCAATTACCACTAAATCATAATTGTCTTTCATAGTATATTCCGTCTTTTAATCAAAGAATTGTAAAAGCTCTTTATTTATAGTTTGAATTATGAAATGACCTACTTAGCTATGCTTATTAAGTCTTTAGCGAAGCTTTGAGCCTCTGAATCAAAATCATTACTCAAAAAACTGTGTGCTAAATAACTTAATAATCAATCAATCCATAACGAAAAAGCTTGTATCAGAATCTCTCCGATACAAGCCCGTTGACCTTATAGGTCAAGTAGTAGCATTGCTGGGTCTTCAACCAACTGCTTGATGGTGACTAAGAACTGTACCGCATCTTTACCATCAATCATACGGTGATCGTATGATAACGCTAGATACATCATAGGTAGGATTTCAACTTGACCATTAACCGCCATTGGGCGCTCATTGATCGCGTGCATACCTAAGATGGCAGTTTGGGGTGGGTTCAAGATAGGCGTTGACATTAATGAACCAAATACACCACCGTTAGTGATCGTGAAGGTACCACCTGTCATCTCTTGTAGTGATAATTTACCATCACGGGCTTTACCAGCGAAGTCGCGGATGCCGCCTTCGATGTCTGCCATGCTCATACGATCTGTATCACGTAGTACAGGCACCACTAGACCACGGTCTGAAGATACCGCAACACCAACGTCATAGTAACCGTGATAAACGATGTCATCACCGTCGATTGACGCGTTAACAGCTGGGAAGCGTTTTAGTGCTTCAGTAGCGGCTTTAACGAACATAGACATAAAGCCTAGACGAGTGCCGTGACGTTTTTCAAACTGATCTTTGTACTTAGCACGTAGATCCATTAGAGGCTTCATGTTCACTTCGTTGAACGTGGTCAACATCGCAGTTTCTTGAGAAGCAGCTAACAGACGGTTGGCCACAGTCTTACGTAGACGAGTCATAGGCACGCGTTTTTCAGTGCGCTCACCTACTGATTCTGCGACAGGACGGCCACTATCAGACTTAATAGAGCTGTCCGCTTTCAGTGTTGGGCTGGCCATATCTTGCTTAGTCACACGACCGCCACGGCCTGTGCCTTCTACATTTTTAGGATCTACACCAGACTCTTTGGCTGCTTTACGAACCGCTGGGCTTTGATCTTTATGATCGTCGGCGCTGTCAGCGCTTGCGGCAGGCTTAGCTGCTGGTTTTTCTTCAGTAGCCGTGTCACTGCTTTCTTCTGCTTTGTCTTCAGAAGCACCAGCAGCGCTGCCTGTTGCACCGGCTTCAAATTCAGCGATTAGCTCGTCAGACAACACAGTGTCGTCTACTTGCTTAACAATTTTAGTTACCACACCGTCATCTGGAGCAACCACTTCTAAGACCACTTTATCTGTTTCGATTTCAGCTAAAATGTCATCACGGTTAACTTGTTCGCCTTCGCTTACGTGCCATTCTACGATGGTACCGTCAGCAACTGACTCTGGGAATACGGGCGCTTTAATTTCTGCCATGGGAATTGCTCCTGTTATATTAATATAAAGTGTTAATGACTTATTGATAAGGGTTAAATAAGCACATTATTTTTATGATTGGCAAATAAACAACTTATGCATAAAGCTTTTTGGATTAAGAGGTTGTTTACGGTAAAAAATAAATTCGGTTGGTTCTAAACAAATGCCGAAGGTCTAAGCAGTTACCCGCTTAGACCTTGTTTTGGCTTATTTTAGTTGGTCTACTGAGACACCAAGACCACCGGCAACCAGCTCACGCTGCTGACGCACATGGATTGAAGGAAGACCAGTTGCTGGCGCTGCTGACGCAGGACGCGCGACAGGGTCTACCACACGTGCCTTGGTCACACGAGGCTGATTGTCAGCTTGTGGGCCAAAGATACGGAACATATGCGGTGCTAAATAGTACCATGCGCCTTGGTTTAATGGCTCTTCTTGACACCATACAATCTCTTCAAGGTTGGCATATTTTTGAACCTCTTCTACCATTCTTTGTTGTGGTAATGGGTACAGCTGCTCGATACGAACGATGGCCACATGGTCTAGGCCCAGCTCACGGCGCTGCTCTAGTAGGTCATAATAAACCTTACCACCACACATGACGATACGAGTTACTTTATCGTTATCTAGCTGATCGATCTCTGGTAGTACAGTTTCAAATTTACCGTTAGCAAGCTCTTCAAGCTCTGAGGTCGCAAGTTTGTGACGCAGTAAGCTCTTCGGTGACATCACCACTAGTGGCTTACGAATTGGGCGTACCGCTTGACGACGTAAGGCGTGGAAGATTTGTGCAGGTGTGGTTGGGGTAATCACTTGCATGTTGTCTTCAGCACACAGTTGCAAGAAGCGCTCTAAACGGGCTGATGAATGCTCAGGACCTTGACCTTCAAAGCCATGTGGTAGAAGCATGGTTAGACCACACACACGCTGCCACTTGGTTTCACCACTTGAGATGAATTGGTCAATCACGACCTGCGCACCGTTTACGAAGTCACCAAACTGAGCTTCCCAAATGATAAGTGCTTTTGGTACTGTCGTTGCATAGCCGTATTCGAAGGCCAATACCGCTTCTTCTGACAACAATGAGTTGTAAGTGGCAAAGCGAGCTTGGGTGTCATTTAAATGCGCTAGCGGCACATACATATCACCATTTTCAACGTTGAAAATCTCTGAGTGACGATGTGAGAAAGTACCACGGCCCACGTCTTCACCGGTAATACGCACTAAGAAGTCTTCGTCTACTAGTGAGGCATAAGCTAAAGTCTCAGCAGCGCCCCAGTTTAAAGGCTCTTCACCAGTTTGCATCGCTAAGCGCTGCTCGACTACTTTTTGAACTTGACGCTGAAGCTTAAAACCTTCAGGCATTTCTGCCATGCGGCGGCCATAGGCTTTTAGTTTTTCGATATCAACACTGGTATCCCAGTCATCTTTTAGCTCATGACCTAAGTAGGGGCTCCAGTCCACATACAGCTCTTCATTAGGCTGCTGTACTAAAGAGTTAGCAACATATTCGCCTTTATCTAATGCTTCACGGTATTCATCTTCAAGCGTCTTGTCGTCGCCTTCAGAGATAACACCTTGTGACATTAGCTTTTGGGCATACTGAGTACGCGTGGTTGGCAGTTTTTTGATGATCGAGTACATCAGTGGCTGAGTGGCTGATGGCTCATCGGCTTCGTTGTGACCGTTACGGCGGTAGCAGAATAAGTCAATCACGATGTCTTTGTGGAACTCGTGACGATAATCTAATGCCATTTGAGCCGCAAATACGACCGCTTCAGGATCATCACCATTGACGTGTAAGATTGGTGCGTGCACCATTTTGGCGATGTCAGTACAGTACTCAGTAGAGCGAGCGTCTTCTTGACGGCTGGTAGTAAAGCCCACTTGGTTGTTAATAACAATGTGAACGGTACCGCCTGTGGTATAAGCACGGGTCTGTGACATCTGGAAGGTTTCTTGAACCACACCCTGCGCAGCAATCGCAGCGTCACCATGTACCACCAACGGCAACACTAGGTTACCATCTTTGTCATTGCGGCGAACTTGACGGGCACGTACTGAGCCTTCAAGTACAGGAGAAACGATTTCTAGATGTGATGGGTTAAAGGCCAATGCTAAGTGCGCCTCACCACCTGGTGTCATCACGTTTGATGAATAACCATTGTGGTATTTTACGTCACCTGAGCCTTTTTCTGGCATGACTTTACCATCGAACTCATCAAATAAGTCCGCTGGGTTTTTACCCAAGATATTAACCAATAGGTTTAAGCGGCCGCGGTGAGCCATACCGATAACCATCTCTTTGGTGCCGTAGCCACCTGCACGCTGAATAATTTCGTGAACCGCTGGAATAAAGCTTTCACCGCCCTCAAGACCGAAGCGCTTAACACCGGTGTATTTACGTGCTAAGTATTTCTCTAGGCCTTCGGCCGCAGTTAGACGCTCAAGAATCTCTTTTTTCTTCTCGTTGTCAAACTTGATGTAGCCTAGGTTGGTTTCCATGTAGTTTTCAAACCAGCGCTTCTCAGTGCTGGTCGTCACGTGCATGTACTCAAGACCGATGTGGCCACAGTACACACGCTCCATGATTTCGATGATTTCGCGTAGGCTCGCCTCGCTCTTACCAATGTTTAAGTCACTGGTTGAGAAGATGGTGTCTAGATCCGCCTCTGATAGACCATGATACGCTAAGGTTAGGTCTTCTACATCCGCACGTGGCTGTAGACCTAAAGGATCAAGCTTAGCACGGCGATGACCACGACGGCGATAAGCTGAAATTAGCTTTTGTACGCCCATATGTCTTGGATCAACGCAGTTGGCATCTAAGCTGCCTAAGGAAGCAGGAGCCGCAGCGCCTTTATTAGCCGTTTGATTACGGGCTAACAGTAAGAACTGATCTTGGATGGCATGATGCAGGGCATCATTGTCGCTTTGATAGTTTTTGAAATAAGCTTGCCAATCAGCATCTACACTACTTGGGTCTTGTAAATACTGCTCGTATAGAGACTCGATATAGGTAGCGTTGTCCCCTGCAAGCTCTGTAGCATCGGCTTTTAAGGCATCATTAGTCATAGTATTCATAGTCTTTTCTTATTTACATTAAAGTTTAATTAAAATAAAACACATTTATTTCATGCTATCGCTATGGGTGATTCACGTCTTTTATGAATAGTCTGCTATAAATAAAAAAACTGGGCCATTTTCTAGCCAGATTTATTTGCATTATTATAAATCAAACTGACTTAACCTTAGTCTCGTATCTATAGGATATTAATAAAATATCAAGGGCAAAGCGGATATTTTTATCAAAACCTGTGATCTACTGCTCATTACCCAGGTATTCACTGTTACTAAAGCATTAACCGTTAACGTTTGTCTCAGCCTTCAGCTCTTTGGCCAATGCGCTTACCAAATCTCATCAGGGCGTCATGGTTAAATTTCAGTCAAGCCTTACAGCCAAAATGGCCATAGTGCTCATTAAATTAGGCAGTGATCTAATAATTTGAATAATTATGGGTTAGCGTCTGAAATATTGCACATAGTGTGCCATATCTATTGAAGTATTGTCTGTTGTTGCTAGGTGGTTATCCCTTAACAGGATACAGTTGCACACTGAGTATAAGGGTAACATGGAATCGAACCGAGCAGCGTTTGTTTCTTCAATAGTATGTATTTAGTTGCTAAATGATGATTATTCGAATGTGTCTAATTTTAACAAAAAAAGACCCCTATCAACAAATAGAGGTCTGTCGTATTCACGTAAGTAATGCTAACCGATAACTTAAACCTGTAATATTAATTAATGCTATTAATTACTGTATTAAAACGGGCTAATTAGATATTAACCGGCCTGCTCTAATAACAAGTTACGTAAATGACCGATAGCACGGGTTGGGTTCAAGCCTTTTGGACATACGGCCACACAGTTCATGATACCACGGCAACGGAATAAGCTAAACGGATCGTCCATACGAGCAAGACGCGCTTGCGTATCACTGTCACGGCTGTCTGCTACGAAGCGATAAGCGTTCAATAGTGCTGATGGGCCTAAGAACTTATCAGGGTTCCACCAGAATGATGGGCAGCTGGTTGAGCAGCACGCACATAAGATACACTCATACAGACCGTTTAGCTTCTCACGATCTTCTGGAGATTGTAGACGCTCAGTAGGCGGTGCAGGCTGATCGTTGATTAAGTACGGATGTACTTTTTCATACTGCTCATAAAACTGGTTCATATCCACAACAAGGTCACGCACAACAGGCAGGCCAGGCAATGGACGAATGGTAATTTTCTCAGGCAAAGTGTTCATGTTAATCAAACATGCCAAGCCGTTTTTACCATTGATGTTCACCCCATCAGAGCCACAAATACCTTCACGGCATGAGCGTCTAAAAGTGATGGATTCATCTTGTTTTTTCAAACGTAATAAAACGTCAAGCAACATACGATCTGAGTCTAACAGCTCAATCGTATAAGTTTGCATGTAAGGGGCTGCGTCCTTATCAGGATCGTAGCGGTAAATCTCAATGGTGCGAGTACCTCGGCTCATAGTGCTAACTCCACACGGCGTAAAGCTGTTTTTGCATAACCTGTCACAGTATCTGTAAAACAGCTTTACTAATTTAAAAAATTAAATTCAAATAATTAACGTTAAACGACGGCAAACAAAAGCGGTAATTAGTAAACACGCACTTTAGGTTCAACGTAATCAACAGTAAGCGGTACTTTACGAACCGGCTTATAAACGATCTTATTGCCTTCTGAGTACCAAACAGTATGCTTCATCCACTCGTTATCATTACGGCCGTTTGGTGCGATTGGATCATCTTCTGGACGATCATAATCTAACACGGTATGCGCGCCGCGACATTCATGACGCTTGGCCGCTGATAGCATGGTGGCTTTGGCCACTTCGTAAAGGTTAGCAACTTCTAAGGCTTCAATACGCGCGGTGTTGAACACTTGCGACTTATCTGCCAAATGAATGTTATCTACTTTATCTTTTAGAGCCAATAACTTCTCAACACCTTCATCCATCAACGCTTGAGTGCGGAATACACTGGCGTGTTTTTGCATTAGGGCGCGGATTTCATCAGCCACTTCTTGAGCGTTATAGCCTTGTGTTGACTGTTGTAGCTTGTTCAAACGGCCCACAGTGAAGTCTAGTACACGTGGGTTCATTGGATGGTAGTTATGATCTGAGCTACCGAAGTTATCAATGATGTGTTTGCCCGCAGCACGGCCGAATACCACCAAGTCAAGTAATGAGTTGGTACCTAAACGGTTGGCACCGTGAACACTCACACAAGCACACTCACCAATGGCGTATAAGCCTTTAACGATTTTGCCTTCTGTGTATAGGCCTTCTTCATCCACATGACCGTCAAGATCTGGCACGATAACCTGACCATGAATGGTGGTTGGAATACCGCCCATCATATAGTGGATGGTTGGGATAACTGGGATAGGCTCTTTAGTAATGTCGACGTTGGCAAAGTTCTTACCAATCTCGAATACAGAAGGCAGACGCTTCATAATGGTCTCAACACCTAAGTGAGTCATGTCCATTACGATGTGGTCTTTGTTTGGACCACAACCACGGCCTTCTTTAATCTCTTGGTCCATTGAGCGTGATACGAGGTCACGAGGTGCCAAGTCTTTAACCGTTGGTGCATAACGCTCCATGAAGGCTTCGCCATCTTTGTTACGTAAGATAGCGCCTTCACCGCGGCAACCTTCAGTCAGCAGTACACCTGCACCGAATACACCGGTGGGGTGGAATTGCCAGAATTCCATATCTTGTAATGGAATACCAGCACGTACTGCCATACCTAGGCCGTCACCGGTATTGATGTAAGCGTTGGTAGAAGCTGAGAAGATACGACCTGCACCACCCGTTGCTAATACGGTATTAGTGGCTTGGAATACAGCAACAGTGCCGGTTTCTTGCTCAATGGCTACCACACCATTGATGTCGCCTTTTTCATCTTTAATAAGATCGAGTGCGATCCATTCGATGAAAAACTCAGTACCCGCTTCTAAGTTCTTTTGATATAGAGTGTGTAGTAATGCGTGGCCAGTACGGTCAGCGGCCGCACAAGCACGTTGTACCGCTTTTTCACCGTAGTTTGAAGTGTGACCACCGAATGGACGCTGATAAATCGTACCATCTGGGTTGCGGTCAAACGGCATACCCATGTGCTCAAGCTCATACACTACTTTTGGCGCTTCACGGCACATAAATTCGATAGCGTCTTGGTCACCCAACCAGTCTGACCCTTTTACGGTGTCATAAAAGTGGAAGTGCCAGTTGTCATCACTCATGTTACCTAAGCTTGCCCCAATACCACCTTGAGCTGCAACGGTGTGCGAGCGGGTTGGGAATACTTTGGTAATAACAGCTACTTTCATGCCGCCTTCTGCTAATTGCAGCGCTGCACGCATACCTGAGCCGCCACCGCCAACGATAACAGAGTCATAATTTAGGGTTTTAATATTACTAATTGTATTGTCTTGTCTAGTTGCCATTACGTTTTCCTAATGAATACGTTAGTCGTCATATAAGCTGGCGATGGGCGCTATAGATATCACTATCATAGCCTCACATTACCAGACAGGCTCACTTAAATCTAAAGTCGCTAACAGGTGCTTAAGCCCCCAAACCTAAATCAGGGCAGTCCTTGCTATATACAATACTGATTAACAATATAGCCAAAACCGCCCAAACTGGTCTGTTAACCTAGGTTTAGTAAACCTGGACCCCAGAAAATCATGACGCCCCAGAATAGGTATACCAAAATTGCGATAATCATAGCAGCTTGAAGCACAAGGCGTAGGCCAGTAGATTTAACATAGTCGGTAAATACCGTCCACATCCCTACCCAAGCATGAGCCGCTAGCGCAATAATTGCGACCAAGCTTAATAGGCGCATGGGCAGGCTCATAATGAAGCTAACCCACTGCTGGTAGGATACATCACCATTAATTAAGAAAAACCCTACCATTACCACAGCATATATGGCCAATACGACGGCACTGATACGCTGCATTACCCAGTCGCGCGAGCCTGAGCCGGTTAGGCCTGTCGCACTTTTAATTCCAGAATCATTTCTTCTCATTAGAACATCACCCATACAAATGACAGCACTATCAAGATAGCGGCAATAACAAAGCTCACAATTGACGCAGTTCTACCTGACTGAAGCTCTTCGTTAAAACCCATGTCGGCAAATAAGTGCTTAATACCCATCACAAAATGGTAAGCCGTTGCTGCGACAAAGATCCACGCAACAAAGCGCACAAGCACATTGTCAAACACAGCGAGAAAATCTTGAGGAGAATATAATGAGGTTTGCAAAAGCCACAGCATCACCGGAATTAATAAGAAAAGAATAATTCCTGAGATACGATGTAAAATCGAAGCTCTGGCCGTCGGTGAACTGTTAACGCTTATCACTTGGCTAAGTGGCAGATTAATCGGTCGGTTGCTTTTCACAGCGGGCGTCCTTTTGCGGTTGACACTCGTGGATACGCTTTTAACGCCAAAAAACCAAGATGTAATGCGATTAATAAGGGCTTGTCAAACACTCACCTAGTTAATTCATTACCAGCTCTGACGCATAAAACGGACACGAGACGGATAAGTTAAGGAGTTGCTAACTGGCTAAATTCATACCTAGCCGTACTGTAAAGCTTACAGCACTCTAAATATATTTTAATGTTAAAAAAGACTTAGAGCAGTTGGAGTTGATGCTAAAGCTTACGCCGTCACTCAAATCCTCCTACCCTGGTAGGCCCATCCAATCAAAAAACCAGACAGAGTGTTAACAAATACAGAATTGAAGCTTGAAAGGCGTTGGCGGCTGACATAAAGCTAACTTATTGTAATCACAAATAATTTTATACGAAAAATTTATAATTAATATTAAATATACCTTAATACTACTTAGGTCTGATTAGATATTAATTAGAAATCTGGGTAAATTCTCTGTGACCAATCAATTAAATAAATGACAAGCCAGCATCTATAACGCTGTAATTATAGAGTTTGTTGCTGTCAATTACAAATAAATTGCCAAATTAACGTTTTGTGAGACTTTATTACCGACTATTACCCATTGCTGCCGGTTAGATTGTCTGTGTTGTTTATTTACTGGTCAAAATCAGTGCAAGGCTTGAGCGCTGCGGCTAAGCTGGTATAGAACTTAAGGGTTATTGACTGCATTAGGCTCTATCAATCACAGCCGCTTTGGTCGAGTTTGCCCCGCCAATACGGACACAACACCGCTTGGTTTTGGCCAAACTAATACGTAACTAAATGTTTCTAAAAACCGTCCTTACCGTTACGCCAAAAACTTGAAAATCCACTGGGTGCTCACGCTTTAGTTATTACCCTTTACAAAGTAGGGCTAAACACTGACAAGACGACGGCCGCCTTGATAGATTAAGGGCAACCTTAAAATTAAATCCGGCACCCTCTTTGTTTTACTTTAGATTTAACAACATTATTTTTCACCACACTTGTCAAAAAATCAGTGATAAATCTGCGCTAAGGCTGTGCTGCAAATCCGGCAATATGGTCAACAATCATTGACTAGCGGGGGGAATCTGCGTTATAAATGTTTTTTTCAATTGTCTGTATTAACTGGTAGTATATCAATCGTCCCTGTTAGCAGCCTCTCTTAGTGTTGTCACAAGGACTGTGTGCAGATAGTAAATCATTGCCACTGCCCGCCAGTTACTTCATAACAATAGTATTACCCCCATAATCTTGTGTTAAACAACCTATCTCTTAAAAAGATAACCTGTTGTTAGCGTTGGTTTTTTAAGAGATTTAATGCAAGCTTATATGACCAAGTTTCTTCCAAGAAAATACGTAGACCCTACGTAGAGTAATAGTGTCATACCCTGATAGCGGGTGTTCTTTATAAAATACCAGTTACTGTCATTCGATGGGTAACTGGCTTAGTTTTAGGCTATCACCCCAAAAACTAATTATTTATTCCAACAATTAAGAGGATCTTATGGCTAACGAAACTGCATATTTAAAGGTAGATGGAAAGGAATATGAATTACCTATTATTGAGGGCACTTTAGGCCCGTCAGTAGTTGACGTTTCAGCTTTCCAAACCGCAGGCTACTGGACCTATGATCCAGGCTTTAAAGTAACTGCTCCTGTTGAGTCAGAAATCACTTATATTGATGGCGATAAAGGTGAGTTATTGCACCGTGGTTACCCCATTGATCAACTGGCTGACAATGCTGAGTACTTAGAAGTGTGTTATGCCCTACTACATGGCGAGCTACCAAACGCTGAACAAAAAGCGGACTTTTATGAAAAAGTACGTAGCCACACTGGCGTTCATGACCAGCTACGTAAGTTCTTCGAAGGCTTCCGCCGTGATGCTCACCCTATGGCCATTATGGTCGGTGTGGTAGGTGCGTTATCTGCTTTTTATCATGACAACCTAGATGTGACTGATGAAAAACAACGTGACATCACCGCCATTCGCCTCATTGCAAAAATGCCAACCATTGCGGCAATGAGCTACAAGTACACCAAGGGCGAACCGTTCATGTACCCACGTAACGACTTTAGTTACGCAGAAAACTTCTTATACATGATGTTCGCTACCCCTGCAGATGTAAACTACAAAGTGAACCCTGTTCTAGTGAAAGCTATGGACAAGATCTTCACTCTACACGCAGACCATGAGCAAAACGCTTCAACCTCTACCGTTCGTCTAACCGCCTCTACTGGTGCCAACCCTTACGCTTGTATCGCAGCAGGTATCGTAGCGCTATGGGGCCCATCACACGGTGGTGCTAACGAAGCGGTACTACAGATGCTAGATGAAATCGGCACCGTAGAGAACGTTGATGAGTTCATGGAAAAAGTTAAGCGTAAAGAAGTGAAGCTAATGGGCTTTGGTCACCGCGTTTACAAAAACTTCGACCCACGTGCCAAAGTGATGAAAGAAACTTGTGACGAAGTTTTAGAAGCGCTAGGTATCACTGATCCTAAGCTTGAACTGGCCATGAAACTTGAAAAAATCGCTCTAGAAGATGAGTACTTCGTAAAACGTAACCTATATCCAAACGTTGACTTCTACTCAGGTATCATCCTAAAAGCAATCGGTATCCCAACCTCAATGTTTACCGTTATCTTCGCTCTAGCGCGTACGTCAGGTTGGATCAGCCACTTGTTAGAAATGCACTCAGCACCATTCAAGATTGGTCGTCCACGTCAGTTATACACTGGTAAAACCAAACGTGACTTCGTAAAACTTGAAGACCGCAAATAAGCGAGTGTTCGTTTAAAATTTAAATTTAGCTTGTGCTAAAAAAAGCGTCCGATATGACTATCGGGCGCTTTTTTATTGGGTATTCAATTTAAGCTGTTTTTAAATAGCCGCTTTTAAATGGCCATTTTCGAATAACTGCTTTTAAATGGCTGCTTTTGAATATCTGCTTTTAAATGGCCAGCCCATAAACACCTGCCCACCACACGCACTCGCCTAGTTAAACGTCTTCAGCTTTTGTTCATAGTTTTTGATTTGCTCATCATACGCGGCAATTTTGTCATTGAACTCTTTGGCCAACGCATCAAACTCGGCCTGCTGCTTTTGCTGAGCCTCAATCTGCGACTGTTTGAGCGCTTCAAGCTCGGCGCTTTGCTGACGCTCAATCTGATCCCATGCCTGATACTGTTTGAGCATTCTGGCCAATGCCGGACTTTTTGCCACCAAATGCTCAGCCAGCTCAGTATTATGAAACACGCTTGGGGTTAACGTGGCGATATTAAGCAAAGTATCAATAGCCTGAGCCGGTAGCGGTATGCCCTCCTCCAGATACAATGACTGCATGGCCACGTTATAACGGCTGCTAATCTCGGTGGGCGTTAGCTGCTCAGGCGGCTTAATAGCCAAGTCTACAAGGGGTAAGCTGGGTAGCTCTTGGGACGGCTCTGCCTCTTGCTGGGTCGCCGCCTGTGCCTCACCGCTGCCCGTTATGCCTGTTATGTCAGGGTCAGGGTCTGTGGCAGCTGCTTCAAGGCCAGTGCCAGTTCCAGCTTCGAAGCCAGTTCCAGCTTCAAGGCCAGTTTCAGAAGTGGCCGCATCGGCTTGTTTGTTAGCCACCTCCTGCTCTGCAGCATCTGCCGCTTGCAGCGCTTCATATTCAGCCTGCTGGCTTTGCTGTAGATCCAGCATTTTATTCACAAATTCTGCCTCAAAGGTTTTCACCTGGGCAGCAGCTTCTGCACTCATTGGCGTGGGTGTCTGGGTATCTGAGGTTTGCGCCGCCTGACTGCTTTGGGTGCTATTGTCGGGGGCTTTATTGGCGGCCGACTGCTCAGTGCTAGGCTGGCAAGCGGCCAGTCCCAAGCTTGAGAGCAGCGCCAATGCCATAAAGGATTTCTTTATAAGCAGTGGCTTGTTATTGGACGGCTTGACAACATCTGATGCGATAAAGCTCATGTGTTGGTCTCCTGGGTGCTTAGGCTGTCTACTTGAGCATCGGCCTGAGTCTGATGCTGGCGCTGCGCTTGTAACAACGCACTATTGCCAAGCGCTTGATTTTGCAAAAATGGGATACATGCCTGCCAGGCGCTACAATCTTTGCCCTGCTCTCGGTGCACAAAATAGTCCTGCACCATGCGTGCTTGCTGCTCAATACCATAGCTAAAAAACGGTCTGCCCTCAGCAAGTCTGTAATCGTATCGGCGGTTCATCATGGCCCCGCGCACCACCTTAAGGCCTTGCTGCAGTTGCCACACGTGGGTGAGCTCATGAATCAGCCAGCTTTTTTTACCCAAAGACTGCTTGCTAAAGTCCTCTATCCAGTCTTTTGGATTAAAATAAATATTGCCATTGGGGCTTACCGCATAGGTTTTTAGCACCCACCACGCAGTTTTTAATCGCACTTGTGAGACATCAAAGTCAGCACCGAATACCGAGTGCGCCATGGCAATCTCATCAGCATTTAACGGCCGACTTTTTTGCTCAGCCATAGGCGTTAGTTGACTTGCCACAGACTTTAGCTGACTTAAAGGCAAGCTGCTCACTGAGCGATGCGCTAAGGTTTTTAATGGGGTGATGGCTTTTGACGCTATTTTTAAGGGCGCTATTTCTGATAGCCTATTTTTGGACGACATAGACGGATTCTTTATAAATTAAGGTGATGGATATGAAAAAGATGACCACACTCTAATAATGAGTGCAAGCGGCCATAACTACAAGTGAACGCTTCGGGTATCTCACGCTAATCCCACAGTTTTAATAAACGCTTACCAAGGCTTAACTTAGCTATACTTAGCTTGCAATTAGGTGGGACTTAGCTTGCAATTAGGCTGATTTTGGGCTGTAATCGTGACTGATTGACACGCTTTCACGCTAATTGCACTGAAGTTTACAACGCGACAAGGCATACTAACACGCATTGTCCTGTCATCTTATGGCGACTGTTTTGTGCTATCGTCCGTCCTATACTATGGACGCCACAAATACTGTTGCTACGCATGTTAAAATCGTTATAAAACAAGGTAATCACTGCCCATTATGGCCACTCACCCTCACTCTGCTATTTATCCTGATATTCCTCTGGCTCAGCGCCTGCGTCCTAAGCGCCTAGATGAGGTCATTGGTCAGACCCATCTTCTAGCGCCGGGTGCGCCCATCCAGCGCTTTGTCGAGCATGGTCATCTGCCCTCGCTTATCTTGCACGGGGAAGCGGGTATTGGTAAGACCACCATTGCCATGCTGTTGGCCGATGCCGTGGGTCGCCCGTTTTACCCGTTATCAGCGATTAACACGGGGGTAAAGCAGCTGCGAGAGGTACTCGATGCAGGCAGTAGCTCTGGTCAAGGGGGGCTGAATTTTGCGTCGCCTGTGGTGTTTATCGATGAGATTCACCGCTTTAACAAGGCGCAGCAAGATGCGCTGCTGGGAGCGGTGGAATCAGGCGACATTACCTTAATTGGCGCCACTACCGAAAACCCCTCGTTTAGCGTTAATAATGCGCTGCTGTCACGCTGTCAGGTATATCGCTTGCAGCCACTCGATGACACCCAGATTGATGAATTGTTACAGCGGGCGCTTAGCCAAGATGAATTTTTATCTCAGCTCAGCATTGATCTACAAGCGCTACCGCAAATAGCCAACCTGGCCCAAGGCGATGCCCGCAAGGCACTTAACTTATTAGAGATGGCGGTACAGGCCTCTGACCACAGCAAGCAGCCGATTGTGATTGATGATGCGCTGTTATCAAGCGTGGCACAGACCACCTTGCAGCGCTATGATAAAGATGGTGACCAGCATTACGACATTATCTCAGCGATGATTAAGTCGGTGCGTGGCTCAGATCCTGACGCTGCTTTGTACTGGATGGCGCGGATGCTGGTAGCTGGCGAGCCGCCGGAGTTTATCGCCAGACGTTTGGTGATTTTGGCCAGTGAAGATATCGGAAATGCCAACCCCAATGCTTTGCTACTGGCCGATGCCGCCTTGCGCTCGGTAAAAGCCATTGGCATGCCAGAGGCGCGGATTATCTTAGGCCAAGTGGTGGTGTATCTGGCCACCTCCGCTAAGAGTAACAGCACGTATTTGGCCATTAATAAAGCGATGCAATTGGCACAACAGGATCAATCACCTGTGCCGATGCACCTGCGCAATGGTGTCACTAAGCTGATGCAAAGCCAAGGTTATGGTCAGGGCTATCTTTATCCGCATGATTACCCCAATCATTATCAGCCGCAGCAATATCTGCCTGACAACTTGGTGGGTACTCGCTTTTATGAGTATGCCGATAACCAACGGGAGCAGCACAGTTTACAGTTTATGCAGTGGTTGCAGACGCAGGCACCCTCTAATAACCCTTAATAAACCAAATAAGCAATAAGGGTATGCGCTGATGATAATCAGCCACTCACAGATTTTTCAATCACATTGATTGACTGTAGTGAATGGCACTGAGACTCAGTTACAGGTACAATGGTTGCTATAATTAGCCCTTAACTGAACGAACAATATTTAACGAACAATAAAAGAGACAACACATCATGGCACTAGATAATATTAAAGACATCATTGAAGACATTCGCGCCGGTAAAATGGTCATCTTAATGGATGATGAAGACCGCGAAAATGAAGGCGACCTGATTATGGCCGCCACTCATGTCAACCCTGAAGCCATTAACTTTATGATTACCCATGCCCGCGGCTTGGTGTGCTTGACCTTGACTGAAGAGCGCTGCCGCCGTCTTGAGCTGCCGCTGATGAGTGACCGTAACGAGGCCAAATTCAGCACCAACTTCACCGTGTCTATCGAAGCGGCTGAAGGCGTAACGACCGGTATCTCTGCTGCTGACCGTGCGCGTACCGTGCAAGCGGCGGTATCTGCCACAGCCAAGGCTGAAGACATTGTGCAGCCTGGCCATATCTTCCCTATCATGGCGCAAAAAGGCGGCGTATTACACCGTGCTGGCCATACCGAAGCTGGCTGTGACTTGGCACGCCTAGCCGGTCTTGAGCCTGCCGCGGTTATCGTAGAAATCATCAATCCCGATGGCACCATGGCCCGCCGTGATGATTTAGAAAAATTCGCCGCCGAACATGATCTAAAAATCGGTACCATTGCCGATCTTATCAACTACCGCATTGCCAATGAGCAAACGGTCAATGAAGTCAGCAAACGTCCATTTGAAACCGACTTTGGCACCTTTACTCTATATCAATTTAAAGAATACGGTGCGTCAGAGACTCACTTAGCCATTGTCAAAGGCAATCCTAGCGAAGGCGTGAGTACCGTGCGTGTGCATGGCTTCCATCCGCTACGTGATTTATTTGCTGCCAAACGTGATGCCACCGGCCGCAGTGGTTGGAGTATCCAAAACTCTTTACAAGAAATTAGTCAGTCTGAGCGCGGCGTACTGGTCTGGATTGGCAACAATCAGCCGGTTGATCTGGGCGAAGCGCTTGAGCTTGCCAGCAACAATCAATCTGTCTCTACACTATCCAATCAGCCTTACCGCAGCATCGGCGTGGGCGCACAAATCTTACGTCACCTAGGCGTACGTGACATGCGCTTATTATCTACCCCGCTCAAATTTAATGCGTTGTCAGGCTTTGATTTAAATGTGGTCGAGTGCATTGACTCCCCTGATGCGCCAAATGCTTAATACGCTCAAAAACAAGGCATCTGCTTTAACGCCGTCTTCGATGATGGCAGCCTCTGCCAAGATGCCTAAATCTAAGCTTAAGCCTTTGCTCTCAAAGACGCTACTTACCAAGCCTTTGGGAGTGGCAAATCAGCTGCTGCAGCCGTATCAAATTCAGCTGCAGCACTGGGTCAGCTACGATGGCAGCCAAATCCCTGTCACTATCGTTGGTAATCCATCCGCCACACCTGTACTCTTGCTACATGCGTTTGGCATGGATGCCCGTCAGTTTTGACCCTTTGTGCTGCCGCTGGCTGGCCAATACTGCTTTTATCTGCCTCACTTTCGCGGCTTTGGGTTAGCCGCTACCACGCCCAGCAGTGAGTTTAACTTTATCGAGCAGTATGCCAATGATGTCGATGTTATCCTGACTCAGATTTGCAGTAAACATCAGGTCAAGTCAGTGGATGTGGCCGCCATCTCTATGGGTGCTTTGGTCATGTGGGCACATTTTAATCGCCATGCACAGCATACACAGCCAGAAGATAACCTAGCAGGTAAGCTACAAGGCAAAGCAAAAAGCAACTTTGAAACCAAAGCAGAAGCCACGTTTGAAACTGCATCCAAAGTTAAGCGTTATTTGAATATTGATCAATCACCTATTGTGCACAATCATGCTGACTGGCAAGGCGGGGTGTTTGGGGAGAAGCAGGCCGAAGTCTTTGAACAATTTAATACGGTACTGCAAGCGACTTTGCCTTATGTTAATCAGCAAAGCGCCAATGGTCAAAGTGCTAATGGTCAAACGACCCTAGCATTTACCCAATTGCCGCATCAGGTAAAACGGCAAATTACTCAGATGGAAACTGCGTTTTCATTATTGTCAGCCGGCCGCCTTGCGTCGCAATTATTTATTAAAGCCAGTGGTTATCTGCCCGATCATAAACTGGCGGTTTATCAGCACCCCACTTGGCAACAAAAACTGCGTGGTCTTCAGGCGTATCTTGAGCTACCGTATGATTACCGAGATGCTCTGCCGGTTACCCAGACTCCGGTGACCATGCTGATTGGCGCTCAGTCACAGCTGTATGATCCTAAATGGCAACGCCAGGTGGCCAATATCTTGCCCAATGCTCAGGTGATTGAGATTGCAGGCTCTGGTCATGCCATTCCGCTGGATGCACCGCTGCAGTTCTCACGTGTGTTAAAGCAGTTTTTGGTTTCAGCCTAAAATTCAGGCTTAAAAAGAAGTCAGGCTTAAAATTGGGCTTAAAAGAAGTCAGGCTTAAAAAGAAGTCAGGCTTAAAAAGAGGGCTTAGCAGATGCCCTAATATTTACTATATTTTACTATTGGACGCTATGACCGACTCTTTATTTTCGACCCACCACTATAGCTACCCTACGCTTGATGACACCATTCGTCAAAAAATGGCGCATTTACAGCAGTCTATCGCCAAGCTGGAGTCGAATTTAATCACCCCGGAGTCCATGGATAAACGTTTATCAAACACAGTAGATGATGAGAAAGTAGCTGATCAGAAAATAGCTGATAAGTACTCAGCACCGCACGATGGCGTATTGGCATCAAGCGAGGTTGATTATGCTGGAGAGTTAAATCCCAGTCAGCTATTAGCGGCTACCACTATCGAAGGTAAGGTGTTGGTTATCGCTGGTGCCGGCTCTGGGAAAACCAAAACCCTAACCTACCGCACCAGTTACTTGATTGAAAGTGGTGCTTCCCCCAATAGCATTCTGCTGCTGACCTTTACTCGAAAAGCGGCTAATGAAATCAAGGGCCGTGTCAAAAGCTTATTGGCTGAAAGCTTGGCGGACAATAGAGCGTTAAGTGGCTTAGATTTAAATGCCATTACCAGTGGCACTTTTCACTCATTTTGTAATATGCTATTGCGTCGCTACTCAGGGCTTTTAGGCATCAATCCTAAGTTCACTATTTTGGATACTGGTGATAGTGAAGATGCGCTGGATATGATTTGTAAAGATCAGGGTATTGTCCGCAAAAACATGAAGCAGGCCTTCCCGCGCAAAAAGACCTTACAAAAACTGATCTCCACCTCGCGCAACCGGCACATCCTACTGCGAGATTTAATTGAAAATGATTACCCTGATATCGCCATTCATATTCCGGTCATTGAGCAGTTGGCGATGGAGTATCACAGATATAAGCGTGCCAATCACTTATATGATTTTGACGATATTATCAGCCAGGTCGTTTATCATCTGAAAAATAACCTACAATTTCGTAAGCTAATTCAAGACACTTACCGTCATGTGATGGTCGATGAGTATCAAGACACCAATATTCCGCAAAAGCAATTAATCGACTATATCTGTGAGCCTGATAATGTATCGCTCATGGTGGTGGGTGATGACAACCAAAGTATTTATGCTTTTCGTGGGGCCAATTACGAAAACATTTTACTGTTTGGTGACAGCTATCCAGAAGCTAAGCTGATTAAGCTTGAGCAAAATTATCGCAGTACCCCGGCTATTTTAGATTACGTCAATGCACTGTCTGAACAAATCACTCTAGGCTATCAAAAAAAGCTGTATTCGAGCTTAGCTGTTGATGGATCAAAACCGGTGTTATCGCGTCGCAGCAATGACAAAGAAGAAGCCAAATACATTGCTGATAAAATCATCAGCTTAAAGCCAGAGCATGACTATAATGACTTTGCGGTATTAAACCGAACCTCGTTTCAGTCGAACGAGATTCAACTGCAGTTTATGCAGCGCAATATCCCCTTTATCGTGGTGGGCGGTATTAAGTTTATTGAAAAGCGCCATATTAAAGATATCTTGGCGTTAGTCAAAATCTTATACAATCCTAATGACTCCATTGCTTGGCACCGTATCTTAACTTTATTTAGTGGTGTTGGTGAGGTGACTGCGACTAAGATTACCAACGCCATTACCAGCAGCAATAACTCGTTTGAGCCGCTACTTGACCCGAAACTAACCAAAAACAAAGAGCACACTAACGAGCTGTATCACGTGCTGACCAAAGCTGAACAGCAAGAAACTGTCGCCGATATCTTGCAGACCTTAATAGACTTCTATCTGCCTATGTTAAAAATGCTTGAGGACAACTGGCGTGACCGCTCGGAGGACTTCCGAGTATTGATTAACTTAGCCCGGGAGCACAGCAGTTTAGATAACTTTTTGGAAAACCTAGCCCTCGATCCACCCAATGACTCAGTGGCGGTTATGGGCGATCCTGATAAAAAAGAGGCCGATGCGGTAACCATCTCTACTATTCATAGTGCTAAAGGTCTTGAGTGGCCGGTGGTCTTTGTTAACTCTTTGGTCGATGGGCTAACACCCCACCACCGCTCATTGCATGAATTTGAAGAATTAGAAGAAGAACGTAAGCTGTTTTATGTGGCCTGTAGCCGTGCCAAAACCCATCTATATTTAACCGCTCCCGATTACTACTCAAGTTTCGCCGGTTACTTTGATAAAGTTTCGCGCTTTATCGCCGAGGTTCCAGAAGATACCGTGCTAGTAGATAGCCATACCTCCAAGGCTCGAGCTGAAAAACCTGAGTCTAATGAGCCGGAATGGTGGTAGTGGTATTCTTGGTTAGATAGCAGCCCTATAATTCCTTACTTTTATAGTATATATTCTGTGTATTTATAGTAAGATGTTTGCATATTTGGGCATCACTCTTAATTTAATGTTAAAATACTCAGAATAATGGGTTTATTTTAGCCTAGAATATCCTATAAAAAGCAGGATGCCTCCTAGCAATACAGTTTCTGCTCTTAACGTAATTCACCCTGGACATAAAGGGTTAGGCATCAGAGTCGGTCGGAACAAATAAAGGTAGAGAAGTTAGCATGAATTTTTTAAAACACCGCAAATCCTTGCTCACGAGTGCAGCACTTGCCGTGACCCTAGGCTTAACTTCGGGCTGTGCCAGTATTAACTCTGGACTGCAATCTGGTGAACTACCCCCACAAGGGGCTTTTATTGCCGAAAATGGCATGCAATTTAACGTTCAACCGCTAAGCCTAGCCAACTTGCCAACCTCTCCAGCCTATTCAGAGGCTCGTAGTGCAAGTTCAGGTATGAAGAATGCACGTGTGCGTGAACTATTAAACGGCTCAAGAGCAGTAGACTATCGCATCTCTACTAGCGACATCTTAAGTATTAATTTAATCGGTTACCCTGAGATTACGCCCCCTATTCCAAGCACAGCAATTACAACGGCTACTAACCCTTATGCTTCTGGCTACCCTGTTGACCAACAAGGCTATATCCAGTTCCCTTTGGTAGGCCGAGTCAAAGCCAGTGGCCTTACTGTAAGCCAATTTACGAATAGCTTGCGTAGCCAACTACAGCGCTACTTGAAATACCCTGACCCACAAGTAAAAATTGTGAACTATCGTGGAAATAAGTTCTTTATCGATGGTGAGGTTCGTCAGCCAGGTGAGTTTAATATTGCTGATGCTCCTGTCTCTTTATACGGAGCCATTTCAATGGCAGGCGGTGCCACGCCAGAAGGAGATTCCAATAGCGTAACCCTAGTACGTCGAGGCGTAAAATATGAATTGGGTCTACGTGATTTACAAAACATGGGCCTATCTGCTAACCAAATCTATTTGCAAGATGGAGACTCTATTCACGTCAATAGTTTAGACCGCAATAAGGTTTATGTGCTTGGTGAGTTTGGTGACATTAAACCCTTAGAAATTCCAGAGCAAGGAATTAGTCTATCGCAAGTAATTGGACAGTCTAAAGGATTAAACCCATTAACAGCAAATGCCGCTAAAGTTTATGTAGTACGCGATCATGGCAATGCTTCATATACTGATATCTACTATGTTAACTTACAGACAGTCACTAACTTAGCTTTGGCCAACCGCTTTGAAATGCAGCCTGATGATATCGTTTATGTTGATCCTACCGGCCTCACTCGCTGGTCAAGATTTGTTAACTCAATCCTACCGTCTAGTACCGCTATTAGACAACTATCAGGCTTATAACTGACTTAGTAAGTATTAATTTAGTTCTCAGACCGAGCTTACTCCTTCTGTACTATCGGTTGTTTTAGTTTCAGTCTTACTTTTAGGATTTACTCATGGCTTTTGAAAATATCTTAGTAGTGTGTGTGGGCAATATCTGTCGTAGTCCTATGGCAGAAGCTTTATTGAAACAACGCTTTCCGAATAAAAATATTGATTCTGCGGGTGTGGGCGCCCTAGTGGGCCATGGCGCTGATGACGCGGCAATTAAAGTAATGCAAGAAGAGCAAAATATTGATATCACCAATCATGTAGCCAAACAGATTGATGAAAAGCTGGCACAAAAGGCCGACTTAATTTTTACTATGTCAGAAGGTCAGAATAAGTGGATTGAGGAACGCTGGCCATTCTGTCGGGGTAAGACCTTTAAGTTGGGTCACTGGAATGGTAAAGATATCGCTGACCCTTATAAACATGAAATGAGTGCTTTCCAGACCGCGTACCAAGACATCGTAACCGGTATAAAAGAATGGCAAGATAAAATCAGTTAATATAATTTTTAATATAGCCTTTCTTTTATTGTATAGGCTCCTGTGCAGAATAAGCGCCTTTGTTTAACTAGTAACCAATAAATAGTGAAAAATCTATGAGTCAAACTGTGCCAAACCCTTCTACCAATGATGCCGCTCAAAAAGATGATGAGATTGATCTAATTGCGCTGTTATTGACTTTACTGCGTGGTTGGAAAACTATTCTTACCTGTGCCTTATTAGGGTTGGCACTAGGGGTAACTTATAGCCGTTATGTACAGCCTACTTATAAGACCGATGCGTTAATTCAAATTGATGAGAAATCACAAGGCATAGCAGCACTGGGATCAAATATCTCAGAATTGGTTGGTGAGTCTAAAAGTCAGGCAGAAACTGAACGTGAGCTTATCAAGTCACGTATGGTACTAGGCACTGTGGTGGATAAGCTTCATTTAGACTTGCGAGTCAGCAATCCTGAAATAGGAGCTTTAGACCGTATTGCACAATCTAAGGTACCTGCTCAAACCAGTACCGAGCAAGGTGTATTACTTGAGACTAAGCATGGCGCAGCACAAATTAATAGCTTCGAAGTACCTCTAGCTTACGTTGGTAAGCCATTTACTCTAGTAAAAACAGCCACTGGCTTCACTCTTAGCCTTGAAGTCAATGAAGAAATTGTTGAGTATAAAGGCAATATCGGAACCCCCGCTACACTAAACACACCTGAGGGCAATATCAAAATTTCAGTCGCCTCCCTACCTGCGGCTGGGCATCCTATTAACTTAACCAAGCTATCTGCTCCTTATGCCATTAATGAGCTAAGTAGCAATTTATCGGTAACCGAGCGTGGCAAGCAGACTGGCATTGTACAGCTTACTCTTACTGGTGAAGATCAAAAGCAGATTAGTCGTGTCTTAGCTAATGTGGTGCAATCTTATGTTGATCAAAACTTATCTCGAGGCTCACAGCAAACCACCACGACTATCGAGTTCATGGAATCACAAATTCCACAACTGAAGCAAAAGCTAGAGCAATCAGAAGAAGCTTTTAACAAGTTCCGAGAGCAATACGGTACCATTGATGTTACCAAAGAAGCAGAGATTCTATTAAGTGAGAGTGCTCAAATTGAGCGTCAGCTGAGTGAGCTGCAACTAAAGCAAGCTGAGTTACTGACTTATTATACTGCAGAGCATCCCCTGGTAGTGCAAATCAATGACCAATTAGCAGTATTAAATGCGAGACGCCAAGAAATCAAAGACACTGTGACTCGTATGCCAGAGACTCAGCGTGAGTTCTTACAGCTATCCCAAGACATGGAAATTAATCGTGAGATTTATCTAACCATGCTAAAAAACTATGAGCAGCTTAAAATTGCTCGTGCTGGTGAAATTGGCTCTGTTCGAGTGGTCGATATGCCTATCAATACCTATAAAGCCATAGCCCCGAAAAATATACAAATCTGGGTGTTGACTTTATTGCTAGGTACCGTGCTTGGCACTTTATTAGTATTTATAAAAAGCTTGCTACGTAACCTTGTTAAAGATCCAGAGCAAGTGGAAGCTAAAACAGGGGTGCCAGTTATTGCGACCATTCCTCGTTCAAAAGCCGCTATCAACTTAATGAAGAATAATAAAAACAGTCGCCGCTTACTGGCTATGGTCGATCATGATGGCGTAAGTTATGAAGGGATTAAGAGCTTAAGAACGTCATTAATGTTTGCTATGCCGCCAATGAGCAAGGTAGCCAGTATCTTTGGTGAGTTAGAAAGAGAAGAAGCTTCTAAACAAGGCAAGATTATTGTTATCTCTGGTGAGTCGCCAGGTATTGGTAAATCTTTTATTTCTTCTAACTTGGCAGAAACCTTCTCTCAGTTAAATAAAAAAGTACTTATTATTGATGGCGATATGCGCCGTGGTGAGTTACATAAGATATTTACCATTAGCCAGAGCAATGGTCTAGGCGACTATTTAACCGAAACTGATGCCACATTAGCTAGTTTCATTCACCCGACAAGCTTTGAATTTATTGACTTTATGCCACGTGGTAAACATCCAAATAACCCGGCTTCACTATTGTCTACGGATAAGTTCAGTAATATGCTAGTACAGCTTGTAGCCATATATGACTACATTATTATCGATACCCCACCAGTGCTAGCTGTATCCGACGCTATTATCACTGCTCAATACGCAGATAAAGTGTTGATGGTTACTCGATACAACCACTCGGTTGAAGGGCAATTAGCTTATGCCGTGAAACAGATGAACAAAGCCAATGTCACGGTAGATGGTATTGTGCTAAATGACATGGTGCAGGGCATCACCAGTAAGTATAGTTATCACTATAGCTATGCCTATGGTAATTCTAAAGATTAGACTTTAGCGACACTCTCCGAGCCTAGTTAGCCTTACAGCAAATACAACAGTGATATAACCATGCAACAAGATAAAGACAGTCTTAATAAACAAGAAGTTAATCTCAGTACAGTCCATAACGACCCCGTGCCCACTAAGCTCGATGCTTTAGCGCAGGGGCTATTAGAGTTACCCAGACCGATAAAACAAGCTATTTTATTGGTCGGTGACTATATTGTCTCAATTGTTTGTTTGTTTTTGGCATTATCGCTGCGCCAAGGGGTCCTTGATGTCAATGCCAGTCCTTTATTAGTATCCCTATATGCGCTAGTACCCATTTTAGGCTTATACGTCGTCGGATTTTACCGTGGTGTGACTCGTATCTTCTTCGATACCGACATGCGCCGCGTGCTGAAGCTATTTGTCATCATTCTAATTGTCTTCACTGTTGTCTACCTATTTGACTTTATTACCAGCATCCCACGTTCAGTTCCGCTACTTTACTTATTTATGCTGTTTATCTGGCTGTGGGGCAGCCGACTGTTTTTACGAGACTTATTACTGCGCTTACAAGGCAAGCCCGTTTATCAAGACTTAAGTAAAACCACTATTAAGCGTGACAACGTGCTTATCTATGGCGCTGGCGCTTCCGGTACTGCGCTATTAGAAGCCTTACATGACTCCCCTCGCTACCAAGTAGCCGCTTTTATAGATGATGATATTCGCTTAACTGGTGGTCATATCTTAAATAAGAAAATATATCCAGCCACAGAGATTAAACAACGGGTTGAAGAGCTTAAGGTCGCCCAAGTATTTTTGGCTATGCCATCGGTCAATCGCCAGCGTCGCCGTGAAATTATTGACGATTTAACCAATCTCTCTGTCAAGATTAAAGAACTGCCTAGCCTGCAAGATATTGCTGAAGGTAAAGTTACGGTCAGCACCATGCGCCGGGTAGATATCTTGGATGTGTTAGACCGTCAAACGGTTGATCCTGACCCTGTACTATTGGCTAAGAATATTAAAGGAAAAAACGTTTTAGTCACTGGTGCTGGCGGTTCAATCGGTAGTGAGCTGTGTCGCCAAATTATAAAAAACAAACCTAAATGCTTGGTATTATACGAACTATCTGAATACGCCCTCTATGCCATTCATCAAGACTTATTAGCTTGGCAAGCGGCTAACCCAGTAAGTAGTGATAGCTCTGACACACAAATTATCGCTCTACTTGGTAATGTAAATAACCAACAAAAATTAAACATGGTGTTTACCAAACACGCTATTGATACCGTATATCATGCTGCTGCCTATAAGCATGTCCCTATCGTAGAATACAATCCTTTTGAAGGTGTCATCAATAATGCCAAAGGCACTTACCACTGTGTAAAAGCTGCCGTTGAAACAAACGTAGAAACTTTTGTGTTGATATCAACCGACAAAGCGGTACGCCCTACCAATATTATGGGTGCCTCTAAACGTTTAGCGGAGTTGGTATGCCAGGGCTTTAGTAATCAGCATCCTAAGACAAAAATTAGTATGGTACGCTTTGGTAATGTCTTAGGCTCCTCGGGTTCAGTGGTTCCGCTATTTACGAAACAAATAGCCAAAGGTGGTCCTATTACTGTGACCCACCCAGAGGTGACTCGCTACTTTATGACCATCCCAGAAGCAGCTAACTTGGTCATTCAAGCTGGAGCGATGGCACAAGGCGGTGAAGTTTTCGTACTAGATATGGGAAAACCTATAAAAATTATTGATCTAGCACGTCGCATGATTCACTTAAGTGGCTATGAAGTTAAAGATGAAAATAACCCTGCTGGTGATATCGAGATAGTTTTCAATGGTCTACGCCCAGGCGAGAAGCTTTATGAAGAGCTCATCATTGGCGATGACAATATTGAAAGCACTCAGCATTCTTTGATTATGCAAGCCCGTGAGCACAGCTTCGAGTTGACTGATATTGAAAGTACTTTATGTGAATTAGATTTTAGAGCTCAATATCATGACGTGGATTGGTTGAAAGACCAGTTTATTTATTATGTAGAAGGGTATAATCCTATCAGATAAATCCATTATTAAATTCAAACCTTGCTCCCTGCTATGATTATATTAAATACCCATACTTCCATACAGATTTCACCATAATCATAGAGCACATAAAGAATAAATTGATGAAAATTAAAATTCAAGACTTTTTAGATCGCTTGAAGCGCAGTACTGATACCCGTGTGCTTGCATCAAATTTCAAATACATGGTTATTCTGAAGTTTGCTGGTTATTTTTTTCCTTTATTAACCTTACCTTATTTAGCTAGGGTTATTGGTGTAGAAGGTCTAGGAAAAATTGCATTCGCATCTGCAATTATATTATGGCTTCATACAATTACTGATTGGGGCTTCAGTTACACATCAACACGCAATGCTGCTCAACATAAAGATGATGTTGAGTCATTATCTACTATATTCTCAGTCACAATATTTTCACAGCTACTTCTTGCAACTCTTAGTTTTTTAATTTTAATCTTAGGAATTACTTTTATTCCCTATTTAAATGAAAACTCAGGTATCTTACTTGTAACTTTTTTAACAATTCTAGGCCAAATCATCTATCCCCAGTGGTTTTTTCAAGCTATTGAAAAAATGAAATTTATAACGTATTTTGGAATATTATCAAAAATACTTTTTACACTATGTGTTTTCTTATTAATTAAAGAAGAATCCGATTATATACTATCACCTCTATTAGTAGCAGCTGGATACTTTATAAATGGAATATTATCTATATACCTAATAGTATTTAGGTGGAAAATATCTTTAAAAATTCCTAAATTAAATCAAATCTTTACCTCTATCAATGAAAGTAAAGACGTTTTTCTTAACAACTTATTACCAAACTTCTATGATAGCGTTTCTGTTGCTTTACTAGGATTTTGGTCAGGTAGTAATGCCAACGGCATATATGATGCTGGAAGAAAAATGATATTAGTTATTCAGTCATTAACTGATGTTTTAATTCAGGCAACTTTTCCATTTCTTTCTAGAAAAATTTATCATCATAGCCTTTTTGCGAAAGTTTACTTATCATTAACTCTAGCTGCATCAGCTCTTTCGTTTGTCATATCACCCTACGTTATTGCCATTCTTTTTACGAAAGAATTCTCTAGCGCAGTAGTCGTTATGAGAATATTATCTTTTTCAATATTTTTCAGAGCTCTAAATAGTGTTTATGGTGTGAACTACTTAATAATCTTAGGTTATACAAGACCTCTAAGAAATATCACTTTGCTTTCTGCTGTCTTTGGCTTAGTAATATCTATACCATTAATATACTTTTATTCTTACATAGGTGTTGCTTTAACTTTAGTGATTTCTCAGGCTTTCTTAGGAGTTCTTGTCATGAAAAAAGCACTAAATACAAAAGCGATAAATAAAAAAACCTAAGAGACATAATTCCCGAAGTTTCAAACTTTTAAAATACTATCATATTTAACGACAGGTGAGGTAAAGAGCTAATGAGTAGAATCATCATCTTAACCTTAATGATAAGCTTGGTTTCGGCTGGTATTACAATCTTTAATCATGGCGCTTCAAACTTTGATTTTCTATACATTCTTCCTTTATCACTACTCCTATTCACAATAGTGTTTTCTAAGGCGCTCTATTCCTTACAAAATAGTTTTGTTTTTAAGATTTTTTGGATACAAATAATTATTCGTTATTGTATTCTTCCTATATCTTTAAGTTCAGGTTATAACTTTACAAATGGTTATTACTCAAATAATTTAAATACGGCTGTGTTAGTAATGCTTATAGAACTAACTTTAGCCTATTCCGTCCTATATTTTATACATCCAGTACAAAAGAATAGCTACAAACTTAGAAATAAAAATATTGCTAATATTCAAAACGTACCCTTTGCAATAGTTTTATTGCTATTAATCTTCTTATTTTTATATCAATCCGGTACTTTAAGTAGAGTAAGTTTAATTTGGGAACTTGGTGAATATATCAGCCAAAGAACTACAGATTCTAATAAATCAGAAAGCAGTAGTTTAGCCGCTGTATTATTATCAACTTTTATTTCATTACTCCAAACAGTGTTAGTAAGTATAATTTATTTTTCGAATAAAATAAAAGCTCACATAAAGACTTATTTGTATTTAATAGTCCTTGTATGTTCAAGTATTTTTATTATTGGTGTAAGTAGATTTAGTACAGTTTTATCAGCTATTCCTTTAATGATATTCATATTGCAATTAACAGAAAAAAAATATGCAAATAGAATCAAATATATCTTTACTACAACTTTTATATTTTTGTTATTATTAGCATCTATAGAAAAGTTCTCACGTCAATCCGAAGATGAAAATCTATCAGCTATTTTGAATCCTGCTACTCTAAATAGCTATTTTTCTGGTCCAGGCAATATTGCTGTAGGCATTGATACTTATGAACGTAGTAACTACTCCTTTTATGAATCAATATTATTTTTATTAAATGATACAATTCAGAATATTGTAATGTTATCTAAACTTTCTATCCCAGAATACAGTTTAAATAATATTTTTAATTTCACTATATATGGCCATAATTATTGGTCTGATCAAATTGTTCCAGTTAGTATTAGTGGACTTTTTCATTTAGGATACATCGGAATCCCTTTCTATACCTCACTTTTTCTTATTTTGGCCTTCTATTTTGAGCGTAAATCATATAATGCCTCAAAATTAGTATATAGATATCCATTAATAATTATTTCAGTAACTTTCTCCTTAGTTTTCATGATGAACATTAGTAGTATATACTCCACTTTTACTAACACAATCTTATTTATTATTATTCCCTTCTTTTTTATTCAAAAATTTCCAAACTTGAAAAAATAGGTGTTATATGAAGATATTATTTTTAGAAGCCTCACAGAGTTTTGGTGGCGCTCAGAAAAGCACTCTAGATATAGCTTCTCAATTACAGCGTATTGGGCATCAAATCTTAATAGTTGATTTTTGGGGAAGTTCAGAAGAGTTTATACAAGAAATTAAAGTATATAATCTTAATTATATGATTCTAGAAAACAGGCAAGACTCAATTATTATCTCAAATCCAGTTTTGTCAAAAAAAATCAGAAATGGGCTAAAGTTTACTTATAAGAATATTATCTACCGAAATAAATTAAAAGATATTATAAATGAATTCTCACCTGACATAGTAAGTGTTCATAATATTAAATGTCTAAGCATACTGGAAAGAAATGGAGCTTATAAAATTGACTACATAGAAAGAGGATGGTCTGGAAGCCACCAAACAAGTAGACTCAAGCGTTTTTTTCTTAAGAAGTTTAAACCTCGAATTATTACTGTATCACAAGCAAGCAGACAAGCTGTTTTTACGGCTGGTATCGAGAATCTAGAAAATATAAAGGTTATGCATGATGCTATCGATGATAACGTATATTTAAGTGAGGTCAGAGCCCCAAGCACTATTGATTTTTCTAATCAGCCTATTCGGCTACTTCATTCAGGTGGATTTATCTCAACAAAAGGACAGCATGTTGCAATTGAAGTTGCTCGAGAGCTCAAAAGAAAATCTATTGAATTTGAACTAGTATTAATGGGCGTTATATATCCCAGCCAAGCTTCAAAAGACTATTACAATTATCTACTCAAACTTATCGAGAAATATAAGTTAACTGATCAGGTTACTATGGTTGTAAATCAATATGATGTGCTTGATTACTTTTCAAAATGTCATGTTTTAATACATCCCTCTGCGACAGAAGGCTTACCTAGAGTAGCATTAGAGGCTTTGAGCTTTGGTAAACCTGTAATTGCTAATCCTGTAGGAGGTGTTATAGATGTTGTTATAAATAATGTTACAGGTTATATCACCGATTATAATGATATAGAACAATATGTAGAATTTATTACTAAATATATTAATACACCAAGTATTTATCAGATGCAAAGTAAAAATGCTAAAATGCTAATTAAAAACAACTACTTAAAATCTAACCAAAAAGAGCTTCTTTCAAAACTTTATCCACCTTCTTTATAATTAGATGCAATTTTCAAACTAAAAATTATACTATATCACTAGATTATTTAGACCCATACAAGATAACTTATTGGCTAAATAAAATTTACAATGAAGGTTAAGTTAAACTATGAAAATTAGTATAGGAATCCCTTTCTATAATGCTCAAGAGTATCTAGAAGAATCTATTTGCTCAGTATTAGCACAAACCTATAAACACTGGGAGCTGATTTTAATAGATGATGGGTCTACTGATAACTCATTAGAGATAGCCAAAAAATATGAAAGTTATGATAAACGCATCAGAGTCATCAGTGATAGCATTAATAAAAAACTGCCCTATCGACTAAATCAAATAATTAAAGAATCTAAGTATGATTTAATTGCACGGATGGATGCTGATGACCTTATGAGCCCTTATCGTTTAGAAAAACAAGTTAATTATTTGTCCAATAATACTAATATAGATTTGGTAAGCACCGGCATTCTTTCTCTTAAAAGTAATTTAAGTTTAATGGGGCATAGAGTTCCTTCTAGTAGAGTCATTACAATAGATGATGCTGTTATGGGAAAAACAGGTATTATACATGCTTCAATCATGGCTAGAAAATCCTGGTATGAGAGAAATAACTACAATGAGACTAGACTCTTAGCTGAGGATTATGATTTATGGTTACGTGCATTTTTAAGAAATGATTTAGCAGTTGGATTTATTGAAGAACCTCTCTATTATTATCGTGAAGACCAAAATATTAAACTAGAAAAACTACTTAAGGCTTATAACACCCAAATTAAGATTATTAAAAGCATTCCATTAAAACATCTATCGCTTTCTAATAAACTAAAATATATATCTAAGATTAAAGCGAAAAAAATTGCTGCTAAAAGCTTATTCTTTTTCAATTTAGAGAGCTTACTGCATAAACGCCGAGCACAGACTCAAAACAACAATAGCTTACAAGAAAAGCTTACTAATGAAATAAATTTAATTAAAGAAGAGAAGCAGTTATGAAAAAGAAGGTAGCTTTGGTCGTATCTTCACCAGCAACATTCCGCTCATTTTATAAAAACCATATAAAGAAGCTACAAGAGAGCTATGAAGTAACTTTAATAGCTAATTTTAATCAGGCGGATACTATTATTGAGGGTGTCAAACAAATATCTATAGATTTGGAAAGAAAGCCATCTGCATTCAATGATTTAAACTCTCTAAAACAGATGATAAAAATTTTTAGAGAAGAAAAGTTTATTCTTGTACATTCTACTACCCCAAAAGCAGGATTTATAACACAGATCGCCGGATTAATAGCGAGAGTAGACTTTCGTCTACATACATTTACAGGCCAGGTCTGGGCGAGTAAGTCTGGAATAAAACGTAAAGCTTTAAAAAAAATAGATGTTGTAATTGCATCTTTAGCTACTCATTTATTAGCAGATAGTCAAAGTCAAGTTGACTTTTTGAATAATGAGTCTATTCCGAACAGCTCTAAAATAAGAGTATTAGGTAGTGGTTCGATATCTGGTGTAAACCTTGAAAGATTTACTCCTAAAAATACTAATACTTTAAAGCAACAACTTGGATTAAAAGGAAAAGACTTTGTTTTTCTTTTCATTGGCCGAATTAATAGAGATAAAGGTATTTTAGACTTAATAAAAAGTTTTGAAATTATTCAGAACAAAAAATCCAATACTGCTTTATTGATAGTTGGGCCAGATGACGAAGGTCTCTTATCGTTTATTAAAAACCATCCTCTCTACGAGAAAGATATTTTTTACCATCCACCAACCCCTTGCCCTGAAGATTTTATGTCAATGGCTGACATACTCTGTCTTCCTTCTTATCGAGAAGGTTTTGGCACAGTCGTAATTGAAGCTGCAGCGTGTGGCACTCCAAGTATTGGCTCAAATATTTACGGACTCTCTGATGCTATAGTTGATAAAAGAAGTGGCTACTTATTTGATGTTGGAAACGTATCAGATTTAGCAAGTAAAATGATATACAGCATTGAGCACCCAAGAGAGTTACAACAAGTTTCTGAGTATGGTCTAAAGAGGGTGAGAGAAGAGTTTTCTGACGAGTTATCTTCTAGGCTGTTAGTTAATTATTATAAATCAATTATAGGAGAGTAATATGCTTAAAAGATTAATAGATATAACCGCAAGCAGCGCTGCATTAGTAACACTCTCCCCTGTACTAGCTGTTACTGCTTATAAAGTTAAAAAGAACTTAGGGTCACCTATCCTATTCAAACAAACTCGCCCTGGATTGTATGGCGAACCCTTTGAAATGGTGAAGTTTCGTACCATGCTCGATGCTTATGATGAACAAGGCAACCCTTTGCCAAATGAGCAAAGGCACACTAAGTTTGGTAACTTTTTACGCTCTACAAGCCTAGACGAACTGCCTGAGTTATGGAACGTACTTAAGGGTGATATGAGTCTAGTCGGGCCTCGCCCGCTATTGACGGACTACTTACCGCTTTATAATGAAGAACAAGCACGCCGTCACGATGTTCGCCCTGGTGTTACAGGTTGGGCCCAGGTTAACGGTCGCAATGCAATCAGTTGGGAAGAAAAGTTCAAACTAGATACTTGGTATGTAGACAATCAGAGCCTACTGCTAGACTTAAAAATTATCCTCATGACATTGAAGAAAGTAGTTGTTAAAGAGGGTGTTAATGCGAGTGATACGGTTACAATGACTCGCTTTACAGGTAATGCAGAATAATGTTGGCCATACTAGGTGCCAGTGGCCATGGTAAGGTTCTCGCTGATATCGCTGAGCTTACTGGTTGGGATAATATTGTATTCTTCGATGACGCTTGGCCAGAAAAGACCTACAACGGTGCTTGGCAAGTAGTTGGTAATACCCAAAGTCTACTGAAAAGCTTGACAGAATATGATGGCGTGATTGTAGCAATCGGTAATAATAAAATCCGTCAACAAAAACTTCAACAACTCAGCAGGGCTGGTGCAAAAACCATCACTTTAATTCACCCATCAGCTACTGTAAGTAAGTATACAAAAATTGGACCAGGCTCAGTCGTGGTTGCAGGGGCAGTCATAAATCCAGACTGTATAATTGGCTCAGGTGCTATTATCAATACTTGTAGTAGTGTAGGTCATGATTGTATTTTAGGTGAGGCTGTTCATGTCTGTCCTGGAGCACGGTTAGCAGGTGGTACTGAGGTCGGTGACCGAGCATGGGTAGGTGTTGGCTCAAGCGTACGCCAACTCATTAAAATAGGTGCTGACGCTATTATTGGTGCAGGCTCTGCAGTCGTAAAAGATGTGAGAGAAAACACAACAGTGATGGGTGTACCTGCGAAGTAACTATGCCTTGCTAAGTAATTATAGAGATATCAAAATATGAATATTCGTAAAATAGCCTATCTAACAAAAGACCGGTTAAAAAATACTGCGTTTCGCTCAAATATCGCAGACTTAACAAGTCAGTTTAATCATCGATTCCCAGCTCAAGCCTCTAGAGTTGAAGCTATCACACAATATGCAATTGAAAACACACCATATTACAGTAGCTACAAAGGCTATAACGACTTTAGTGAGTTTCCGGTTCTAGATAAGTCAACTATCAAGAAAAACTATGATGACTTTATCTCTGAGCCCTACAAGAGTCAGCTAGATAATCTGCATAAGGTGACTACTAGCGGTTCTTATGGAACACCTTTTTCCTTCTATTTGAATCCTGAAAAACGTCAGAAAATGATTTCTGAAGTCTATTATTTTGGAGGAAAGAGTAATTTTGATTTAGGTATGAAGCATGCTTATATTGTATCTAAGAAAAAGAGCAAATTTACTCAACTCATTCAAAACCAAGTGATGATTACTGTAGATAAGCTTGATGATGCTTGGTGCAAAAAATCAATTGAAGAATTGAAAAAAAATAAAGTTAGAGTCCTCGTGGGCTATCCTTCAGCTATATCTAGATTGGCTTTTTATTTATCTGAGAATAATATATCTTTGCCTATGAAAGGCGTTATTACCATATCCGAAGTATTAACCGATGATATGCGTAGACAAATTCAAGATGGATTTAAATGCTCGCCTATTAGTCGCTATTCTTCTGAAGAATTTGGAGTATTAGCAAATCAGGACATATCGGGAAATTTTTTTTGGTTAAATCAATGTAATTATTTGATTGAAATTTTGGCGCTTGATAGTAATAAGCCCGTTGATAAGGGTGAATTAGGCAGAATAGTAGTTACTGATCTCTTTAACCTGTCTATGCCCCTAATACGTTACGATACAGGTGACTTGGCTAAAACTTTCGAGATTATAGATGGACAAGTTACTAAGATAGAAAGCGTTGAAGGTAGAAGGCTAGCTATAATACGCAACGTTACTGGTGAAATTGTATCGTCCTTCGCTATAAATGGAGCTTTACGAGAATCTAAAGATATTATTCAATTCCAATTCTCGCAGGAGAATAAACAGCACTATAAAATTAAATTAGTTACTCGTAGTCAAATCGATGAATCTATAATAAAGAATACATATCAAAACATACTAGGCTCAACTGCCAAAATAGAAATTGAATATGTTAAGGATATCCCTCAACAACGAAGCGGGAAAAGACCTTATATTCTACAAAACTACTATACGGATTAGAATCATATTATTAGATTGTTAATCTGCTCAATGTCCGAACTGACTCTATTCATCTCAACAATAGGTAACTTTTGTCATGCTAAACACTCCATTCCAACCTTGGCCTAGCTTCACTCAAGAGGAAGCCGATGCCGTTAGTCGTGTGCTGCTATCTAATAAAGTCAACTACTGGACGGGTACTGAAGCCCGTGAGTTTGAAAAAGAATTTGCTCAATTTTCAGACAGCAAATACGCGATTGCAGTGAGTAACGGTACTACAGCGCTTGACCTAGCGTTGCATGCCTTAGATTTACAGCCTGATGATGAAGTTATCGTTACGCCACGTACCTTTATTGCCAGTATCTCAAGTGTGGTCAATGCTGGTGCTAAGCCTGTATTTGCAGATATTAATGAAGATAGTGGAAACATCTCACCTGAAACCATTGCTGCTGTTATCACAGACAAAACTCGCGCCATCGTCTGTGTGCATTTAGCCGGTTGGCCATGTGATATGGACGGCATTATGGCATTGGCAGATGAGCATGACCTGTATGTCATTGAAGACTGTGCTCAAGCGCATGGCGCTAAATACAAAGGCCGTAGTGTGGGTAGTATCGGTCATATCGGTGCTTGGAGCTTCTGCCAAGATAAAATTATGACCACTGGCGGTGAAGGCGGTATGGTCACTACCAATGATGAGCGCTTATGGCGTAACGTGTGGGCTTATAAAGATCATGGAAAGAGCTACAAAGCGGTCTATGAAACTGAGCACCCGCCTGGCTATCGTTGGCTGCACGAGAGCTTTGGTACTAACTGGCGTCTGACTGAAATGCAAGCGGTTATTGGACATATTCAACTGACTCGTATGCCAGAATGGACCGCTAAACGTACTGCAAATGCTCAAGTCATACTTGATGCTTGCAAACCTTGGGAAGAAAAAGGCTATCTGAATGTGCCTGTGATGGAACAAACAGCCGGCTTTGAGGACTGTGTACATGCTTATTACAAGCTGTATGTTTACGTCCGTCCAGAAAACTTGCCTGAAGGGTGGTCTCGTGATCGAATCATTAGTGAAATCAATGAACTTGGTGCTCCTTGCTATGCAGGCTCTGCATCTGAAGTCTATCTAGAAAAAGCTTTCGATAACACAGGTCTACGTCCAAAGTTAAGATTGCCTGCTGCTAAGCAGCTAGGGGAAATAAGCTTAATGTTTTTAGTTCACCCTACCCTGTTAGATAGCGAAATCGAAAAGACAGTTGAAGCTATCAATACTGTATTCTCTAAAATAGATAGCCTTTAGATAAGTGATCTATGTAACCTACAATAGTAGCTTGTCTTAACTACCATCATTATTATGAGTAACCAGATACTTTTAAATCTCCCTATAGTTTAAGGCCACACCCTATGAAAAAGACCTTTACTTTAAAAAAACTGAGTGTGCTACTAAGCCTAAGCTTAGTAGGTACACTGGCTAGTGCTCAGAACTTACAGATGAATGACATGAGCTTAAAGTCAGAGCTAGATTGGTTAAGAACGCAAGGCGTGATTCAAATCAGCACCAGCACTTGGCCATTGACAGCCAATGAAATTAATAAAGCCTTGTCTAGTGCTGATATTCGCACTGCTGAACAACAGCAAATTGTGCAGTCTATTCGCTATACGTTGGGTAAAGAGCCAAAGTCTTTAGTTAATACTAAAGTCTCAGCTTATGCGCAAACTGATAGAGATCAGCTGCCACAAAGCTTCGCTGATGATAAAACTGCTAACTTTCAGGCTTCCGCTCAAGCAAGTTTAAGTGAAGAAGATTGGGAAGTTAACCTTCGCGCCAATGTCAAAGACAAAGACATGATTGATGACGAAGATTTAAGCTTTGAAGGTTCATACTTAGCAGGTAAATATGCCAACCAGTGGCTCATTGCGGGCCAGATCCCTACTTGGTGGGGACCAGGTCATGATGGTAGTCTTATCCGTGGTGACGCTAGCAAGCCTGTCATTGGTGTCACTATGCAGCGTGATACACAGAATGCACCAAGCCATCCTTATTTAAGCTGGATCGGTCCTTGGCAGTATCAGCTTTTCGCTGGTCAATTAGAGGACTATGAGGCAGCCAAAGATGCTAAACTGATTGGTATGCGTCTAACAGCAAGCCCAACAGACTGGTTAGAAGTCGGTGCTTCACGTACCTTTATGTGGGGTGGTGAAGGTCGACCTGAAAGTGCCAGTTCGTTTTGGGATGCTATCAAAGGGACTAAAGACAACGGCGGTACAGGTGACCCTGATCCGGCAAACCAGTTAGGCGGCTTTGATGCGCGCGTTAATTTAGCACCTTTAGTTAACGTGCCAGCAAGTGTCTATGGTCAATACATTGGTGAGGACGAAGCTGGCGGTCTACCTGCTAAAAATATGTACCTAGCTGGTGCTGATTTCGCTTCAAGCTTAAATACTACTAGTATGGGCACCATGCCATATCAGCTATATACTGAATGGACCGATACCCGTACGAATAGTGATGTTAAGGGGATTTCTTACAACCATCATAACTACACTGATGGCTATTACCAACAGGGCTATCCACTAGGTTATGCCTTAGGTGGAGATGCTGAAAGTATCGCTGTGGGTGGCAAGCTTTGGGTCGATAATCAAAACTTTATCAATGCGAAGGTACAACACGCTAAAGTAAACCAGTCTAGCCGAGCTACTAACCAAGCTTTTCCAGAGTCAGATAAGCTAACCGTTTTAGATGTGGCTTGGGAACATCAGCTAAACCCAAAAACCACTATTTCTAGTCGTGCCTGGGTATCTGACTCTGATATCAATTCAACCAATGTTGGTGGCGGTGTAGGTTTAGAATTTAATAATTTTTGATAAATACTATTTTTAACTTATTGTAAGTTAATCTTGATTAGATATTATTTGTAACTATCCCCTAAAATAACACAGCTCAAACGTAGAATTTCTTATAAAATACCCATAAGGAGTTTTAATATGAGCAAACGAATGACCGAGACCCAAATAGTATCAATATTAAAAGAAGCAGAAG
>Ga0208300_100217_pt1 | contig 53877 bp, 39 predicted proteins | sample 23_taG_FD_184096 | JGI IMG/M metagenome (GOLD analysis project Ga0208300, IMG submission 184096) | Marine viral communities from Cariaco Basin, Caribbean Sea - 23_WHOI_OMZ (SPAdes) (version 2) | ecosystem: Environmental > Aquatic > Marine > Oceanic | place: Caribbean Sea: Cariaco Basin...
GGATCTTCCATCAAGGCCAGAGGCGACAAAGCCGCCTCATCAAACAGGCCGGATATACGGGCGCAAACCTGTCCCTGACATTGAGTGCTGAGACCTTGCAAACGGGGAGGAGACCATATACGGATTAGCGAAGCGTAATCCGACAAAGCCACCCTAGAAATAACCTTCCCGCTTCTTCTGCTCCATAGAAGCAGCAGAATCATGGTCGATCACCCGCCCCTGTCTTTCGGAAGTTTTGGTCAACAGCATTTCCTGAATGATCTCAGGCAACGTCGCTGCCTCGGATTCAACCGCCCCGGTCAACGGATAGCACCCGAGTGTACGGAACCGCACCATCTTCATTTCCGGCTTTTCGCCAGGCTCCAGCGGCATGCGATCGTCATCCACCATAATCAGCGTGCCGTCGCGCTCAACCACGGGGCGTTCGGCCGCGTAGTACAGTGGCACGATGTCGATGTTTTCCAGGTAGATGTACTGCCAGATATCCAGCTCGGTCCAGTTTGAGAGTGGGAACACCCGAATACTCTCGCCTTTGTTCACCTTGCCGTTGTACAGGTTCCAGAGTTCCGGGCGCTGGTTTTTCGGATCCCAGCGGTGAAACTTGTCCCGGAAGGAATATACTCGCTCCTTTGCACGGGATTTCTCTTCATCCCGGCGGGCGCCACCGAAGGCGGCATCGAAGCCATACTGGTCCAGCGCCTGTTTGAGAGCCTGGGTTTTCATCACATCAGTGTGTTTGGCACTGCCATGGGTAAATGGCCCGATGCCCTGAGCCACGCCTTCTTGATTGGTGTGCACAATCAGCTTCAAGCCCAGGCGCTCTGCTAATTCATCCCGGAACTTGATCATCTCCCGGAATTTCCAGGTTGTATCAATGTGCATGAGCGGAAACGGGGGCTTGCCGGGCGCAAAGGCTTTTATCGCCAGATGCAGCATGACCGCGGAATCCTTGCCGATGGAATACAGCATCACCGGATTATCAAACTCGGCGGCTACTTCCCGAATGATATGAATGGACTCGGCCTCAAGCTGCTTGAGGTGGGTTCTCTTCGGAGGGGTTAGAGTCATTGCAAATCCCTGGAATTGACTCAAGTTATGATTCTAAGTTGGGGGCAGATAAAAGCTTTCATCTGACCCCATGTTCAATACTTGCGCTCTCTACTATAACCGCCTGGAAGCCAATCTATCCAATCTAAAAGAAATATGTTGAAACGAGTTCGAAGACAACACGGCCCCCAATTGAGGGCCGTGTTGAAAGAGGCTTTTAGAGGAGGGTGGTTTTAATCAACTCTGGCGACGGCGTGCCATAGATAAACCAGCGAGGCCAAGCCCAAGGAGGGCGAGGGTGCCGGGCTCCGGAACCTTTGCCAAAGTAACGTTATCGATGCCCCAGCCGTCGTTTGCGGTGTTGCTCTGGTTGTCAAAAATCAGGCTAGCTGAATCGAAAACTGAATCAGATACCAAGCTTATGTACGCGAGATTGCCATTGCCTGATCCCGCAAAGTCCAAATACTGGACCAATGATCCACCATCCTTGAAGTTTAGCCTCAAGCTTGCGCCTTGATCATTGGCATCAGAGACGTAGAAGCCGAAAGCGTTGAAATCCCCGCCTGCAAAATCCCAGCGGACTTCTATCGCATCGTTGCTATCGAGCCACTTTCCTCCATCCCAGGTCTGATTGTTAATCCTCCCGAATTCGCCCGTGCTGCTGTTCTCTATCATTAGATTGTCGGGCAGCACATTCCCGTTGTTGTTTGTGGCTCTTTTTTCAACGAGCGTAAATGTACCCACAGCGGTATCGAAAGATGGCGCACTCTGTATGTATTTTTGCTGGCTATTGCCGACGTTAACTCCCGGGCCACTAAAGCCTTCAAAGTCCTCGGTAGTGGAGTGCGAGGCGCTGCCAACAAAGGCCTCTTCTGCACTTTTTACCAACGATGAGTCGTACTCGGCGCTAAATAAAACGCCCGCGTTTGCGGTGGAGACCAAAGCGGGAATGGTAAGTAAGCAAAAGACTTTTTGTATTGCTTTCATAATACATCTTCCCCTGACTGATGTTTCTCAATCTTTTCATCTTGAGGTAACGGATGTTCCCTTTTGCATGCTTAAGCTAATTTTGTGCCAGCAATATAAAGCTGATGAAAAACATGGTGATATGAAATTATCAGGAAAATGACATCTTTTTGATGTAAAAAAAACCGACACCAGCTGTTCATTTTTCGAACATAATGCCGGCATCGGTTTGAGGGCGTTTATGATTTGTCCATCACCTGAATTATTGAACCGTGTGGCTCAATATTTCAGAGTTCTCGCTTGTCAGCCCATCGGTATCGGTCACTCTGATTGAAAAGTACCAGGTACCAGGTGTTAATCCCGTCAGTTCAGCACTGGTTTCGCTGCCGTCCACGGTGATCGTGTTTGTAAGGCTGTCTGGTGATTCACCGTACAGGATTTGATAACTCTGGATTTCACTCAGGGCAATGGAACTGCCATCAACCCTGGTCAGGGGAGCCGTCCAGCTCACTGTAACTGACGAAGTATCCGCCTCCGGTGTTGCGGGTTCACTTGTAGAGCCGTCGTCTACGGTCGGGCTCTCCGGTGAAGCCAGGGGCTCCAGAGTCCATGGGCTCAGAGAAGAGTTGAACGCCTCTATACTCGTGATTCCGGCGTTGTTATGGATAGCAGAGGCATCATCTATCCATGGCAAGAGGCCGTTGCGGAGCTCCCATGTGTCAGGCATTCCATCGCCATCAGAGTCCCTGTCAGAAGGTGTACTGAGATCCGGGGACCTCACCACGTTGCTCATTGAGAGCTCACTTCCGGTGGAGTCATCTACAACGGAAAGCTGGGCAACCGCGGCGCCACCGCGTTCGTAATACTCCATCAACACATCTACGTTCTGCTGCGCCTGGAGCGATACAGTTGCGGTGTAGGTGGTAGCGCCCTGATCACGCCAGGAAGAGATAACCGGTTCGCCATCTATATAGAGCCTGGCACCGTCGTCTGTGCGTACCCTGAACGTGTAATTCCTGGCGCCGCTGTCATGAGGTGCCGTAAACTCGCCGAACCATCGAGCGCTGAAGTTATCGCTCGGTTGCCCGGCCGCGAACGACCCAGAACTGGATTGGAACTGTATTGCCTCATCGTTCCGTGCAGCGATAAATTGATCGAAGGCCCGGCCATTAAAGTACTGCCCGGCAAACCCCGCCACGTAGGTTATTCCCGTTGCTGGCTCCTCAACGCTCTCTGGCAAGGATGCACTGTCTTTGGGATCGGTGCCTGCCAGGTATTCGTCCAGGTTACTGACACCGTCGCCATCCAGATCGCCCTGGGCATCGGATGCATCAAGAGGGTTCAGTTCCTGAGCAAACTCCACACCATCCGGAATGCCATCGCCATCGGAATCGGGATTATTTTCAGATGTGCCAAGTAAAAACTCGTCTGCCGCTACCAATAAGTCATTGTCGGGGTCCGAGTTTGCGTCAGATGGATTGTTCGGGCTAAGGCCATTGGCGATTTCCCAATTGTCGTATATCCCATCCTGGTCTTCATCAAGTGGCGGAAACCGCGGGTTGAAGGCCAGGTTTTCAGAGCCGTCAAGATAACCGACGGAATAGCCCAGCCTATAGCTTTCTTCATCGCCCTGTGATTCCTCAATGGGATCAGCTTTGCCAGCATAGCTGGCAATTGACTGCCCTGAAATGACTTGTCGGCTGAATCCCGGGCCTTCCCAGGCAACACTGAAATGGTCTCCGCCCGTCGCTTCCTTGTGACGAATTTCGAAGTAATACCTCTCGCCCGCTGTAAGTTCGATGTTCCCGGACGTTTGTGAGCTGTATTTGGTGTAGTTGCCAGAGGACGTCCACCCCGGGACTTCTGCAATTATCTGCGCCTGACCAGGATCCTGTGATGAACTCAGCCAGAACTCGGTTTCATCGTCCCCGCTAACGGAGAAGCGATACAGGCCTGTGTCAGGTGGAATTATGTAGCCTCTGACCAAGCTTCCATAATTCTCACCACGATTGGAAAGTCCACGAAGCTCGCTTACGGTTTCAGTCACATCGGGGTTGTCCGGATAGGCCTCACTGGAAACAAGCGTTTCAACAGAAATACCAGTAATATTATCCCAGTAAAATATTTGAACCTCACCCGGTACGCTTGTTTTCGGTAAAGCGGCGGTTGGAGGGAGCCTGTTTGGGTCCTGTGGCGGCCAGGTCTGGCAGCCTGTCAAGGTAATGGCCGAGCAAATAATAAGCAGAAAAATAAGGCGCGGCATCATAACTCTCCCTGGTCAGTATTGTATCCAGACACCGTAGAGTATCGTTTCGGGGGAAGGGGACTGCCAGCCGACAGATGGAATTTTTCGGAATTTCAACCGGCCTGTTAGATCAGAAAGAATTGAGGCGCCAACCTCGTTATTTTCTGGCCGGAGAAAGCGGCTTTACATTGCCGGCGGATCTCCCGGTTTCCTGTTTGGTATCCGCCGTCTTTGCTGTCAGGTCTGCCAGGCGAGAGTCTATACTCTCAAGTGCTTCGGCAATTCGCAGCAATACGTCAGAAGATCGCTCTGCCTCCGCAGCAGATCGGTTTTTCGGTTTTGAAGCGGGGGAGTGTTTAGTGCTTTTCTTTGCCTGAGTGGCGGAAGAATCATCGCTTAGGTCCTCACCCAGAAGGTCTTTTCGAATGCCCTTCAGATCGAAAGGATCAATAAAGGGGCGGTCCTCTGAGTAGGCGCACATCATCATGCCATCGCAAAGTTTATTGATGAGTCTTGGAATACCTTTACTCAGCTTGTGGATTTCCCGCACTGTGTCTTCGTCGAACAGCTTGTTCCCACCGTGCCCTGATACAAGCAGGCGGTAATCAATGTACTCTGCGGTTTCCGCAGCAGTCAGCCCCTCAAGATGGAAGAACAGCTTCACGCGCTGTGATAATTGGGGAATATTGGCGACAGCCTGTTTGAGCTCCGGCTGTCCAAGCAGAATCACCCGCATGGAAGGTCCACCCATGCTCTCCATGCCGGTAAGCATACGTATATCTTCCAGATTCTCACGGGTGAGGTTCTGGGCCTCGTCTATGGTGAGCACTACAGGTGTACCTGCTTCGGCCATGCGCTCCAGATACTCGGTTATCTGGAACAGCATGGCGACCTTGCTGTCGTCCTCAACCTTCAGGCCGCCTTTTCGAAGGATCAGCCCGAAAAGATCTTTCGATTCCAGATTCGTGTAAGAGATATTGAGGAGCTTCAGATCACCTTCCAGATTTCTGATGGTTTTCTTCAGCAGGGTGGTCTTTCCAGAGCCTATTTCTCCGCTTATCACCACAAACCCCTCGGAACTCCAGATGGCTGACGACATGTAGACATAAGCTCGGGAGTGCTGCTGACTCATGTAAATGAAGTCGTCTTCAGGAGTAATACGAAACGGGTGTCTGTGCAGTCCGAAAAATTCTAGGTACATCTTGAGTTACGTCCTTCGCCTAGGCCAGGCGGATCATTTGATTGCTGCGCAGGAGCGTCTTATCCGGCTGATAGGCATTATAGCTCTCGCTGACGGTACCAAACCTGAAATCGTTCAGTAACCGTTCGAGACGGCCATAACATTGGTCAAGGTTTGTGTAATGGCGAAAACGGGAGAACCAGCTTGCATTACTGTATCGTGGCTGGCCTGGATCTATCTCCCAGGGGTGCAGATAGAACATCTGTGGTCGCTGACCAAACCCTGAGGCATTGCGAAACAGGTGTCGGAACAGGGGGTAGGGGAATTGCCGGAAGTAACCGCCGCCGGCAGCAGGAATGGACAGCCCCATAATATGCGCGGTTGTCAGAGGAAATTCCCGGATGACGTTCCCACTAGCTGTTTCGATAGAGTAGGGGGCTGACGGTGAGTCCGGAATGCCATAGCGATCATGCCGGATGGGGAAAATGCTCGAATCCCAGGTAAAACCAGCCTCGCTAAGAATGTCCAGTGCCCACAGGGATTCTCGCGTAATCGAGTAACTGGCGGCCCGGTATCCGCTTACTTCCCGACCGATAATATCCTCCAGCAGGCTCTTCGAACGCAGCGTCTCTTCCCGAAACACCTCTCGCGACTGGTTGTAAATCAGCTGGTGGCTGTAGCCATGGGATGCTATTTCGTGACCGTGATCGGACAGCTTCCGCACCAGTTGTGGAAATCTTTCTGCAACCCAACCCAGAACGAAAAACGTGGCTTTAACACCGTGTTTGTCAAAGAGCTCGAGGAGGCGCTCAGTGTTGCGCTCGACACGGCTGGGCAATGAATCCCACTGATCCGGGCGAATAACGCTGGAAAGAGCAGCAACGTGGAAATAATCCTCAACATCGATACTCATTGCGTGAAGAGGTGATTTTGCATCCGGGCTCGACATGGGTACTCCTTCCCAGTTAAACACCAACATCGCGATTCTCACTCAGCTTATCGACAATTACAATTCTCAGGAGTTCAAAAGCGAGTGCAATGATAAAAGAATGTAAAACTCTGTTACACAAAGATACAATGCGGTTGAGATTGACGAGAGCTCGGCGCAGAATGAGCTACGAGTAAAAAGAGAACCGGTAGCCAAGGGCTTCCGCTGCCGGAAGAATTTGATGTTGGTCTGTCGCTGATTGTCGAACAGACGACAAGGATGTTCAGCGTGTCGTACATACGTTTCCGAAAACATTATCTTCATATCCCGTATCTGGTGCTTGGTGTGCTGGAATTTGGGGTTCTTTTTGCCATTTTTTCCCTGCTCACCCTTTTCCTTACCCTCATGGGTGTCGATCATGCCCCCATGCACACAGATATTCTCTCTGCTTTTCTTTTCGCATTTATTCTTAGTTGCGGAACGCTTGCCATGGGCGGCTACCTGGCCATGGTTCACGAGAGTCTTTCATCGCTTTTATTCCGCACTTTGATTGCCTACTGCTTTGTTGGTGGGATTGGTCTGACGCTTGTTTATTTCATCTTACCCTCGGCCGATCCCGGTAGTGCCAATCTGTTCTGGGCCGTGATGCTTGCATCCGTAGTGGTGATTCTTCTGCGGCTTGGTTTCCTCAGAATTGTGGATTCGGAGCAGGTGGTAAGGCGTGTAGTGATTTTTGGAGCTGGCGATTTTGCCGCCTCACTGCTTGATGAGTACGAGCAAAACATGCGGGCACTGGGTATCCGCATCATCGGTTGTATTGCTGACAACCCGTCCACATCGGTTGCTCAGGAAAACGTTTTGCCTACTCCCTACGATTTTTACGATTTCTGCCGTCAGAACAAGGTTTCGGAAATTGTCGTTGCCCAACAGGAGCGGCGACGCACAGAGGGTGGTTGGCTACCAGTGCCTGAACTGATGGAATGCAAACTGCGGGGCATCGCGGTAACCAGCGGACTCGACTTTTACGAGAGGGAATTGAAAAAAGCGAAGCTCGACATGGTCCATCCCTCCTGGATTGTATTTTCGGAGGGGTTCAAGGCCTCTAAAAGCAGGGCCTCTGCCAAGCGCATACTCGACCTGGCGATAAGTCTGACAATACTTACACTCATGCTACCGTTTATTGTTCTGACCGCATTGGCCGTATTTGTTGAGACAGGACGACCTGTTCTCTATAGCCAGTCTCGTGTGGGGTTACTCGGAAAGGAATTCCGGATTTACAAATTCCGGAGCATGCGCCAGGACGCCGAAAAAGACGGTAAGGCAAGGTGGGCGACAGCGAACGATGACCGGATTACCCGGGTAGGCGCGTTCATTCGCAACACCCGGCTCGACGAGCTTCCTCAGCTCTATAATGTGATCAAGGGTGAGATGAGCATAGTCGGTCCCCGCCCGGAACGGCCGGAATTTGTCGAGCAGCTGAAAGAAAAAATTCCTTTTTATGATACGCGGCATTATGTGAAGCCTGGCCTAATGGGCTGGGCGCAGCTTAAATATCCCTATGGCGCATCAGTTGAAGACGCAAGAGGGAAGCTTGAGTACGACCTTTATTACTCAAAGAACCACAGTCTTATGATGGATTTGTTGATAATGATACAAACCGTTGAGGTAGTGCTCCTCGGAAAAGGCGTGCGTTAGATAAGATCAACAGAACAACAAGGATTTGGAGAGCATTTATGTACACGTTCAATTTATTGCGGGCCGGATTGGTTGCGGTTGTGGTTCTGATCCTCGGTGGGTGTTCCGGGCTTCCTTCCTCCGAGGAAATGCCCCCGGTTTCAGAGCTTGAGCCGGAGCCATACGAAATTGGTGTGGGTGACACCATCACCATTCACGTATGGCGCAATCCTGAGCTGGGGCAATCGATCGTTGTACGACCTGATGGCTTTGTCTCCATGCCTTTGATGGGCGATGTAAAGGCGGAAGGCAAGGAGCCCGAAGCCCTGGCCGCTGAGATCAGTAATGCGTTAGGCGAATATATACGAACGCCTGAAGTCACCATCATGGTAACAAGCCCTGCCAGTAAAGAGTTTCGAAATCGTATCCGGATTACGGGCCAGGTTGGTCAACCGCAGTCTGTCGCCTACCAGCCGGGCATGACGGTACTGGACCTGATCCTTATGGCAGGCGGAGTCACCGATTTTGCCGCTGAAAAGCGTGCCACCCTGCATCGACAGGTTAATGGTGAATATCAGAGTTACGCACTGGATCTCGAGGCCATACTGGAAGAAGGCGATATGAAAACCAATCATGCCCTTCAACCGGGCGATGTAATAAGTGTGCCCCGGAAAGAGTTGTTTAGAGGTGAGCTCTAATGGAAATCCAGTTTATTCTGGATATTTTGCGGGCTGTAAAGCTCGAGCTTTACAGCAAAAGAGTGGCTGTCGTTGTGGTCTTTATGCTGGTCACCTCGGGGGTGATGGCATATGGCTACCTGATGCCAAAGCAATACACCTCGGAGGCGGTGCTTTACGCGGACCAGTCAAATATCCTGCAACCGTTGCTCCGAGGGCAGGCGGAGGTCACCCAGATTGACCGCATCAATGAAGCCCGAGAAATGCTTCAGAGCCGATCGTTCCTTGAGCAAGTGGGGCTGGACACCGGGCTGATAACGGGTGGCGAAACAGACCAGGTGCGCAATGGCAAGATTGCAGACCTTCGCCAGCAAGTGCGGATGAGGGTAACCAACGGCAACTTCCTGGAATTGCGGTATACCAGTGGCGACCCGGACGAGTCTTTTCGGGTACTGAGTTCGGTACTGAATCGTTTTGTAGAGAGAACTGTACGAAAAAAGCGCTCAGAAAGTCAGGGCGCGTTCGAATTTATTGATTCGCAGGTAAAGTCCTATCAGCGCCAGCTGGAAGAGGCCGAGCAGAAGCTCAAGGAGTTCAAGGCTGCGAATCAGGATGGTACAGAAAGAACGGTCCAGTCGAGAATTGAGTCTCTTCGAGGCGATATTGAAAATCTGAAACTCGAAATTCAGCAAACAGAATCCGAGGTGCAGCTCACAAGAGCTCAACTGGAGAATGAAGAGCCTGTCCGAAGGATCACCGTTGATCCGGGCAGATCCTCCACCGAGAGGCGTCTCGCCAATCTTTATCAGGAACTGGATTCGTTACTCCTCCGGTTCCATGAGAAGCATCCGGACGTGATAAGTGTGAAGGATCAGATTGCCGACCTGGAGAACCAGGTGTCATCCGGCGGTGGCGAGGTTCGAGAGGGAACAGTGACTGAGGTCCTGGAAAACCCCGTATACGAAAACCTGAAGATTCAGCTCGCGGACAGCACCACCAGACTTGCGGTACAGAAAAACCGCCTGGCTTCTCTACAGCGCCTGCTGGAAGAGGCGTTTGAGCGATCTGAACGTGTTGCGGAGAATCAGGCAGAGCTCTCAGATCTGACTCGTGATTACGACGTAACCCGTGGTGTCTACGAAGACATGCTGCAGCGCAGGGAGAAGGCGCGGCTTTCAATGACGCTTGATGTTCAGGGCGAGGGTGTAAGCTACAAGATTCAGGAGCCCGCCTCCTATCCAACGCATTGGGACGGCCTGCAACTGTATCAGGTTGGTCTTGCCGGGCCTTTCCTTGGAAGTGCCGCAGTTCTCGGCCTCCTGACTATGCTGGTGATGTTAGATCAACGTGTGCGTTCGCCGAGAGCTCTGCAACTGGCACTGCCGGAGGCCATTCCGGTTATTACCACCATTCCCCATTACCGCAGTACCTGGAAAGACCGTTTGCTCAGGAAGGATGTCCTGTTTTTACTGTTCATCCTTGTAGTGTTCATGGCGGGTTACCTTGGCGTTCTGGTGTTCAGCATTATGGGTGTTACCCCCGAACAGCTGGTTGAAAAAATCATGAGCCTGACAGGCATCGGGGGCAGTTAATGGACGACAACAAGCTTTACAACGCGCTTCTCAAAAGCCAACAGGAACGGCGTCAGCTTGAGCTTAAAAGGGGTGAGGCCAAGCCGGAGGAAAACTTCCGTAAGGAGCGTCCCTTTGCCGGCTCGGACCGCCTTGAACCGAATTGGGTGCGTGTGGATACAGACGACGGCGAGCACCCCCCAACCGTTTTTGATTCATCGGTCTCACTGGCACTGATTGGAAATCCCAGGCCCTGGAGTCGGGAGCAACTCCGTGAGCGGAAAATTATCTTCTCCGGCATGCCAGACAAAGAGGTAATGGATGCCTACCGTGAATTAAGAATCCAGCTAAAGAACCGGGCCGGAGAGAGTAATTTCACTGTGCTCTTCAGTAGCCTGGGTAGCCGGGCAAACTCTGTTCATACAGCGTTCAACCTCGCGGCATCATTCGCAATGGACTCTCACACCTCAGCTCTGCTGATTGACTGCGATCCATATGACAAGGCGCTGGTGGACCTCGTTTCCAGCTCAATGGACGCGGGTGTAACGGATTTTGTTGCAGACTCCTCCGTTAACATAAAAAGCATTCTTTACCCCAGTGGAGTGGACAGATTAACGGTAATCCCGGCGGGGACCCAGGTTTCCTCCGCTGTTGAGCTGTTCGCCTCGGTGCGCATGAAAGACCTGATGGCAGAATTAAAAACGCGCTATCCGGACCGGTGCATTATCGTCAATGCCCCGCCGTTTCGTGAGAATACTGAAGCGCGAATTCTGGAAAGATTTGCAGATCAGATCGTGTTTGGTGTGCCCTTTGGTGAGGTTACCAGCGAGGAAATCTCTGATTCCGTGGACTTACTGGATTCTGAAAAATTCTCCGGTCTGGTATTCCAGGAGTAAGTGCATGGATATCAGAATTGGCAGGGCAATCAAGCTTAAAACATTCGTTTTGGTCGGAATTTGCATTTGGGGCTCCGGCGCTTGGGGTCAAAGTCTGAGTGATAAGATAACATCCATTTCCGGCTCGGCCTCGGTGTTTACAGGCGTTACGCACACACGCCAAGATACCAGTACCGGTACAGATACCAATACCGAACCGAGCGTCGGGCTTTCCGGGAGCGTTGGTGGCAATCTCCAGAGTGGCGCCAAATCTCTTCAACTACAGTACGGCGCCACGCTCGAAACTAAGAGAGACACTTTGGGGGGCGGGCAAACGGATAGCAGCTCGGTTACCGGTGCGTCGCGGTTTGTTCACGCTGATCCGGCGAGCCGATTCGATTTTAATCTTGGCCACACGGTCAGTTCCGTTCGCAACAACACCGGGTTTGTAATAAACCCATCAAGCTACGATACCCGGAACACACTCAGTGCAGGTGCCGGTCTGCGATTTTACCCTGGTGAGTTGTCCACACTCCGCTTCTCCGGCCAGGCTGGTCGTAGCTTTGGTGAAGGGGACCTGAACGAAGAAGAGTCGTTTACCGGCTCTGTGACAATGTCCCGCAGACTCTCCGAACGGTCGTCCGTCAGTCTGGTTGGCAGCAGAAGCTGGTCAGACAACAGCGATCCCGATACGACCATCGATTCGGTTCAGCTCAGTTATAGCCTATCTATGGAAAACGGCTCGTTCAGTATCGGCGCTGGAGTAAGTCAGTCTGAAACCGAGTTTGCTGATGGTTCTGTTTCTGAGGGCGATGCCGAAACCGGCTTCCTGAATCGCACGTGGGTGTCCGAGCAGAGCCAGACCACGGTGGCTTACAACCGCAGACTTTCCGATAGTGCTACCGATCTTTCCCTGAATTTTCCGGATTTTCCGGATTTCTTTCCAGACAGCATCCGCACCCGAGACCTTGTTATCAGTGATTCGGTTTCCGTAAGTCATAACAACCTGGACCTGTGCGACATATGCAATTTGGGAGTGTTCGCAGAAGGGGCAATGCTGGAATCGAAGATTACCGGACTCAAAACCCATGAGTACACCAAAGGCGTTACGCTGGGGTTACAGCTCACGTCTGTTCAGAGGTTATCCTTTGGCTACACCTGGCAGGGCGATGCCGGTGATGATTCAGGCACGATTATTGACCAGGTCCACCGATTGAATACCAGATGGACCCGGCAACTGGCCGAAAACACCTCATTCAGCGTGGATTTTGGGCAGTCGTACCTTCGCAGCCGGCTTGCCAGCAACGATGAGGAGCAGTTTGAGCTACGCCTAGTGCTTTCACGCGGCTTTTCGTTGTCCGGAATGAACTGAGCGCCATAAGCAAGGAGCACAATGGCTGATGGAAGAAGTATGCACCTCGGGCCTTCACTGTGAGGCGGTCAACTTTCCGACGCTGGTTCTTGCTGAGCAATGGCAGGAGCTGGAGAAAAGTGCAAGGACGAATGTTTTTCTGTCCTGGCAATGGATTGGAGTCTGGCACAGTGTTTACCAGCCAGAGGTGCAGATACTCCGGGTTACTGATCAGGGAAGGCTGGTTGGGCTGGGGCTGGTTACTGAATCCACTGAGAAACGGCATGGTCTTCTTGTTTCTCGCTGTCTTCACTTGCACCAAACGGGTCGGCCGTCCGAGGACCAGATATGGATCGAGTATAACGGTTTTCTTGCGGCTCAAGGATACGAACCAGCGGTTGCCGAAGCCTGCCTCGCGTATCTGAAAGCATCTGACACGCATTGGGATGAGTTTGTCATCGGCGCTGTTGATTCCGATTACGCTGAGTTTTTGGCGGATTCTGCATCACTCACGCAGCACATCCGGTGGGAGGCGCCCTGTTACGGAATTGATCTTGATTCGCTTCGTTCCAGAAACCCGTGTTATCTGGATTCACTTTCCGGCAATACCAGGCATCAGATTCGACGTACTCTCAGGCTTTATGAGCAGCTTGGCGCCGTAGAACTGGAGCGACCGAAAACGGTAGAGGAAGCGGAATTTCTCTTGGGATCCATCGCTCCCTACCATCTTGAACGATGGGGCAGTGGAGATGGCCAAAGTGGTTTTGCGAATCCTGATTTCGTCCGTTTTCATCAGCAATACATTCACACGAACTGGCCACAGAAGGGAGCAGACCTTATCGCACTCAAGGCCGGCAATGAAACCATCGCAATTTTTTACAACCTGATTTACCGGGGCCATGTGTATTTTTATCTGGCGGGTATACGGCCCGAGAGCGATAACAGACTGAAGCCGGGTCTGCTGGGGCACAGTCTTTGCGTCGATGATTATCTGGCGCGCGGTTTCGACTACTATGATTTCATGGGCGGTGAGGAACGTTATAAAAGGCAGCTTGGCGTTCGTCACCAATACCTTGTTCAGGTGGGTTTGCAAAGAGACCGCTGGAAATTGCGGGCTGAGCGTGCCGCAAGATCAATAAAAAACCGCTTGGAACTGATGTGAAGATACTGGTTTTGTCCCACCGGGTTCCTTTTCCGCCCAATAAAGGGGAAAAGATCCGCACATTCCACCAGATTCAGTTTCTGGCATCCCGAGGCCATGAGATTGTTGTGCTGTCACCCTATGAGGGAGACGCCGAGCCTGACTTTGCGCGGGCGTTAGAGCGAGAGCTGGCCGTCAAAGTCATGATGTTTCCTTTGAAGGCAAAGTGGCTGAGACTCCTTGGGGGATTGGCGACCAATCGTCCCTTGACGGTTTCTTATTTCTACAGCTCTGAATTGCAGAAAACATTCGACGATCTTGTCAACTCGGGCGAGTGTGACGCTGTTCTTTGTTCCAGCTCGGCAATGTCTTCATACGTGTTCAGAAATAAGAGGCTGGTTAATGAAAGTGGATCGTCTGGTACCCGTTTAATCATGGATTTCATGGATCTGGATTCCGATAAATGGAACCAGTATCGGGCCAGCTACAGATTACCGATGAGCCTGGTTTATTCGAGGGAGGCCAGGCTTGTAAGGCGCTTGGAAACGCGCAGTTATGAAGCATTTGACGCTTGTTTTTTTGTATCCGAAAACGAATCCCGGCTGTTTGCGGAACAATTGCCGGAAAGCAGCAAAGTCAGGGTGATGGGCAATGGAATCGATACGGACGTTTTCTTTCCGGACCGGACAAAACAGGTGTCTGGGCATCCGGTTTTTCTATTTACCGGGGTGATGAACTACAGACCAAACGAAGACGCCGTTGAATGGTTCGTGGATGCGGTCTGGCCCGGAATACTGTCGGAGTGGCCGGAGGCAGAATTTATCATCGCGGGTATGGATCCCAGCCCAAAAATACAACAACTTGGCAAAAAAACAGGCATTACGGTTACCGGGTTTGTGAAGGATATAGTGCCCTATTATCAGAAAGCCACAGTGTTTGTTGCGCCTTTCAGGCTGGCCAGAGGCTTGCAGAACAAGATCCTGCAATCACTTGCCTGTGGCCTGCCGGTGGTAACCACCACTCTGGGGCTTGAAGGTATTAAAGCAAAAGAGGGCACAGACCTTCTTGTTGCCGATGGTGGCAAGGAGTTTACAACAAAGATAAAACGCCTGATGACAGAACCTTCTTTATACAGGCAGTTGTCGGAAAATGGTCCGCGTCTGATCCAGCGCGAGCACAGTTGGTCCAGCATTCTTGAGGATCTAGCCGATGCAGTTGAAGTAAGGGATACCAAGTGACTAACTTCACGGAGACTATCAAAACCATTGTAAGAGGGGCTTCTCTCATTGGCGTAACACCGGTTGTGCTTCTGTATTGGTTTTTGCGTCCGGTTTGTCGGGAGGATAGCTTGTTTTCAGGGTTCTCTCAGGCTCTCTCCCTGATTCCCGGCCTTGTTGGAAGCTATTTAAGAATCGCATTTTACCGGTGTGTAATGACACATTGTTCGGCCGACAGTTACATAGGGTTTGCCAGTCTTTTTTCCCATTGCGACACAGAATTGCACAGCGGTATCTACATTGGCCCGCAGTGCAACATCGGCTTATCCGTAATCCACCGTAACTGCCTCCTCGGGAGCGGCGTTCACCTTTTGAGTGGCAAAAACCAGCACCGGTTTGATGACCCGGATACCCCGATCCGCCTGCAGGGCGGGGAATTCACCAAAATATCCCTTGGCGAAAATACCTGGGTTGGCAATGGCGCCATAATCATGGCGAACGTTGGCAGGGATTGCATTATCGGTGCAGGAGCGGTGGTTACCAACGACATTCCCCCAGGATCCATCGTGGCGGGCAATCCCGGTAAAGTGGTTCGGAGCCGATTCGCTGAATCAACACAGGAGGCCACGTCATGATGGCTGGCTCCGGCGTATTTGCAGGCACGGTGAATAATCCTCACAACCTTTTGCAGTGGCTGCGTTTCGGTCTCCCGGTTGAGAAAGGTGCGTGTCAGGATCCGCAGACGCTTGAGCTTACATCTGAAAGCGGAGATAGAATCGACGCAGAATTCACTCCCTTAACCCGGTGGCAAGACGGCTCTGTTAAATGGGTTCTGGTGGATATTACCGGAGAAATGTCCGGTGCCGCCTTTCTGCAGCAGAATGATGGGGCCGGGCGGAGCCCGGAGAGGCAGCATCCGGTGTCCTCCATTGACGGAGATTTTACCGAGGGGAAATGCCGTTTTTCTCTTGGTAATGGCATCAAAGCAGAACTACTGATTTCGGTTGAGGGTGCTGAACGGCGGCTGCAGCTGGCACAAAGCGAGGTTGACCAGAGAAGACTCAGTGCCGACTACGCGTGGGTGTTTGCGGTTGAGGGCGTTCGGGATCTGGAGGTTTCCCTTCGTGTGACTGATGTGCCGGGCACCGGCCAAATTGAGCTCAAGCCCAGGGTGCATAACCGTAGGGCCAGTGTACACCCAAACGGTTGCTGGGATCTGGGTGATCCCAATAGCCTCTATATCGACAGCTTTTCAGTGAAAGTAACCAACCCGAGGGCTTCCGATACCAGGCTGGAGCTCCGGGATCTGGCAGTGCATCCAGCTTTCGAGCGGTCCTACTCTGAGGGTGTGTTGGTACAGTATGGCAGTGGTGGTAAGCACTGGGATTCGCCGGTTCATATTGATAAAAACGGCCGGTCGACGGTTCCCGAGCGTGGCTTCAAGCTTTTTGATAACGAGGGAGGGCACCTGGCCCAGGGTTTACGGGCCAGCCCTATTGTTCGCTTCGACAATCCGAGTGCCCGGCGCTACCTGATCCCGGGCCAATTCTGGGAAAATTTTCCATCGTCTCTTGAAGTCACAGCCGGGCAGGCTGTCTGGCGGCTGTTCCCCAGGGAAACCGAACTGCAGCCAGGAGAAGCCAAGACCTGGCAATGTGATATCGGGTTTACCGAACGTAGCGCGAGTTTCATTTACGACCCGGGCTATATCGACCACACCGGCGTGGTCCTGGGGCGCAAGGTGGTTGCAACCAATGAGCTTACCGACCTGTTGGATAACAACCTTGCAGGGCCCGGTTCGTTTAAAGAGAAACGTGAAGCCTGTGATGAATACGGCTGGCGCAATTTCGGGGAGCTTTACGCTGATCATGAAGCCCTCAATTCAGCGAGCGAAGATATTTTTGTTTCGCATTACAACAACCAGTATGACCCGATATTCGGGTTTTCTTTAAGATACCTGGCCACCGGGGACCAACGCTGGGATCAATTGGCGTGCGATCTGGCGCAACATGTGGTCGATATCGACATCTATAAAACCGATCAGGACAAAGCTGAATACAACAACGGGCTCTTCTGGCACACGGATCATTATCTGCCAGCGCTTACCGCCACCCATCGCACCTATTCGAGAGACCATCAGTACGCCTACGAAGGTCATCAGGGCGGTGGGGGACCGGGCGGCCAGCACTGTTATCCTTCAGGGCTCGCTCTACGATACCTCCTGTCCGGAGACGACACGTTCAAGCATGCAGCCATCGGGCTGAGCCAATGGGTGCGCTGTTTCTATAATGGTTCACCGACGGTGCTTGGCCGGTTGCACAGATTGCTCACGGTCGATCTTAAAGCCGGACAAATGACCAACGTCGGCCACATAGAGGAAGGGTACAAGTACCCCCTTGACCGGGGCACAGGCAACTACCTGAACGCCCTCATTGATGCCTTCCTGGTCGGGGGAGATGCCGGTTTGCTGGATGAAATGCATGGCATTATCATCGAAACTGTGTCTCCGGATGATGATCTTGCGGCCCGGGATCTGGCGAACGTTGAGGAGCACTGGTTCTACATCGTATTCCTGCAATCACTCGCCCGGTACCTCCTGCTCAAGGAGCAACTCGAACAGCCGGATCATCATTATGCCTATGCCCGCCATACTTTCCTGCACTACGCCGAATGGGTGCTGAAGTACGAGGAGACCTACCTCTCCAATCCGGATGCCCTTGAGTTCCCAACGGATACCTGGGCCGCACAGGATTTAAGAAAGGCCAACGTGCTTTACTACGGAGCCTATTTCAATCCGGCAAGGGCAGAAGCCTTCAGGCGTCGGGCAGACCTGTTCTGGAATTATTGTGTAAACACCCTTGGACAATCCCCCGAAGCCCATACCACCAGGATCCAGGCCATCGTAGCGCAGAACCTGGGCGTTCGTGAGTGGTGTCGGGAACGCGGAAGTTCACCCTACCGGCTGGTACCGTTTGACCAGGTAAGGGTGAATAAATCGGGAATCGGTCAGCGCTTTTTCCGGGATATCCGGAAGATTTTCCGGGCCTTCTCTCTAACCAACGAAATCGGGTGGCTCAAGGGCCGCCTGAACGGGCGATGAGGGGGACGAATGGATACCGTTGATTTTGTAATCCCGCACATGGGCCGCCCGGAGATGCTCAGGGAGACCATTCGATCCATCCTGGGACAATCCACCATCGAGCGGGTGGCGAGTATCATCGTGGTAACAAAAAATGAACATCAGCTACCGCTGGATGTTCATGACAAACTCAACATACTGTATGCCCCGGATGCGGGCTCCATTTCTGAGCAGCGCAATCGCGGCGTAGCCGCCGGCAGCGCGCCGCTGATTGCGTTTCTGGACGCAGACATCGGGTTGGCAGAGGATTGGTTGGCCGTTTGCTGCGACTTGATGGCGGAGAAGAGTGATCGGGTGTTGGTCAGCGCCATGCAGAAAAACTCAAAAGGCGCCGGCCGGGTAGAGCGCCTCAGAACTGCGCTCAGCAATGTCAGCCTGGATGAGCCTGTCCAGTTTCTTCCCGGCAGGAACCTTCTGGTAAAACGTTCGGCCCACGAGCAGGTAGGGGGCTTCCCAGAGCACCTGCAAACCTGTGAGGACTATTTCTATACGGAGCAACTGTCCAGGCTTGGTGAGCTCTACTACACCTCACGCACCGACTACGTGCACCTGGGCGAAGACAAATCGTTGCAGCAAACGTTTACCAAGGAAATCTGGCGCTCTGAATACAACCTTCTTTCGCTGGCCGGCCGCACGGTGCCGCTGAGGGAGTGGCCGAGCATTCTGCTGCCGTTCTGGATGGTACTTGGATTTGTTGCGCTTATTGCGGGCATATACGCGCGGCCGCTGGTGGTGGCCGGTGCGATCATGCTGATGGTGCCTGCCTGCCTCTATAGCGCAAGGTTGTATACCAAGCCATCAAACGACCAGCCGCTGCCGTTTCTGCTACTTTTTTATACAGTGTATTTTCTGGCCCGCGCAGCAGGTACTGTTAAGGGTACACGGCTTTTGCTGAAGAGGAAGCTCACGGAATGAGTATCAGGGTTCTGCAGTTCATCTGTCCTACCGGGTATTACGGTGCCGAGCGCTGGATCAACGCCTTGGTCTCGGCAAATACAGATGATGATATTGAATACCACATCGCAATCACTGACGAGCCCGAATCGTCTGATGACGTGCTTACACGCTCAATACTGCCAGAAGGCCAGAAGCACCGCCTCAGAATGTCGTCCAAGTTCGACCTTTTAGCTGTGTTCCGGCTTGCCAGGCTGCTCAAAGAGCGGCAGATAGACATCATCCACACCCATGGCTACAAATCAGACATCCTTGGAGTGGTTGCAGCAAGGTTGGCGGGCGTGCGGTCTGTATGCACGCCTCACGGCTTTGAAAACGCCGAAGACACCCGCCTGAAAGCCTACATGTGGCTAGGGGGTAAAGCTTTTCACTGGTTTGACCAGATTTGCCCCCTGTCTGAAGATATCGAAAAAACCGTTTTGCACGATTACGCCGTTGATTCCCGATCCGTTCGCCTGATCAATAACGGCGTGGACCTTGCGGAGGTTGAATCGGCGATCGCTGACCCGAAAACTCTCGATGCCTCGGACTTCACAATTGGCTATATCGGGCAGTTGATCAGCCGCAAGAACTTGGCGGCAACCCTTGAAGCCTTTGCTCTGTTTCATGGGGAACACCCGAATGCCCGCCTGGTGTTGATTGGCGACGGTGAGGAAAAACCGCGTTTGATGAAGCAGGCCAGCGAGTTGGGGCTGTCAGATGCAGTGGAGTTTCTCGGGTTCAGGGACGATCGCCTCCAACTTCTTCCCGCATTTGATGTTTTTGCACTCACTTCATCCCTGGAAGGAATTCCACGTTGCCTGATGGAGGCCATGGCCGCCAATGTCTGCGTGACGGCCTTCGACATTCCGGGCGTTGATGTGCTCGTAAAGCCGGACGAAACGGGTGTTCTTGTTCCTTTTGGTGACACCCGTTCTCTGGCAAAGGTGTGGGCGGATCTGATGCAAAGCCCAGACACAAGGACAAGGCTGGCTGAAGCTGGCCGGTCCTGCGTTTATTCCAGGTTCTCTGCTGCAGCAATGGCGGAGGAGTACGCCGCCTTGTTCAAGAACCTGAGCGCAAAACAGGTGGTCAGTAATGCGTAAAGTCTATTTCGTGCTCAGTGTGGATACCGAAGAAGAGTGGGACTGGGATGGCCCCTTTCCGAACAAGGTTATTTCCGTCGAAAACGTGGACCATCTACCGGTATTCCAGGGCCAGCTGAATGAACTTGGCCTCAAGACCAGCTATTTCCTGGATTACGCGGTCATGGAAAATCCCCACGCCCGGGACCTGTTGGCGGATCTGTATAAATCCAACCCCGGAATCGAATACGGGGCGCACCTTCACCCCTGGGTAACGCCCCCCATCGTACCGGTTGAATCGGAGGCCGACTCCCACATTGTCAATTTGCCCATCGACATTGTCTCGGAACAACTGAGATCCCTGACCAGCACGATCACCGAACTGACCGGCCGCCAACCCACGTCGTTCCGCTCCGGCCGGTGGGGTATCAACGATGACATCCTCCGGGCGCTGGCGGAGCAGGGCTACCTGGTGGATTCCAGCATCTACCCCTTTTACGAAAACGACTGGTTCAGTTGTGCTGACTACGACAGTTGGCCACTCGCCATGTCGTATCTTCGGACGAACCCTGAACTCATCGAACTGCCGGTAACGGCCGGTTTCAATCATCGGCCCTTTACCAAAGCACAGCGGCTGCACAAGACCCTGGAGCAGCCGGCCTGGGCCCGATTCCATGTGATCGGCGTGCTATGGGCGCTGATGCTGCACCGGAAAATCTACCTCAGCCCGGAACTCTCAACCAGCCGTGACATGATTGCCCTGTGTAAAGAGATGCTTCAGGCGGAATGCCCGGTGATCCATATGTATTTGCACAGTTCCAGCCTTCTGCCGGGCTCAACACGCTATGTTCAGTCCGAGAGGGACAAGAACCGGCTCATGAAACGCATAGAAAGCGTGGTCGGCTACCTCCGTTCTCAATGTGAGGTGGAACCAGTGGCCATCACTGAGGCGGCTCTTCGCCTGAGGGAAGAGGGAGCTCTCAAAGACCATGGCTGAAGCAGCGCTGATTGATTATCAGGAACGGGACAACTGGAACGAATTTGTTGCCAGCGCAGAGTACGCGACTCCGTATCACCGGTTTGAATGGATGGAAGCCATAGAGACTGCCTACGGCCATAAACCCTATCCGATTGTTGTGAAGCAAGACGGCAAGATCGATGCCGTATTGCCTTTGATACTCATGGAGCAGCCCCTGACCCGGAAAAAAGCCCTGGTCAGTTTGCCATTCTGTGATCTCGGCGGGGCCGTGGGCCCAGGTGCCCATTTCGAGCTGCTGATCAAAAAAGCGAGAGAGTTGGCAGACTCCATGTCCGCCCGCGAACTCGAAGTTCGCCAGAGAGAAGGTCAGGGCCTGGGCTTTGATTTCGAAACCCTGGCGTCGGAGGTTGGCAACCAGAAAGTCAGTATGATCCTGGAGCTGGAAGCCGGCAGTGAGACACAACTGGCCGCCTTCAAACCGAAGCTGCGAAGCCAGATAAAAAAAGCCATGAAAAACGGCTGTACTACAGAGCTCGGCAACAACGAGAAGCTGGTTGAGGATTTCTACCACGTATTCAGCCGCAATATGCATGCGCTTGGTTCGCCCGTGCACAGCAAGGACCTGTTCCACGCCATTTGTACGGCCTTTGCTGATCAGGCCGTTGTTGCCGTAACTTATTTCGAAGGCGAAGTGGCAGCCGGGGGCATTGTGCTGAAAAACGGTAAGAATGCCGCCATTCCCTGGGCCTCGTCACTCTCCGAATACAACCGGCTGGCGCCCAACATGCTGCTTTACTGGGAGCTCCTGGCACACTGCGCCGACAACGGCATCACAACCTTTGATTTTGGCCGGTCCACATTTGGGGAGGGCACCTTCCGGTTCAAGAAGCAGTGGGGCGCGCAGCCCTATTTGTTATCGTGGCAGAACTGGAAGGAGCAGGGCGGAACCGGCACCAGTGCACCGGGCAAAATCAGGCCCATGCTCGAGAGCGCCTGGCGCCGTCTTCCCCTGGGGCTGGTTAATGTGCTCGGACCACTTGTGCGAAAGCACATTCGTTTATAGGGATCGTTAACGTGTGCGGCATAGCAGGATTTACTACCGCGTATCAGTCTGACAGCCACCTGGAGGTGGCCAATGCCATGGTGCGTTCAATTCGCCACCGGGGGCCGGATGCCGAGGCGGTGCAACAGTTCAAAGGCGCGGTGCTGGGCCATGCCCGGCTGAGCATCATTGATCTATCCGACGCCGGTAACCAGCCATTTGTATCGGATGATGGCCGATACGCCCTGGTGTTCAACGGCGAGATCTACAACTTCAAAACCCTGCGCAACAAACTGGAAAGCCAGGGTGTGCGTTTCCGAACCCAAACCGACACCGAGGTGGTACTCGCGTTGTTGGCCAGAGAAGGCATGGGCGCCATCGAACAACTGAACGGGATGTTTGCCATCGCCTTCTGGGACAACGAGGCCGGCACCCTGGACCTTATTCGGGACCGGATTGGCAAAAAACCACTGTACTACACCGAACAGGACGGCCAACTGCTGTTCGCTTCAGAGCTGAAAGCCCTTCTCCAGTGCCCGAACGTACCCCGGGAAATCCGCCCGGATGCGGTCTACGATTTCTTTGCCTACCAGTACGTACCCGACCCGAAAACCATCTTCAAAAATATCTACAAACTGGAGCCGGGCAGCCACTTGCACCGCACTTTCAACGGCAAGATAACGCTACGCCGTTACTGGTCACCGGAAATGGGCGAGCCTGAGTCACTGAGCATGGAAGAGGCAAAAGGCCAACTGCTGGATTTACTGGAAGATGCCACCCGGCAGCGCATGATCAGTGACGTGCCCTTGGGTGCCTTTTTGAGTGGCGGAGTGGATTCAAGCGGTGTAGTCGCGATGATGGCAAAGGGCGGACATACCGTAACCACCTGCTCAATCGGTTTTAAAGAGAAAGACTTCAACGAAACCGAATTCGCACAGGCCGTGGCCAACCAGTACCGGACCGATCATCGGGAACACACGGTGGAGGACGGCGTTGCGGAACGCCTGTTGGATATCTGTCGGTTTCTGGATGAGCCTTTTGCAGATTCATCCCTGGTACCGACCTTTCTGGTCTCGGAACTGGCCAGGAAAGACGTAACGGTAGCCCTGACAGGAGATGGCGGCGACGAAATCTTCGCCGGCTATGAAAAATACGCCACCGACTGGCGCGAGAACCAGCTACGAAACAAGTTTCCCTCGTCTGTTCGGGCGGTAATGGGGGACTTGGCGCCGGCTCTGCGCAAAATATCCGGGAAATTCCTCCGCCGTGCAAGTTCATTGATGCACAGCCTCAGCCTGGACCCGGCAAAGGCCTTCTATGTAACCAATACCTTCATTGATGATCACATCTGGCAGCTCCTGCTGAACGAGGATTTCCGAAAGGACCTTGCAGATTATCATCCCAGTGAACTCACTGAGCAGGTGTACAACCAGTGTGACTGCGAAGACCATCTGGCAAAGATTCTGTATACCGACATGCGAACCTTCCTGCCCGGAGACATACTGGTAAAAGCAGACCGCATGAGCATGGCCAATTCCCTTGAACTACGATCGCCACTGCTGGATTACAGCATCATCGAGTTCGCCAACCGCCTTCCGTCCGAGCTGAAATTCAACAAGGGCGACAAAAAGATTGTGCTGCGCGAGGCGCTTGAGCCGCTACTGCCGCCGGAAATTCTGAACCGTAAAAAAATGGGTTTTTCCACGCCTCTGGGGGCCTGGTTCCGAGGGGAACTGAAGGGCATTGCCGAAGCGCATTTTTTTGAAAAAGGGCAGGGCCTAGGCCAGGTGTTCCGAAAAGACCACATAAGACTGATATGGGACCAGCACCAGAGAGGATTGTTCGATCACTCCCCAGTGCTTTGGAGTATGCTGATGTATGAAATCTGGTGGCAAAGTTATATAGGATAGTTGGGGGCTATTGTTTACGTTTCCTGAGACGTACCTACTCGATAAACCAGGCTCTATAGGCGATTTGGTGTTTAGTAACCGAGGGTGTCTGTAAAGTTTCCAATTAAGTTAGAGGGATCAAAAGGCACTACTAAGTATCGCACATATGTAAATTTGAATTAGATATTTAGTTCGAAAAATATTAAGTTATTTTTTTCGAAACAGATACAAGGATATGAGCCGGGGTTTTATTTAAATTGCAATAACAGCTTTTAATGTTTCAAGGTGTGTTAATGTCGATGCCGTCAGAACCAGTAATTTCCACTTCCACTGGAAGGATGATAAATACTAATCGTGTACTTTTTAAATAGTATATAGTATTGGTTACTAAGTTATGTCTGAGAACGAAACTTGTAAAAAAAGTGAAATTGAGAACAATTTGGCTTGGCAGAGGCACAGTAGTTTCTCCCTTGGCTCGAAGATAAAGAAAGTTAGAGATGTTGCACTCCAAATTGAGGTGTAAATAGATGCGTTTAATGTTCTCAGTAATAATTCCTGTCTACAATAGAGAAGGTTTAATCGAAGAAACCCTTAACTCTGTCTTAAATCAAACAGTTTTGCCGAATGAGATAATCGTTTGTGATGATGGATCCACTGACAATACAGTAAAAAAGATTCACGATATTATGAGTCTGAGCGGAGGAATTTCTTATAAAATCATAAGGCATGAAAACCAAGGCCCCTCCTACGCTAGAAAAAAGGCAGTTGAAGCGTCCACTGGAACTTGGCTCCTCTTTCTTGATTCGGATGACGTGTGGGATAGTAATTACATAGAATCAATAAAAACGATTGCGTCGACCCAAAATGCCGAATGTATAGTTTCAAACTTCAGGTCAATGGATATAGACAATGGGGTCCTTCTTTACAATTCTAAATTTTCCTACGCTCCAGATGGATTCTGGGAGGAGGGGGTCGAGAAAGAAGGGGGTATTTATTACACAAAATCTCGAGGCGGGTTTTTTTTAAAGGCTCTTGTTTTTCAACCGTGTTTCCCGTCCGGATTATCCTGCTCAAGACATGCGTATGATATGTCTGGTGGTATTACCTTATACTCAAGGAAACTGAAATCGGAAGATTCCCATTTTATTAGAAAGCTCTTCTTTTACTGTACAGTTTTTTTCAACCCACAACCCGTTTTGACTATAAATGTTCATTCAGGTGGTCGATCAAATTCGGGAAAAGGTAAGCTGGATTTTACGGGGAAATTAAGCGGTCGGTTAGAGATTCTTCAGATGCTCATTGAAGATGAAGAAATAAGTAAAGCTTTCTTTTATGAGATAAAACATGAAATTGAAAAATCTACAGTTTCACTGTTTAATCAATTTTATTGGGCTGAAGAGTACGCTAATGCTGTAAAGGTTTATAAAAAGATACCGAAACCTCTGCGTTCATTACGAGTTAGATTTAAGTACCTAATTTCATTGTATTTTACGTATCTTCTATGTGTTTTCGCAAAGAGTTACAAGGGTGTTCATTAAGGCTCCGATTTGTGTTGAGCCTGCAGCTGAATGCAAAAAATCCGAAAAAAAAGATTTGTCGAGCCGATCTGCGCGGTTTCATCTTTAATATGTGCCAATAAAAATGCTTGGCGGCAAAAAGTCCATCGGAGCTTTGAAGAACTAGCTTGCAAAAACCGGCGCCTAAACCTCTGTCATAAGATTTTTTTAAGTTAATTTCATCCTTCTTGGTTTTCCGGCCATGGTGGTGAAAAACAACAATTTTTGGGTCATAGCAGCCCGCATACCCAGTGAGAGACATGCGGCGCAGCACATCAGTGTCCTCACCAGAGCTAAAAAATCGTCCCGGACCAAATCGTTCATCGAATCCATTTATTTTTAGAAGCTCTAATCGACGAAATGCCATGTTAGCTCCATGAATCACTCCCGATGGCAGAATTCTATGAGGCTTGAGTTCTTTATAGTCCGAACTTTCCTGCAATGTAAGGGGTCGATCATTCATATCGTAAAGTAAAACACGTCCACCACAATATGAGATGCTTGAATCCTTGAATGTCAACTTTAAACGATCTAAATAATCTACAGAAGGATAACAGTCGTCGTCACTAAATACGACAACATCGCCTCTTGCATGCGACAACCCTAGGTTTTTTGCGTGGGACACTCCTTTTATTGGTTGAAAAAAGATTTTCAGAGGTAATGAGGAGTTTCTTGTGTATTCTTCCAAAACACTCTCTGTTTGGTCAGATGATCCATTGTTAACTACTATCAACTCCCAGAGAATTTCGGTGCTCAACGACTCATAATGTTCAAGCGCTCGTTTTAGCTGAGCGCACCGATTCCTTGTGCATAGAATTATAGAAAACTCGGGAGATTTTTTTTTCATATTTTATCCAAATCAATATTTCAGAAAAGTTTCTGGGAAGTTAAAAGATGGGTCGATGAGAGCAAGCCGGGTTAACTAAGCCTCAGTATTGAAAACCTCTGGTGTACTTGGTATCAGAGTATGATGCGGAATTTTAAGCTACTCGTCAATTCAAGAAAATTAAGATCGAAACCGAGCGTCCCTAAAGTTGACTCAGGTTTTTTCCTATTTTCCGATTGTTCGTAAATTATCTTTGGCACCCGCTAACAGTAGTAGCATCCTCATGTCCGATTAAGTGGCTGTGCGTAAATTTTCCACGGTTATATAAAAGAAATAAAAAAGTCCTGTTACATATTTTACGTTCGCAAACGACTGTCTTCTGACTTTGTATAATTCCCCGGAAAATAATCGAAATTTTGAGTGGGGACTTTTGCGATGATCGTAAAAGGAGCGACAGATGAAGAAGTCTCGATTCACATCAGTAACCAATCTTCGAGTCGAGCCCCGGCGACAAATTCAGCGGGGTTATCCGGAAGAGGTGGATGTTCCGACTACACCAAACCAAGTGTAGTCAATGGACTTCATGAGCGATCAACTGGTCAGCGGCAAGCCCGCCGCCATTCGCTGTGATAATGGGCCAGAGTATTTCTCACAGTCGCTGATAAACTGGGCCAACAGAGACCGTATTGCGCTGATCTACATATAGTCTGGCAAGTCCACTCAGAATGCTTACATTGAGCGCCTCAATCGAACCGCACGGAATGAATGGTTGGCTTGTATCATTTCAAAAGCATTGCCCATGCTCAGCTCTTGGCGCCCTAGTGGCTGTGGCAGTACAACAACGAACGACTGAACACGGCTATTGGCGGAATACCCCCCCATCCACGCCGCTGAAGGTAGCCTAACCTCTACTCGAAAAAGCGTTTAAAAATTGGAAGGTTACAGTATGAGCTGCCATTCAAGGTTCTTTCACCCTGGATTTTCAATCATTAATTTAGAGTTCAATGGATATTTCATTAATTCGTTCCAGGTCGAGTTCTTCTAATTAAATTTAATTTAAGATTATTCAAGCACAATGCATAATAGGTTGTTTTTTGGGAACTAATGGGCGCTCCCTTCTTTTAGAGCACATCAAATTTTTCAGAGAGCAGCATGTTCAAGATGGTGTTGGCCTTAAAATGAAGAAGTTAGCTCTGAACAGATTGATTTTAGGTTTGTTAGCCATCAAGCAATATGCGTTCAGGTCAACTTGATCTTTCAAGCCATCGTTTTTATACTTAAACTGTGAGGGGGTTTCCTGTGCGTCTGTAAGTCCCTGAAAAAATAAAGTTTCTTCGGGGAAATTAAGATTCGAAGTATTGAAGTGGAGATGGCAGGCAATGTACTGGTTGTGATGTTGGGGGAAAGGAGGTTTTAAGTCAGGTGGCTTCCTAGTCATGATTAGGAAAGGCCGCTTCGATGAGCAATTTCGAGATGAGGGGGCTAGGTGAAAAATATATTTGATAGTTCGTTATCGCCTATTTTTAGATCTAAAAAACTGATTTTAACCATGCTGATCGTCTCCATGCCCATGGGACACGCTCAAGAGAAAAGACCAACTGAGCTACCTCTTGTGGGAAAAGACTATTTGTTGAGTAAATACCAAGGATCTTTCAAAATTGAACATTCCGATGAGTTTTCGAGAACTTCTTATGCCAGTGGGCGTGTAGCTTTCAATCCAAATAGAAACTCCGTCTTCGTCGATTCCCACGTCTACCAGCTTGGGGTTGGAGAGTTCAAGATTCCTGATGGCTTAAGTACGTTAATTGACAAAAGACTTTTGACGAACGCTGAGTCGCTGCAGGACTTCGTTCCACTTATTGAACGAACCGACACGGGCACTAAAGATGGTATAAATCGTTTGGGCGGGATGGATTTGGTAGAAGGTGACTTGGTGGTCCAAGGTTACGACTCTTACGATGCCAACGGAGACGCAAAACAAACAACAATTGTTCTTCGCGAGCCTTCAGATCTTTCGGGTAGTGAAGTGGACGGATTTTACGAGATGGAGGGTGCCGCGAGAACAGTAAATTACCTTTCTCCAATACCTTATGAGTGGCGAGAACGTCTAGGTGGACGTTACCTGGCGGGAAATGGTGGAGGTATGTCGATTGTCACTCGCAACAGTGAGGGGCCCAGTCTTTATATATTTGATCCCGATGAACTTTCGGGTTCAGAGTGGACGGTACCAACAAACGTGTTAATGAACTACCCCGCTGAACATGCTCTTTCTACTGCCCTATATCAAGACGGAACTATACCTGGCTCGGGTGATTGGGATATCGTGAATAGTTCAGGAAAAAATGATCTTTGGACGGAAGCTAGTGTGGCCGCTTTTGGTTTCATAATTCCTAATACTAGGACCTTTATGGTTGTCGGTTCCTCCGGAATGCATTTCTCCGGGGGCGGCTATAAAATAACTAACGACGAAGGATACGTTTGTGGGGGTTTTTGTGCCAAAGATAATGAAGACTATTACACTTATTATTGGATGTATGATTTAGCAGAGATTCTTGATGCGCCAAACCCTTGGTCAGTACTACCATATGAGTATGGCAGGTTTGACGATCGCTGGATGGAGTATAACGATCAGGGCGGCATAGGCGGGGTAAGCGGTGGCAGTTTTGATCTTGCTTCCGGGACATTGGTTCTTAGCCATAGAGCCGCAACGAAAAGTCATGAATCAGGAAGCCCCATACTTTCGGTTTATAAATTACCAACGAACTCTCCACCAAGTTCACCCGCGGATTTACAAGTGGATGTAAAATAGACATTTTCAATACTAAACGAATTTTTCTGATTTAAAAATTTGGGAATTTCATGGCACCGTCGCCACCTAATGCTCGCAACGATCAAAAAAGGCGTTTAAGGCTAGTTGATCGGCTAAAAATTGGCTTTTTTTTGTTTCAACAGTCTTGCTTAGAATTCATTAAATACGATGGGCGTCGATGGTTTTTGGTGCCGTCAGTAATTCTATACACAAAAAGTCTATGGTTTAAAAGGAAAGGTGCATGGATTGAATATTCTTCCAGTATGTCTAGCCTCTTCCGATCAGCGTGGAGAGGCAGCTACACTCTTGTAAAAAGAGAGTATTGTAAGATCTTTAGTGAAGAAAGATTCACTGGAGTAAGGGATGAAATTGTTAAATCCGCAGTCGAAAACACCCTCCCTCTCTCTAATACTGAGAAATTCTTTATTAATCCGACTGAGCTTTATGAAGGTGTTGTCATCGTTTTGAAGTCGCCAGGCTTTAATTGTAAGGGTGTGTTAATAATTAAATATAGCTATTATTTCACTCTAATGTTCAGATTGTTTCGGATGGATCGCGTAGCCCAATATTACCATATTGTGCTGGAGCCTAGTTGGGCTGGATATGCAGATGTCAGTATTCTTGCTTACACAAAGCTGAGTCATCCGGTTTTTGTAATGACTTATGAATCGAGAGACCGTCAGTTCCTTGAGAATTTAAACTCTAATCTTATTTCAGTCGATGTGGGTCCGAGCTGGTGGGTTGACCATAATCTATTTCGTCCCGCTAGCGCTGAAAATAAAAATTACGATGTAGTAATGGTTGCGTCTTGGGATACCTTTAAACGACATCATAAGGTTTTCAAGGCCCTGAGTAAGTTGCGAAAGGAAGGCCATAAGCTGGATGTTGCGCTTGCAGGCTATTCAACTTTGGAAGCTAGGCAGCGGATTGAGAAACTGGCAATTTATTACAATGTGGTGGATCAAATTACATTCTTTGAAAAGATACCACCAAAAGAGGTGAGTGAACTGTTTGGCCAATCTAAGTTAAACATCCTGTGGTCAAGGTTCGAGGGTAACAATAGGTCTATTGTCGAAGGAATGTTTTGTAATGTTCCAGCGATCGTTCGAGATGGCCATAACTACGGTGAGCGCTATTTTTATATAAACGACCAGACCGGACGCTTTGTTGCTGAAAAAGATCTTCCAACAGCTATTCTAGAAATGGTTGGGGGCGACTGCGATTTCTCGCCGAGAGAGTTTGTCATGTCCACAATGACCTACTCTCATGCTAGCAAGATCTTAGAGCAAAGAATTGCTAATGCAGTCGGTGAAAGCATGGAAAAGACGCTTGCGCTTAAAGTCAATGAGCTAGACGGAATGCGGTACGTTGACCCCGACCAAATTAGAGAATTCTCGTCAGACTACGAATTTTTGAGCGAGCAGCTCTACGAAAATACTCCTAGAAACCATAACACAATACAGTCAGTTTTTATCGAATAATCGCTGCGCCCTTTTTGCAAGAATTGTCCAATCAAAATTATGTTTGACGTGATCGCGACCTTTTTGGCCCATAGACTTAAGCTCGTCCATGTCCTCGAGCAACTTAATGAGAGTTTGAGCAAGAGCTTTTGGGTCAGTACAATCAACAATCACTCCAGTCTTGCCAACCTCCATTGTTTCTTTGGTTCCACCTGAGTTCCCGGCCAGAACAGGAGCCCCACAGGCTTGGGCTTCCAGTAGAACTATACCGAATCCTTCTATATCGTGATCTACAGTGCGATTTGGAAGTATAAATAAATCGCAGTTTTGATAGCGCGCTACCATCTCGCCATCATCAATGTCTGTGAGAAACTCGACGTTATCGGCTACATCTAAGTCGAGGCTAAGCCGCTTAAGACACTCGTATTCGGCTCCATCTCCTACTATACAGTAATGGATATTAGGTATCGATTTCCGGATCGTTGGGAGAGCTCGAATTGCCATATCGTGGCCCTTGCGTTTCTGTAGACGACCTACCGTTAGTAAGACAGTGCGTTCATTCCAATTCGGAGGTCTCTCAAATTTTAAATCGTTCTGAAATTTTGCGACATCAACTCCCGGGTGCATTACACTTATCCTGTTGGTTGGTATTTTCCAGTTCTTAAGAACGATTTCTGCGCTATTTTGGCTGTTACAAATAATCTGTTTAGCTTTATACATGACAAGCTTTGTTAAAAAGGACAGCTCTTTACTGGTTGAAGCTGTTTCAACATCTTCACCATGAACATAACAACGATACTGGACTCCTTGGGATACCTTGATTAAAAGTGCAATAACGCCTTCTGGTAAACTTCTTGCGCAGTGAATTTCTTGGATCCTATTTTTACGAACTAACCTGCTGAGTCGCCACCAGCATGATAAATAGAAACGAATCGCGACTATTGATCGGAGCCCCCAAGCTTGTGAGCTCAAGTTCATGCGCTTTACGTCAAAGTTATGGCTGCGGTCAAAATTAACCGCCCCAGGAAAATCACCCACAACAAAAAAGACTTTTTGCTCGGATAGACGTGTATAAATTTCCCAAAACCAACGGCCACTACCGCCGTGCTGCGGAGGAAATATCTCGCTGAGTAAAAGTATCCGTTTCAATTCAAGCATCCTTTTTTAAAAAATATTCGTCGAGGACTGCTTCGCATTCTAATTCTATACGAGAAAACCACTCATCAGTTGCATAATATTGCCATTGTGAACCAATATCGCCTCGAATTATTGGTTTTAAATCCTTTATCGAAAAATGATCGGGTTTGCCGAGAAACTGATAAATCTCATTTAAACTTTTTTCGGGATCGGAAGTAAGTTCCTCTAGGCTAATGCTTAAATCAGCGTTATTAATGCCAAATATGAAAGAAAGTTTCCAAAGCAGGTAGAAGTGATAATAACGATGTTTTCCATCAAAATCAGCAAGAAATGGAAATTGTTTGACAAGATCTCTCACCCATAAATTTAGGTAAAAGCGATCTGTAAAGTTTTCCTGTGGGTCGAAACAGCCATATGTATGCTCTTTACCTAGGACAGAGCACCACTGATTTCTAGGGTTTCGATAAATATGAAGAACTAACGCAGTCGGAAAGTTATGCCGTAGCCAAGGAAGCCGAAAGTCAACGCGGTTCAGTTGTAAGACCGCACGACCCATGGCTGAGTTTATAAGAGCATTTAAGTATTCTTTAAGTTGGAAATCGAAATGAAACTCGTCCATATATAACGAGTAGCGAATCCAATCTTCTTTATAAAAAAGTTCAAGATGTTCCATGTTTTTATATTCGCTCCAATAATCTTCGACACCAATATGCGAAATGTCGACTTTCGAGCCCCGGCTTGGAAGAAACCATCGACGTTCGTTCAAGGGTTCATAAAAGGCAGTTGTGTCATTCATGTTTCTGAATAGCTGCCATAGAAGAGTTGAGCCGCTCCGAAACCGACCGGTTATGAAGATTGGTTGAGATTGGGTACTTTTTGATCCAGTCTTTGAAAATCCTTCATGGATGTATGGTGACCGAAAATTTTTCAATTTCGTGCGTTTATTCTGATCTAAACTCACTGCTATCATTTTGTTAATTTGGTATCGAACGGCCGGAGTCGAAACAGCTTTGGCAAACAGCTTTACAAATTTATCTCTAAAAACTTTACGCATATGTTCTTTCACGGAATTTTCCTCAATTCGTCGTTTTCACAATCTTTTTCTGCTTATATGTTTTCTTAAAAATGAAAACAGTCGATTTTTGATCTTAAAGATAATTGGAGAGAGAGCTTTAAAAATCGTTATAATATCTGCATTATTTCGAAAAATAAGTAAATATAAAAAAATTGAAATAGTTAGATAGCTAGAGAAAAAGATAATGCCGAGGAAGGCAAGTTTTAAAAACGGGACGTTAGGAGAATACATGCTCAACCATGAAGTGATAAAAGTGGTGAGTAAGATACTCAAAACAATAGGAATTATTAAAGGAAAAAGTTTAGTTAAAGTTAGTTTAAACCTATAATTAACATAAATAAGGAATGCACCACAAACTATTATTCCAAGTCCCCCTCTTTTTAATGAAAACTCGGCTAGCGTATCCCCTGGTGAAACGAAAAGAACAGAGACGACGACCGCCATTGATAAGAGGTCGTAAAAAAACAATTGCTTCACAAATCCTTGCGATACACAAAACAATTCTAGTAATTGATTAACAGAGAAGGAGAGGATTAAAAGTGATAGCGCAGAGAGCACTGGTGCTGCCCCATCCCACTGACTGCCAAGTAACGTATTGATAATGGGTTGGGGGAAGCTCCATATAAAAATGCTTAAGGGAGATACCAAAAACACCAAGGATAATAATGCAAGTCGAACTTGCATTGGTAGCTGACCAGCGTCGGATACCTTCGTTTCAGAAAAAGCCGCTAGTAAAGGCGTCAAAGCTGGAGAGATAAGATCTCTTGCAGTAATGCTAGTTAAATGTTTAGTGACGTGATATAAGCCTACATCTGAAATTTCAAAGTTTTTTGAAACCAGGACGGTGTCTATCTGTGACCGGGTGTATCCAAATATGCTTTTAAAAAGAATCCATTGAGAGAATTTCCATTGCTCTCTTATTTCACTTAGCGTCCATTTAGGACGATAGCTATGAATGATGTAACTACCAACAGTAAGAGCCAATGCTGACACAAGGTCCCCCGCAATCAACGCCCAGTACGATGGTGTGGAAAATACGATAATCATCACCGTAGTGAAAGATATCAGTTTCTGAAGAACTGACAACTTTAAAATTTTTGAATACTCCAAGTCCTTTTTGTAGAGAATAATTCCAGGGTTTACAAATGAGGAAATCGGCAAAGAAAAAGAAGCAACTATAATTGCCATCGTAAGCTCTGGTTTGTTGTAATAAACACTTACCAAAGGCGCTATAAGAATTAATAGTAATTGCAACGATGTTTTCATTATTATGTCAATCGTCCAGGAAGTATTCAAATCTTTTTCATCAACGGTAGATTTTTGGATAATATATTGGCTACTGCCGCTTGTTGCTACCACGTCGAAGAGTTGGACTATTATTGCTACGATTGCAACAAGACCAAAATCTGAAGGCGTTAAAAGGCGGGCAAGAATCAGGGTACTGATCAAGCCTATTGAACGATTTAAAAAGCGAATGATGAGGAGCTGAGCTGAGCTACGTAAAACTCTCTTTGCTATTGAGGGCACAGAAAATATCCTCGAAATGGGTTCAGCTTCGGGCTTCGCGTTTCTTTATGGCTTGATGAGGCGAACCATGATACTTGTTATCGAGTATGGAGAAAGCTATGAAACAAAGTGCTAGCAGATAATAGAATGGTTCAAAAATTAAAAGATCTAAAAACATTGCGCCTACAAAAAAGCCCAGAAGCGATGTTACTGTTGCCTCTAAAATAACGTGTGGCAGTTCGGGGGATTGATTCCAAGAGATGCCTGCTCTGTGTTTAAAATAAAGTCTTATCACGTTATAAAATAGTAGTAAATATAAAAACCCGGGAAAAATTCCCGAGTTAGCTGAGATTTGTAGGAGAGTGTTATGCGCAACATTGGGTGTATTTGAACCATAGTCTAAAGCGGCTTGTTGGAAGCGCCCTGTGCCAACTCCAAATAGAGGATTGTCAAACGTTATCTTTAGGCCGACTGTCCAAGACTCGATACGCGGATCTATTTTTTCATCCTCTGAGATCATTTGTCGCTTGTATATCGTTGATTCAGTTCGGTCTAAGATTTCGCCGCCTTGGTCTACTAATGCAACTAGTAATCCTATTAATAATAGGATAGAAAATCCCTTTGACTTTAATGACCACGCCATAAAAAAAGTGACAACGAAGAGCGAGAGAAGGCCGCCACGAGATCCTGTTAGAAAAATGGCGTGCCATAAAAATGGAATTAATAACCACAAAAAATACTTTAAGTAACTCTTTTTTGCATAAACGCCCATATAAAATATTAACGGTTGGGCTACTACGAAAAAAATCGCAAAAACGTTGTTGTCGGAATAGTAACCTCCTGGCCCTTTCAATCTCCCATCTATTTGATGCTTCCACATATCGCCTGTTAGGTAAATCATGTTCGCCCAATAAATAAGATAAATTGCGCTTAAAATTATTATCCAAGCGAATACGTTTAGTTTCTGAGACGAGTCTATTAGCAGAACTGCTAAAATATAAAATATAGCTATCGTATTAAAGATTTCGATTATGAATTCGGGCGGGATCATGTTCGCAGGTAAATCATATGCCCCATAGACTGTTAGCAAATTTGACAAATGGAGAAATGCCCAGATACCTAACACGCAGAAGGTCTGCGTATTTTTAAGTCGGTTGAGGTCAACAGTACCCCTCACTATCGCAAGACCTGTCCCGGCTAATGTCGCGAGGGAGACTATGAAAGATGCGCGGATATCATCGAAAGTCCAGGGCCATATATACTGCGGTTTGAGTACGGCAAGCACATAATATGCGCAAACTCCAATCCAAGGACGGAATAATGAAACCGAACAGGTAACGCCTATTAATAAAATTAAAATCAAGCTTGACATGGGTGTTTATGTGTGTCGTCAATGGTGTTGTTGAGAACAAGGTCTAGAAGAAAAAGCATACCATACCTTTTCAATCAGGATTCATGACTTATTGATCTGCCCGTCAATAAACAATGATAAGCGTCGAATGTATCACAAGAGGCGTCCATACCAGAGAATTCGCCTGCAATTAGTGAGGCTAAATTCTGTAATGATTCAATGACCCCAGATACCAATGTAGTTGGTAAGATCGCCACCATAAACGAGGTGTCTGATGACCAGAAAGCGACGGTCTTTCTCTCCTGAGTTCAAGCATGAAGCAGCCAACCTGGTGCTGGACCAAAGTTACACGATTCCCCCAGGCGGGCTTGTCCCTGGGAATTGGTGAACGCGCCATCCGGCGCTGGGGTAACTAACTGATCGAGGAGCGTGACGGTGTAACCCCGAAGAGCAAGGCGTTAACCCCGGAGCAGCGCCGTATTCAGGAGCTGGAAGCCCGCTGCAAGCGCCTTGAACAGGAGAAAGACATACTAAAAAAGGCTACGGTAGATTCAACCGGTCAGTGCAACATAATGCACAATGTTAATTATCGGGGCATTTCAGAATGCCGCAGCAAGTATTAAAGACTAGAGGGCTGACCTACCGGCAGAATCAGGAGCTATGGGCTCGATGGAAGAAAGGGCAGTCGCTTAGCGAGATTGGCAGAGCCCTTGGAAAGCATGCTGGATCGATTACTGGAATGCTCGCCATACATCGCGGCATTGTCCCTCTGGGACATTCCAGGTCAGCGAGAGTGCTTCGTAGCTCTGTGAGCGCAGAGAGATTTCAAGAGGCATCTCAGCGGGACTGACATTGACTCAGATTGCCGACTCGATGGGACGGTCTACCTCAACCATCAGTTGAGGGGGCAGTCGGAACAGAGGAAAAAGTCGGTACAGGGCGAACGTGGCAGATCGGCGTGCCTGGACCCAATCCAAACGACCGAAAAAAAAGTGCCTTCTCGCATTGAATGAGCCTCTCCTTGCAGCAGTTGCCGGAAATCTGAGCCTTGACTCGTCTCCAGAGCAAGTCAACGCTGGCTAAAACGCCATTTCCCGACCGATAAGTCGATGCATATGTCCCATGAAACGATTTACCGAAGTCACTTTATTCAAGCACGAGGTGTTCTGAAGAAGGAGCTTGTCAAGCACCTCCGATCACGACGCGGTATGCGCCGATCACGGCACAGAAGCTCTTAAGAGGCAGAATCCCGAACCAGCATTGTGACATTGAGAGGCGAACGAGAGCGAACCGATGATGACTTGCCGAAAACCATACGTGAGATCAAAACCGGGAGTGTCCCACCCCTGGGATGAGCTTGCAGGTGTATTCCGAATGCTGTGCAAGTGGCGTCCGGCATAAAGTGGGCTCGACTCAATATCAGGCTCTCGCTGGGAACTGAGGGAGCCAATCATCGTGATGTTCAAAGGAGAAGACACAAGTGGCGACCACCATAAGGCCGAGAGTACCGAGGCACGATACTGGGACGGAGCTGTTCGTAATAGTGACGAAGCCCTTGTAATGGAGGCGGAGCGAAGGGGCAGCGTTAAGCTGCCTGGAATTCGGTCTCAACTGCGGAAGCAAGAGGAGGGCGGACGTCAGGCAAAAGCATTCGTCATTGATAAGTTGTTATTTTTTCGAGCTTATAATGGGGTAGGGTCTTAGTAAAAGGTGACCTACTTTTAACATAGTGCTAGAGTTTAGAGCCATTTCGGATGAATTGGTCAAATGAGACTTTTAATCAGGATGGTTAATGGCTGGAATTACGATGCATAGATAACAAACTGTAAAAGTTACAGGAGTTAATCTAAAAGAACCTTTGGCTGTATTTATATAGGATTAAAAGTTGAAAAGTAAAAATTTGGAGGGCTTATGTCAAGTCAATTTTTTTTCTTAACTACATTGCGGGATTTAAAGAACGTTAACGATCAAGGCGAAGCGGTAGAAATTTTAAATCAAACTATAAGCTCGGTGTTAAATCAGTCATTAAAAAATATAAAAATATTGATTGTTTGCAATCAGGTTCCTGACCTAGCGACGAAAGATGAGAGAGTTCTCTATCATGTAGTTGATACCACGCTACCGATTAATCGTGAAGAATGTTTGAGGGATAAAGGTATTAAACTGGTTTTAGGGCTCAAGTTCATACAAAGAGAAAACCCTCGCTACGTTTTCATCATCGATTCTGATGATTGGGTTCACAGAGATCTTGCAAAACACGTTATGGCAGAAAGCTACATTGACTTTTGGTTTGTTGATAGAGGCTATATAGTTAATAAGAGGCAAAGTCTCAAGACAGAAGTAAGTGGCTTATGTCGTTATTGCGGTACTTCGTATGTTTATGATTTTAATAAGCTTATAAATCTGATAAATATAGCGGAACTTCCGATCGATATCGATGAGGCTGGGGTAGTTGAAAAAGTTGATCCATTTGTATACTGTAACTTATTAGGTAATCATAAGTCGCAATTTTCATTTTTCGACTCTAATGGACATAAATTGCAGCCTATCCCGTTCCCAAGCGTATGCTGGGTCGTTAATACAGGAGAAAACCAATCAAAAAAGAAAATGTCTGATTCCGGTTTTCCGTTTAGTTCAAAATTCATTAGAGATTTTGGTGTGAAAGAATATGAGAAAAATGATTTTCGAGTATTTTTTTGTTTGAGATCTTTAATGGAAAGCTTAGTATCTCGGGTTAGTTGGGTAATTAGAGACTCGAAGAAAGTTATTCCCGAGGAATACTAATTTCTTGTTTTAAGGTTTGAGGTGATTAATAGGTCGACGTACCATGATATTTTGAATTTGGTTTTTGTTAATTCAAAAAATTTCTTATCATTATTTTCATGGTAAAAATTTAAAAAAGTAAATTTTTTATCATATGGTGGACTTACAATGTGACAGCGTGCCGCGGCGAATTTTCGACGAGTGTCCCGTCCTGAAATACGTTTTATCTGGAGATGCACAGAAAATCAACAGTACTCTGAGCGAACTCATCCGGAGTCAAATGCATAGAGATGACTACCTGCAGGGCTTCCAGAAAAATGTGAATTTGTTATTGGTGAATTACTATTGATATCCTACAAGAAGATCGATAAACGATAGTGCGGGGGCTTTTTACAATAATATATCAATCGCTTTGTTGCTTTTAGAATATGGATCAGTGTTGGAGTTGGGACTCTGACCCGTTAGCTCTCTTTTTTTGAAAGTTGGATATAGGACGGCTTGGTGTTGATCTGACATTTATCGTCGAATTCTTTGAATCAGCGAACGCACTTGGACCCACTCTTCGCTATCTTTAAGTAAGCATCCGGCGAACAATGTAACAAATGCACTAACCGAAAAGATGAACGCTGTGCCTCTGATCAAGAGCTCTGCCAGTGCTGGCAAGTGGGTCAATTGGATACTAGTCGCCAACCATCCGGCGGCTAAACAAGACACCAAACCAGGCAAACAAAGCCACCCCAGGCGCAACAAATTGAAGGGTGCCCACTTATTAAGTAGTAGCAATAACACGATTGTGGTTAATACAGCGAGCCAACCTCTGGTCCAGGCCATGGTATCCATTGCCCCAGTCCCAGCCAACACAAGGGTGCCGATGATTATCAGGGTTGACGCGACGTCGAATAGAAACAGCGCCTGGACTTTTCCTTGGGCAATGATCGCATCACTAATTAACGAGAAAAGGCAAAACGTAAAGAAGAATAACCCGAAAGGGCGAAGGAGTGGGGCATAAGTTCCCCATTTTTCTCCAAGCAACACGGCGATAATGAGCTCTGGGTAAAGCATCATAAAAGTAGTAACGGGGGTTAGAATGGTGATCATCAACGCTAGGCTCAGCCTTATTCTGTAGGTCAGAATCTCCGGATCGTGTTTGTTTTCGGCGATTGCCGCAAGTAGTGGCTGGCTCATGGGTATGATTGCCGTTAGGGCCGGCAACAGGCTGACTTCCCGCACCAGGTTGTAACCACCAAGCTGTATAGTACCGAAGAACTTGGAAACCATCAGATTGTCGATCTGTGAACGCGTAAACCCGACAATTCCCCGGGCCAGTAGCCACTGGGAGAACCGCCATTGTGTGCGTAAGTGTACCAGGGTCCAGGATGGCCGGTAGCTGTGTACTTTATAAGAGCCGACCGCCATGATCACAGCGGAAACTAGGGTTCCGATAATAATAGCCCAGTGGCTTGGATGAATTAGTGCAATGGTTATCACCGTTATGAATGATGCGCCTTTTTGCCAGAGCGTGAGCCTGAATACTGGTTGGTAGTTGATTTCCCGGGCCAGCATCATCATCCCGGGCGTTTTGAGCGCACGAATAGGCAGTGCCAGGGCAGCGACGGCAAGGGCGGTGGTAAGTTCTGGTGTGTCAAAGTAGCTGGCCATCAAGGGGGAACAGCCGATGACGATGATCGCCATGCTGGTTTTGATTGCAACGTCCATGCTCCAGGCTGTATTAAGGTCAGCGTCTTCGATGCTGTCTTTCTGGATGATGTACTGCTGGTTGCCGGTTTCTACCAAGAGTTCAAAAAACTGCAATGCAATGGTGACCAGGGCGACTATGCCGAAGTGTTCGGGTGTCAGTAGTCTTGCCAGTATTAGCGTGCTGACAATGCCCAGAGAACGCTGAACCACCTGGATAGCCAGCAGAAAAAAGGAGCTTTTTAATACGCGGGTGCTGGTGCTCATCTAGTGGGCGGACTAATCTCGAAAGTATGAAGAAGATCAACAGAATCGGCATAAAGAGCTTAGCACAAGCTACGGTTTGATCGCTGGAGAAGGATGCTTTTATGGGCAGGTTGTTCTTGCTGTGTCTCGCGATGGCGTTATCGACAGGTGCGGCAGCGGTGGAGTGCTCATCCGCTTCGCTGCCTGAACAGCCGCCGGGCAGGGAGGTAAGGGTTAAGAATGGCGATGAGCTCCAGCGCGCTGTACGTTCTGCAGCGACCGGTAGTGTTATTCTGCTTTCGCCGGGGGAGTATAGGCTGACAGCGACCGTTGCAGTGCGTATCGACCAAATAACTATACGTGGCACGGGTGATACCTGCGGCGATGTGGTCATCATGGGAGCTGGTATGAATAACCTGGATTATGGCGGCGCACCTCATGGCATATGGACAGATGCATCTGGCCTTACAGTGCAGAACCTCACCATTCGTGACTTTTATCATCATGGCATTGTGCTAAACCCCGGAGCCGGACCACCAACCTTCCAGAATATCCGCATACTGGATACCGGCAAGCAGTTAATCAAAGCGAATCCATCGAGCTTTGGGGATGGCGTTGATGGTGGCCTGGTTGAGCATTCTGTTTTCGCTTATACCGAGGGGCCTCCTATGATCGATCGGGGAGGCGGCACTGGCTATACCAATGGCGTGGATGTCCATGCCGGTGCCAACTGGGTTATTCGGAACAATCACTTTGAAAACTTTCATGCGCCGGATCATGCGGATCATCTTTGGGCACCCGTTGTTTTAATGTGGAACGGTGCGCGTGACACCTTTGTGGACAACAACACCTTTGTGAATGTCGACCGGGCCATAGCTTTTGGGCTGCTGGATCGGCCTCTTGATCATTCCGGTGGTGTCATTCGAAACAATCGTATTGACTATCCTGCGGGACTTTACAGTGATGAAAGGCGCCGGGGATCCGATGGGGCGATTATTGTTTGGAGTTCGCCAGGCACCATCGTAGAGGGTAATGAGGTGTTTACCAGGGGAAACCTGAATCGCTCTATTGAATTCCGGTTCGATACCAGTGGTGCCAAGGCGATTAACAATACGGTAGATGCGCCCATTGGTACCCGCGATGGTGCGGTTTATGGCGGTGCCGGCAATCGTTTGGTGACAGAATAGCGCTGCTTCCAGATAGGCTGGTTCGGAAGCTACTGATAGCAGTGTTCGTATTTTTGCACCATCTGTTCCGCGGAAAATCGTTCCTCAAAACGCCGTCTGGCTTGTTGCGACATTTTGGAAAGGGCGTCCGGGGCTTGCAGCAGCTCCTGGATCGCCCGGGTAAAGGCGGGAAGATCGTCGCTCTCAACCAGTTTTCCTGTTTCGCCATCGGCGACGATTTCGGGTGTTCCGCCAACACGAGTGGCGACTGTCGGAATTCCCAAGCTCATGGCTTCCAGAAGCGTCATTGAAGTGCCTTCGGTAAAAGAGGGGAGCAGGAATATATCCATCAGGCTCAGATAGTCGGCCGGCTCTGCTTGAAAGCCTGTAAAAATAACTGACTCCCGCAGGTTTAATTCAGCTGCAAGCTTTTCCAGGTTGTCGCGTTCCGGGCCGTCGCCCACCAGGACTAGCCGTACAGGGACGTCTTGATCGAGCAGAGTTCGCGTCGCCTTCAGCATCAGTACCTGGTTTTTCACCGCGTCCAGTCGGGCAACGGTGCCAATCACCGTTTCTTCTGCTTTTATTCCCAGCTCGTCTTTCAATACAGAGCGTTTTTTCTCAGTAACTTCCAACGGTGCGATGCCATTGTAGATGACACTGATTCTGTCTCTGGGAACGTACTCATATTCCACCAGAGCATCGCGAGTCGCGGAGGAGATGGCGACGAGTTGGTGGGAGGTGCGGGCAATGAAAGGGTTGATGAGCTTTGCTTTTTTGCGGTGGTGGTCCGGATGAAAGCGCCCATGTTCTGTGAAAACCACCTTTGCTCCTGTGCCCCAGTGCGCGAACCAGCCATAGGCGTAAGGTGAGTATTGGTGGCAATGGACAATATCGAATTTGCCGGACTTGATCAGATGCCTTAGCCAGAGAATGGTTTTTAGATCAAAGCCGGAGGCCCGTTGGCGCGCGTGGTGCTTTATACCGTACTCGGTTTCCAGTGCCCGGCCAATAGCGCCAACTTCCCCATCAATGCAGGCAATTTCGTTGTGGAACCGATCTTTGTTCAGGTTGGTGACTAATTGCCGGATGACTTGTTCGGTGCCGCCGAAGCCCATGTTGAAGGTGATGTGAAGAATACGGGTGGGTCTTGCTTTGCTTTTCGTCATTGTGGCGCGCGCCGGCTCTCGATTGAAATTCAACGTACTTGATTATAACGGCTTGTGGCGGGCAAGTTGTGCATGGTTGCTTTAACGACCAAAGCCAGCCCGAGGGCTGGCTTTGAAATGTGCGTGATTGGATCACGCCATTTTTTTGCGGCGCGCCGCGCCGAGGCCTGCGAGGCCAAGGCCAAGCAGAGCCAGCGTGCCGGGCTCAGGCACATCGGTTACCGTGACGGAGTCAAGGAAATTGCCGTATGTGTCGTTTGTGCTTGGGTTGATAGCGGTGAATTCAAGCATTGATGTTGTGGATGTGGCCATGAACTGGAAGGTTGCATAGTTCCAGGTTGCAACGCCGCTAGTGACCACGGTGTTGGTTTGACCATTGCCCTGGTTGTCACCGAGGTAGAAATCCAATTGCTCCAGTGGGTTGCTTTCCTGGCGGGCAGCGTGTGCGAAGGACACTTCGTAAAAGGTCCCAACCACAGAGTCGAAGGTCTGGAAGATGGAGTAAGGGCCTGACCCTGTAGAGTTCAGCTCCAGATACTGCACACCTGTGTCTGCATCTGGACCGCTTGGCTGCGAGCCTTGAACGCGGTTCCACAGTTCGACGGGGCCCTGTGATGACCAGCCAGGTACATCATTGGGATTCAGAAATTCATAGCCATCAACTTCCGGGAGCTCGAAACTGCCGTTTTCGATGATGCCTGCGTTGGCTGCAGATGCTGCGGAGACGCCAACGACAAGGGCGAGAGCAGAAGGTGCGAGTTTTTTAATCATCCTGATTCAACCTCAAGTTTCAGAGTTAAAAGGCAAGCCCAGTAAGATGAGTTGCTTCTCGCTTAGTGATAGCAGTTTTCGTGCCAAATAATAAGTTATTGAAATATAGAGGTAGTTTTGTGCTTTTTATTCAGTGTGTAAGAAAAATGGACGCTTTCCTTATAAATTGAAACGGGACTGTAACAGGCTCACCATTTCAAAGTTGAGACCTCACGGATGCCTTGGCGCTATCCAGCCGGGCAACGGCCCCATCGCAGGTTCTGCCTGAGCAGGGTACCTGGATGGTAACGAGTGCGAACCGGCGCTCGCCTGTAAGCATGGCGGGAATCTGCAACAGCTTGGCGTTTCGGTAAGTTTCACTGCTCCTCGAACCCACCTGATACCACTGGGCCATGAGCACCTGATCTCTTGTCAGGATGTTGCGATAGACAGCAACGCCCCTGCCGAGTCGTTCTTCAACTTGCCAGGTGGATCTGTCAAACATCGTTGGAATGTAGGGGACTATTTTTCCGTCTGTGTCTGTCTGTTGACGCTGAGCCAGAGAAATCCAGAGATCCCCGGACCTCCAGATCTGGCTCTCGAGAGATTCTGGAAGTGAAATAGCCAATGGCAACCGCGTTATGCGCTGGTTATCTTTAAAACCTTCGAGCTCCAGCGCCCACGGCGACTGCGAACCAACATTGGTCTGAGCAAGTAACAGTGCCAAGGGGCCCACAAGAAACGCGATCACGATCGCTGAAATCCCTTTTTTCTGGATTATTGGGCTGGCACTTGTTTCGGTTGGGGTATTGGACCTTTTTCGGACCGGCGAGAAGTAGAGTGCCGGGAGGATGAAAGCGCCGAACACCATCCAGCCCATGGTTTCATGATCAGTCATCAGTTCACTTTGCATATTGGTTTCATAGGCGACGACGACCAGGATGGTTATTCGCACCCAGTTTGCGACCAGACCAATCAACATCGCGCCTATTACGGTAAGCAGCCATCCTTTCCATCGATAGTCGTTGAGAATGGAGGTCATCATTGCCAACAGGATCGAGATGGCGAAGTAGCGGATGCCTGAACAGCCATCGGCAATGAGCAGGCGGCCATAGGGGAGGGAGATACTGCTGCCTTCGATAAGTGCCGTCATACCAAACCAGCGAACCCATGTACCAACGACAGCACTGGCGAGTGATACCAGAGCGGGCACGAGATCTGCCCAGAAAGGCAGAGACAGAGAGAGCAGTGCAACATAGGGCAGGAAGCTGAGTGCTCTTTGTAGGCCCAGCAGCGCCCAGGAAACGGCCATCATGCCTGCTGGCAGCATCAAATAGGCCAGGGTGTCAATGCGGACCAGTTCAAGCAGAACCCAGATAAAGGTCACGGCAACAAGTGCTATGCCTCCTAACAAATGATGAGGGGACTGGGTAGCACTACGCCAACTGCGGGTTGGTTTGGGGGGGTGGATCAGGACAAGACCAACAAAGATGATGGCGGTTGCGAGGCCATGCGCCAAGACCTGTTCAAACTCAAGCCAAACTTTGGCAAGCCGGTTCCAGGTGGGAAAGAAGATGATAACGGCAATGGCCGTGGCAAGCAGGTATGGCCGAGAATTGGGAAGGTTGTCTAATGTCTTCCTTAACATCGTTTGCTGTCCGTCAGGTGTCTTTATTATAAAGTAGAGAGTACTGTTTATTAGCTATCCGTAAAACACCAATCTTTTCTCATAAAAAAAGCCAGCCGAAGCTGGCTTTTCAAGCCTCAATAAACGTTCAGGCTTTCATGCGGCGGCGAGCTGCGCCAAGGCCTGCGAGACCGAGGCCGAGCAGGGCGAGGGTGCCTGGCTCAGGTACGCGGGCGACTTCGAAAGCTACGCCACTGATAAGGTCAGGATCAGTACTTCGAAGCACCGCTTTGTCAAACTCCCCACTAAAATAGAAGTATTGATCAACGTTGAAGTTGTTTGGTGCGGATGCGTATCCGGCGTCAGTACGAGCCTGTGTACCGCTGTAGGTGAGAACATCGTCGCCAAGGTAGAAATCGATGTAGTTGTAAGAATCGATCGAACCCCAGTAGAGGTCAAGCTCACCAGTAAGGCCATCAATCGTAATGAAGTTACTGGCTCCACTCGGAACATTATTCAGACTGGTTACGTTATATGAGATAGTATCTGGCCCATTCCCAGTATCATCTCCTGGACGCTTAGCAACCCCCGAAGTGCTGGTTGCAGGGTCAATTACCGCGCCGCCAGACACACCGGTCAAACCTGAACTCGCAAGGTCTTGACATGTGCCCGGGCAAAAGTCCCCGCCGGCGACTGCTGTAACTGATGGAACAGCCAGTGCTGCAGAGCTTAGGCTAAGTGCCGCTCCAGCAACAATGCATTTTAAAGCTAGAACCTGTGATTTTGTGTGTTTCATTGTCAATCCCCTTTTCTATGACTCATCCCTGCGTTCGAAGGTTATTTTTCGACCGGGTTCTTTCGCTGTGTAATTGGACAGCTCAATATCTAACCAGCAAACAGCGGGCCACTTGTGAAAATAGGCGTCTATACAGGGGGTTAAATTGAGTCCTGGAAAAGCTTTGGTTAAGAATTGCTCAAAAATGTAAAGGAACTCGACATCTCGCCAAGCAACTCCCAAAAGAAAGCATGTAGGGGGAGCTAGCTGGTCCTGTTGCATTGGAGTGTTGATCGATTCTTTATTAACAAAAAAACCAGCCCGGAGGCTGGTTCTTTGCGGCACGGTGAGGCGGCTTCAGGCAGACTGCCGGCGGCGCGCAGCGCCAAGGCCTATAAGACCCATTCCGAGCAGGGCCAAAGTCCCGGGTTCTGGTACGAGGACCTCGAACTCCTGATAAGTTTTACCAAAACGAGTGTTTACCAATACATCCGGGGCAAGATAGTCCTCTCCGATGAAGATACCTTGGGCCGGAGCGGCGTTTGCATCCGAGTTATTCCCGGTAAGTTGGTAGAAATCGTCGCTTGAGGTTCCAAACAGGCTTGAGCCAAGCGAGAACGCAAGCAGCTCGGTGTAGCCGTCCAGGGAAAAATCAAACCCATCATAGCCGCCACTATTATTAGTGTAAGCCCTCCACTTCAGGCCCTGAGTGCCGTCCCACGGGTCTATCACTGAGGTAGGGTCATTTGGATTATGGTTTATAAGGTCGGGATACGCTCCTCCGGTTTCAAAACTGATTATCTGAACGGAGTCGTGATCGAGGTTGGCATTTCTGAAGGTCAGACTGCCAAACCAGTCCACAATGCTTGGCGCCGAGAGGTCATCGGCTCTCCAGCGTACGCGCCATTCGCTTGGCGAACTTTCGTTGTTCCAGATGTAATAACCAGGACCTTGATCAAGGGCCAGGGGGTCTGGGGCCATGGTGTTTATAGTCTGAGGAGTGGCTGAGACTGACAGTGCCATGGTTGTCAGTGCAACGCCCAGTCCAACTTTTTTACAATCCATATAAATCTCCAACTGCTAGTGGCGTTCCATGCAGCCAGGCTATCTCGGAGAGACCCTTGGCTTTCCGTCCCATCCTCGCGAATGGTTTGGCTACGATAACCGGGGAGTTAAACCTGGTTCGGGTGTTTAATAAGCGAATGCCGTGCCAGATTTTTAATTCCCCAAAAATCAGACAGTTATTGCTCGCGTGTATCCGGTGTGTAAAACCGTTCGACGTTGCTAGACGAAATTTTCCATTAAAAATCAGAAATTTACATTATTTAACAAAGTTGGCGTTAAAAAGTCTGACAGCGGATTGAGGATGCTCTGAGTGGGCACCGGTTTTTATACCGGTGCCCGGAGTTGGGATAGGGGAGAGAGGATGTGTTTTCGTTCAAAGTGCCTGCTGAACTTCTTCCAGATGCTGCGCAATTTGTTTGTTTTCCGGATCGAGTTCGAGCGCTTTTTTAATTTGCTGCTCTGCGGCCTGATGCTGGCCATCAAGGTGCAGGAGCCAGCCGAAAGTGTCGAGCACTGCACCGCTTTCGGGAGCCAGTTCTGTGGCCCGCCTGGCCATTTGTATCGCGCGGGTAAGGTCCCTTTCTCGCAAAGTCCAGGCGAGGTTATTGAGAGCCATGGCATTTTCAGGCAGCTGTTCAAGCACCTGCTCATAATGGGAAGCGGCCTCGATCTCGTTGCCTTTTTGCAGCAGATACTCCGCCCTGGACATATGTGCAGCCGGGTTTTCCGGTGCTTTCATAAGCCATTCTTCCGTATAGGTATCCGCTTTGCCTGAGCCAGTTCTGAGCGTGATATTGATCAGATCGGGTAATACAGAGAGGTTGGAGGTTTTTTCATAGAAGGTTTCCAGAACGCTTATGGCCTCCTCCAGGCGGTTTGCCCGTCCCAATAATTGGGCACGGGCACGTACGATCGCACTGCTCTCGCCAAACGTGGTTTCTACCTCGTCGAGAATGTCCAGTGCCTCTTCGTTGTCGCCTTCGAGGGCCGCAAAGTTTACCGGAAGGAGTGCGAGGTTCAGGTTGTCCGGCTGCAGCGCGATGGCTTCTGCGGCTTTGGAGCGTGCGGTTGCATAGTCGGCCTGGCTGGCCGCTGTGCGGGCTTCGGCGGCCAGAAGTTCGACAGTCGCCTGATTAACGGCATCCGAATCAGAGTCCTGCCATTCTTCCAGAAGCGAGCGGGCCTTCGCGAGATCCCCCTGCCGGATGCTAATCAACGCCAACAACACATCCGTGTTCTCACTGAGTTCGGGATTTTCCCGTCCAACGGCTTCAAGCCATTCGTTGATTTCCGGGCCTGAATGGTCGCGGGCATAGACCTGTACGGCTTGCTGAAGTGGTTGAAGGGCGTTTGGCGTAATTCTGGCCGCATCGACAAGCAGTGATGCTGCTTGCTCGCTCTGGCCGGCTTGCGCATAGAGGTTGGCAAGGGCGACTTTCGGAGCCTGGAGCTGCGGGTTTTCTTTAGCGAGCGCTTCAAGACGCTTTTGGGCATCTTCAGTGTTGCCGAGTTGAAGATCAGCCACGCTTGCCAGCAGAACCGCAGAGGGCTCGTTCGGATAGCCATTGAGCAGCGAGTCACGGATTTCTGCGGCCTCGGCAGTCTCTCCCTGTTGGATCAGAAGGTTGAGATAGGCACCCGTGGTATTCCATTCTGAGGGATCGGTGGTGAATGCCATTCGGAGCTGGCCAAGAGCCTGCTCGGGTTGGTTATTCCGCAGGTGATGCTGGGCCAGTGCTAGTCTCAGCCTCACGCGTTCTGGTTCATTGCTGATGGCCTTGCTGAGGCTGGCTACGCCGGCTTCCTCATGCTCTGGCAGAGTCAGAGCAAGTATGCCGTGCATGGCCAGGAGTTCGTTGTCATTGGGCCTGGCCTTGACCGCACGCTCGAGGGTCTGGACCGCTTCTTCACGGTCCCCCGAATCGATCCTCGCCATGGTCGCTGCCCGGATAAAGCGGGTGGGAGTGGTTTCGGGGTCGACGTTTTCGGTGAGCAACCGGGTTCCTTCGTCACGGTCTCCGGTGCCTGCTGCCAACGCTCCGAGCATGAGGGCCACCTGCTCATTGTCCGGATTCAGTTTGAGCATATCCCTCAGGATATTTTTAGCCTCTTCAAAGTTACCTTCCTTGATGGCTGCGATGGCCGCCTGGCCCTGTTCATTGGCGCCGGTGTTCAGGTTTTCCGCAAGAATACGGTTATACACCTGAGCCTCGGTCATTTTTCCCTGTTCGGTAAGGACCCTTGACAATGCCGTGAGTAAATCCCGGCGGATGGGCAGGAAGATGTCGGAGGTGGGTAGCTCACCAACCGCCTCTGTCAGTGTTTCAGAGGCCACTTCCAGTTCGTTCTCGCGGTATTGTGCAATTCCTTTCCAATAAAGGACTTCCGGCGCCGGCCCATTTCTGGCGATCCACTCATCAAGCGCCTCAACAGCCTGGCCGTTCTGGCCAAGATCGAGGTGGCTGCGTGCGATGCCTGTCACCGCCTTTAAATTACTGCCATGGCTCTCAGTCAGGTTGCGGTATAGCGCGAGTGCTTCTGGTGCGTCCCCGGCGAGTCTCATTGCCTCGGCCCTGATCAGGGAAGCCTGGAGTTGTTGTTCAGGCGAGTTGGCTGAAAACGCTTGCAGCGTTTCGGTCGCTGAGAGCTGTTTACCCTGTTCTACGTAGGCTCTGGACAGTGGAAGTGCAACTGCCTGAGGGTGGTCTGCCAGCCAGGGTTGAAGCAACTCTGAAGCCTGCTCCGAGGCGCCAACCGTCAGGTAGAGTTCGGCCAGTCGCACAATATGTTCTACGTTATCCGGGTCAGCTTGTATTGCGTTCTGGACTTCGAGCAGGGCAGACCGGTATTGGCCCTGGTCTGCGTAGGTTTCCGCCCGAGTTATGTGGGAGGTTGCCTCCGATGTGTCAGTATTATTGTTGCATCCGGCCAGAAAAGGCAGAGGCAATGCAAGGGCGCTGAGCAAAAGCAATTGGCGCAGAGACCGGGATGTCTGTTTCCATGGCTTCATTGTTATTTTACTCCTTCAACCGTTCCAGGTAGACGTTTCGAGGATGCCTGAGCTTACACTTCCTGTTTTTCAGCTGAGGTATCTATCCGATATTTGTCCGTAAGGTTATAGAGGGTCGGGCGCGTAATCCCGAGAAGTCTCGCGGCCTGAGCCATATTGAAATCGGTTGTATGCAGAGCCTGTTTGATTGCCTGGCTCTCTGCCTGCTCTCTCACTTGACGTAGATTAATATGGCTCACGGCGGCCGGCTCGCTCTCTCTGAGTTCGAGATCTCCGGCCGTTACTCGCTTGCCGTCAGCCATTATTGTGGCGCGCTTGATCTTGTTGATCATTTCTCGCACGTTGCCCGGCCAGGCATAGGTGTTGATAGCGTTTACAGCATCCTCGCTGAAGGCGAGGTTGGGGCGGTCCATACTCTTGCCAAGAGATTTCAGCAATGACTGGGCGATAACCAATGCGTCGCCGTCACGCTCCCGCAGCGCCGGAACGTCGAGAGTGATCTCACTGATCCGATAATAGAGGTCTTCGCGGAACTCGCCATTATCAATGAGTTGCCGAACGTCACGGTGGGTTGCGCAAACAACACGGACGTCGACCGAAATGGGATTAACCGAGCCAACTCGATCAACGACCCGCTCCTGTAGAAAACGCAGCAGTTTGGCCTGCAGCGCCATCGGCATGTCACCGATTTCGTCCAGAAACAGGGTGCCTCCATTGGCGCTTTCTATCTTGCCTTTCTTGGCCTGAGTGGCTCCGGTAAATGAGCCTTTCTCGAAACCAAACAGTTCGCTCTCGAGGAGATTTTCTGGAATCGCCGCGCAGTTTATGGCTGCAAAAGGTTTAGAGGCTCGGGGGCTGAGTTCGTGAAGGGCTCGGGCCAAAAGTTCTTTGCCGGTGCCGGTTTCGCCGGTGATCAGTGTGGTAACGTCGGTGGGCGCCACTTTTTCCAGGGTGCGGCATATGGCCAGCATCTGCGGGCTCGCAGCAACAATGCCCTTGATGCTGGTACCGTTATCTCCGCGCGCGAGCTCGCGGTTTTCTCGTTCCAGCTCTGCGAGCCGGAATGCGCGGTTGACGACGAAAGTCAATATGTCAGCATCCAGAGGCTTCTGATAGAAGTCGGAGGCACCCATTCCAACTGCTTTGACCGCATTTTCTTTGTCCTCGCGGCCAGTCACCACAACGACTTTGGTCATGGGTGAAAGGCGCAGGATATCTTCCAGCAGTTTGAAGCCTTCCGTCGCCCCGCCTGGATCGGGCGGTAGACCAAGGTCGAGCGTAATAACTTCAGGCTCCTCTCGCCTCAGTGCAGCGAGGGCGGACTCCCTGTCCGACGCGAGGGTTACCTCCAGATCTTCGCTAAAACACCACCGCATCTGGCTTTGAAGGCCTGGATCATCCTCTACAATTAAGAGTCTTCTAGTCACAACAGCACCAAGTCCTTTTTTTTGAAGTTTCCTTACCACTGATTTTTAACTGAACATTGACACTTTGCAACGCCGGTTTAAAGGCATAGCGGCAAATGGCAATTAATTGGCGTTTTCTTTTCGGTTTTCAGCGTCAGAAACTGGCCGGAACGGTGTTTCCGGGGCTATGGCCAATTTCGCTTCTGCCATAGGAATCCGGACTGAAAAACAGGAGCCGAGGCCCGGTTCACTGGTGACATCAATATTGCCGCCGATTTTCTGAATATACTCTCTCGCCTGATAGGCTCCGATGCCCATGCCGGTCAGACCTTTGGTGCTCTCAAAGGGCTTGAACAATTGGCCGCTAATAAACTCTTCGGTCATGCCGGTACCGGTATCCTGGATAAAAAGGACGACATTTCCCTTTGCAATTTTCAGATTCAGAAAGATCTCACCGTCTGGCGGCGTTGCATCCTGGGCATTCTGGATGAGGTGACCAAGAACATTGCGTAGTTGTTCGGGATCTGCCTTAATCATCACGTCCGGGGTTGTGCCTTCAAGGCGGGGTGCCGGCAGTCGGTGCTGATGATCAGCTACCAGACTCTCAACCAATTGAGTCAGATTGATGGCGGTATGCCCTTTGTCGTCTTCCGTGGCAGGTTTGCGGATATGCTCAACAAGGTTCGACATCTTCCGCACCGCGTGTTCGGTAGTATTGATCATGTCGTCGATGAATGCCGGGTTATTTCTGTGTTTAGGAGCATTTTTAACAAGTAGCGATAATTGAGCGATGACGGTTTTCAGGTCATGAACCATAAACGCAGACGCTTTGCTGACTGCCTCGAATTGCATGGCACGGGATAGTCGGTTCTGAGCATCGGCTTGTGCCAACAGGTTGGTGGTTTGGCGAGCAACAACCTTGATCAGATCAAAGTTTTCCCAGTTCAACTCCACCCGGGCGTACGGGTTGCCAACCAAAGCCATACCATAGAGTTCATTTCCCAGATAGAGAGGAATAATCAGCCAACCATCTGGGGTTTTGGCGATTGCATCCGGTATTTCAAGAAGGTTGTAGCTCACGGGATCGGCTTTGTATTCGTGCAGGTCGACAATCCATTCGCGATTCTGGAAAAACTGAATCAACTCTGAGTCACCATCAATCATGGTGTATTTGGGCGTGGAGAGGTTGATAGCAGCCTTGAGGATGTAGGCGTTCTGCTCTCCAATCAACCATATCGCGCCAGCGTTGCTTTCGACCAGTCCCGCCAGCATTCGGATGACCCGTTGAGGTAGCGGAGGGTCGTCGCTCAGGTCCGCCAATTCCCGGGTCATTTTCAGCCACTCTTCCCGGTAATCGTATTTGTAATCAAAGAAGTTTTGGCTGATGAGCACCATTAGTTTGGCGCGTACGCGGCGGGAAACGAGGAGTGTCACCAGGAACGCCAGCGAGATGGTAAAAAACAGGACCTGTAAGGCATCTCCCCAATCGCCACCCAATACCCGAACGTAGTAACCGCCCAGCGCCAAAAACAGCAGATAGCCCCCGGCGAACAACAGAGTGCCGGCATGGAAAAAGGCAGAACGGGACAACTGGAATTCCACCGGTTGTTTTCGGGTGTTGATCACATTGATGGCGAAAAGTGGTGTGAGCAACGCGTTGACAAAACCGCGGGCATTCCAGAATGAGTCCGCCACATGACCAAAAAGCAAAGCGTCTGCATACATGAAAAAGTCAAACGCAAAAATGGTCGCGACGCCAATGCAGATGTATTTAATGCTGGAGCGGCCAAAGCTGGGAGAATTTCGCCAGATCTGTTCCACCAGAGAGAGGCCCAGTAGTGTTAGCCCCAGTTGTCCAAGTAACTTTACCTTGGCGGTTACGATATCAATGTTTCCGAAATGCTCGAACAGGCCGATGCCGAGCAAAAGGGAAAGAAGAGTGACAGCGCTGCCCTCAAGAATCCGTTTTACCTTGGTGGTTAATTTGCTGTCTCGAAGCCCGTCTTTGAGGAGTGCGAAGAGCAGGTAGATCCAGGCAGCGTCTCGAACCAGCTCAATCAGATATCGGACGTTAAATCCGGGGTAGCCCCATATACTTTGGCTGACAATCGCCGATGCCCATACGGCAGTGACAGCTGTAGCAAGCGCCAGCGCGCGGTCGACGCCGCGGCGAAGGTATCGCGTTGCTACCAATACTGCCAGTAACCCGAACGTAATTGCTGCCAGCGAATAGCTGAGTACGTCCATGTTGCTGAACATGCCTGAGCACCCCGAAAGAAGAAATCCTTGTCTAAAGAATAGTCTGATTTACGATTCAGCGTAACTTATGTAGCCATCATTGACCTAAACCGGCCTCTTGTTCTCCCGATAAAACCGAAAAATCTCTTTCAAAGGCCGCTTCGGCTCAAATCCGAACTCATTAACAAACGCCCGCCCATCAATCACCACCGGATACTTGAAGAACGCCATCAGATAGGACGGAAAGCTCTTCAGTTTCAAGGTGCCGAGTATCATCTTCGGAACCATCGGCGGAATGGAAGGCACCT
>Ga0208300_100219_pt1 | contig 53119 bp, 64 predicted proteins | sample 23_taG_FD_184096 | JGI IMG/M metagenome (GOLD analysis project Ga0208300, IMG submission 184096) | Marine viral communities from Cariaco Basin, Caribbean Sea - 23_WHOI_OMZ (SPAdes) (version 2) | ecosystem: Environmental > Aquatic > Marine > Oceanic | place: Caribbean Sea: Cariaco Basin...
AAGGTCAGCTTTTCAGGTACCATTTTGGAAGCGGCTGTTGGTGCTTGATGGATTGGTTAGGTTCTTGAAATCATAGCACTTTCAGCCGCTTTCTTTTATACCCTGTGAGAAATCCGGGCTAGGGCTTGCTTCTACATCAAAGAAAATATTTTCAGACGCTCTGAATATTGACGCCGTTGTTGTTGGTATGTAAGGGCTAAAGCATTCGCCAAACTCTACCTGGCTACCTTCTACGTCTATAACATCACCAACTACTAGGTCTGATATAAATGAAACTGATTGCTGTGAGTTTTTAAAGGAATAAACCGCGCGCTGAGTATCCACGTCATAGCTATCAAAAGATATACCTATCCGCTTACCATTCACACATGGATCAACATAAACGATAGGATTTCCAAAACCATTAACACCCGTAATTTCTTCGCTATCAAAGTTTACTGTAGCACGGCTTGAGCCTCCCGCATTATCTGATAGCGCAAATAGAATGTTACCAGTGGTTGTTGCATTACCAACGAACACGCTTAATGTAACTCGCCCTAATCCGCCTGGAAAATCCTGTGATATTGCGTTTGACTGACCAGCAACAGTTACGGCCATGCGTTGAAAATTGACTGATTTTATCGGTGAAGGGATACCGCTATCAAACCAAAGGGTTCCTCCGATCCAAATCGATTCATTAAAATCACCGCTATGAAGCACTTCATTTTTACGCGCCTCTCCTACGCTTGCACCCAGCGGCTGCGAGTCAAGCCACCGGCGCGAAATCTCATCAACACCGAACTCTTCTAACGCTCCGGACGCGCCTTCTTCAAGCTTTAATGTCTCCCGCGTCACCGTACCAACGGCAGAGAAGTCAGTTGTCTGGGTAAGCGATTTACTATCAGCGTTATAAATTCCCCTACCAAAATCAAAATCAAGCGTTGCCGAGCGCCGAAACTGTTCAAGAATATTAATCTGGTACTGATCCGCCACCGCTTCTACATAGCCTTTGGCATCCTCCGCGCGGTCGGCATTCGCTTTAGCGCCGTCGATTGCCTGAGCATACTGGCTGACATAACCCGCTGCGGCGACCATATCGGCTTGAATCGGAAAGAAGTTTTTCCGGTGTGCGCCGCCGTACATACCTGTTTCTGGGTTGGCGTCGTTAGTGTAGGTATTGCCTGAGCCACCGATTGACGGCGGGAAAGTGACTTGATCAACCATCAAAGTATCTCCTTTAACGCTACCGCCTTTTTATAGTTGCGGGCGTAGGGGTGTGTTAGCGGGTTAAGTGCGGTTTGTCGGGCGATAAACGTTGTCGCAAAATTCATGGGCGATTGCCCGGCGTCCTGGGCGTAGAGAATTTCGCCGTGCAACCCTAGCTCGCGATCAAGAGCGAGGCCGCGCCGGAAACCTTCTTCTTGATCCAGGTGGCCAAGCTCAAACGCGACCGTTCGTTTTCCCATTGCCGGGTCGGCGTATTCGGTGCGCTTCGGGTCTTTTGCGGTTTCGAACTGAGTATCGTCTTCGTGCCCCCACTGGGGGCCAAAATTCATGTTGTAGCGGGGCTGCCACACGCGGGATATAAACACCCGCCCAAGACTCACATAGCCCGCCGTGTTGCTGGTGTCGTCTATCTCGATGCGGATCGCTTGCCCGATTTGCGTGCTGGGCAAAAACAGCCAGGCTAACGGGGTAAACGACTCGCGGTCAGCATCGTCAAATTCGCCGCCCCAGTAGTTGTCATACTCCCATTCCAATTCACTTGTGGCGTATACCGCTGGCCACACGCGCTCCCAGTCGCTTTGCCAGAGCTGTTGCGTTGCGGCGGCATCGAAATACACCGTGATACGCCATTTCGCGACCGCTGTTAGATTGTGCGCAGCCATGGCCACGACGCCCACCGGGCGAAAGCGGGGCAGCGTAAACAGCATTTGTGTGCTGCTCAGGTTTAGATCCGTGGTGCGCGCCAGCTCTGAAAACGTCGGGTCCAGCAGCTGAGCGGCGGGCAATTCTGGCTCCCAACTGCCGCCGCTAACCGACGCTTTGTTAACGTGGTTGGGCCAACACAGGATTACTTTTCCCTCTTCAAGCATGCGTTAACCCCATAGAGTGAGTGATATACGGTTTTTTGAGGCATCCACTAACCGCCATACAATCAGCACGTTACGGCCAGCGCTGTAGCCAAGCCGGGGCGTGACGATGCGGATGGTTTGATTAACGTCCAGCGCGCCCGCGTCTTTAACGCGGGCGACGACGGTTAGCCGATCACGCCGGGGCGATAGCAGCGCCAGCACGTCGTTAGCGGTGGTTTGCGCTTTACTGCGGCTAGCGAGGTCGCTAGCCAGGGTGATAGCGTCCGCTAGGGGATGGCGCGCCAGCGTGGCGTTTGATACCGCGACTGCGTCACGGTATTGACTCGCTAGCCGCGCGCGGCGGCTTTCCCCGACGCCGCCCGCAAGGTTTTCTTGCACCGTCTCGATGCGGTCGGCCTGCCACGTCACGCGACCAATGGGCAGGCCGTTACTGCCCGCGCCTGCGGAATCGCGGTCAATCGTGATGATTTGATGGTCGTTAAGCGTTAGTACTGGCACGCCGGGCGGGGCGAGCAAATCGGCGTCTATCGTCTGCGTGCCGGTCAGTCGGTAATAGCCCGCGCATGATGCTACTAGCCGATCAAGCAGCGCGGCGGTGGTGGTTTCAGACGTGACCCACAACCGCACCCCGCCCCGGTTATTCAGCGCGCCCACGCTAGCAACGCTAACGCCCGCCTCGCCTGCTATCTGCTCGATCACGTCACCGGCATTAACAAGCGGTGCGTTAGCGTCGCAGGTAAGCTGCCCAGCCGGTGCTTGCCCGATGCGGATATACCCCTGGTAGCGCCGCCATTTGCCGCGCGGCGGCTCCCACTCGCTCCACTCCCCCGACGTGGGCGGCGTTCCCTCAAGCTCAGCGAGTGACGAATAATCGCCGTCGAATTCCAGCGCTACACCGCTGTCGTAAACCGCCGTCACGGTGCAATCCAAATCACTGATTTGATAGATCAGCTTTGAGCCGTTGACTAACACCGGCTGTGCGTTGCGCACCTGCCCGTATAGCCGGGGTTTTACGTTGCCGCCTATATCGTCGTCGGTGCCTTCCAGCCCATCGGGCGCAACGTTGGTGCCTGCAAACCGCGTTAGCGGGTGGGGTTGCTGCAGGATCTCCACCGGGTCACGCAATTTGATAGACACAAGGCTGCTACCAAACGACACACGGGCAACGGTGCCTTCCAGCACCGTCGTTAAGACGCCCTCGTTTTCATACTCAAGCACCGCGCGGCGGCCGTCCGTGGCGTAATCCACCAGCCAATCAAGCTTTCTATCGTTGTTGATTAGCGTGGTTTCGCCGTAGCCGCTGCGGTCTACCCGCAATAGCTCCCCCGCAAACAAACCAGCCCGGTATAGACCGGGCTGTTGGATGCGTTGCCACCATCGAATGGGTGCCGGGTCTACATACCCCGGCATGGCAAAGCGTAACGTTTTGGGGTTGCCTTGCGGGTCAAGGGCATCTATTGCTAATCGCCAGCTCATCGCGCCCCCTGCAATCGTGCCGCCGTACCCATTTCATCTAGCGCTGCATTGGCTTTCTGCAGCTCGCTAATTTGCTGTTTCGCGCCTTCTGCCTGCACATCGACGGATGCGCCGGTGTGCTGCTCGATGGCTTTAAGCAAGCGGGTAATCTCTTTGTTTTGCAGCGCAATTTGCCGCTGCATATCGCGTACAACGTCGTTTTGATCATTGCGATTTAGCAGCGGGAACGCGGCAATGTCAGGCATGGGGAGGTCGCGCGGGGCGGGCATTGACAGCCTGGGCGCTGACGCACCGCTGGTGGCTAGCGCGCGCAGAGCGTTAGCAGGGCCTGCAGGCACAACCATCTCGCCCTTGTGCAGCTCAGCCAAATAGCCATCAAAACCGATATTCCACGCGCCGCTTGCATGACTACCGTTAACGCCACCGACGCCCGCCGCTGCGTAGCGCGCGCCGATGCGCTCAGCCCACTTGTAGTGCTGCTCAGCGTATTTATGGCCGATACCGCTAGCAGACTCTTTGTGCTTGTACGTGAGCCAATGGCCAATCCCCTTTAATGCCGTGGGTGATTGATGATCAGCAAACGTAACGCGCATACCCTGTGAAGAGTTTTTAGCTGCATCCGTGTTGGCTTTTGTTCCTGCAGCCCCTGCCTTGATGGCCTCCAAGCGGCTAATCTGCCCATCGCCGTCGGTGTCTAGCTTTTGATAGATTTTGCGCAGCTCGGAATCTGACGCCATGCCTCTAAATTGCTTGCCAAATTCGTCGTAATCAATCAGTCCGCTAGCGTCAAAATCAATGCTGTTAAACATCGGTCCTAACGACCCGGCGATGCCATCCGCTAGCCCAGCCACGCGGGCGGCGGTGTTTTCCTCAGCGCTGATAACGCCGTCGCCGTTGATGTCTACCCGCTTGATTAGCCTGTCAATTTCGGAATCTGTCGCGATGGGTGACAGCGCGGCGCGCACTTGCTGGGCGGTTAGCGTCTTGGTGCGCAAATCCTGCATCTGATTACGCAGCACGTTTGTTAGCCGCGTGTCGCCGGGCATGGATTCGATAACAACGCTTTCGAGCTTATTAATCACGTCGTCGTTGTTTAGATCCATGCTGTTCATCATCGCGCGGATCTGGGCATTAGTGGCCATGCCCTTTAGCCCAGACTGCAGCTCGCCAAACGTCAGGTTGTCGTCCAAGTTTTTATCGAGCATCGCGAACGATGATGACAGCGACGCAGCAACGCCCCCGGCAATGCCAGACACTCGTTTAGCTGTTAGCTCTTCGGCGGTGATAATGCCGTCGCCGTTAGCGTCTACCTCTTTGATTAACCTGTTAATTTCGGCATCGGTGGCAATCGGGGAAAGCGCCTGTTTCACCTGAGCGCTTGTCAGCGTCTTGCTACCCAGCGCCTGCATTTGATTGCGCAGCACGTTGGTTAAGCGGGCATCGTTCGGCATGGATTCGATAACGACGCTTTCTAACTTATTGATAACGCCGTCGTTATTTAAATCCATGCTGTTCATCATGGCACGGATTTGGGCGTCTGTTGCCAGCCCGCCCAGCCCTTGCTTTAGCTCGCCAAACGTCAACAAGCCATCAACATTGGCATCTAGCGAATCAAACGACCCGGCGAGCGACTGAGCCACGCCCGACGCCAGCCCGCCCAGCTTGGCGTTGGCCAACTCCTGTTGACTGATCATCCCGTCGCCGTTGGTATCAACAGCCGCGATCAGCGCGCTAATCTGCGCATCTGTGGCTTTATCACCCAACGCCCGTTTGATCTCGCTGAACGTCAACAGGCCGTCTAGGTTGCCGTCGATCTGATCAAAATTGCGCGATAGTGAATCAACCGCATTCCCAAAGCCGGTATCAAACGCGCCCGCCAACGTGACGGTCTGATCGCCAATAATCCCTTTAAATTCATCGGCAAGGAATTGCTCAGGGCTGAGCATTTCCGGCAGCTTTTCCAGCATGCCAGTTACGCGGTCAATCGTGCCGACGGTTTGCGCACCGCTGGCACTCCACCCTTTTTGAGCCTCGATAAAGCGGTCAGCGTACTGGGTAATGCTGCTCATTGCCGCGCGGTCGCCACTTGCCGCTTTGGCGTACTGCTCATCAAACGCGGCAGACGCGGCGGCGAGCTGATCACCCGGCGACGCTAGCCCCTTATCGGTGCTTTGCAGGCCGTCGATGTAGCTAGCAATGCCGGTGCCAAACGATGCGAGCTGTTCGCGCGCGCGCTGCCATGCGTTCGCCTCTTGCTCAATGGCTCGAATGCGCTCCTGCTGGGCACGCTCTGCCTCCCGTTGAGCCTCTTGCTCATCTTCAAGTGCCCAAATGCGTTGCTGTAGACCGCGATTGCTTGAGTCGAGCGCATCCAGGTCACGGCGACGTAGCTCGGCAGTATTCCCTTGTAGTGTCAGCAGTTGACGCTCTAGCTGCTCACGTTCGCGCAATGCGTCGGCTGTGCCACTAGCAGCATCGCCAGCTGCTTCGACAGCAGGCGTTAGCTCAGAGAACGAAGCGCTAAGTTGCAGTAGTTGAGCGTATGCCTGGCGTCCTGATTCGGTGCTCAGGTCCTGAGCCTCGACAAGAGCGCGGAAGCCTTCGCGAGTTTCGGGCAGTTGCAGCCCCATACCGCTCAGCGCGCCCGTTAGATCTTCCGTGAGATGCGCCGCACGCTCTGCTTCACTAAAGAAGTTTTGATAGTACGACTGCTGCAGTGCCGCCAGATTTTCAACGCCGCCAGCGAGTTGGGCAACGTCTTGAGCCGCTTCGTAGGCATAGCCGCCCGCGATATTGAACTGCAGCCCCAGCCGCTCCGAAGCACTGGTGAGAAGCGCATGCGCCTGCTGCGTGGTCTGCGCCTGAGCAATAATCTCCTCTGTGCTGCCGCTCAAGGTGCGAGCGAATGCGCCGAAGTCACCCGACATCGCGCCGAATGCGGCTTTTGTGCGATCTCCAAGTTGGTCAGCAATGCCCGCAGCATCCGACGATTTGAGCCGCATCTGCTGAATCGCGTGCGTCATCGCCTCAACGTCGCCGGGAGCCAAAGCAGCGATCATGTCATCCGTGGCGGCGATGGTTTCTAAAAACTGGCGGGCGTTGTCGAACGAGCCGAAAGTTTCTTCTAAGCGGTTGGTGTTGCCACCGTTGAAGCCCACATTTCCAAACGCCCCGGTAGCCGTGACGCCGTGCTGAACGTCTTCAAAAATCGTGCTGGGGTCTTGGTAGGTCGTCATCAAATCAAACGACGGCCCACGCGATTTGCTGCCAAACAAGCCGCCGATGGCTTTAGTGATGCCGCCGCCCAACAGCGAATCGATAGCGAGGCCGCCCGCGATCCAGGGCATCGCGGTGCTAATACCGGATGCGATACTGCTAGCGAGGCCAGCAGAATTACCCAGCGCAGCGCCAGACGCCGCACTGCCCGCCCAGCCGCCGTAAGTAGCGCCACCGGCGACTTGGCCAGCGCTTGCTAATGCGGCAGACGATAGCCCGCCCTGCATCGCTAGCGAGGGGGCGGCGGTAGAGCCACCAAAGCCCAACGCGCTACCAATGCCGCTTATGGCATCGCCCACGTAGGGCAGCTTTTTAGCGCCGCTGTATAGCGAGCTAATACCATTAAGATTGTAGCCTCCACCGCCACCACCAGCACCACCCGCGCCAGGTATTCCCAGCGCACCCCCCATCTGCTGCGTAAATTCCACAACGATAGGTTTCAGTGTGGCTTGATATGCAAGCTCGGCTAGTAAGCGCTTAAAGCCGTCTAGCAGTTGATCAGTAAAATCATCGAAGGAATCAAACGCGCCGGTAAAGGCATCCGCAAACGTTTCATCTATGCGGTTGCTAGCCTCCTCCCACGCACGCGCCATTTCCTGGGCGGCGGGATCAGCATCTAGTGCCAGTTGCTGCATTTCATCGCGAATGGCGGCAATCATGCGCGCATACTGAGCAGCATTCGCCGGGTCGTTGCGCCAGCGCTGGTTAACCTGCTCTAACGCTTCTTGCAGCTGCTGGGCTTTCTGATAGTGGCGGTCGTAAGTGCTTACCAGCGACTGCGTTTGCTTTTCGTACTCTTCGGCACCGGTGGCCGCGCGGCGGTACTGCTCAGCGTTCCAGCGCACCGCTTTGCCGTAGGCTTCTTCGCTGATAGTGCCGTCTGCCAGGGCTTTATCCAGCACGCCCAAACGTTCTATATAGTCGGCGTGGTCTTTCAGCAGCGGGTCCATCTCCTGCTGAATGCCGACCAGGGCTTTTGCTTGAGCCTCGGCTGACTGCTGGGCGGCTTGGGCTTGGCGTTGCGCGTTGCGCTCGGCTTCCTCGGCAGCGCGGCGCGCTTCGGCGGCGGCTTCCTGCTGGGCTTTGCGCTGGTCTTTCAGCGCTTCGTCTTGCACCGTCAGGAAAATGCTATAGCCGCGCATGATGTTGGTCACATCATCGCCCATGCCATCTAGGGCACGGTTAGCCGCGCCCATGGCTGAGCCACCGTCTCGGGTGGCGGCGATGCTTTCGCGTAGGCGGTCGTTGTACTTAGCCCACGCGTCTAGGGTGGTGGCTGAGGGTGCGCCGTTGTTGACGGCTTGGCCGGTGTTTTCGGCAGCGTCTGCCGTGGCGTTCATATCCGCTGTTAGCACACGGATTCTGTCGTCCAGCTCGTCCGCGTTCACGGTGCCGTTGGAGAAGTCCCGCGCCAGCAGCTTGAGCTTGTCCAGCATGTCGGGGGGTATGTCCATATACCCTTGGGCCTCTTCCAGCACGTCGGCTAGGCGGCGGCCTCCCTCTTCCACCTTGTTGATTTCGCCCAACAGGCGGCGGTAATTCTCATATTGGGTTTCATCGCGCCCGCCAAAAATAGACGCCCCGCCCAACTTAGCGATCTCTTGGCGAATATCGCCCAGCGCGGCGCGGGCTTTCTCGGCCTCTTCCTCTTGCTGCCGCCCCCACTCGACCAACGCGGCCTGCTGCGCTTCCCGCGTCATTTCGCGGAAGCTCTCGATGGTTTGCTCTAACGGCTGGTCAAGATCCATAAGCGACGCGCTTACTTCATCGGAGCTGTCGCGGAACAGGAAAAACGCGCTAGCCGCGAGTGTGGCCACGCCCAACGGGCCACCCAACGGGGCCATGGCCGCACGACCTATACGCATTGCGCCCGCCAACGCTGTATGCGCGGTGGCGGCGGTATTGGCGGCAGCGGTTGACGCCGCATAAGCGGCGTTCGTGGCGGTAGCCGCACGCCCGGCGCGCTCTTGGGCGGTGGCCAGCGCCTGCGCTGAAATAAGTGTTTGCTGTTGGGCAGCGTGCAACGCTTGCTGCTGGGCAGTGGCCTGGGCCATTAGCCCCTGTTCGGTGCGGCGGATCTCTGCCAAACGGGTAAGCGACTGCTGCCGACCGGTGGCGGTAATTTGCGCCTGTAGGCGTTGGACTTCTAACGCCCGCTCAGCGGCCATGAGCTGTTGAGTGGTTTGGATCTCCCGCAACTTGCTAGCGGCTTCCACCTCGGCAGCCTGGGCGCGCTGGGCAGCAACGCGGGCGCTGTTCTGCGCGGCCACCTGCTCAGCTTCTGCCCGGCGGGCAGTCTCTAACGCTACCTGCCGCTCACGCTGAGCCACTACCGCCGCTTGGGCAGCGGCGGCGCGGTCGGCGCTGATCTTTTTCACCGCGGCGGCACCGCTGGCCGCCAGCGCGCCCACCAACCGGCCCGCCAGTACGCCGCTTAACAGCCCGGCCCCATCGGTGACTAACTCAACCACCTCGCCCATACCGCCCAGCCACTGGATCAGCTCTTGCGCGCCGTCAGATACAGCGATGAAGCTAGGTGCCCACTCAGCCGCTACCGAGTTTGCAAAGGCGGTGCCGAGCGCGGTTAGCTCGTTGAGCTTTTGCGCCGCCTGCTCGATGCTGTCGATGTCGCTTTGAGGCAGGGCCACGCCGAGCTGATCGGCTAGGGAAATTTGATCCCGTAGCGCGGCGGCGTTGTTTTCCAGCAGCGGCAGCAGGCGGCTAGCGTCGTTAGCCAACGACTCCATGAAAAAGATTTTTTCGCCCTGGGTGGCCACCCCATCGAGCGCTTCGCCAATAGCCAAGAGCTGCTGATCGGGCCGCATGCCCATGAGCGTATCGATATCGAGGTTCAGGCGCTCGAACAGGTCGGCAGCTTCGCCGCCGCCGGTAGCCACAAAATCACCAATCTTCTCGCTGGTGTCTTTGAAAATATCGCCCATCTTGCCCGCGCCAAGGTTGACGCTTTGGGCGGCAAACTCCCATTGCTGCAGGGTTTGCACAGTCACACCCACGGAACGGGCCAACGCGGCCTGCTCGGCCACGTTATGGGTTTGGGTCACGGCCATGGCCCCCATGGCGGCGGTGGTAGCGGCGCTTACCGTGGCCAGCCGCTGCGCGTGCGCGCTCACGCTCTCAAAGCTGGCCTTCATTTCTTCGCTTTGCCGCTGGGCGCGCTGCATTTCGCGGGTCATATCCGCGTTGGCTTGCTGCAGCTCACGGGTGGCTTTTACGCCGCTGGTACTGTCGCCTTTAATGACAAACTCAGTGGTGTATTGCTTTGACGACATGGGGGCTTACCTCAAATTTCAGGCATAAAAAACCCGCCAAGTGGCGGGCTTTTATGCGTCTCTATTGGGTTACATCTGCTCTATCTGACGCTTAATGTCATCGATACACGCATCATAAAAAGCGTTCTCCTGCTCGCGGGCGGGACGGTCACTTTCATAAGCGTTTTGCACTAAGCGATGCAGCGTTCGATCATCACCGGCCACCGCTAGCAAGCGGTCAAGCGGCACGCCGCTTTCTCTAGCCGTCACCACTTCTGTAATGAGCTGGCTACGGGTGCGGCAGTTGTCCACGCCCGAGAAAATCGCCTCCGCCACAACGGCGACGCTCTCGTTAGCGACCGCCTGCGTTATCGAAAAGCCTAAAAACGGAGCTGCCAGCAGCGCCAGCAACCGCTTATTTGCGTTAATTCTCACCATCATTTAGCCCGCCGTTCGTTAGCGTATTCATTAAAAACCGCCCACGAACTTATAACACTCATTATTCATTGGCTAGGCGCTACCGCCGCATCACCTCCAACGCCCCCGCCTCAATATGCTGGATTTTGCGCAGCGTGCCGCGCATATCGTCTACCTCTAGCATACGCATCGTGCTTTCTAGCTGGGTGCGCTCGATGCCCATGGGCATGGGGTTGCCCATGGGCGGGGTCAGGTAGCGCCACTGGCTGGCACAATCACGGAACACGTCAAACGCGGTGGCGTTCTCTGGCCATATCACGATGCGTTCAGGCGTTTTATAACGCTCGGGGATGGTGATTCCCCAAGCGTCTAGGTCGCTTTTCAACTCATTTCTCGTACCACCTTGAGCGCCCGCCCAAGCGCGCCCAAGGTCGTTTAGTTTTTTGCGGTCAGCTCCGGCATGCCCTGCTGAACTTGGTTCCAAGCGCGTACGCAGCCCATCAACACGTAGGGGTCTTTCAGCAACTTATCTTTCATCTCGTCGGTGACTTCCATCGGGTTGCCGTTTTTATCGGCAAAGCCGTCAAGGCTGACTACATCCTCTTTCACGTGGTCGAAGCCTTTAGCCTCGCCGCTCTGCTGTTTTTGGTGCAGGGCGTCTTGCTCGTCCAGATCCCGCACGCGGATCTCGGCGGTAAACTCTTCTTCTTCGCGACCTGGGCGCTTAATGGAAACGGTTTTGAATACGGTGGCAAGGCCAATCACAAATGCTGCAGCCATGGGTAATACTCCTGAGTTTCATTTTTGGGGAACGCTAGAAACGACGACGCCCGCTTATGCGGGCGTGGCGTCGTTATTTTTTAACGTGAACTTGTCACGGTTTAACTATTACGCGGCGAACAGCACCAACTCGTCGTCACCCTCTACAGGCAGCCAACGCAGGTCGCTTTGCACATGGGTAATGCCGTCGCTGTCCTGCGTGGTCATGCTGGCCATCTGCACTTTTGGCCCGCGCGCGCCGACGATGTTGCCGGGCACGGTGCCATGGGAAAACGCCACCGCGCCGGTGGTAACCACTTGGTGTGATTCGATCTTTTGAAACACATCAAAATCAGCGATGCGCGGCGCTTGGAATGCCGCTTGCCCGGTGGGCGCGCTGTCGGTGATATGCACACCTTCGTAGTTAACCAAGTTTCGGTAGGTCACTGTGTTAGCCAGGTCAAAGCTAAAGCTCTGGCCAATGGCCTCATGTCCCAGCAGCGTGAACTCGGTGGTGTTCTGGAAATTCACCGGGATCTCATCCGCTTGGTTTTCGACGCTCAGCGTAATTTCCGCAACTGTCGTGGGTCGCTGATACAAGCCGGTGAACGTAAACGCTAGCGTTGGCAACGCACCGGTGGCAGCACTGCCGGTAATCGTGCCGCGCACACCAGTAACACACTGCTGCTGGCCGTCATGCAGGTAGTAGATCGTGAGCGAATCGCCCTCGTTGCTAGTGCGGGCATAGGTCACTTCGCCCGCATCAAGGTCTTCCACTTCTTGCATCTGACACGCGCGCGCTAACAGCCCCCACGCAGGCGGCACAACCGACGTACCAATGACCGGGGCTGTGCCGCTACCGCTCCACGGCACGGTAACTTGTACTTGTGTATTGGGGCCGGTATTGATTTGCGCATAACCGCCAAATTCTGGGCGAATGCGCGCTCGCTCAACGGTATTGCCTTGATAGGGCGTAATGCTTAGCTCGGTGGCAAGCATCAACGTGCCAGTTTCAATCGCCGGGGCTACGCCGTATTCCGTTTCCAGGCATACCACAATGGCTTTTTTTCGCTCAAGTAGCGGCGTCATCGTCTTTACCTTTTACTTTGGTGACTGTTTTCGCGCTGCTGGGGGCTGCGGCAGGCGCGGCGGCGGGGGCGGTGGCGATGGCTTTTTCTTTTCCGCTTTCCACCTTGCTTGGGTGTTCTGCGTGCGCGCCGTAGCGTTGCTGTTTTGCCGGTTTGCTGATTTGCGTCAGCTCACCGTTTTGGCGGCGAAATGAGCCGCCTTGCTTGGTGGGCATGGTTTCCTCCGGGCATAAAAAAACCCGCACACGGCGGGGGCTTTGGGTTAAGGGGGCGGGCTAGATGGTGATGGTGCGGGGCCCGCGGAGGTGGGTGTCCACCGTCCAAAACTCACACCACCAGATAAGGTCACCGCGAATGTCAGTAGTCTTCCCACCCCGGTAAGCCATTGCATTGTGGTATTGGCTAAATACATGGCCCATCAATGCACTACGCAGGGCTTGTCGCTGGGCCTTAAAATCAGATCGCTTGCACACCAGCCAGACCCCATAAGTCAAAGTAACGAGCTGGACAGATCGAAGCGTTTCGGGCGGGCCGTCTACTGCATCCTCTGCTAAGTACGCCAAAGCTGCTGGCGTCTGGGTATCGAAGCTGTCGATCGGCTCTGCAAACCATGCTTCATCCACGTTCACCAAGCCGGGGCATTGGTCACGCACTCTCTCCAGCAGCTGGTCGATAATGTCAGGATCGTTCATAAGCGCCCCGCTTTGCGGTTAAGAATATATTCAAGCCGGTTGCTAAACTGCTCTGGAAGGTCTCGCCTTACTAAGTCTTGAGCCGCTTCAATGACGGATGGGTTTGCGACCATCTCAGGTATCGAAGGCCCAAAGCGCATAATCGGCTGGCTAGCGTTATCGCCGCGATCCTTCCGGCGTAAGATATGCCCCTTGGCATGCCAGCCACCCTGTACCAGTTGCCGGGGCTTATCCTTTCTCACACGAACCGTCACGCCACGGCGGCGCATCTTGGAGCCTTTGCGGGGCCCCGATCGAACGGTTCGGTTTGGGTTAACTGGCACCCACCGCTGGCGTGGACTGAATTGCACCAGTGGCAGACGCCGACCTGTGTACAGCAGCGCCCGTTGGGGGTCGCGGCGGTGCCGATGAATCTTTAAGCGCTTTTTGATATCCGCCGCTTTAACCGTGTAATGGCTACGGGTATTACGGCTGATCAAAGTGGCGGCTTTGCCGGTGCTACCATCAAGTGCCCAGGCTAAGGCCTGCTCTACATCGGCATCTTCATACTGTTTTTTCAGCTGCTGCAGGTCGCGCAGGTCGAATTTGTAATTCGGCATGCCACCTCCTTTGCAGTAGCGCTACGACACCCACAACCGCCGTTCAAACCCGTCATCCTCCAGGATCTGCTGAACGGTCCAGGTTCGCCCCGGCACGGCAATCGTATCGCCCTGCCTCGACGTGGCCACGTCCGCGACTAGCACTGAAATGGTGGTAACGTGCATCGCGACTTGATCCTGGTCGTAGACCTCATAACCACGATCTAGTACCACGTAGAGCTCAGGGGATGAAGATTCGCTGCCTTGGTAGGCAGCGAGCTTTCCCGCGTCGCGGTACATTTCGATAAGGCCCGCTAGGATCTCATCATCAAAGGCGCTCATTACTCGCCACCTGAACCGCCACCAGAGTCGCCTCCGGTACCGGTGCTCTGTCCGTCACCTCTATTGCCACCTGAACCGCCACCAGAGTCGCCTCCGGTACCGGTGCTCTGTCCGTCACCTCTATTGCCACCTGAACCGCCACCAGAGTCGCCTCCGGTACCGGTGCTCTGTCCGTCACCTCTATTGCCATCGCCACCGGCACCACCTGGTGGTGTTTCAGGCGGGGGCGGTGACCGCTTGGCTTTACTGGTGCCCTTGCCCTTTGCCGGGGCACCCAGCTCAGCAATCACGCCCGCATCCACTAGGCGTTGCTCTTCGGCGGCATCCTTGGGCTTGTAGGGCTGACCAAGCTTGGCGAGAACTTCTTTACCCTTTTCGATCTGCCCACGCACCACCACATATTGTTTAGCTGCCATGATAACCTCCGCTGCTTATTTAAAAACGAATGTCTAGAAACCAATCACCCCGCCATTTGGCGGGGTGAGTTAGACGACCTTGGCGAAGACGAAGGCGTCAGGTTCATGGAATCCGGGGATCGGTGCGGACTGCATTGATAGCCAGCGCACACCCGCATCCTCATCGGGCCAGCTTTTGGGGTAGCGATCGACATCGAACAGACCACCTTCAATCGCTTTTACATCCTTGATCGCGCCATACAGCATGGAGTTACGACTGGTGGTTGGGCCCACAATCAAGCCGCCGGCAGGAATCATCGGCTCATCTTCTAAGCCGCTGTCATCCTCTTCACCGTCCGGGGTGAACCACTCTTCATACTGGTAAAGATCTAAACCAGGATCATTGAGATAACCCAAGTAAGTGACGCCGTCCGGCAACTGTTCAGGCTTGATCATTCCCATATCAACGCGGCGAGTATTGAGCTTTTTCAACACTTCTTCGCTGTCCATGAAGGCATCCGCCGCTTCTGCGCTCATCACACACGCATTGGCGGTACGGCCACTCTTCTTCGAGACTCGGCGCTTGTATTTACGTAAATCAGCAATGGGATCGGCACCGGCGGCAGTCCAAAGCGTGGCTTCAGTCACCATGTTGTCAGCGTCCATTTGGTAATCAATGAGGTCATTAACCCCTTCACCAATGATGGGTACCTGGCCAGTCGTTAGCGCTCGCGCAATCATCCACTCTTCGCGGCGGCTGATACGGTCATCCAGATCCTGCATATCACGGCCAAGCTGATCACCTGCACGATCCAGCGGGGTACGTGCAGAGTAGATATGCTCACCTGCCTGACGAACTAGTAACTCACCTGCAGTGGTCTCTAGCTTGGGCTTTACGTAAGCAGGTTTGTAGCTGCGCATTACAAAGCCTTGGCGATCGACCACGGTACCGGGGCGGTTGGGGCGAACGAACGGCGCCATACGGCGGTTGCCTTTCATGATATCGATGTCGATATGCTCGGTGGTCGCCATGATGGGCGCAGCACCAAAGAAAGTCGTTGTCAGGAAACGACGCGGACGCGGCATACGCTCCACAGCCGCAAGCATGGTGCGTAGGTCAAATAGGTCCATGGGGTTCTCCAAAAGGAAAGGAAAGGGTTCGCTAAGCGCTCGCTATCAGCCTGCTTAGTGGACGAACAGCGACCAGGGGCGCAGCGCTTTACGCACTGACGCGATGGTGTGACCTTCGCCAAGTGTTAGTGCGGCTGAGCGTAGGTCGCCGGTTAGCATCACTTCCGCTTCAACAGGGCCATCAGTGGCGTCAACGTCTTCCCAAAGCACCACGCTTGGGGACTCGCTGCCATCCGTCGCAGCGGATGCACTTAGTTTGTACTCTTCTGCAGCGGTAACTTCGCCAAGCACGCTGCCTTCTGCGAGCACTTCACCGGCGGCAATCATCACCATGGCAAAGCGAACCGGGAAATCACCACCGCGCAACTGGCTTTGACGGTGGGATGTTTGAGTCATGCCGGGCATGGGCTTGCTCCTATCAGTAACTGGTTATGCGCGGGCTTACTTAGCCCAGCGCTTGGAAATGGCGTCCACCGCCTGGGCGCGCTCAGTTTCGGCAGCATCGCCATCCTTAGGCGGCGTGGTGGTACCGGCTTCAGTGCTGTCGCCCTTAATGCTTTGCAGGCTAATGCCGCGATCCGCAGCCGCTTTGAATAGCGCCAGGCCGGTGGCTTCTACGCTGTCGCCATTGGCCAGGGCCGCCGCGACTTCTTTTTCAAAGCCAGGCATTGCCAAGGCCTGAATGCCGATGCAACGCTGGCGTTCAGCCTCAGCCGCTTCAGTACGCAGCTTGTCGGTATCGACGGTTTCAGCAGCGGCGATTTGAATTGTCTTCGGATCGGTACCGGCCTCGATCGCTGCCTGCAGCTCTGCCGTGGTTTTCACGGTGGTCATAGTGATGCTCCTGGGTTGGTTACTGGCAGATGAACCGGCCAGTTCGGCAATTAGGGATTCAAGCGAACCAAGGCGATCCGCCATACCCGCTTCGATCGCCAGCGCGCCAGTAGCTATACCGCCCTGACGGAAACGGTCGTTGACCTCTTCACGCGGGATATCGCGGTTGCGGGCCACTTTGTCGAGAAACACGTTGGCCAGCTCATCTGTGCGCGTTTGCAGCTGCGCCCGGCCCGCTTCTGTTTCCAGGTCAGGTCGCTTGTTGGGCGCATTGCTGGAAACGATTTCGTAGCTCTTCTCACCGGGCTTGTCTTCGCGCTTACGCAGGCTCAGCACCACGCCCACGCTGCCCAGCTGTGCGGTGTCGTCCACCACCACTTCTTCAGCAGCGCTGGCAATCCAGTACCCGGCACTAGCCGCCATACCGCTGACATAAGCAACCACACGCTTGCGGCCGCGCATGTTGTAGATCAGATCGCCCAGTTCATTGATACCGGTAGCTTCACCACCTGGTGTATCAAACACCGGAATGATCGCTTTAATAGCCGGGTCGTCGAACGCGGTCTGAAAGTCAGTCGCCAACACTTGGGTACTGGTGGCTCCGCTGATCTCAGTGAACAAATTGGCGTAGCGGAAGATGGGACCAGTTACCGGAATAACGGCCACGCCGTCGCGCACGGTAACGTTACGCGTGTTATCAAGTGAACGGCCCAAGCGTGCTTCCAGGGCTTCCACATCACCCTGCCGATCCGCCACGGACATGACAGTATCAAGCGCTTCGCTGGTGATCAGCCACGGGCGACCCGCCGCTAGTTCCAGTGCGGTTCTCATAGTCATACTCCAAAAGGAAAGCCCTGCTCAGTGGCAGGGCTTAGGCGGTGTGCTGGTTCGGTTGTGAGTCTGTTTTGGCGTCGTCATCGTGAATCTTGCCGCCAATATAGAGCGGCACGCCATCTTCATTTTTACGCTTGATCTCGCGGGCGCGGTCATTGTGAACGTCTTCCCAATCCTCACCGTGCAGCGCCATGGTTTCCAGATGTTCGTTACTGGTGCCGTTGGCGATGCGCTCGGTCGCGGCGCGGGCGTCAATCAGTTCGTTGAGTGACCCTAACGGCTCACCAATCCAAAGCGAGCGAACATAGGCACGGCGCTTTGCCGGGTCTCGGTACCCTTGCAGAGTGATCATGCCGTTGGCGACCATCTCATCAATGACCAGCTCATAAATCGGCTGGCACCATTGCACAGTCAAGTGGTGGCGGCGCTGTTTTACGAATTTAAATAGCTGGTTGAATGCAGCCCGGGCAGCGGTGTAACTGGTCGAGAAGTGCATCAATAGCACTTCTGCGGGCTGATCCAGCGCGGCGCCGATCTCTTTGACGATCGCCATAAAAAATGGATCGAATTCTGGATTAGGCCGGTTGGAACTAATCGGTACCGGTTTGGCGCCTTCTTCTAAATCCCAGACTGCGCCCTCGCCTAACGTCAGGCTGTCGCCTTCCGGTTCGTGGTCCCGGTTGCTTTGCACCACTGGCCGCGCTGGCTTATTGGGATCGTTGCTCTGCGCATCCCACATTGTGGCTCCGCCACCAATGCCTTGCTCCTCATCAGTATCACCATGCGTAATGGCCACCGTGAACATCGCGCTGATTACGGCGGCGGTTAGCTCCGCTTGGCTGAACCGCTCCAGCTTCTGCAGCGCTTCCAGAATGGGTGCCAGATAAGGAACGCCGCGAACCTGGCTTGGCCTGTCTTTTTCGTTCATCAACTGCATGATCCGCCGGCGGCCTGTTTCGGCGCCGAATACCGGTACCCAATCCCAGGTGTGCCGAGTCAGATGATCGCTTGGGTAGCCGCTGCATAACCTTACGTGAGTTGGCCTACCAAGCCGATCCAGGCGAATACCATCCTGTTCACGTTCGGTGTTCAGAGTATTTAGGGGGTTACCGATACGTTCGGCTTCCACAAGCTGCAGCTTTAGGCCAAACAGGCCACCTACCCGCTTATCAAACGGTGTGAAGCCAAACACATCGCCGCTGGCAAGCGCACTGACGAAAGCCAGCCGTTGCTGCATGTAGAAGTCCATCGTGGCTTCCGCATCGCATTCATTTGGATCCTGCGCCCAAAGGGCGAAGCCGCGTGCCAGTTGATCATTGAGGGCATCGGTGGCATCGTCATCCAGTCCCAGCACCTTGCCGTCTACATTCGGGCGAACGGTTAACCCCATTCCCACCACGTTGGTAGCGGCGCGGCTGATCGCAGCACGGCCAATCATATGGTTGCGGTAGGCATCTCGTGACCGGGCAATCAGCGTTTCCCGCTCGCTGGTCGGTGTATCCTGCCGGGGGCTGCCCAAGCCGGGAATCCAGCTCAACATGCTACGGATCATGCGGCTTGCACCACGGTGGCGGGTCTCGCTGCCAACGTTGGCGCGGCTGCTGGGCTGGGTGGCCTTGAGGCGTTTAATCTCTTCCATCGCCTGTTGGGCTTGGGTCTCTGCCAGCTTCGCCCGGGCACCGCCTAAATTCCTCAAAATGCCCATGGCTTAAAACCCCACATAGCGAATGCGGTTTCGCCCACGGCCACGTGTGGCGGCTTGTTCTTTCGCTGCCAGCTTTGCGTAGTGAACTTCCATGCGCTGCAGGGTGCCCAGATCAGCGCGGGTATATTGCCGCTCTCCAAAGCGCCATGACTGCGAACCCGACAAAATCTTATCGATCGCTTCACGCACCAGGGCCAGGCGGTCGGTGTAGGTTTGTTGGGTCATACGCTTCGGTTCCTCATACGGCGTCCACGACGGCGGCCAGCGGTTGGCTGAGCCGGTATTTCTGCCGGTGATTCAAACAGGGTGGTTTGGGTTAGCGTCGCTTCGAGTCGATCCCAGTCGCTTGCCCTCAGCACGTGGGTTCGGCAGCTGCGCGCCGCGTGCAATGCGTACACTTCGCAATCCAGCGCTTCGTTTGGCTTGCCGGCCTTCTTCTGCCATACGCGTTTACGTGGGTTTCTCGGATGCGGCGCTTTTACTTCCGCTGTCAGCTGTTCCCAGTAGTCGGGGCGAACATCTTGGTACCAGTGCATACGACCGGGGCCAGTGCCCTTAAGCCGTATGCGGGCGTCAATCAGATCCTTAGCTTTATGGGTACCGACGATGAACGGGCGCAGGCCGTACTTATCGGCCTTGGTGTTTTTGCTGTTCGTGTCATCCGATATCTTGGGCCGGCTGAAGATCTCTTTATTCTCGCTATTCAGCGAGGCACCTTTAACGGCCATGACGCCGTGCCGCTGACGTGCTCGCACGTAGTGATAAATAGCATCACTGGTGTGGCCGTCTGAGCTATCGATACCCACTGCAGAAACCCGAAGCGATGCACCACTCTCATGTTCAAAGCCGGTGGTCATGAGCTTGTCTAGCTCTTCATATACCGGATCGGCTTTATCCATCGTGTTGCCGTAGAGCTCGCCCCAGTAGATCAGCCAGCTTTCTTCGCCACGGCCCCAGGCGCGTATTACCACCGCTAGGCGGTCGTGTTGCACATCGATACCAGCCGTGAGCAGCAAGCCACCACGAGGGATGGTTTTCTCTGCATACTCTTCGGCGCGATCCTTCAGCTCATCAACTTCCGGCGCATCACCTTTGAACTGATACGCCAGGCCCATTGAACTGTTGGTGAATACGATCAGATCGCTAAAATCGCCCTGCTCAGCGTTGTGCTGTGCTGAAAGCCACTTCTCCATCAGCTTCGCGAAGCGTGAATCGGGGAATGTGCTTAGCAACTCATTCATGTAGTAACCGGCCACACCGCGAAACTCAGCGGTGGCTACCCATTTCCCTTTACGCAGGTTTGCGTTCTTATCCCGATCGTTCCACTCGCTACCGCAATGCGGGCAGGCGTAAACGGTTTGCTCTGGCCGGAATGCGCCATAAATGGGATGCGGCTGTTCAGCCGTCGTCGGGCATACCAAGTTATCGAAACTCAGCTCGTGCGATTCACCACAGTGATGGCACGGCACCAGGCAGCGGCGCTTGTCGCTCAGTTGCATTTCCGCTTCGATAGAAGAGATACCCGCGATGGTGGGCGTTCCACCGATGATGTACTTCTTACGACCCCGGCCGTAGGTTTTGCCACGCTCTTTGAGCAGCAGGATCGAATCACCCTGCCCCTTTAGATTTAGGTTGCAGTCGTCAGGCTCTTCGACAAAGCCGCGGGGGCTGGGAGTCGACTTCACCGACGATGGTGAATTGGAACCCACCAACTTCAGGAAGCCGCCCGGGAAGCGCTTGAACTGCTGGCGTTGCTGCAGCTTTCGCGAGCGTAGGTCTATTTTGTTGCGCAGCCGTGGTGTTGCTTCCACCATCGGCTCAAATTTTTCCGCCACATACTCTTTAGCGGCACCGTCTTTCGGAAATAGGCCGATGATCGGCGAGGGGTCAATGTCGATCCAGCGGCCTAGCGCATTACCCAGCACACCGGATGTCCACGCGACCTGCGCTGATTTCTGACAGCACACTTCTTCAACGTTGGGATCGTCGATGGCTTCCAGTGGTCCACCTGGAAGTGCAAGCGCGGGCGTTACGTGGATGCTGTATTTACCAGGTCTGGCTGTTTCTACCTCACTCATCCAGCGGTGTTTGTTTGCCCAATCCATAGTGCCAATACGTTCTGGCGGGGCCCACTTTTTTGCCAACTTGCTTGCCCATCGCGCAGCGTTACGCTTCAGCGCTCTCCGCATCTTCCGGTTCAAGTTGGCTGCTGGATTCATAGTTACTCAGTGTGCTTAACGCATCCTCGATATGACGGCGGATCACAGACACATCCACCTCTTCGCCCAAAATTGCTGTTAGCTCAGCAGCCAACGCATCGGGCATGTTAAACAACAGCTCAGCGCGTGCGGCTTCCACCAGGGCGTCATACTCAACGTCTAAATCATCGGGCATGACTAGAACGTCATCTTCTTTCAGCATCTCGCGTTCGAGCTGATCACCGCGCAAACGGTCAAGGCGATCTTTGGCAGACTCGCGGGTAGTGTCATTTGCACGAACCATTAGCCAGGCCAAAACCTCAGCCGGTGAATACTCGTTGCTGGCACCACGGCCAGCGGACACCGCCACCGGTAAGCCCTTTTGCTGCCAGTCAGTCAGCGTCCTTTCGGAGACTTCAAGCAGCTCAGATAACGCCCGCTTGTTTAACGATGCGGGCAAGCCAGCAGCGTGCCAGTTAAGCAACGCCAGCTGACAAACGTTGATCAACTCAACTGACGTCATGCTGCTAACCTATTGATGAGATTAAAAGTAAGGAAGCCATGCACACTTTTTAGCTGCACGAATTCCGCGGCTATGTTCCCCCGTATACCGCGCTGCCTAGCCAGAAGGACCCACGGTTATTGCTCACCCGCCGACCCAGGCTTTAGCAACAGCTGATACACCGACTCACGGTCAGCATTGGCACGGCGCCGCAGTGATTCATAGTCTGCAAGCAACTGGAGCAGATCGCGGTTATGCGACACACGACGCCTGGGCTCACTCAGTGGCGTCACTAGATGTGGCGGCACTTCCGGCATCACCAGCACCGGCACTGTCACCGGCTTCGGGGAGCTCGCGCACCCAGTCGCCAACAACAGCAGGCAGAGGCTGCCCAGCCCAATCACTAGTCGTTGCATCGTCTCTCTCCAGTTGCTGGGCCGTCTTGCGCATCATGTCTACTAGCTCAGTGTCACGCTGCAGTTGCTCATCACGTGCTGATAGCACCGCACTCAGTGTGTTGATCTGCTCACGCTGCCAGCGCTGGTGTTCCTGCAGGATCTCCACCTGATCGTTTGCCCGAGCTAATCGCGTTTCGGTTGCCGATAGTTGCAACGCATACTGCCGCGCCTGCATGCCAGCAAAGATCGTGATGCCCAACAGTCCAGCGACCATCCAGCCAGACAAGTTGCCTAAGATGCGCTTAATCATTTCAGCCACCGCCCGATGATCTTCTCGTAGAGCTCATCCGCTCGATTGCCAAACCACTCCGTTCCCTTGAACGCCACTACCGCGCCAAGGGCAGCTGCTAAATCAACCGGAAGGCCGAAGTAATGAAGCACTGGGAAAGCCGCCAGGGTTAAGCAGCCACAAAGCATGGCCTCTAGCCAGCTCTTGCTGACTCTGTTGCCCGCGTGCAGGCTGCGCAACATGCCCACTAAGAACGCCAGACCCGCCGCGTAAAGCTGAGGCCAAGCGGTGGCGACATACGCAAGCAACGCCTGCCATAAGTTAGGGTCGCGTCCCGGCATGAGAAGACTCTTTATTGAATGAATGTCACGCCGCCCGCGCCGCGTCCGCGATCACGCCTGCTACTGCCTCAACCAGCGCGTCGTAATACTGTTTGAACTGATACAGGTCGTTAGCGTTGGAAAGGAAAAACAACTCAAAGATGATGCCGCCACCGCCAGACACGAAGGCCAAGCGCTCGTGATACCCAGCGTTCTCAGGCTTAGCCCCACGGTTGGGAATGCCTAACAAACCAGCAGTTACACGGCAGAGCTCAGCGCCCAGGGGCTTGTTATGAGCGCGGGATAACGTCTCAACACCCGTTGCACCAGGGCCACCGCCATTTGTATGAAACTCAATGGCAATATCACAGCCTTGAGCAATTCGAACAGCCTGGCGCAACGGCAGGTTTTCGCCGGGTTCACCGTCTAACACATGGCGTATACCCAGGCTGGCTAACCGCACGCTAACGTCATCACGGAACAGCTGAACGATATCGGCCTCTTTATAGCCATTAGCCACGATCCCCGGCACCGTATCGCTATGCCCTGCTGAGAGCATCACCGTGTTGCGCTGGGGTGGCCGCTGGGGCACTGCTTTGACGTGATCAATCCACCGCATGCCCATGGCCTACCTCCTAAAATTAAAATGCCCCGCATAACCGAAGCTATGCGAGGCACCGCCCACCACGGACGGGAGCTCATTGGTCTAGCGCCCAACAAAAAGCCCCAGCACGGTGGCTGGGGCTTCTAGGTGGAGGCGCATCTATCAGACGATAGCTGAATCTTGAACCTGGACTGCAATGGCATCAAGCGCTTTGTAATGCCAAACAAAAAAACTCTTTTTTACATTGGGCATAGTTGGGCAAGCATCGAAATGAACAACGCTTAAGCTCTTTTAATCTTCCTGCTACGGCTCCTCAACACCTCTCTAAGCTCAATATGCAGCTTGTTGAGGCGATGATAGTAGGTACGCTCAGTAAGCCCCAGGCGCTGCGCTTTATGTTCGTTATAGCCTTCCCAGTGGTAATGCTCCCAAGCCAGAACCTGCAGCTCATTACTCAGGCAGCCAATGCCCTCATACACTTCCCAGGCCAGATCATCGATCACACCATGACCCAACGGGTCGCGGCTTCCCTTAGGGCCGCCGTCAGGCATCACACCCTTGAACTCGATCAGCTTGCCCAACGGGCTGCACTGACGCAGGGCACAGCATTTCCATTGATCGGCCCAATGCTTCAGTAGTTCGTCCATTGCTTTAATCATTGGTTTGCTCCTGCTTTCGGCCTGGTGGGTAGCCTTAGTTCTAATTAGCGGGCTTGGCGCTCTTCTCGCTCACGCTGACCATAATGATAGGCCTCTTGCTCCTGGAGCATTGCCTTGGTGAAAAGCGGCTGCATCAATCGCATTGCTTCCAAGTAATCCCCTAAATCGTCTTTAACCAACAACACCCAAGGGAAATCGCCGTTAGCACTTTCGATTTGGAAAAAATAAGCATAGCTACGAAGGCCAGTATTCAAGCGAGAAGGCTTGCAGGGAGCATACAAGGCATAAGCCCCTTCAACCTGTTCAATCTCCTCCCAGCCAGCTTGCTCCAGCAGATCACCCCGTTCCAAGGGCTCGCTGTCAAAAAGCTCAATCACTTCCTCGCACAACTTCACTAACTTTCCGTCTTGTAGGTGATAAACGCTCATTAACGATCTCCTATTGGGTTGTCACATATGTCACCTGATCAAAAATCAATCATGTGACAAAAAAAGTCTTTTAAATCAACCGTGTCACATTAGTCACATATGTCACATATAAATATTAATAAAAACATGCGCGCGCACGCGCGCGTGCGCATACATGTAGATATCATATGTGACACTGGTGACACTGGTGACACGATTGATTAATAAGTAGTTTTTCTAACTGGAACATGTGACAGCACTGGTGACACAGCAACATCTTGTGACAAAGCATAGTTAAATCTCCACGCTAGGATCCACACCAGGCCGCAAATAAGGACGAATCCTTTTATTGGTACCCGGTATACGCTGCTGAGGCTGCTTTAGCCAGCCAAGGTGTCGCATAACATCACCCACCCGCCGCTGTTCCTGCTTACCCTGCCTCGACACATCCAGCCGCAGCGCATGCGCCATAAGCTCACTCGTCGTGATCTTGTTAATGTACGCTGCACGCGCCTGGCCCGTTCGCCAATCAGGATAAGCATTGGCAGCCGCTCGCCCATCCAAGTAGTCCGTGATCCGTTCTTCCCAAGGGTCTTCAAGGTAGCGCTGATCCTGTTCAATAGCAGCCTGGCTTTCTGGAACCTTCCACCAAGCAAACCCCTGATCGTAGCGATGCACAGCCTCGGCCCATAGCTGCTCACGCCATCGCCGGATATACCCCACATCTGCCTTACGGCAGGCCACAGGTAAGAAGCGTCTCGCGCCTGTAGAGTCGATCAAGTACTCAGTAGCGTTTGTGGTACCGATGAAGATGCACTGCCGGGGGTGACTCACAGCCCTTTGCGCATAGGGTGGTCGAAATTTATCATCGCGCCGCGTAATCGCCATCTTTACCATGGTGATGTTGGCTTTAGAAAACGACTGTAGCTCCCCGATCTCGACCGCCCAAGCCCCTTGGATGGTCAAGAAGAAATCCTTGTTGTCAGGTGCCTCAGAAAGCTCCACGTACCACTGCGCACCAAACAGCTCACGAATGCAGGTCGACTTCCCCAGACCTTGCCCACCCTCCAAAATGATCATCTCATCGACCTTACAGCCGGGGTCACGAATACGAGCCACCGCAGATACCAGCATGGAAATACCTAGGTGCTGGCTATAGTCGTTATCGTCAGCCCCAAATGCATCGGGTATCAGCCTAGCCAATCGAGAACAGCCATCCCACGACGGTAGTTGATCCAAGAAGTTCTGCACCGGGTGATAGCGGTTTTCGTCCGCCACCGTCATCGCCGCCTTATCGGCGATGTTCACTTGGCCAATCGGAATCGACATTTTCTGCTGAAGCCAGACCAGCGCATGGCCTGCATCCGCATCACGCCATTTACCCTTTTCCCCACATGGGAAAGGCGGCGCCCGCAGCTTATCAACGTCCTGGGTGAACTGATTGAACGCCAACATCCCTTTCCATTCAGGGTGATGTTTGAACACAAGGTAAGCATTAGACAGCTCGCCTTTAATCGCCCCTGTCTCGCTACGCCGTAACAAATGCAGCCACTCATCATCTGGAAGGTCTTCCCCCCCAACATCCGGCTTGCGCGAAGTGGGTGCTTCTCGCTCACCTGCCGTAAGGCTAGCGTTGGGGGGTAATGCATTTTCTTGGCTATCGTTTGCAGCTTCCAAGGCAGCAAATAACTGCTGCCTAACAGCATCCAGGCCATGGGCAACATGCAGATCATTCCAGTCAGCCATTACGCAGCCTCCTCATTCAGCTGCGGGAACACCGCCACCGCATGCATGGCTTGCGCGATCTCCTCGGCTTTCTTGCGACCTGGGTTGTCCTTCACTTGCGGGTCATCATCACCGCATATCACCAAGCGCGCCTGTTGATATAGCTGCCCAAGCAGTGGCACAACGCGCTGCAGGTTACCCGCATCAAGAGCAACAGCCACCGGCCACCCCGTCGCCATATGAATACTTGCAGCAGTGGCATAACCCTCAGCCACCGCCACAACGTCAGCTTCACTCGCATCGCCAATCCGGTGCCATGTGCCCGCCTTGCGGCCATACTTCGGAAACAACTTCGTGCCATTAGGCTTGATCAACTGAATGGACACCACTTTGCCGTTCGCATCTCGCAGCGGCACCACCACATCGCCCTGCTGAATGCGCATAAATGAGATATGGTCGGGGCGCGGCTGGGGCAGCTCCTCGAAGAACCGCTTCACCTCCATACCCGGCCATACGTCTGCCCGTTGCGCCTGGTCGTCAATGCTGATCACCACCGAGCAACGCGGAAACCACACGCCAAACGCCCCCACCTGCTTGGCATCCAGGTAATCGGATTGCCCTTCCCGCACACAGTGCTTTTTGATGAAGTGGCGGCACGCCATGGCCACTGCGTCACGCATCGCCTCACGGCGCTTTTCATCGGCCTCAATCTCAGCTTGGCGCGCTTTACGTCGTTCTTCCTGCTCTGCCTTCATCCGCTTGCGATCGGCGGCAGTCATCTCTTGGCGTTCCCGCTTCCAGCCGTGCTGCTGTGCATAGTGAATGATGGTGCCCATGCGGTTGTTGCCCACCTGCAAGCTACGCCAAACGCTTTGTGCATCTTTGGCGTTGTAGCTCTCCCCGCCTTGGCTCCACTCATCCCATGCAAAAAAGCCGTCATCACCGTATTCGGTTTTGACGGCATTGCCGATGTTCACCCAGGTATCACGGTCATCAGCGGGGATGTGTGTCAGCGCCAAGCGCAGCTCATCAACAGTTAGAAGATCACGCTGCATGGAACACCTCCCCAGCAACGCAACCATTTAAGGGTGGGCACTCATAATGGTCATGAAGTAAGCTTTGAGTTGCGAACACCAAGCCCACTACACAAACCAAGGAGTGCCCATGACAACTGATCGTCGTGATCAACCAAAAGTACCGGATTATCGACCGCCCGCTGATGAAGGCCGTGGTAAAGCGCAAGTGCCTACTTCCCGGCGACCGAAACCCAAAGGCCAGTAACGTTAATACTGAGGAGACATAATGGAAGAAGCAGAAGACGTTCCACGTGACCGGAGTGACATGGAATGGGAAATGAGATTTGCCATTTGTCTCCTCAGCCGATACCGAAATTTGGCACGCAATGCTGATTTGGCATTGACTCTGATTACTCTGGTTGGGCTTAGCAGCGCCGCCGGTGCCATCTTCAAGAGCAGCCCACCACTGGCAAGCCTGGCGGGCGTACTGCTGACATTTACTAGCATCCTGCAAATCGTTTACAAGCCCGCAGAAGCTAAGGTGCACGCTGCCGTCAGCCGAAAAATGTACACCGACCTCTGGAGCGAGACTTATAAGCTCTCTGATGAGGCCTTTGATAGCCGCCTGATCAAGCTGCATGGCGAGGATATTGGTGTTGTTGAAGGGCTTCGCCTTGTCGCTGAGATTGACACGGCCCGGCAACTGAACCTGAAAGATAAAAAACTCATAAAGCAGCTCACGCGCTGGAACAAATTCCTGCGGTTGTGTAGCTAACCAATCACCACTGGAGCGTTCGTGAAGAAAAATAACACAAAGGCTAGACGTTACATTATCCAAGCCAAACTGATTAAGAAGAAGGCCGCAGCGCGGCGGGGGGCTGTTAAGAGGCAGATTCCAGGCAACAAAAGGCCTGGCCCAAAGAAATAGCGTTGGTAACATCATCACCGCTTCTCCCTTCTGGTCTGGCACGGCACACACGTAGCAACCCCTGGCAAGCGCTCACGCCGAGCAGCGGGGATCTCCTCGCCGCAGTCCTCACACTCAGTTACCTCAGTACCGCCTAACGGCTGGACTGCTTGTTGGCGAGCCTTCAGCACCTGCTCTAACCGCCATTCCATATAGTCGTTAGCAATATCGGCCTTATCCATGGCTCACCTCCCCATCAAACCGTTGAGCGCTCACTAGCAGCGCCTGCACCGCGCCAAACAACTGCCCTTTCAGCTTTTCCAGCTCAGCGCGCTCATGATCGCGATAAACACCATCGCGGCGGTGCTCACTGATACGCGTCAGCAGCTCAGACACTTGGCTAGATAGGTTCGCCACCGAGTTAAGCAACTGCTGCTCGCTGCAGTCGGTCGTTGCCTCCTGATATTCAAACCAGTGAGCACCCGGCACTAGCGACAATAACGAATCCAGAATGCGCGGGTCGCGTGTGGCTTCCAGTACGTGCTCAAGATCGTCGATCGACAGTTTATGGTTGTCGGCGTTGGGGTTAAGGCGATGTTGCAGGGTGGTGGCAGGCAAGCCGTACACGGCCGCAATGGCCTTACCACCGCCTGGGTAATCACGCGCCGCGTGATACATCGCTAAATTGAGGGGCAGGATTTCGCGCTCAGCGCGCTCCCGTGAGGTGGGCCAGATCTTAGACATGGCATTACTCCCGAAACGTTGCCATGCAACCCACCCGCCAATCGGTTATATTGGGGATGTGTCGCATTTCATTGCATTGGTTTGCGCACAGCAGAGCGGGCCTGTGGTGGGCATCTAAACCGCTCTGCACCTTCGCCGGGGAGTAAACCTGTGGTGGGAAGATCTCCCCGGCACCTCTAAAGCTGCTGGTTAGGCGGCTTTTTTGTTTAATTCTTCTTCAGTAACACCGTAATGCATTAGCACCTCAGATAAAGAAACCTGACCGGCACTCTCACGTGCTAACGCCCTCATAAATTTGAGGCTTGCACCCCGAGTAGGACCAATAACATGCGTCTTGAGGTACTTAGAAGATGTACCCAACGCGATTGCATACTTTTCTAGCCCCGCCTCATCAAGCGATTTTAAGTAGTCAGTTAACATCATCTCACTTAGCCCGTGGCTATGGGTTACCCCTTAAGAATTACACCTATAGATGAATATTGCAACACCTTCTAGGTGCTTCACCTGTGAGGTGTATCAGCAGATAATCCAACAATGGACATATTCACAAAGCGATACCAAAACCTGCGCGCCGTCATGGACGCAAGGAAAATGAAACTAAAAGACTTGGCCAGTGCGATTGATCGTAGTGAAAGCCAGTCCAGCAGCTTTGCGGGTGCAAATCCTCAAAAAAATATCGGCGAGAGAATGGCCCGCCGCATTGAAGAAAGCTTATCACTAGCCCCCTACTCGCTTGACCAAGACGACTTCCAAGTATCAGAACAATCAAACGTATACACCATCACTCGCCATACCGATGCGGCAGTTATAGCCGACATAACGCACATGCTGCCGGTCGTGGGCATGGCCAGCGCTGGGAGACTTATGGAGAGTGTTGAAGACGCAGAAATTGAGGAGTACGTACCAGCACCAGGTCCATGTGGTAAAAACTCATTTGTGCTGCGCCTAGATGGCGTCAGCATGCTGCCCGACTTCAAACCAGGCGACAGGATTGTCATTGATCCCGACGCAGAATGGGTAAGCGGCGACTTCGTTTACGCCTGCAGAACCGATGCTGGCTGCTCTGATGTGGGCACCTTTAAAAAGATCATCTTCGAAGAAGGCGAATATTATTTATGCGCTGCCAACGAAGACTGGCATCCGCGATACACCAAGCTGGAGAAAGGGTGGAAGGTAGTCGGCAAAGCCCGATATCAAGTTAAGCTCCTATAAAACAAGGGGAACACCATGGGAGAGTTTGATTACTTAAAGCGCTTCAACAGTGCGCGAGTTCAAAGCAGAAACATGGATGAACTCATTGGCTTATCAAGAGGCATGCTAGCGGACGGTAAAATCGTTCAAGAAGAAGCTGAGTTTTTACAACGTTGGCTGCATCAAGCACAAGATATGGGTGACGATCCTATCTACCGCATTCTCACATCGCGACTTGAAATGATGTTAGCCGATGACGTACTCGATGCTGATGAATCGCAAGAGCTACTTGAAATGCTTCAAGCTCTTACAGGTGATAATGGCAAACCCACCAACTATCGCCGACCTTCTCATCTTCCCCTGAATGATCCACTTCCTGATATCGACTTCCAAGATCGCGGTTTCACCTTCACAGGCGTCATGGCCTTTGGTCCCAGAAAAGAATGCCAAGCATTGGTAACTGAACGGGGAGGCAAAGCTCTACCTGGTCCATCCAAAAAAGTGCACTACTTAGTTATTGGCACTATTGCGAATGAGCATTGGGCACATAGCAGTTATGGCCGAAAAATAGAGCGCGCTTTAGAAATTCGTGAGTCAGGGCACCCACTTGCCATCATTAATGAAGATCATTTCATTAGTTTTGCGATGAAATAACCAAAGGTGTTACACCTGGCAGGTTGACAAACACCTAAAGGTGTACAAAACTCATTGTCGTAATCCGCCCACCACGGAGCCACGACAATGCCAACCAATGCCCAACCATGCCGGGTGTACATGCACCCGGCCGCAGGTAACAGCCACATCGCCATTCAGGCCATGCAACACGTCACAGGACGCGTTGCTGCCCGCCTGACTGGCACCAAATCCCGCACCATCTATTTGCTCACCCCTGAAGAAGCGGCGCGCTATCGCCGCGCAGGCGGTGCTGCATGATGACTACCAGCCAAGAACGCCTCGTTCGTCGCCTTATCAAAATTGGCGGCAAGCTAACACTCCAGGGCGGCATTCAGATTGAATGCACCCGCGCACCCACAGAAGCGCTCTGGTGCGTTGACCAGCTGAGCATTCGCAAAAGCGACAAAGTCATCACTCAGTATCGCCGCTGGCAGGGTCGCGACCTTTACCCAGCAGTTGCGTCACGCCTTGATTCATTGCTAGCTGATCAAGAGGTGGCCGCATGAACACCGTCACCCAACTCCCCACCCCAGTGCTAACGCAAGCGCACCGCGATGCGATGGCGTACATCCAAAATCTAGCCATCACAATCAGCCAGCAAGGGATCTATGCCGTATTTATCGATTACGACGGCAATGTCCAATGGCTGGATATCAGTTGGATACACCACGCGAAAATAAACAACAGCAATTATCAATCAGATGGCAGCCACCGCATCAAGCTACCGGGAAGAATGCCCGATCAGGGCCACCGCGCTTTAGCGGAACTACAAACGCTCGCCCGCGAGCTAGAAGCGCTCCTCATCCCACCCACTGGAGGAACCGCCGCATGAACGCCCCCCAACACCCACAGCACGCGCGCGTGCTTGGTAAGCGCTACACGCTGCAAGAAGCCGCTGCGCTGCTAGGCACTGGCCGCAACACGTTGTGCAAGCAGATGAGAGAGATCGGCATGCTGGATGCTTCCAACGTGGCCACCCGCCCGCACACATCAACAGGCCGCTTGGTGGTTGAGCTAAAAGCCTATGAAAACCCAGGGCTAGGCACCGAACGGATCTACGGTAAAACACTGGTCACAGAACGCGGCCTGCTCTACATCGCAAATCGCTTGAACATCCGCATCCAGCGTGAAGCCGCCAACGACAGCTGACCTATAACCCCTTTTCGCGACGTTGCCGAAGCAACGCCGAAAACCAGGCCAAACGGCCACACCACCACGAAAGAGGAAACCAATCATGGCTAACGAACCTACCTCAACCGATATTAACGCCCTGCTAGACGACCTAGACGCCGGCATCTTCCGCGAAAAGCTGGCCCGCGCCCTCAGCGATGCCGCCGCAGGCTGCGTTCAACACGGCAAAGCTGCCGATGTCACTATCAAGTTCAGCTTGAAACAGATCGCGGACAGCTCACAGGTCGATTGCGCCCACAAGCTCAGCTACGTGGTGCCCACCGCCAAGGGCAAGCGCTCTGAAGAGAACACCACCAAAACGCCGCTATACGTAGGCCGTGGCGGCAAGCTCACGTTATTCCCTGAGAACCAGGGCAAGTTCGACTTCCAGCCGGACGCCCAAAGTAATACTCAGCGCGCCTAATCAGCGCTCTGGCACCAACCATCAACAGGTAAAAAAACCATGGATAACCAACACCGCAAGATCAAAGGCTATCGCGAACTGAGCCAGGAAGAGATAGACCTCATGAACGAAGTTAAAACCAAGGCTGAAGAAGTCGGGCAGCTTATTGGCAAGCTTGAAAGCTTGAACGCTGATACTGGAGGCCATGCAATTGACATGCGCTGGGTAAACATCGCCCGCACCAACCTGCAGCAAGGCTTTATGGCATTAACGCGCTCAGTCGCTAAGCCAGACTTTTTTTAGTAACAGCGCCTAACCAGCGCTAACACCCACCAACGCAAACCAATGCAATAAGGAATGACTATGGACCACCAAGCTATCGAAAAGATTGAAGCCCTTGTTCACGCGGCCACCATCGGCAACCCGGGCACGTTTGAGCCCACCATGCTGGTACCGGAAGGCTACAAGCTGCAGTCGCTCGAAGCGTATATGGATAACCCCACACGCTTCCGTGGCAGCTTTACCACCAGCTCCATTGAAGACTATGGCAACTACGTCAATGCAGAAGATGAAGCCCGCGTATTCGTTGACATCGACGCCATGCGCGCCAAGGCCTTTTTTGATCTAGGCAACCCAGCAACACCAGGCCACGGCGACCACACCGCCAGCCTACGTTTAGAGAAAACCGGCGCATATGAAGCCTGCCTGCAAGCAAACGGCTCAAGCTTCGCTCAAAAAGAGCTAGCCCACTGGATCGAAGACTGGCACCACTGCATCACCGGGATCGACAGCAACGGTGAAGATCTCAGCGCTAAGCAGCTCGCCAACGCCGTGCGCAAAATCGAGATCAAAGCCACGCAAGAACGCAGCCATGAAGAAGGCGACTGGAACACCAAGCGCTCAGGCATGGACGCACTAGACGCCACCGCTGGAACCGCCACGCCGGACATCATCCGCTTCCACTGCCTGCCTTATGAAGGGTTGACCTACCGCACGTTTGAGATGCGCGTTTCTATCCTGACCGACGACATCAAGCCCAAGCTGAAGCTGCGAATAATCGGGCTGGAAACCGCGCAAGAGGAAATGGCGAAAGAGTTCAAGGAAGTGCTGCAGAACGAACTGGAAGAAAGCACCACCTTATTACTGGGCTCATTCAGCAAGTAAGGCGACTCACCAACCGCACGACCACCCCGCCGCCACCCACCACGGGCGGCGGGGTCCCACCAACGGAGAGCAAACCAATGCAAACTGCACAGCCCACAAACCAGACGTACCTTCAGTATCCACAATTCCGCTTCATCGAGTTCAACAAGCGCCGTCAAATGCGCGGCGCCGAGTGCGCCCGTATCGAGATCATCTACGCAGAGGGCGATATGGATTGCATCTGGATGAGCGCGGGTGACCTGCAAAACAACATTCGCACGTGGGGCCCACACGCAGCACTGACCGAAGCCCTCAAGGCCTACGGGCAAGGGGGCCGGGGATGAAAGCCCTTATCAAAGCGGCCCGCATCCAGCAGCTCAAGAAGCGCGCCCGCCGCCTGTACATCGCCTATGTAGAAGCCCACGACCACCTTGGTTGCGGCCACCACCTGGCGGACCATCTCACCGGCGGCCGCCGCAAGCGGCTCGCCAAAGCATTCAACGCCACCGTGGACCGGCTAGAAGCCCTTGGCGCTAACCCACCTAAGGAGCGTCTGCTATGACTCAAATTATCGATATCAGCATCGACTTAGAAACGCTTGGCAAATCCACGAGTGCCATCATTTTGGCGATTGGCATCGCTGACAGTAACGGCATTGGTTTTACTGTGATGCCAAGCGTCGCTGAGCAGCTCCAGGAAGGCCGAACTTTAGATGACGATACGCTCCTGTGGTGGCTAGTCCAGAGCGACGCAGCACGCAACGCTTTGAAAGGGCCTCGCGTAAGTCTTAAATCAGCTCGCATGACTATCACTGATTTCTTTAGCGAAGCCATAGAGCACTACGATGAATATAGAGTTTGGGGCAATTCTCCCAGCTTCGATTGTGAGATTCTAGGCAGCTTTCTTGGCTGCAAGCCATGGCCTTTTTACCTTGAGCGGGATGTACGTACTGCCCGTGAAATACTGGAAAGTCGCACCAAGCCGACTACACCGCATTCTGCGCTTAGCGACGCCCAAGCGCAGCTTGAAGATGTGTTGCGTTATCGCCAAAAAAGGAAGGCGCCCTGGGCAATAGAGCCAGAGGTGGGCAAATGAATCAACAGCATTCACATTGGCGCGCTCAATATGCTCTAAAAGCCTACGGGCAAGGGGGCCGGGGATGAGCTACGAAGCATGGCGTATTTCATTTCAAAACTCTGAGCAAGCCGCGAAAGCGGCCTTTGAAGATGCGCAACGGTACGAACGGCTGTTCGTCATGGCGATCGGCAGCGTCGTCGAGCTTGCCGAAGCGGCTGGCGTTCGCAAGGAAGACCAACTGATGGGCGGTACCGCCCAGGCACTGGACGCGATCGAGAAGCTTAAAGCGCGGCGGGACAAGTGGAAAGCTCGAGCGCTAGAGGCTGAACAGTGGAACCGGGAGATGGTCGCAAAGGCTGCCAGTAACCACCTGGAAGGCTATCGAGAACTTGGCCGTAGAGCCGCCACCGCTGAAGCGGCCCGCGATGAATTAGCCAACCACGTAACCAGCTTGCGGGAAGACGTTGCCAATCTGCTCAGGCTCGTCGCAAAGATCCGCGCTGCCGCAGGCGACCCCCACGGCAAGCTGATGCAGCCAGAACTGATTAAACACATTGCCACGCTCAACGCCCACCATATTGCTGCCCCCAGCAATATGGTCAGCGGCCCCAGCTCCACCGCCTGTGATGATCAATACCAGGCGCAACCGGAGGCAGACCAATGAATGCCGTGCTTATAGCTGCGATCGGCATCATCGGCGGTGCCTATCTTACGTCACTGATTGTAGATGAGCGCAGCCCGATACTACCCGACCGACTTGTCACTGCAGGCATTGGGGCTTTTATAGGCCTGATCAGCGTTGCCGTCATTGCTGGCGGCTGGCACCTTGCGGCCCTGGTGTTCGCCATGATGGAGGGCGCCCAATGAAATTCTCAATGAACGGCTTCCGCCGCCAACTTAGCGGCGATATTCAAGAGCTTCGCTTCCAGGTCAACAACGTCATTAACGATGAGTGGTATAGCAAAGAAGAGCTAGCCGAAGCTTTGAACGCTGTTATCCAGCATAGCAATGTATTGAACTGCATATATTCATCCACTGATCCCGACTTCACAGACATGAGCGATCTGGAAGTTGAGCACCTTGAGCGGGATGAAGAGCACCAGGAGGAAGAAGCGACCCGAGAATCAGCACTCTGCTCAGAATGCGATGGAGATGGTGCTGTTTTTGGTGTTGAGTGCTGTATCTGCGATGGCAAAGGAAGATTAACTGCTGAAGAAGCAACACAGTTCTACAACGAGCGTAGCCAAGTCGAAGGGGATGCCCTATGAAAGAACACGGCCTACTATTTAACACCGCGATGGTGCAAGCCTTCCTCGAAGACCGCAAAAATCAAACTCGCCGCGTGGTCGATGCTCATAACTCCCTAGTAGATGGCAACGGCATCAGCAAAAAGCGCTGGAATGAATCTGGCTTCGACCTCGCCAACGCGATGATCGACAACGGCCCATCGCCAGCAGGCAACCCAGGCCCTTACCTCAAAGCCACTTGCGCGGAAGGCACTACCCACCGGATTTATTCACGCGTGCAACCAGGTGATCGAATTTGGGTGAAGGAAACCACCATCAACGTTGAAGATCATGGTTATATTGGCCCGGTATACGTCGCCTCAGAAAACGGGCAAGCCATATTAGATAGTGGCTTACGCCCCGCCCCTGACGATTTTGCCGATGTAGATCCGCACGATATTAAGCTGCGTTCCAGCATGTTCATGCCTAAAGCCATGGCACGACTGGTGTTTGATGTGGTGAGCATTCGTCTTGAGCGGTTGCAGGATATTAGCAACGAGGATGCTGTAGCAGAGGGAATCGGCACCCCATTAGATATGCGGTATGCGTCCTTAGATGCGTTCAAGTCACTTTGGGAATCCATTAACGGCTCCAATTCATGGGAAGCAAACCCACCGGTGTGGATTTACGATCTACAGCCCGTTGGCATTAACCCCGCAACGATGCCAAGCCAAAGCATACTCGCTGAATGCACACTATCAGGAGGCAGCCATGCTACCGATTGATCACGTCACGATAGAGCGCTTTGCCGAGCTCACCGGCTACAGCGAGTTTGCCATTAGATCAAAGATCAAGCGTGGTGATTGGCGACTAGGTGATCAGTTCTTTAAAGCGCCGGACGGTCGGATATTAATGTCATTAGAAGGGTATGCACGATGGGTAACAAAGGGAGCAGTTACGAAGGGGTCCGGATCGCTTCGACCAGCAGTATCGAAATCGACTTCTACTACCAGGGCACCCGCTGCCGCGAACGGCTCAAGCTCCAGCCCAGCCCCGCTAACCTGAAAAAAGCGGCGCAACATCGCGCCGCTGTAATTTCATCGATCGACACCGGCACGTTTGATTACCAAATCACTTTCCCCCGCAGTAAGAACGCCCGCAAGTTCATGCGCCAAGATCGGCTAGACAATTACCTGCGGCAGTGGCTAAACGCTAAGCGCCCTAGCTTGAAAGCGTCCACGATCAAAACCTATGACACCATCATCGAGCGGCTACTGATACCTGAGATGGGGCATTTGCTGCTGGCAGAGGTTACGCGGCCGCTGGTACGTAACTGGCTAGCGTCACTCTCCTGCGGCAACAAACGCCTCAGCAACATTCTTATGGTACTGCGTTCGGCACTCAGTGATGCCATGCATGATGAGCTGCTCGATACCAACCCTTTGCAGGGCTGGCACTACCGGTTAAAAGAAGCACCAGGCCCCAAGAAAGGGCCAGACCCATTCACGCGTGAAGAACAGGAGGCGATCCTCTCGGCCACACGCCCCGAGGTGCGACCGCTGTTTCAGTTTGCGTTCTGGACTGGCTTGCGCCCTAGCGAATATATCGCCCTGGAGTGGGGTGACATCGATTGGCACCGCATGGAAATCATCGTAAACAAATCCATCACCACCGCTGCCAAGGGAGAGGCAGAAGATACGAAGACCTCAGCAGGCAGGCGAACGGTCGCGCTGTTACCGCCTGCGGCCGAGGCGTTAAAGCAGCAAAAGAAATACACGATGCTCCACCCCAGCGGACGCATCTTCCTGTGGCCACGTAGCCAGAAGGTGTTTAGCGGTGATAGCGACATACGCGAAAAGCTCTGGCGCCCCGCCGTGATACGTTCCGGCGTTCGGTACCGTACGCTCTATCAAACGCGGCACACTTTCGGCTCAATGATGCTGTCAGCAGGAGAACCCTTAGCATGGGTTAGCAAACAAATGGGGCACCGTGATGTAGTATTCACCGCCAGGACATACGCGCAGTGGATACCGAACACGTCACCAGAGCTGGGATTGAGAGCAGTCGAGATGTTTGGGGGTAGTCAGCTTTAAGTCAGCATGTTAGGGTAAGTATCTGAATTGGTGTGGTACAGAGAAAGTTCGAGTCTCCCCATCCGCACCAATTTAAAGGTCTTCACCTTCGAAAAATTCGGTAGCTTTATGCTAACCGAATTTTTTTTGCTTTCCGACTCTAACATTACTCAACTAGCTGACCCCAACCTCTTTTTGAGCTACGTTAGCAGTTATCAATGCCACTTTGATTTGAGAAGGATCTCAACCCATGGAATGGCTTAAAGATAACGCCCAGGCAATCTCTGCGATTGCCAGCATCTGCACCCTTCTTGTCTGGGTATTTTATGCCCAGCTGCTTTACAACGGCTACGTCCGCCAGAGACGCCCTAGGATTATCGTTAACAGAGGCAAGGGGATTGGCAAAGACGCGCTATGCTTAATAAGCAACATGAGCAGTGAAGCCATTTATATTCAGCATTTAGTGGCCGTCTTACACACTAATGAGCACCGCTATGAGCTTGATGTTGTGGAATATCAGCAGCAAAGCGGTGATGATGAAAACGCAGGTTACCGGACGCACCAAGGCCCCCTGGCGTCTGGCGACTATCTTCACATACAATCCTTTGGCGCTATCTTGCAGCAGCTAATCCACCATTATGGTATTGATGAGCACTCTTTAAGACAGCATACTCCTCAGCTCGAAATACGCGTCATCGCTATTTATAGCTCTGAAGACATGCCTGTCGGCGCAACACGGCACTTTGAATTAAACTTGTCAGCCGACCCTCTTTACCAACTAACCCCGCTACAGGTCGATACGAAACGTATGACCAGCCGCCGGGAAAGACAACGCGTACTGCAATGGGCTAAAGATATTGAAATGTACAAAGCAAAATAATATGTCGCATTCGGACAACATTTTTCTAGGGACCCTTCGATGAAACCAGTGCTCGCTGTCTTTTTCTTGGGCGTATTTTGCGCACTGTCGCCAAACGCCTATTCTGATGAAACCTATGCTACCGAGGAAGATAGCGACAGCGACCTACCCGAGTGGGCTGAAACACGCGTTGAGCCATTTCGCGCAAGCATTGGCAACTGGGTAGACAATACGTCGAGAAACATTGACGCTTTTTTTGGCGGTGATCAATCCGCTTCTGCCGACAACAGATCTTATCTCCGCCTTGGCCAGGAAATTGACTGGATGGAAGGCGAAGGCACTAACGGTGATATTAGTGTGCGCTATCGGATCGATCTTCCCACGACAGAAGACCGACTTCGCCTAATCATTGAAAGCGATCCAGAAGAATCACAAGGCACGCTGGCTGAACAAGGCTCTGGGCGGCTCTATAACGACCAGCGTGACCGCAGAACATCAACATTCGGCCTTGACTGGTTAGAAAGTAGAGACAAACGTGAGCACTGGAGCAACCGCTTTGGCGCTGGCGTTCGCCTGCGACTCCCCCTTGACCCCTATGTCCGCTTTACCAGTGAGCGCCTATGGGACTTAAAGGATAGCCCCTGGCAGTTAGAGTCATTTAATCGACTATCCTGGTTTAACAACTCAGGTTATTCAGCACGCACCGAGTGGGATCTTGGCCGACCATTATCTACCAATCGCCACCTGCGATTTATCACCAACGTGCAATGGCGTGAGGAAGAGGACACCCTTGAGTACAGCGAGGTAGTGCAGCTAAACCAGCGTTTAAACAGCCGTAGCGCACTTCGTTACTCAGCGATCGCCATTGGTGAAAGCCTGTCTAGTCCACGAATGACAAACTATTATCTGCAAACCCGCTACCGCAGAGATATCCATAAAGGAATACTGTTTGCAGATGTCATTCCAGAACTGCATTTTCAGCGAGAGGTCAGCTACGACCCACGCTGGGCAATGACACTACGGGTAGAAATGTACTTTCAGCGCGAGCTACAGCGCGATCACTTCCGCTTCTAGTCATTAGCGCCCCACCACAAACACACAATAGGCCATTGGCAGTTCTGCCAATGGCCTATTAGTTAGTTGCCACCGTTAGCAGCGATACTAGTCGCATCAGCTCTATTGGCAACCGCTGATTTTTAGTGATTTAAAGCCGCAAACCACCGTCACACTCGATAATTCGCGCCGTGAAGTAGTCATTTTCAAAAATGAAGGCAACGCTTCTCGCGATGTCATCTGGATTACCCAACCGCTTAAGAGGCACATTCGAAGCGATTCTTTCTAACATATCGGGTCGCATGGAAGCTGTCATTTCGGTCTCAACAAACCCTGGCGCCACAGTTCCAGTACGAATGCCATAGCGGGCAAGCTCTTTACCCCAGGTAACTGTCAACGCATGAACACCAGCTTTGGCAGCAGCGTAATTACTTTGCCCCATATTTCCGGCTCGAGAAATACTTGAAATATTAACAATAACGCCCTGGTGACCAGCTTCTACCATCTGCGTTGCCGCTTCCCGACCGCACAGGAAAACACCGGTTAAATTAACATCAAGCACTTTTTGCCAAGCGGATAGCGACATGCGTTTTTCAACTACCCCTTCTTTTGCTTTGATCAGCAAGTCGTCATCAGTGATTCCCGCATTGTTAATACAACCGCCTATCGGCCCCATGCGAACTGCAATGTCAGCAAATGCCTGCTGCACTGACTGCTCATCGGCCACATTTGTCACAAAGGCGTGCGCCTGAATATCTTGAGACGCTAACACCGATACCGCCTCATCCAGTGTTTCTGCACTCATATCCAAAAGCGCCAGCCGGGCACCTTGACTACCTAGCCGCTTCGCCATAGCAAAGCCTAGACCGCGGGCTCCCCCGGTAATCGCGATCACTTTATTTGTCAGGTTCATCTGATTCTCCTTAGACCAATACTTATAAAGACCGGCACTTAAAATTGCTTACTAAGCGCTACCTGCATCGCCTCTTAAAAGGTCACCATTGTGCATCGCAGCATAAAGGCTATTAAACGAAATATCGAGCATTAGAACACATACGTAAGCATGCTAACCGAACGTTGGCTGCTTGTTTTCACGAATTCTGCCACCATATTGATCAATTACGCTTGTTATGGAGTCTGTCATGCCCATTCTTCTTTTTATATCGCTGTTTACGTTAGTTGATTTTGTATTATTGTTTTCTATCGGTAGCCAAATTGGTTTATTAACCACTCTGCTTCTAGTACTGGGCACTGGCTTCATCGGTCTACACCTAATTCGCAAAGAGGGTGTTTCCACTCTGGCGCGCGCGCGACAGCGCATGCAAGCGGGCGAAATTCCTTCTCAAGAGCTGTTTACTGGAGCCGCACTAATTTTCGGTGGCGCCCTACTTTTGGCCCCAGGCTTTCTTTCTGACGCGTTAGGCATCGCCTGCCTGCTACCGAACGCTCGCCAGTTGATGTTTAAAGCGCTCACTTGGCTAGGCTTAAAAAGCACTGCTGACCAACAGCAGCAGGCAAGCTACGAGCAGCCCCATACATCCCGTTCCGGTAGTCAAGAGGGGCCAATTGAAGGTGAATTCATTAGCCGCGATGAAACAGCAAGGCGGCGCTGAAGGCTCACCGAAGAAGAATGTCAAAAAACCACATTTTTTTTATCACTTGCCCTTGAAAGGCTACGAGCAGCCCCCACTTTTTGAGTCAGCACACAAGTTCGGCGAACGCACTAGCTTTCGCCATTAACATGAAGGTGGTTTACCTTCACTTTTCGCGGGCAAGAGGCCCACGAAAATCTCATTTAGCTAACTGCCCTTATGGGCTTTGACGATACTCAGGAGAACGTGAGCATGAATATCCGTCCTTTGCACGATCGCGTCGTTGTTCGTCGCGTGGAAGAAGAGCAGAAAACCGCTGGCGGCATCGTGCTTCCGGGCAACGCCCAGGAAAAACCCACTCGCGGTGAAGTCCTGGCGGTTGGTAATGGTCGCATTCTCGACAGCGGTGACGTACGCCCGCTGGACGTTAAAGTTGGCGACTCGGTGATTTTCAAAGACGGTTTCGGCGTTGAGAAACAGAAAATCAACGGCGAAGAAGTTCTGATCATGAGCGAAGCCGATATTTTGGCAGTCGTCGAAGGCTAAACCTCGCCTCGACTACTTACTTTTCCTTTTAAATTTCAATGTTTAGGAAATAACGAACATGGCAGCTAAGCAAGTTAAGTTCTCCGATGATGCCCGCAAACGCATGGCACGTGGCGTTGACGTTCTGGCCAACGCAGTAAAAGTTACCCTCGGTCCGAAAGGCCGCAACGTGGTGCTAGACAAATCTTTCGGCGCACCGACCGTTACTAAAGATGGTGTCTCAGTTGCCAAAGAGATCGAACTGAAAGACAAGTTCGAAAACATGGGCGCTCAGATGGTTAAGGAAGTTGCTTCCAAAACGTCTGACGCTGCGGGTGACGGTACTACTACAGCAACTGTTCTGGCCCAGGCAATTGTCGCAGAAGGCTTGAAAGGCGTTACTGCTGGCATGAACCCGATGGATCTTAAGCGCGGTATCGACCAAGCAGTTAGCGCGGCCGTTAAAGAGATTCAGGCAATGTCGGTTCCTTGCACCGATACCAAGTCGATTGCTCAGGTAGGTACTATCTCTGCTAACGGCGACAAGCGCATTGGCGAGATCATCGCTGAAGCGATGGAAAAAGTCGGTAAAGAAGGCGTCATCACCGTTGATGAAGGCCGTGGCTTCGAAGACGAGTTGGAAGTTGTTGAAGGTATGCAGTTTGATCGCGGCTACCTCTCGCCCTACTTCGTGACTAACCAAGACACCATGGCTGTCGAGCTGGAAGACCCCTACATCCTGCTCGTAGACAAAAAAATCTCCAACATCCGCGAATTATTGCCGGTGCTGGAAGCGGTTGCTAAGCAGGGCAAACCGCTCGCGATTATCGCCGAAGATATCGAAGGCGAAGCGTTAGCAACCTTGGTTGTGAACAATATGCGCGGCATCGTTAAAGTTGCTGCAGCTAAAGCACCTGGCTTCGGCGACCGTCGCAAAGCGATGCTGCAGGATATCGCTATCCTGACCAACGGCACCGTGATTTCTGAGGAAGTTGGCCTGACGCTGGAGCAAGCGAACCTGGATCACTTGGGTACCGCTAAGCGCATGACAATGTCTAAAGAAAACACCACCATCATTGATGGCGCTGGTGTAGAAAATGACATTGAAGCACGCGTTAACCAGATCCGTGCGCAGATCGAAGAAACTTCTTCTGACTACGACAAAGAGAAGCTGCAAGAGCGCGTCGCCAAGCTGGCAGGCGGTGTTGCTGTTATTCGCGTCGGTGCGGCTACCGAAGTAGAAATGAAAGAGAAGAAAGCTCGTGTTGAAGATGCTCTGCACTCAACCCGCGCTGCAGTAGAAGAAGGCGTTGTACCTGGTGGCGGTACTGCACTGGTTCGCGTCATGGCTAAAGTACAAGGCCTGACTGGCGACAACGAAGACCAAAACCACGGTATCAACATGGCGCTGCGCGCTATGCAGTCTCCGCTGCGTCAGATTGTTACCAACGCCGGTGAAGAAGCCGCTGTTGTTATCAACCGCGTGAAAGATGGTGAAGGTAACTTCGGCTATAACGCGCAAACAGGTGAGTACGGCGACCTGTTCGAAATGGGCGTTCTGGACCCGGCTAAAGTAACCCGTACTGCACTGCAGTCCGCTGGTTCTGTCGCTGGTCTGATGATCACCACTGAGTGCATGATCGCTGACGACCCCGAAGAGAAAGAAGCTGCTCCTGACATGGGTGGCATGGGCGGAATGGGTGGCATGGGCGGCATGATGTAATGCACCCTTGAGCCTATCGCTCTGACGTTTAACGTCGTTAAGAACCCCGCCATGGCGGGGTTCTTTTATTTGGCAATGCCTCTCCCTACCTCTAACGGTAGTTAAAATCATGCTACCATCAGCGCCTTTATCCGGCAGCTGTAGGTCTTCATTACCGTGCTCTCCAATATTCGCATTGTACTAGTGCAAACCTTCCACCCAGGCAACATTGGCGCTACCGCTCGGGCGATGAAAACCATGGGCTTATTCGAGCTCGTATTGGTTAATCCGCGCGCATTCCCAGATGACGAAGCCACTCGCATGGCAGCGGGTGCAACAGATGTGCTTGAAAATGCCAGCCTTGTAAGCAGCCTTGAAGAAGCGGTTAGTGATTGCGTACAAGTGGTCGGTGCGAGTGCAAGGCTCCGTAGCCTGCCGCTGCCACACTTCGATGAACCTGATGACATGGCACTGCAGGTAATTGAGAACGCCGCACAAGCGCCGGTTGCACTGGTATTCGGGCGTGAACGCTCAGGTCTCACCAACGACGAAATACGCTGCTGCACACACCAGGTCAGCATTCCTGCCAACCCTGAATACGGTATTTTAAATCTATCGCAGGCCGTGCAGATTTTAGCCTATGAAGTACACCGTGCTTGGCGGAAGCGCGATGATAATCACTTCATATACCAACGGCCACTTGAAGCCACCCCGCCCAGCCGCGAGCAGTTTGTGCACTTCCAGGAGCATCTTGGGCGTCTGATGCAGCAAAGTGGCTTTCTTACCCAGCCCCATGCCCGCACAGAAGAACAGCTTCAAGCGCTGTTTTCCCGCGCCCAACCCAGCCGCAAGGAGCTCTCCTTACTGCGCGGCCTGCTCAGCGCTTTCGAGACGCACCTCCCCAGGCAATAATCATGGTTGTAGTATAAAAAAGGGCAGCTCATGGCTGCCCTTCTTGGTCTGCGCGTTGGTTTTGCGTGACAAAGCTTAAAGCGACATCGCAGCCAACCACCCAAAAGCAATCAGCGGTATATTGTAGTGCAGAAAGGTAGGCACCACGCTGTCCCACATATGATCATGCTGCCCATCAACATTTAGACCCGAGGTTGGCCCAAGCGTGGAATCGGACGCTGGCGAGCCAGCATCGCCCAGTGCCGCCGCGGTGCCAACCAGTACAACCGTCGCCATTGGCGAGAAACCGAACTGCACCGCCAGCGGTACAAAAATCGCTGCGATAATGGGAATGGTTGAAAACGATGAGCCAATCCCCAGGGTAATAAACAAACCCACCAGTAGCATAACGAACGCCGCTAAACCACGGTTATCACCAAACAGCTCAAACGCGCCTGTCACTAGCGATTCGATATCCCCTGTGGCTTTCATTACTTCTGCAAAGCCTGCCGCTGAAATCATGATGAAGCCGATTAACGCCATCATGCGCATACCACTGGTAAATAGATCGTCTGCTTCACGCCACTTAAAAATGCCCCCCAGCGAAAGCAAAGCAATCCCCACTAGCCCACCAATTATCATAGAACCGGTATAGAGCTGTAATCCTAACGCGGCCACAATCGCAACGCCCGACATCACAAGTCCAAACGTATGAGGCTTGGCAGGCGAGTGGCCCTGCTGGGCGTTAGTTGCCACTAGATCTTTATTAGTGTATTCGCGCTGCCCACGGTAGCTGAAGAACAGTGCTACCAGTAAGCCAATGGCCATTCCTCCTACCGGAATAGCCATCGCCATGGGTACCATTCCGCGAGTAATTTCCAAGCCCAATGACTCGCCAGCGCTATTTAAATTTGCCAGCAGAATATCATTCAAAAAGATCGCGCCAAATCCTACAGGTAGCAGCATATACGGAGCGGTTAAGCCAAAGGTGAGTGCACACGCCACCGCGCGGCGGTCAAGCTGGAGGCGATTCATTACCACTAACAGTGGCGGAATCAACACTGGGATAAACGCTATATGCACCGGAATGGCATTTTGTGATGAGATAGCTACTAAAAGCACTGCAACAAGCAAAAACACTTTAACCCGCGCCTGATGTGCCGCAGTTGCTTCTTTTCCCAACATTGTAATCAAGCGATTGGCCAGCATATCTGGCAGCCCTGAGCGGGAAATAGCCACCGCAAAGGCCCCAAGCGTGGCATAAGCAAGGGCAACTTGCGCGCCCCCACCAACGCCATCATTGAATGCACTGAGCGTTTCATCCAGCGAAAGACCGCCAACCAAGCCCCCAACCAGCGCGCCTACCACCAGTGCAAACACCACGGATACCCGAGCAAGCGAAAGCGCCACCATGACTAGCACAGCAAGAATTACCGCGTTCATTAAGATTCCCAGTTAGATAAGTGAGTGAGCTTACAAAAACTGACGATTCTATCAGATCAAGGGTTTCTCGGTAGCGGTAATGACTGTAGTAACCACCACAACAGAGGCTGTACTCAACCATCTCTACGAACATCTCTACGAACAGTGGTTCAAGCAATCCTCCGAGCAGCATCAGATGGCAATATTAAAACGTTGCTTAATCCACCCTATTGAGCAACGCTAGACAGTCACTGGCGATGACTCGCTCTTCATCAGTGGGAATGACCCAAACGCCGACACGGCTACTCGTTGAGGAGATGCAAGTAGCATCACGCGCATTGGCTTTTTCATCAAGTTGCATGCCCATCCACTCACACTGCGTCACAATGCGAGCACGTACCGGTGCGGCATGCTGACCAATGCCCGCAGTGAATATCAATTGATCAAGCCCGCCTAACGCACCAGCTAAGCTGGCGATTTCCCGCGCGGCGCGATAGCAGTAAAGCTCAACAGCCTCTTCGGCTTCAGGGGCATCGCTTGCAAGCAACTCGCGCATATCGCTACTTATTCCGGAGACACCGAGCAACCCTGAACGCTTGTATAAAAGCGCTGACACGTCCTCAATACTCATTTTTTCATTGCCAATTAGGTAAAGCACTACTCCTGGGTCCAAGGCACCGGAACGAGTCCCCATCGGCAATCCATCAAGCGCAGTAAACCCCATGCTGGACGCCACACTAACCCCATCACGAATAGCACACATGCTGGCACCGTTACCCAAATGCGCCACCACCACCCGTGAACGGCGTGCATCGTCAGGTAACACATGGGCTAGAGTACGCTGAATATAATCGTAGGAAAGACCGTGGAAGCCATAGCGTATCACCCCCTTGGCCGTCAATTCCCGCGGCAAAGCAAACTGCCGAGCCACCCAGGGCTGACGAGTATGAAACGCGGTATCAAAACATGCGATCTGTGGCACGTCTGGCAACTGCGCCATCAGTAGCTTGATAGGTGCAAGTCCATGGGGCTGATGCAGCGGCGCTAAGCTTGAAAACTTTTCCAACTCGATCACGTCGTTAGCGCTTAACTTAGTCGCTTCAAAGTAAGTTTGGCCACCATGAACAACGCGGTGGCCAATGGCAACCAGGGCACCTTTATCCTCACGCTGCTCAAGCCATGCCATTAGTTTTGTGATGGCCTCTTCATGATTTACTGCTGGCGTTAGCCCTACCGCCTTTAGTGTTTGCAAATCATAGTAATGCGGGGGCTGCCCAGGTTCGCGATGGGCTAGTGACACGCGACATTGCGACGTTGCCAAGCCCGAAAAATGACCGCTGTAGGCGAGCGTTAACGCCTCTTGAGCACCACCGGCAGCGCCTTCAAGATTGATGTGATAAAGCGCAAACTTGACGCTGGAGGAACCGCTGTTCAGCACCAGTATTTCCTGCATGATTATGCTCCTGAAGGGCTACTAAGCAGGCTACTCCGGCGCTGATAGTCAGCAAAGAGTAACGCTAATGCACTGGATGCCATACGCGTCAACGCATCATCCGCGCGACTTGTCAGCATGATCGGCACTCTAGCGCCGATGACAACGCCTGCCCCCGTCGCATCCGCTAGGTGAGTCAGTTGCTTCATCAACATATTGGCCGCTTCAAGATCTGGCGCGAGCAGGATATCGGCGCGCCCTGCCACTGACGAAACAATACCTTTGGTTCTTGCCGCCGCTTCTGAGACGGCATTATCGAAAGCCAGCGGACCGTCCAAGGTGCCACCGCTAATCTGGCCGCGCTCAGCCATCTTACATAGGGCCGCCGCATCAATCGTAGAAGTGATTTTGGGGTTGACGGTCTCAACAGCAGAAAGGATCGCCACACGAGGATTGTCGTTACCCAATGCGTGAGCTAACTCAATCGCGTTTTGAACAATATCGCGCTTTTCAGCTAGCTTAGGATAGATATTGATCGCTGCATCGGTAATCAATAATGGCCGCGGGTAGGTTGGCACATCAAAGGCCATCACATGACTCAGGCACCGCTCGGTACGCAATCCTGTGTCACGCTTAAGCACTTCATGTAAAAGCTCATCGGTGTGCAGCGCGCCTTTCATCAACGCACCTACGTGGCCCTGACGTGCGAGTGCCACCGCTTGTTCAGCAGCCGCGTGGCTGTGGGCAACATCCACCAGCTCGAATGCACTGATATCCACCTCGGCCTTCTCAGCGGCGAGCTGTATTTTCCTTTTAGGCCCCACTAATACCGGGATGATCAGTCCTTGCGCCGCAGATTCAACCGCTCCACAAATGGCGCTTTGGTCTACCGGATGTACAACCGCAGTGGGCATGGGCGCGGGATGATCGGCAGCGGTTAGAATCTCATGCAACCTGCCGCGCTCGGTTAAACGCACTTTGGGCAGCGAGGCGCGAGGCCGTTGGATTTTTTTAACCGGTGCCAATACGCTAGCTTCACCTTCGATTACCGTATCACCGCGTTGATTTTCGCATCGGCAAGCAAAGGTGATCCTATGACGCTGATCGTCTTTTTCGATAGCCCTAACGGATACCCGCAGCACATCCCCCAGCCTTACGGGTGCTTTGAACTGTAACGACTGGGTAAGATAGACCGTGCCCGGCCCAGGCAGCTGTGTTCCCAGTACAGTGGATATCAGTGCGCCTCCCCACATGCCATGGGCAATCACTTCCTGAAAACGGCTACTCTTGGCGAAATCGCTGTCGACATGTGACGGATTAATATCACCTGACATCACTGCAAACAGTTTGATGTCCTCCATGGTCAGGCGTTTTTCTAGGTGGGCTTCATCACCTAGCGTAATTTCGTCATAGGTACGATTTTCAATTAGCTCATTAGCGTCATTAACCGGCATCAACTTACTCCTTTAAACCACTTCCTTTAGAAACGAAGGTGATGGCCTGCATCTACATAGTGGGTTAACCCCGTCAGTGATGCGCCCGCATCAGAGGCCAGATAAACGACGGCATTGCCGACATCCTGTACGCTAGCAAGGCGGCGCAGCGGTGAGCGCGTTTCACCATCATGGGCCAACTCATCAAACGCCTTAAGCCCGGATGCGGCTCGTGTACGAATAGCACCAGGCGATACCGCATGAACACGAATCCCCTGAGGGCCAAGTTCAGCCGCCATATAGCGCGTAGCCGACTCCAATGCGGCTTTCACTGGCCCCATCACATTGTAGTTATCAACGACTTTTTCGGCTCCGTAGTAGGTCATATTGAACAGACTTCCGCCCTCTTTCATTAGTGGCTCGGCATGCTTGGCCATGCGAATAAAGGAGTGGCAAGAGATATCCATAGCAAGTGCAAACCCCTCTTTGGAACAGTCAACTACTCGTCCATGTAAATCATCAAGGGGAGCATAGGCAATCGAGTGGACGACAAAGTCTAGCCGGCCCCAGCGCTTGTGTGCGCGAGCGAATAACGCAGCCAACTGATCATTGTGCTGCACATCACACAGCATTAGTTCCGGCTCCCCCATATCGCCTACCAGCGGCGTGACAAATTTTTCAGCACTGGGCGAAGCGTAGCTCACTAAGTACGTAGCACCAGCGTGATACAGCGCTTGGGCGCAGCCAAAAGCGATACTGTCTTGATTAGCAAGTCCCGCAACAATCCCGACCTTGCCTTGCATGGAAAAAGGATTCAGCACCACTGGCCTCCTGCTAATCAATTATCAAAAGTGGTCCTACACCAACCGATGAAGGGGGCGTCGGTGTCACCCACACTGCCCTGCCTTAACTTAAGCATTTTTTATGTCGTTTAAGCGTCACTAACAGATACGAATCATTTGTGACACAAGCTTACGACTTTAGTCAAAGCACACTTGTTGCTTTGCAACATACTACCTAGTATGCCGCCCTCGGCCACTTACGGACACTGCTAATTTAAGGATACATGTTTTAGCAATGTTTCTAATAGCTTGTCTTGTTTGTTAGCCATGTTGCTAATCAGGTTGTTTTTAAAGTCATTGTTTTTCAAGTCATCGCTTTTAAAAACACTGTCTTAAAAAGCATTTTTAACTATATTTGGGAGCCTGTATGGGCATGCTAGCGATCATTATTTCCTTAATACTGCTGATGTTTTTTGCTTACCGCGGTATCTCTGTGCTGCTACTCGCCCCGCTTATGGCATCACTAGCGGTGTTACTCTCAGGCGATGTGGCTTTTCTGCTGCCGATCTACACCGATACTTTCATGAAAGCGCTGGGGAACTACGTTATTCAGTTCTTTCCGTTATTTTTGCTCGGAGCACTGTTTGGCCAATTAATGGCTGACTCTGGAGCAGCCCAGTCAATCTCAAATGGCATCGTTAATCGGCTCGGCACCCACCACGTAGTACTGACCGTCGTTATTGCTTGTGCTGTGCTGACCTATGGCGGTGTATCACTCTTTGTCGTCGCCTTCGCTATTTATCCCATTAGCCGTGAGTTATTTCGCCAAGCGAATGTGCCCAAGCGCTTAATACCCGCCTCTATTGCGCTGGGATCCTTCACGTTTACCATGACAGCATTACCTGGCACCCCCTCTATTCAAAATGCCATTCCCATTCCTTACTTTGGTACGAACAGCTTCGCAGCACCAGGACTAGGGGTTATTGCGGGACTGATTATGCTGGGATTAGGCATTTGCTACCTGCAGTCACGCGTTAACAAAGCAGCGGCCTGTGGCGAAGGTTATGCCACGCACACAGAGCGAGAAGCAGAACCAACTGACAACGCTGACACCTCGCCAACCATGGCACTGCCTATTGCGTTGATTCCACTAATAATGGTGATCGGTCTTAACGCGCTTTTTACTTACGGCATTTTCCCAGCAATGGATCTTAGCTTTATCAGCGATGCCTTCAACAACATAACGCCTAGCCGACAAGCAGGGTTGTGGGCCATTTTAATTGCACTACTCAGTGCCTCCACATGGTTAATTATTACTCGCTGGCGGCACTGGCGAGATCTAAAGGGCACGATAAACCAAGGGTGTTTCGGCTCGCTTCTTCCCATCTTCAATACGGCCTCTGAAGTGGGCTACGGAGCGGTTATCGCAACGCTAGCAGGGTTCGCCATTATTCGTGACGCTGTGCTCAATGTCTCTCCAGGTAATCCGCTGATATCTGAAGCTATGGCCATGAGCGTGCTCGCAGGCATTACAGGGTCTTCATCAGGCGGCCTTTCCATCGCTTTACAAACGCTTGGCAACGAATACCTCGCAATGGCTGAACAAACCGGTATCAGCCCAGAACTCATGCACCGAGTGGCGGCGCTTGCAGCCGGCGGTATGGATACGTTACCCCACTCTGGCGCGGTGATTACGCTGCTGGCAATCTGCGGACTAACCCACCGCCAGTCATACGCCAATGTGGCAATGGTTACTATCGTACTGCCTATCGCAGCGCTGATCAGTGTGATCACACTTGGCACGCTGTTTGGAAGCTTCTAAAGATAGCTAACCCGTGAGATAGTTAGTTAACGCGTTAACTAACTACATAACAAAGGACTTAAAATGGTCTTGCCGCGACATCGCACACTACTCCTTATCGTGCTAGCAAGTGTGGTTATCTCCACTGCTATGGGACTTCGACATGGTTTTGGGCTTTTCCTTGAGCCAATGAGCAGCGATTTCGGCTGGGGGCGCGGCGTGTTTGCCTTTGCCCTTGCGGTCCAAAACCTTATTTGGGGGCTCTCTCAGCCTTTCACGGGTGCGCTGGCTGACCGTTTCGGAGCGGCGAGAATCATTGCCATAGGGGCTATTTTGTATGTGGCTGGACTGTGCTTTATGAGTCTTTCCACCAGCGCATTAGGCATGACACTAAGCGCTGGTTTGCTCATCGGTTTAGGTCTATCAGGCACCACATTTTCAGTAATTTTGGGCGCAGTGGGACGCGCAGTAGCCCCTGAAAAGCGCAGTATGGCGATGGGCATTGTCAGTGCCGCTGGCTCTTTTGGGCAGTTTGCGATGTTACCCGGTACACTGGGACTAATTGAGTGGCTTGGCTGGTCAGCAGCCCTGCTAGCGATGGGCGCCATTGCTGCGCTGATGATCCCACTGGGGGCGATGTTGAAAGACCGTCCAAAGCCCAGCGCGCAGGGTGATTTAAGCTTACGCGATGCGCTTAATGAGGCAGTCGGCCAGAAAGGCTTTTGGCTATTATGCCTGGGGTTTTTCGTCTGTGGTTTTCAAGTTGTCTTTATTGCTGTCCACCTACCGGGGTATTTATTCGATAACGGGCTGGCTATTCAGGTGGGCACCACGGTGTTAGCGCTGGTTGGTTTGTTCAACATTGTGGGTACCTACACGGCCGGATGGATGGGAGGAATCTGGTCAAAACCACGCATACTTAGCTGGTTATATTTAATTCGCGGCGCGATAATTACCGCGTTTGTGATGCTACCGCTGACCTCTACCAGTGCTTACTTATTTGGTATCGCCATGGGCCTACTATGGCTTTCAACCGTGCCATTGACCAACGGCATTGTGGCGTCTGTATTTGGTGTTCGTCATTTATCCATGCTCGGCGGCATTGTATTCTTATTCCACCAGTTAGGATCATTTATGGGTGTCTGGCTTGGCGGATATCTTTATGATCTCACTGGCCATTATGACACTGTCTGGAAGATTGCTATTGTGCTCTCACTGGTCGCCGCTGGTCTGCACTGGTTTATTAGCGAAAAACCGCTGGCACGCAACATCACTCCACAGGTAGTCTCATGAAGCAACTAACAGCGTTGGTAATGTTGATCGTCTTTGCAACGCTACTGCTAGGCGGGGTGTTGCTAGCCTGGTGGGGCTGGCACTCTTTAGATGGCTCACTGCTCGTCTTTGGCAGCCGTTTATGCTGAACATTCTCTCATAGCAACGTTGGGATTCTGACTACTTGACCATTCCATACCCCGAACACTTGGTCGTCGTAATAACCACGTTCATCGCTGTCGTCATAGCGGTGCTGCTTCACTACGAATCACTATGGCTTATCTCACGACAAATTGAACAATCACATAAGCCTCATCGCCAGCGTATCCTTGGTATGGCATTCGGTGTTTTATTGACGCACGTTGCCGAAATCTGGCTGTTTGGCATGACCGGATGGTGGCTAACGGAGCTCAACGATATTGGCGCCCTGCGAGGTTATGACAGCTTTAATCTATTAGACTATATATTTTTTTCTGCCGTCACCTACACCACAGTCGGTTATGGGGATATTTATGCGACGGGACCCGTTCGATTCCTATACGGAACACTGGCATTAACAGGCTTTGTCCTGATCACTTGGTCGGCATCGTTCACCTTTATTGAAATGCAAAAACATTGGCGGGTGGGGAGAGAGTTATAGTCAAATCTGGTGGATGGCGGTCAGGCGGCAGTCCTGTCTGACTGATCGGTTACTTGCTCTCCATCCTGGAACCGGACGTTGTTCACGACCAGTTCCAGCTTGCTGAACCCCTTGATGC
>Ga0208300_100222_pt1 | contig 52044 bp, 44 predicted proteins | sample 23_taG_FD_184096 | JGI IMG/M metagenome (GOLD analysis project Ga0208300, IMG submission 184096) | Marine viral communities from Cariaco Basin, Caribbean Sea - 23_WHOI_OMZ (SPAdes) (version 2) | ecosystem: Environmental > Aquatic > Marine > Oceanic | place: Caribbean Sea: Cariaco Basin...
GCGACTGTTATTTTAACAGCGGCATAACCTCGTTTATTGGACGGTGAGTTCCATCGCCAATTAAAAAAAGTCTGTGGAGTCGTGGTCAGTCTAACTCTCAAATGAGAGGTAGCGCGTGACAATGAAGCAGAAAGAAAACGTCAAATCTGGCTAATAGTTAATATTAGTTAGGTTTGAGTAAGATTTTTGGAACGGCTTGCTGATACTCAAAAAGACTCTTAAACTGTAATGCTTTATCATAATTAAAAACCCTGTGACCACCAACCAAAAGATTTCATTTGCCAACACGGCCAGTGATATAATCGGTTGAGTTTTAAGTCATAAAAATTGTCGCTGCGGTGTTATGATACGATGTTGATATCCACTGTTAAATACAACCTACCTAAAAAAGTTAGACGTCAGTGCTAACGTAAGGACTATAAAATGAATATGGCAACACAAGATGGTAAGCTTTGGATGAATGGCACGATGATTGAACAGCCAGATGCTAAAGTCCATGTGCTCACTCACAGTCTGCATTATGGCATGGCTGTGTTTGAAGGCGTGCGTGCTTACCAAACTGCCGATAAACGTACGGCGATTTTTCGCCTAAAAGAACACACTGAGCGTCTACTCGGTTCTGCAAAAATTTTTCAAATGAATGTACCCTTTGATGCAGCGACTCTAGAGCAAGCGCATAAGGATGTGGTCAAGCAAAACAACTTAGCAGAAGCCTATATCCGACCGCTGATTTGGGTGGGTGCAGAAAAACTGGGTCTGTCTTCACGTGATAACAGCATCAATGCGATGGTCGCTGCTTGGCATTGGGGCGCTTATCTTGGTGACGAAGGTATCAAAAACGGTATCCGCGTAAAAACCTCATCGTATACGCATCACATGCCAAACGTCACGATGTGTAAGGCGAAAGCATCTAGTAACTATCCTGTGTCTATCATGGCAAACCAAGAAGTCACTCGTAGTGGCTATGATGAAGCGATCTTAATGGATCCACAAGGCTTTGTTTGTCAGGGTGCTGGCGAAAACTTATTTTTAGTGAAAAATGGTGAGCTACACACCCCAGATTTGTCTGGCGGCGCTTTAGACGGCATAACTCGTCGTACTATCCTTCAGTTCGCGGCTGATTTGGGTATCAATGTTATCGAACGCCGTATCACTCGTGATGAGTTTTATTTAGCAGATGAAATCTTTATGACCGGTACTGCTGCTGAAGTCACGCCTATCCGTGAGTATGATGATCGTATTATTGGTAATGGTGGTCGTGGGCCGTTGACTGAAAAATTGCAAACCCTCTACTTTGATGTGGTGCATGGTCGCAATGAGAAATATATGGACTGGTTAAGCTTTATTGACTAAGAGATAACTTTGCTAAAAAGCTAAAAAAGCCAAGACCCATGCTAGGTCTTGGCTTTTTTATAGGGGTTATGACTTCGATTATTTAAATTTACCTCGCCATTTGGCTTTGGCGCGCTTTTTATAAGGGTTTGGATAATCGCTATTAAGCCCAATACTGCGGTCATAGTAATGATACAGCTCTTTTATATGGTCAAGCTTGTATTCAATGAGCGTCTCATAAAATAAATGCCAAAAAAACGCATCTTTTTCAAACGGGCGCGTGAGGGTCACGGCAAAATAAGACAGTTTGTGATAAAGGCTCTCTAAAGCTGGATTGTCTATAAACGCCGTTTTTTTATACAGTTTTAGGTACTCATGCCAATTATCGACCCCAAGCGCCTGCTTTAGTTGCTGGTAGATACGCTGAGTGTGCGCAGGCGTATGCTGTTTGAGCTGTTCGGCGAGCGTTTGATTGTCAATAGCGACAACCCCTTTACCTGTGAAGTTATAATCTTTGAGCCGCTCAAAGTTGTGTGTGGTCACAAGGCCTATTAGCTGACCTTCAGGTGAGATGATGCAGACTGGCTTTTGACAGGCCAAACCCTCTATCGCAACGCGCCCCATACCAGCAACACCTAAATATCTTGGTATTATTTCGGCTATGTTTTTGATTTCTCCCAAAAAATTTACTTGAGTGGTCACGTTTAACGCCTGAATATGTTTGCGCAATTCTGAGGCATCACCGCCGCCTGCGATATCTATAGCCGGTATGTCACAATCACTGGCAGCTTGTACAAAACGTAAAATAGACGCGAACTTTTCGGCACTGATGCGGCTGATCAAAAGCCAAGCTGGTTGTTTAGCGGTATCTTTATGTGTGTACGTCTCTAGATTGATTAAATTTGGAACAATGGCGGTCATGGATGTCTGAGGCGACATCACACTTTTTAAGATCTTAGAGACGTAAATAGAGAGGCCAAAGCTTTGGCCTGCCAAATGCTGGATAAATAGTCTATTGAAAGGTTCCCTATAGACATCTAAAGGGCCGTGAGTCGTAGAAATCACAGGAATACGGCAGATTTGCGCGGCCATCACCGCCGCACAAGCAAACAAATCGAGCATATGAATGCTAAGCACATGAATATCATGAGTTTTAATGGTATCCACAATAGCATCGACCAATTTGATAAAGTCGGTCGCCAAAGACACGCTTGTGATATCAACGGTCAAGACATGACAGCGATCAAAAAGAACGGCAACTTTTGGATCAAAAGCGCTTTTATTGGTTAATAAGTAGACTTGATAGTTGTGTTTGTACAAGTACTTAAACTCATCGATCCAGCGTGTTTCGATGCCACCAATGCCATCGAGACGATGATAAATGAAAAGAATGTTGTTTTTGGCGTCACGCGTAGGCATATGTTTTCCTTAATTTATAAATATAGCATCGAATGGCTGAGTATTTAGGGCGTCATATCTGACCACTTGATTAATCTGATATGTAAGCGCTCGAGTAAATGCTCAAACTGATGGCTCATCAGCCACTCAAACTCACGCTCGCGTGCCGCTTTGATATTATCTTGCCAGCCATCATTAGGCGCTGCTGGGTGACACATAATCAGCGTTGTGGCGACACCTTGGGGCAGGCCAAGTGGCACAGAATGTATGGGCGGAGTGGTGCTGCCGTACTGTGCGTAAGTGCCAAGTGGCTCAATCGGCAGTAGCTGGGTGTGTAGCCCCGCCTTTAAAGACTTGGTGCGCGGCGCCTTAGTCAGCCACTGACTCCACAGTTGTGACAGGGTAGTCACGGACGCCTCAAAATCATAGACACCGCTGAAGTAGTCATTGGTAGAGAGGTTATGACTGTCACATAATGCTTGCCAAGCCTCGCCGCCAAGCCGATATATGATCTGCGATTTGACATCATTGATAAGCGGCGTCGTCACGCGTGCACATATGGGCGTATCTGGCAGATAGCGTTCGCTGATCACCTGCATTAAGCAATCACGAATGATAGGAAATTGATGAATGTGCTGGTGCCCGTCAATAAAGACAGGAGCCTGATGAAAAGTATCCTCAAATTGATCAAATTGTCGATTGATCACATCTGATACTTCTGCTGGCTGCAAACGCCGCAGATAACTGGTCATGAGTAGTGACTTAAGGGAGCTTGGCAGCCCCGAGGTAAACACGCCAGTTAAGTCTAAGTGCAGACCCACATCAACGCCTAAATCTTCAAGCGCGCGAATCTCCAAGTCACTGATCTTGCCGCCGACCATGTAACTGCTGGCACCCACAAGGCCGCGCTTTGCCAAGTGTATTACCGCTTCATTGACCGCGCCTGATAGGCCTAAGTCGTCGATATTGATGATGATGGCGCGCGCGTTGTTGGCATCATTGGTGATGACGTTTTGAGAAGAATTATCGTTATTAGAGTTCATGATTTAAATGCCCAAAGTTTACCTAACGCAAAGGTCATGATAGTGATCATGCCTGTTACCAACAACCAGACAAGCATATAGTAGTGCGCTCCTAACCAATGAAGACCTGTGACAAACAACGCTTGGTTGGCCATAAAGCCGAGTGCAGAGCTGGCAAACCACTTCAGTAGTGCGTGCAGTGGCGACACAGGTTTGGTAGGAGTATGAGTGCCGCGCATAGCACGGGGTGTGGTATGACTATCAGTGGTGATGTTATCTGAATGGTGTGGGAGTGACGGTGTATTATTATTGGTATTGCAAGAGATGACGTGATCAGCCTTAATGTCGTCTGTACAGACTGCCACGTTGAGCGTGTCAGTGTTGTTCGCCTCACTTGCACTCGTATTGTTATCATTATTGACGGCACTGTTAATAGCCTGAGCTTTTTGCGTAAAGGTCAGGTGATAATGCCCCAGGAAACTGACCACAAAAGCGACCAAAAACGCCATAACATTGGCCCACACTGGCGTGGTCGTCGTCGTACTGACGATCACTACCAATACGACGAAGTGTACGCCTGCAGCAAGCGCGCCCACGATTAAAAACCATAGCGCTTGCCGAGAGGCGGCAGCTGATGACACTGTATTGATATCAGTCATGCGAAAGGCTTTTTGGGCTGATGCTGTGGGTCGTTTGATCCGAGCCATGATGGTCTGTGTCATTGCTGCGATCTAAGTCACTACTGATGGTTTCATCGATCAGATAGAGTGGGCGCTGCTTGACCTCCTCATATAGCCGACCGACATACTCACCAATGACCCCAATGCACACCAGCTGAATACCCGTTGAAAACATAATACCCGCCGCAACCGTCGCCCAGCCTGCCACATCACTACCGAATAGCAGCGTCTCAATGACGATATACAAGCCATATAAAAAGGCAAGTAGGGAGACGATAAAGCCCATGCGAGAGATGAGGCGCAGCGGTTTTTGTGAAAAAGAGGTGATGCCAACCAGCGCCAACTCAAACAGACTGCCGTAGTTAAACTTGCTCTCACCAGTATCGCGATTATCCGCAGTAAAGGGCAAATATACCGTATTAAAACCCACCCATGCATACAGCCCTTTCATAAAGCGTTGACGCTCAGGCAAGGCGCGTAGAGCTTGCAGTACCTTTTGGTTCATCACTCGAAAGTCGCCAGCATTGGGGCGGATCTCATAGCGCTGACGGTCTTGGATAAAGTGATAAAAGCTGCTTTTTAAGGTCTTAGCAAGGCGGCTCTCTGATGGACGGTTGGCCTGAATCCCTGCCACCATATCGATGTTAGAACCCGCTATCATCTCCACCATTTGCGCCAGCACGGTAATGGGATGCTGACCGTCAGCATCAATCATCGCCACCATATCGCCTCGGGCATGAGCAAGCCCGGCACTAAGCGCAGGCTCTTTACCAAAATTACGCGACAAGCGTATCAGATGTAGCGCCGTATTGGACGGGCGTGTGCCCATCGCTGCATCAATGACATCTGTGAGATGATCACGGCTGCCATCATCAACGATGATGATCTCACAATCTGCCTGTAAGGAGGGGTCGTCGCTTCGCGAAAGCGCCTCAGTAAATGCAAAAACGTGCGGCAAAAATGACTGTAGTGCCGCAGCATCGTTATAAGCGGGCATGATAATAGACAGATAAGGCGTGGATTGCGTCATAACTCACTTATTATAAAAATGGTGGTAGTACTCACTAAAAAACCATCAAAAACTCTACACGGGCAACAAGGGCATACACTCATAAAGCCCTATCTGCTATTTAGAAGTAGGGATACAATGTTTTGGTACATATGCCATCCAATTGACGATCAGTGGCTCAATATTATCATCACGCCAGTTCAGTTGCCATTGTCCTTGATGAATGGCGAATGAATCATGCGCCTGTTCGGTTTGAACCAGCTCATCAAGCAGCGGCAGCATCAGCGGATCTTCCTCTTGCCAAAGAACCAGCGTACCATGCGCTTTTAAGCGTGCTATGTTCATCCACGGTGAATGGCTGGCAGGGCCTGAGATCATTTGTGAGGGGTGGTCATTATTTATCGCCACCAACGCTCCAAGCCAACGATCTCCTGATACGCTATCGATTGGGCACGTGCTTAATGAGCGCCACGTATCATGTGCTTGCATCGCAAGAGCTTGCTCAGGCCACTGCATGCGCGAAGGCTTGTGTCTGATTTTATCGCCGAGACCCACATAGACCATTGACAAAACAGTAGCCAATACCAGCCAAACCATCACCGCTTTTTTTACTTTGCGTGCAGCCATCGCTTGCAGGGAGGGGACAATAAAAGAGGCGACCAGCAGTCCTGACAACGCCCACATCGGCATCCCCCACATATCGCGCAGACCAATGCCAAACACTAAGCTGAGCACCACTAAAAGCGCGATAGGTGCGGCCCATAAATACCATAATAAGGCGTGATGAGCAGACAAGTTTTGCTGATAAGTGCGAACGCCTAGCAATCGCTTACGATTGAGCGCCAGTATGATAATGAGCGGAATATGAGCGATGAGCTGCGCGATGATAAAGCCTACCCACGTAAAGTGACGCGCCACCGTATTCGCCGTCTCTTCTACATCATGCGCGCGCCCGCTAGCATAAGTCAGTGGCAGCCACTCATGTGTGATCAGCCAATACAGATGTGGGGTAAATATCGCCAGCATCACCGCCGCTGCAACCCATGGTTTTGGGGTCTTTAACAGTGGCCATTGCCTTGGTAATAAAAGATAAATAGCCATTGGTAACAGTAAAAATATCACCGTATATTTGGTGAGCATACCTATGCCGCCGACCACCCCAACGAGCAACCAAGCACGCAGCTGATTGCGTGTAATGGCATGATAAAACGCCAAATATAGCCCAGCCCAAATCGGGAATTGTGCCACATTGTGATTAAACTCCAAACTCGGATAGCTGTAATACACCACCGCCAGCGTTAAGACGCTCCCTAGTAGCGCCGTTTGCGTATCCCACACTTGCCTGCCAAGCTTATAAACCAAAATCAGCGTCAGCAGCACACACAATTGACTGAGCAAATAAGAGCCGATATGCCCAAAACCTTCATAAAAGCTATATAATACCCATGATGATAGTGGGGGGTGTTTGTAATACCCCCATTGCCACTCGCTACCCCAACTGATACCCTCACTAACATCGAGCGGCACGCTTGTCGCCAAAAACGCAGGTGCGATCGACCAGATGATGAAGTAGGCGGCTAAAAATAAAAACAAGCTTTGCCATGTTTTTTTATTATGCTCATCCCTGTCCGCGTTCTCATGAGTGTTTTTAGCCGAGTGGGCAAAAACAGGTTTCTTATTCAGTGGGGTCATTGTTGGCTTCTTTTGATCACGTGACGGGTATCATAATCCGTATTGAGCGCCGCTGCGCGGGTTGAAAATAGTCAACATTATAAGGGTTATTGACACGCGAGCATAGTTAAAAGTCTGGAAGTGTTTATATCACCTAACGTATTAAGATATAATGTCAGCGCGCGATCTTCGGTATTATCAATGTAGGAACATGCTTTATGAATAATGACGTTATCAAGGTTTTTGTTGGCTGCGATCCTAACAACTGTGATCTAGAGCAGATGATGGTGCTTGATTATAGCATCCATAAGCACACAAGCTTGCCTGTTGAGATCGTTTGGATGCAGTTGTCACATGATCCTGAGAGTTTTTGGTATTCAGACCCCAAGTTAGGTAAAGGCTGGGATACGGCTAAATGGGCAACGCCATTTTCTGGGTTTCGCTGGGCGATTCCTGAGTATTGTGATTACTCTGGGCGTGCCATTTACATGGACGCTGATATGGTTGTATTAGATGACTTAGCGGCATTATGGCAGCATCCCATTGAAGGCCAAACCATCGTCGCTGCAAAGTCTCATACCGACATGACAAGACTGTGCACCTGTGTTTGGGACTGCCAAAAAGCAAAACCTGTCATTCCTCATATCCAAAAACTCAGAAAAGATGCTAACGCTCATCGCAAAATGATGAAGTTTATTAAAAAAAATCCCCAGCTGATTGAGCCTTATCAAGATAGTTATAACTGCGTTGATGGCGAGGATTTGGACATCAAAGACATCAAAATCTTGCACTATTCAGATATGGGCAGTCAGTTTAGTCATCAATACTCCCTGCCGCGCTTAAAACAAGAGGGCGCAAGCCACTGGTTTGATGGCGACATCATGCAGCACCCCAGAGCCGACTTGGTACAGTTATTTGATACCTACTATCATGAGGCATTAGACAATGGCTATCAGTTAGAGGATTATCGCGTCACGCCCTTTGGTGATTTTGGTCAAAAAACCCATCGGCGCTATACCGGCAATAAAATCACGCGCCCAAATGAGCCCAAGTCATTTTTTGCCAAAATGTTTAAACGCTAAAAAGCACGTGTTTTATATTCATTAACAGGCCGTTATCTATGAGTCAGCAACCCAAAATCGCCGTACTGGTCATTAATTGTCTACAAGGTGGCGGCGCTGAGCGCTCAGTGCTCACATTAGGTCAAGGGTTTTACAAGCTTGGCTACACAGTACATGTGCTCAGGTTCAAGCCACTCGTTGAGTATGAGCTAAGCCCTGATCTCAACTATCACCTGCTTAGGTTTAAACCCTATAAGCTTATTTTAGGAGAGACGCGCCGGCATAAAATGTTTGCGCGCGCGCTTGATCGATATATTGTCAATAATATAGGGCAACCGGATATTATTTTATCCAACCTAGAGCGACCCAACAATGTCATGGCGCACAGTAATTTGCCAAACATCGTCAATGTAATTCACAGCACCTTATCGCTGTACTATAAGTTTGATCAAGTCAATGACTTGAATAAGCTCAAACAAAAGCTGATAACCATGTATGCCGCTCATCCCTGCGTGTGTGTGAGCGATGGGGTCAAAGCCGATTTTGTGCACCACCTTGGGGACATAACGCCTGTGAGCACCATTCATAACCCCATAGACCAAGAGGCCATCCAACGCTTAGCGACCGCTTTTGTTCCTGATATGCTAACCATCCCTCAGCATCAAGACTATATCGTCCATGTCGGCAGTTTTAAAGCCGCCAAACGCCACGATATTTTGCTAAAGGCCTATGCAAAAACAGACCAATCCCTACCTTTGTTACTATTGGGGCAGGGTAAGCTTAAAGGCGAGATAGAGCAGTTGATCGTCGAGCTTGAGTTGACGGATAAATTGACGTTGTTAGGGTTTCAAGAAAACGCCTATCCTTATGTCAAGCACGCTGCGTTTGAGGTGTTGACCTCGAACCGAGAAGGGTTTCCTATGGTGTTGGCAGAAGCCTTAGCGGTAGGCACGCCTGTTATTAGCACCGACTGTCAGTCAGGCCCTAAAGAGATGCTACCAGAGCATAACTTGATGCCAGTGGATGACATCGATGCCATCTCGAAAAAAATGACACAAGCGATGCAAAACCCAAAACAATTTGTCGCGCCATTTGATGAGACTTTGCTACCTGAACAAATTGCTCAGCAATATATTGATTTTATGCAACCGATCGCTTAAGTCATATTGATGCTTGCATACCCTCAACCCAACTTATAAGTTTATATCAAATAAAAGGATGTGTTTACTATGAAGCCCATAGCCGTGGTCAGTTTAGTTGAGGAACATGCGCGTCGAGAGCATATTGATCATCTGTTTGCACAACAGGGTCTGGATTTTGATTATTTTAATGCTATTAATAAACAGCAAGTTGCTGATACGCTGAAAAAATATAATTTAATCATTAAGACAGACAGGATGTCACTAGGAGAAGTGGCTTGCTATTTAAGCCATTACTGTCTATGGCAACAAGTGATTGAACACGACATGACATATTTAATGGTGTTTGAAGATGATATCTACTTCTCTAAAAATGCCAAATTTCTATTAAACGATCTTGATTGGTTGCCTAATGGCTTTGATGTGGTCAAGCTTGAAACCATGTATGATAGAGTGATGATTGATAAGGGCACTCATTTGCTATCCGAACATAGACTATGTCGAATGAAAAGCCGACACATGGGTATGGCAGGATACATTATCAGTCAAGCAGGTGCTAAAAAGCTGGTGGCCATCACAAAATCATTAGGTATAGATAGGCCTGTCGATCATATTATGTTTGACGATTTGATTGAACAGAAAAAAAGCGCGATGTACCAGGTTTTTCCCGCCATCTGTATTCAAGATAAAATACTAGACATGCAGTCTGAACGCTTTGCTAGTTGTCTTGAACAGGAAAGACAGCCTCGACCTACTAAAAAAGTTAAACTGTCTATCTCACAAAAACTTAATAGAGAGCTCGTCAGGTTGTGGAGGCAGCTCGCTATTGTCAATCTGTATCATTCACTACTATTCACTATAAAAGGCTATAAAAAACAGAAAATTACTTACCCTGAATAATTCAGTCCGCAGTACAGGCGGTGTGCTCTAACAATGCTAAATAACGCATGGCGGCATAATCAGGATAAAACTTATCATCTAATGCCATCGTGAAGGCAGCTGGGTCATTTGTTGCCTGTTGCATTTTTTGTGCGAGAGCGCCTGTATCGCCCACCGCCACCAGATTGTGATCAGGCAGCACTTCAGGCGGGCCTGATGGACAAGCGGTACTGATAACAGGGGTATTGAGCGCGAGGGCTTCTAGCATCGCAATGTTTAAGCCCTCAAAATCTGAGGAGATGACCATGGCCGTTGCATACTTAATATAAGGGTAGGGGTTGTCCGTCATGCCGATAAAGTGTACCCGATCAGCGATGTCTAGCTTGTTAACCATCCGCTCGCATACTGTGCGTTCTACGCCATCACCTACCAAGACAAGTGGGCAGTCAAGTTTACTTTTGACATACGCCTCAATCAAGACGTCATGCCGTTTTGCCATTTTAAAGGTACCGACGTTGACCAAGTAGTTCTGGTAAGGAGGGACAAACTCATCAGCCAAACGTTGAGCTTTCTCAATATCAACAGGGTCATAGATCGTGGTGATATCTAAAGGACGCTCAAGTAAAATCGGCAAATCTAGAGTGACGCCATGACTGACACCAATGCAAGGTTTTGCCAAATAAATCTCTTTTAGCTGCTTTAAGGAGCGTGACGAGAGGCTATGCAGCTTAGATAGGGTGTTATGAACCACCAAATAAACAGCGGCGAGCTGGCTGTATGCCAAAAACTGATCTATAGATTTTAGATTAGAAAGCACCAAGTCTGGTGTGCCAATGTGCTTTAAAATAAAATTATCGAGTGCTTTTGCAATGAGCTTTTTTCGCATGAATCTTGGAATTTTTCGATAAGTGTCGTAGGGGAATACATGTACTGGTATATCCTCAGGTATAGGCAGCTCAATCTCTGGATGTAGCAGTAAAATGTGTACATTATGGCCTAAGTGCTTGAAGCTTTTTGCAAGTGTAATAACAAACTGCTCAGCACCGCCAATGCGTAGGGACGAAATGGCCAACACAATGGTCTTTCTGGAGGGAGTAGAGGGATTTGAAACTAAAATCATAGGATGTGTCTATTAAGAGTATGGATCATTGTCCGATTTTAGCATAATTGAGATATTCTGATTCGGATTTTATTATTCGGTAGTAGCAAGCGTTTAGAGGCGTGATACAGTGTGGTTGATTGTGTATTCATTGACAAATGTATATTAATAACAGGCTGTTACTGTTAGGTCATAACATGATATGGCTTTGCCAATCGCTACTTAAACTTAATCGCTCGCTTGATATACTAAGTTGTGAAACAGATCCTTTGATATCGGCGAGTGATTATAAACCATCACGCCGCACTCTTTATATACCTGCGCCAACAAATCAAATGAGGGCACGATCCGATCAGTGATGGCCTTATCTAGCTTACAAGGCGCGCTATTGCCCGAATTTTCATAAAATCGTGGCTGATTGGCGTTTAATAAATCAATGCCATATAAATGAATCTCGGACGCCTGACGCGAAAAAGCCAACTGCGCGGCCACATAAGCGACTGTGCCTGCCTCCACAAACCCGTCCGTGACATCCCGTGATACGCCAATGGCGGGTTTATGGTCACTATCGACCACAAGGCTTGGGTGGTCTGCAAAGTCGGCTAGGGGTCTTTTTTTATTCAGCCTGCGCCGTTTAAAGGTCAGTTTACTCAACCACGATCGGTTTGACTGAACGCTCCAATAACGATCGACAGGACAGATGATCCGCATCACTTGATGATGAGTGAGCATGATATCAGGATGAGCGATCGCCAGCGCCTCAAATACTGCCAATGTGGCATAAAGCGGCTGACCGTTATAATAGTCTCTAAAAATCTCAGGTCGATGGTGAATAAAGCGTGCATCGCTAATCACATAACCTGCGATGTGATTAAAGGTATGCTCAGCGAGCAAGCTGATACTACCGTTGACAAAAATAGTTGCTCTATCTTTTAGCGCAGCAAATGCCAAATCAGTAATAGAAGGCCCTGAGGCAATGATTTGTACTGCCTGATCTGCAAGATTCTCTCTTGACTCATTGGTATCAAATGCACATATGGTAACGGTCTGCTGATCAATTTCAATGTGGTTTGCACGTGGTAACGTCTCTGTATTCTTCACTATGGTTGCTTCCAATCGGGTTGTCTCACCTCATTACTGCTATGTTTGGTAATCAGTGATGAGGTAAGACAGCCATCATTATTGCCAGTGCTCTTTTAGCCATTGGCTTGGTTTTACATGACGGTACCACTTACCAGCACCGCCTTTGATAGCATCTGGTGGATTGATCTCACCATGGAAAATAACGATTTTTGCGCCATCTGGTAGGGTCGGTTTCCGTACAAAGTTAAATGGGATGGGCGCGATGCATTGATATTTAAAACTCACGCACCATGTCTTGTCCCAATACTCTAGATGGTGGTGTTCACGTAAATAATTCGACAGGTAAGCTTGTTCGTGGCGAACTTGCTGGCGGATGGTATCAAAGTTACGCTCAAAATTTGCTAACAAATCCGGGTAGGTATTCATACCGAGGTTAAAGCGATACACGGAGCTGTTACCAATCATCCGCCAAGGCTTTTTCCAGTCACGGATAATCACCACACTGTCTTCATGGGCGGCTTTATAAGTAAAAAAAGCATCGATATTATCGACAATCACAATATCAATATCTAAAAATAACGCCACTCCTTTTAGATCGTAAAGCTCAGGCTTAAAGGTGGTCAGCTTTTTCCAGCCACGCTCAGGCCCTGCGGGTAGATCCATCTCAGGAATAGGATAACAGGCAATAGCAGGGTCAATGCCAGTACTGTCATCAGTGAGGCAGACCATTTGAAAATCTAAAGTCAGATGGCGGTTGACCATGTTATACAAGCGATTGACGTACTCAGGACCATATTTATCGCCCCATTTCATACAAATAATATAACGCTGTTCAGCAGCATTTGCGTTGGCTGGCGTTGGGTTTAGAAGTTGGGTCTTAGTTACGTCAGATGTCATAATGCACTCATAGTGAGGTAAGTGAATGATCAATGTTAAAAATGGTATGAGGTAAAATTCAGCCAATATTAGCACATTGTGTCTAATGCTACGTTTAAATAGTTAAACGATAGTACGGTTATTATTTATGATTATCGAGCTTAGCGTTATCATTAACGTCATTATCAGTACGTTCAAAATCTGTAGAGTAGTGAGCTTGAATAAAGGCTTTTAAAGCTGCTTTATCCGCATTATAAGGATTGCCTAAATTTGGGATACGTTTAAAACGACGATAGCCCCACATATAATGGCTATATTTATCCTCAATCATACGCTGCATGGCCAAATTAAGTGCATGAGCCGCTGTTTTTGCATCGCGATCATAAAGTGCTGGATCGTCAAGCTTATAGCAATAAATATCGAAACCGTGCCCGTCCTCACGGCGAATACAAGACAGACCGACCAGTGCACATTTGGTCTTGCTGGCCAGTTTGGAGGCGAGGGTGCTGGTTAATGTTTCGATACCAAAAAAAGGCACAATCACACCACCTGAAGGATCAGGAACATGATCAGGTAGCACAATACTAAAACCGCCCTGCTTAAGGGTTTTAAACACCGCTTTCACACCACTACCATCAGTAGGGACTAGTGTCGCATTCAGACGCGCACGCCCCTGAAGGATAAACTCATTCGCGTATTTGCCGTCAACTGGCTTATACATAATGGTTGGTGAGCCAAATTGATTGAGCCACGCGTTCATCATCTCCCACGTACCAAGATGCGGTACGATGGCGAGCATGCCGTTGGGATTGGCAAGGCCTTCTAATAAAATATCTTGATGATGGACGTCACGGATCTGATTGATGCTCCATTCAGGCGGCATCGCCCAGCTTTTGATAGACTCAATGCTAGTCAAGCATTGATGGTAGACAATATCTTTGGTTAACGATTTTTTCTGAAGTTCAGATAAGGCGGGAGCAATCAGCGCCATATTAATACGAATGGTACGCCTAATACTTAAGTCGGGTAGTTTGACAATCACCCAAGCCACAAAACGTGCCAGTATCTGCAATACAGACAATGGCACGACTTTAAAAATATGATACGGATTCATAACCACTCGCATAGCAATGAATCACATAGCAAGCTGTGTAGATAGCAACTAAGCATCATCAAGCGTTTTATTGAGCAGATTTGTTGGTATCAGCCTGTGCTTTTTCACGCACACGAATGCCAAGATCACGTAACTGCTTACTATCGACTTCAGCAGGTGCTTGAGTTAGTGGGCACTCAGCAGTTTTGGTTTTCGGGAATGCAATGACGTCACGAATAGAGTCCGCGCCTACCATGAGCATAATCAGGCGATCTAAACCAAAGGCCAAGCCACCATGCGGCGGTGCACCAAATTTTAGAGCATCAAGTAAGAAACCAAATTTATCTTCAGCTTCTTGCTCGCCGATACCTAGCGCATCAAGTACGGCTTGCTGCATATCATAGGTATTGATACGTAAGCTACCACCGCCAATCTCAGTACCGTTTAACACCATATCATAAGCGATAGACAGGGCAGATTCTGGGTTGTTTTTTAGCTCTTCAACCGAACCTTTAGGCTTAGTGAACGGATGATGCATGGACGTCCAACGACCATCGTCAGTCTGCTCAAACATTGGGAAGTCTGTTACCCAAAGCGGCGCCCACTCACAGGTAATCATTTCCAAGTCTAGACCGATTTTTTGACGTAGTGCACCGATCGCATCGTTCACAACGCTGGCTTTATCAGCACCAAAGAAGATAATATCACCATCTTCTGCAGCAGTACGCTCAATCAAGCTGACCAGTACATCGTCAGTCATGTTTTTGATGATTGGAGACTGTAGGCCAGACTCTTGATCCACACCGTTGTTGATCAAGCTGGCGTCATTGACTTTAATATAAGCCAAACCGCGTGCGCCATAGATACCAACAAATTTAGTATAAGCATCGATTTGCTTACGGCTTAATGATGCGCCACCAGGGATACGTAGGGCTGCCACGCGACCTTTAGGATCGTTCGCAGGACCGGCAAATACTTTGAAGTCCACGTCTTTCATCAAGTCGGCAACGTCAACCAGTTTTAGTGGGATACGTAAATCAGGCTTGTCTGATGCGTAATCACGCATTGCTTCAGCATAAGTCATACGCGGGAACTGCTCAAACTCAACATCCATCATAGTCTTAAATAAATGCTTAATAAGACCTTCGTTGATGTTCATGATTTCTTCTTCGTTCAAAAAAGACGTCTCGATATCGACCTGAGTAAATTCAGGCTGACGGTCGGCACGTAAGTCTTCATCACGGAAGCATTTAGCGATTTGATAATAACGGTCAAAACCTGACACCATCAATAATTGCTTAAACAGCTGTGGTGATTGTGGTAATGCAAAAAAGTTACCAGGGCGGGTACGTGATGGCACAAGATAATCACGCGCACCTTCTGGCGTTGCACGAGTCAAAATAGGGGTTTCAACATCCAAGAAGCCATGATCATCTAAGTAACGACGAATCGCTGAGGTTGCTTTGGCACGGAACACCATACGCTCTTGCATTTGGGGACGGCGCATATCGAGGTAGCGATATTTGAGGCGCAAGTCTTCAGATACTGAGGTTTTTTCGTCATTCAATGGGAATGGCGGCGTCTCAGATTTGGCCAATACTTCAATTTCTTTGCCCAATAGCTCAATTTGGCCGCTGGTCATGTTATTGTTTTCAGTACCTTCATAACGGCGGCGTACGCGACCAGTTATCTTTAGTACGTATTCAGGACGTACGGCGTCAGCAGTGGCGAACGCTTCTGGTGTATCAGGATCGACAACTACCTGCAAGATACCTGCGCGGTCACGCATGTCTAAGAAAATCACTCCACCGTGATCGCGACGACGATGTACCCAGCCTACGATACTAATGGTTTGCTCAAGTAAGCTTTCGGTTACGGCTCCGCAATATTCGTCTCGGTATTCGCTATGCGTCATAATATAATTATCCAGTTATCAGCCCAATTCGAAGTACAATAATGCAGCCATTGCTGTGGGTTTCAAGCTTTTTGCAAAAAAAACACACAAACAACGCGATTAAGACATAGGGTCATCACGTTGGCTGCAGAAAATTTGATATAAACGCATATTATGCCTAATCTCCCTTTGTTATACAACCAGCGGATTTTAATCCAAGCGCAGTCATGTTCAAGTATCAGCTGTATTGATGCAACAGTACTTATATTGAGTTAAATATTGTCATTCTGCTTGAAAATACTGTCAAGCGTGCTCATATCAACCGCACGCTAATAAAAACAGCCATATTGATATATCTACTGACTTGAGGACTTGTAATTATGCTATTTCATCCGCCCAAAAATCCTGTTGAACTAAAGGTTCTTCATCTTAATGAAGCGCAAAAGCAGCGCCGTGAAGATTTAATGGAAGCGACCCAAGGCAAAGCTGCCCTCAAACAATTTAAAAAAGTAATGGCCAAAAAAGCCAAGAAAGCGCTAAAAAGCAAAAATAAAAAGAAAGATGCTGATAATAAATCGCAAGTATTCGTTTTAGACTTTGATGGTGATATCAAAGCGACTGCGGTTAAGCACTTACGTGAAGAAATCAGCACGCTTATTAGCACAGCAAATAAAGGCGATGAAGTCATCGTGCGTCTAGAATCAGGGGGCGGTTTGGTGCATGGTTATGGTTTAGCAGCGGCACAATTGGCCCGTCTAAAAGACGCTGATCTTAAACTAACGGTATGCGTGGATAAGGTGGCGGCAAGCGGTGGTTATATGATGGCATGTGTCGCAGACAATATCGTTGCCGCACCTTTCGCCATTATCGGCTCAATCGGTGTGGTATCACAACTGCCTAACTTTCATAAGTGGCTTAAAAACCATGACGTAGATTATGAGATGTTTACCGCGGGTGACTATAAGCGTACGGTGACAGTGTTTGGCGAAAACGATGCAGAAGATCGTGCTAAGTACCAAGAAGAGCTTGAGCAGACGCACGAGTTGTTTAAACACTTTGTCAATACGTATCGTCCAGCATTAGAGGTCGCTAAAGTAGCCACTGGTGAGCACTGGTATGGCGAAGATGCGCTAAAGCTTAATTTGATTGACAGCTTGCAAACCTCCGACAGTTATATTTTAGAGTGCATGGAAAACAGTGACGTGTATGCCCTACATTCACGCCAAAAGCCGACGCTAGCAGAGAAGCTCGGACTTGCGCAAGCAGCAGAGGCGACCCTTAGCATGGCAGTGGATAAACTGCCGGATGCGTTAGCACGTTTTGACTTAAACAGCCGCTTAAATATTTTAAAATAATGTTAAATAACATCATGATGTCTGATAGCTAATATTTTAGTGGTTAGATGAACTTCTGTACATTGTTTGTATTTTGTAAAAGGCGTGTCCTAACTGGTCGCGCCTTTTTGCTGTTTATTCATAATCGCTGTGTTATAAATGTAGCGTATAGAAGACAGTATACGTACGTACACTCTATGCTTCTTATATCAAAAAAATTTATTGAAACTTGATGCAATTACTCCATAAGGAAAAGGAAGTCCCCTATGTCTAACAATACATTGATGTTTACGGCAACAGAGCATGGTCAAGCCATGCACGCCAAAGTCAAAGCGTTTATCGAGACGCATATTGAACCAATCGAAGCGCAGTTTTGGCATGATTGTCATGAGCAAAACCCTGATGGTAATTGGCGCAATTGGCAGTGGCCAGAAAAGTACGAGAGTTTGCGCAAACAAGCACGCGAAGCTGGCTTATGGAACTTGTTTTTGCCTGATGATACGTTAGGCGCTGGACTTTCAGTGACTGACTATGCCCCTATTGCAGAATTGACCGGACGCAGCTTATTAGCGCCTTATGTGTTTAACTGTAATGCACCTGATAGCGGTAATATGGAGCTTTTGTGGCGCTATGGCTCAAAAGAGCAGCAAGACAAATGGCTCACGCCAATCTTAGAAGGTAAGACGCGCTCTGTGTTTTGTATGACAGAGCCGGATGTGGCCTCAAGTGACGCGACCAATATGCAAGCGACTGCCGTGGTTGAGGGGGATGAGATTGTCATCAACGGCAGTAAGTGGTGGTCATCTGGTCTGGGTGATCCTGCTGTTGATGTTTTGATTGTTATGGCCTATACCCCTGATGAAAATAAAGACCGCCATCATCAGCATTCGATGGTATTGGTACCAGCAAAAACAGCCGGTGTCAACATCGAGCGTATGCTCAAAGTATTTGGTGATTATGACGCGCCGCACGGTCATGGCGAAGTCAGCTTTGACAATGTACGTGTGCCAGTCAGCCACTTTATCGGTGGGCCGGGTATGGGGTTTGAGATTGCGCAAGGTCGCCTAGGGCCAGGACGTATTCATCATTGCATGCGTTGTATTGGTGCGGCCGAAAAATCGCTAGAGCTGGCTGTTAAACGCGGTATGGAGCGTACGGCTTTCGGAAAGCCATTATTACAATTGGGCGGTAACTTTGAGCGCATCAGTGATGCTCGTATCAAGATTGATCAAGCACGTCTGCTTACCTTGTATGCGGCACAAAAAATGGATGCGCAAGGCACGAAAGCGGCGCTCACTGAAATCTCTGCCATTAAAGTCGTTGCACCAACCGTGTTGCAAGAAGTGGTGGATATGGCGATACAAATTCATGGTGGTATGGGCGTGTGTCAAGACACCATGTTGCCAAACTTCTTTGCGCAAGCACGAGCGCTCCGCTTGGCCGATGGTCCTGATGAGGTGCATAAAACCATGATTGCTAAGTTAGAATTAAAGCGTCAAGGTTTTAGCCGCTCGTCTAAATCTGAAAAGTCTTAATTCCAATGATTACTACCTTCGATGACTTGGTTGTGAGGATCATTCATGATGTCACCGCTTAAGTATTATCGGAGTTGAGAGACAAATAAGGCCAATGAAGCATTCACTATTAATGATCCAGTAGTGAATTTTTCATCCCTAGACTATGTTAGAAAAATAAATGACCACATGATAAGGAATGTCTTATGGCAACTGACACTCATGCCAAAAACACTGGCACCAAAGGCACTCAGGCCAATAATAAAGTACTGGATAAAGGCGGCGCCGTTCGTGAGGGCGAAGAGCTGGATGCCAAAGCTGTCAGTGAATGGCTGCGCAATCAAAATGTTGAGGTGATAGGGGAGCCGACTGTCACTCAGTTTTCAGGGGGCGCGTCAAACTGGACGTATCGTTTGCAGTATGAGGGTGACAATAAAAATCAAGATTTAATATTACGTCGACCACCAAAAGGCACCAAAGCCAAATCTGCCCATGACATGGTACGCGAATATACGGTTCAAAACGCACTAAAAGATGCTTATCCTTATGTGCCTAAGATGGTTGCATTATGTACTGATGAAGACGTGATCGGTGCTGATTTTTATGTTATGGAGCGGATGGAAGGTATCATCCCTCGTGCCAATTTACCAAAGGGGATCGATCTGGATCCTGAACAAACTCGCGTGCTTTGCACCAATGTTATTGATGCTTTGGTTGAATTGCATCAAGTGGATTATAAGGCACATCCTGATTTAGTAAATCTTGGACGCGGTGAGGGTTACTGCGAGCGTCAGGTTAGTGGCTGGGATAAGCGGTATATCAAAGCGAAAACGCCTAACGTTCCAAGTTTTGCTTTGGTCAGACAGTGGCTTGGTAAACACACCCCGGCTGATAGCCAAACTTGCCTCATTCATAATGATTGGCGCTTTGATAATGTGATCTTAGATGCTGATGATCCAACTAAAGTCATCGGTGTCCTTGATTGGGAGATGGCAACACTAGGGGATCCTTTGATGGATTTGGGCAGTGCATTGGCTTACTGGATTGAAGCAGATGACAATATTGTCATGCAGCAGTCGCGTCGCCAGCCCACCCATTTAGAGGGTATGATGACTCGTGATGAGGTGGTGGCTTATTATCTTGAGCAAACAGGATTAGAAATAGACAACTGGACCTTTTATGAAGTGTTTGGTCTGTTTCGTTTAGCAGGTATCGTTCAGCAAATTTATTATCGTTACTATAATAAACAAACACGCAATCCAACGTTTAAGAATTTTTGGATCATTGTGCATGTACTCCATGCTAAATGTCTTAAGTTAATTGCTCAGTATGAGGGTGAGGCATTATTTACCAGCCATGTACAGCCGCACTTACAAGACATGGGGGTGGATGCGGCTACGATTGGGCAGTTACCGAGTCCTGTGCAAGCGGTTATTAAAGGCATTTTACCAAAAAGCTATTTTTTGCCCACTTCTTATAAATCTGAAGAGCCTGAGTAACCAGTATCTAGGGCGACCCTTAATGTAATCGATAGTCATCTCGGTGGTCTAAAAGTGGCTAAATTTTGCCAAACAGCTGGATAATATCTTAATGTTATCTGCGCTGTTTTTCTTGTTTGACGGTAATTTATTTCATTTTTACCACCACTATTAAAATGATGACACGCCTAGAAAACCACGCTTGATAAAATACAATAAAAAGGTACTATTTTATGACAACCATACTGTTGGCGCGTCATGGCCAAGCGTCCTTTGGCCAAGAAAACTACGACCAACTCTCAGAGCTTGGCGGTATCCAAGCGCAGCTGCTTGGTCAGCATTACGCCACCACACAGCGCCGTATTGATGCTATTTTTACGGGTAGCTTGGTTCGACAGCGAGACTCTGCTCAGCATTTCTGGGAGCGCTATCAATCATCTATCACCTCTGAACACAGTAATGGCGCGCTGGCATCTGTCATCGATGTAAATGAGCCCAACAGTTATACACTGCCAGAGTTTGATGAATTCAATCATAAAGACGTGTTTATCAAATATGACCCTGTCTTTAATAGTCGAGCCGCGATCGCGGCTGAAATTGCTAAGTCAGATGTTCCAGACACACGGTTAGCTGAGCTATTTGATCAAGCGATGCAGCGCTGGCATAGTGGTGACAATGATCAGGATTATGTTGAGAGCTGGCCACAGTTTAGCCAGCGGGCGCAACAAGCACTGGAACAAGTACGTCAAAGAGTGGCAGGCTTAAACTTAGATCGTGATAGTACGGTGTTGGTTTTTACCTCAGGTGGTGTGATCGCTGCTATTACCGCACAGTTATTAAAGCAAGGCAGTCAAACCGCTTATCAATTGAATAAAAGCTTGGTCAATACTGGGGTAACGTCTGTCACATTAAAGAACCAAAGTGCTCGTTTAATGTCTTTAAATGAATACAGTCATTTATTTTCTGAAGGCAAGCGTTTTGTAACGTGGCGATAAACGGATCAATGGTGGTAGTGACACAATAGAAAAGGAGGAGTCGTGACCCTAAACACGCAAGCGCTATTATAGACTATCAAAAAAGCGAAAGAGGACTCCACCCGACATTAGGGTGGAGGTGAATTTCGCATCACTGGTTGGTTTTTTGACTCAGGTATTACACAACCTACTCATTGAAATAAACACCCTTAAATTCTAGTATTATAAGCATGTCATCAAACACACACTCATTAACAAAGAAAGCATTTATGAAAATCAACAAAGCGTACAAATTTAGGCTTGAGCCTACTATAGAGCAGGAGATTATTCTAAATAATCTTGTCGGCTCAGCGCGTTTTGTTTGGAATCACATGCTGGCAATATCGTTTGAGATGTTTGCTAAAAATGAGTTTATCAATGCCACCAACCTCGTTAATAAAATCATTGGCTTAAAGAACAACCCTGATTTTGAGTTCTTAAAAACAAGCTCAAATGCCGTGTCCTTACAACAAAAGGTACGCGATCTTGCCTCGGCTTGGTCACGATTCTTTGACCCAAAAGTACATGCCAGACTCAAAGAGAATAAAAAGAAACCTCGTAAGCCCAAGTTCTTTAAACTGGCTGATGGCACAGAGATTCAACTTCGTCCACTCATGCCACAATTTAAGCGCAAAGCAGATGGCTGTGACTCCATTCGCTTGGTTCAGTTTGATAAATACTGCCGTGTTGAGGGCAATCGCATCAAACTCCCGAATGGCATTGGTCTAGTGAAATTTAGAAAGTCTCAAGACATCATCGGTGTCATCAAGAATGTCACCATTAGCAAGAAGTCAGGTCACTGGTACGTATCGTTTGGCACTGAGCGCGAACTGGCCGAAAAGCCGGTTCACCCCTCGAAAACCGCCATTGGCTTAGATTTAGGCATCACAAAACTACTCACCACCTCAAACGGTGAAACCCTCAAGCCCAAGAACAGCTTTAAAGCCAATCAGGTTAAACTGGCCAAATTACAGCGTCAATTGAGTAAGAAAGTAACATTCAGTGAAAACTGGAAAAAGCAAAACCGCAAGATACAAAAGCTCCACCATCATATCGCCAATATTCGCCATGACTACTTGCATAAAATCACCACCAGCATCAGCAAAAACCACGCCATGATTGCTTGTGAGGATTTAAAAGTCGCCAATATGTCGAGATCTGCAAGTGGGTCGATGGAGAACAAAGGCCGTCAGGTCAAAGCCAAGTCAGGATTAAACAGAGCTATCTTAGATCAAGGCTGGGGTATGATGATTGATATGCTTGAGTACAAGCAGCAGTGGCAAGGCGGCTTACTTATCAAAGTAAACCCACGCTACACCAGTCAAACCTGTTCTAACTGTCAGCATATCGCCAAGGAAAATAGACAAACTCAGGCAAAGTTTGAGTGCGTCAAATGTGGTCATAAAGCCAACGCTGATATTAATGCAGCTCGTAATATTTTATCGGCAGGACATGCCGTTTTGTCTGCGGAGGGAGGATGCAGTAAAGGTCGCCCGATGAAACAGAAAACTTGCGACGGTCGTGAGAAAGTCGCCTAAAGGCTAACGCTTTTAGAATCCCCCATTTGAGCGCAGCGAAAGTGGTGGGAGTGTGTCAACCGACTCTATCCAATATTGAATAAAAAGGACTGTCCATGCAAAACAAATGGAGAAACTTAGTAGTCAAAAGCGCCAACCAAGGTAAAAGTCAGCTGTTTAGTGCGATGCAACCCTCACGCTATTTACAAACCTTAAATAAGCAGCAGGCTGGAAAAGGAAAAACGGTGCTTATTACTGGTGCTAGCTCAGGTTTGGGTGAGGGCATGGCAAGACTCTTTGCCAAGCTTGGTTATAATCTTGCAATATGCGCACGCCGAACCGATCGTTTAGCGCGTTTAAAGGCAGAGCTAACCTCAAAATATCCCAATATCCGTGTTGAGTATCGAGCGCTTGATGTTAGCGATTACGATGCTATTTTTGCCGTGTTTGACGCCTTTGCCGATGATTTTGGTGGTATTGATCGGGTGGTAGTAAATGCTGGTATTGGTGACAGTCGCCGCATTGGTAAAGGACGTTTTGATACCAACCGCCGCACGGTCGAGATTAACTTTATCTCGGCATTGGCGCAATGTGAAGCGGCGATGAATATCTTTCGCGCTCAGAACAGGGGGCATCTGGTCGTGATATCAAGCATGTCAGCGATGCGTGGTCTGCCTAAGCACTTGACGGCTTATGGCGCTAGTAAGGCAGGCTTGGCTCATTTAGCAGAAGGTATCCGTGCTGATATGCTTTTAACCAAATTGCCGATTAAGGTTTCTACGATTTATCCAGGTTACATTCGTACTGAGATTAATGAAAATGCAAAACCATTACCGTTTGAAGTGGATGCGAAGACGGGTACTAAAGCAATCGTTGCAGCGATTGAGGCTGGTGTAGATGAAGCTTGTGTACCAAGTTTGCCATGGTCAATAGTTGGGCAGGCAATGAAGCATTTACCATTACCGTTAATCAATAAATTAAGCTAACACGGTTAATTTTATAAACGATAGATGATAAAAATCCCTCTATATTGTGGTATAGAGGGATTTTCCTTAAACGCTGTTTCCGAGGTTAGAGGGTTTGAGGATTGTCTAACATGTGCTGTTCACGCAGCTTTTGGCGCAGCACTTTTCCAACATTACTCTTGGGTAGTTCACTGACGAATTCTATGTGGCGTGGGCACTTATAACCCGTCAAGTTATCTAGGGCAAAGTCTTTAATATCACTTTTGGTGACATTGTTGTCAGCGGGGACGATGTAAATTTTGACCGCTTCACCTTGATGTTCATCAGGAATACCAATCACCGCACAGTCAATAATTCCATCACAGTCTAGCATGACGGATTCAATCTCATTAGGGAAGACGTTAAAGCCTGAGACCAAAATCATATCTTTTTTGCGGTCAAGTAGGGAGATATAGCCTTGTTCATCCATACTAATGATATCGCCAGTACGGAAGTAGCCATCGCTGGTAAAGTCGTTTGAGTTGTCTTTATTGAAATAGCCGGAGGTGATGTTTGGGCCCTTAATGCACATCTCACCCGCTTGATTTAATCCTACACGTTCACCATTATCATCGACAACGATAATATCGACACTAGGAACGGGGATGCCAATAGTTCCGTTGAATTTACGGTCAGTAATGACGTTTGCAGTACCGGCCGCGACGCCTTCAGTCATACCCCAACCTTCCACCATCGGGCAGCCAGTAACATCTAACCAGCGGGCAGCTGTTTGCTCAGTTGCGGCCATACCACCAGCTTGGGTGATGCGTAGTGAGCTAAAGTCTAAGTCTTTAAAGTTTGGCTGGTCAAGCAAGCCTTTAAACAGCGTGTTGACCGCTGGGAAAATGTGGAACGGCTGTTTGGAGAGGGTTTTGATAAAGCCTGGCATATCGCGTGGGTTTGGCACCAAGATAAAGGTATAGCCTGAGCGCATACCCAGTAAACTGAGCATAAAGGCGAAGATATGGTAAAGCGGTAACGCCATGACCATATTGATATACACCTCATTGATCTCTGAGGTTACAGGACGGTACCAAGCTTCTGACTGCATCGCGGCTGCTACGACGTTACGCTGAGTCAAAACAGCACCCTTAGACAGACCTGTCGTGCCACCCGTGTATTGCAGGATGGCTTTTTGTTGCATGGTGGTTTTTGGTGCTTGGATAGGTAGGTTTTTCCCTTTTTTTAGCACATCAGGGAACTTGGTGACATCGTATTTAGGATCATTAAGATTGTATTTAGGTACTAAGCGCTTGACCTGACGAATGACTGTATTGACCAGTATTCCTTTTAATCCCATCATATCACCCATCTTTGATAGGACGATACGTTTGATATTCGTTTCTTCAATCACTTGCTCGAGCGCTTGCGCAAAGTTATCGACCACAAAGATAACCTGAGCCCCAGAATCATTTAACTGATGGCGTAGCTCACGGCCTGTGTATAGAGGGTTAACAGGCGTGCAAACGTACCCTGCTCGTAAAATACCAATCATCGTTGGTAAGTACTGAGGCACGTTTGGCATCATGAGAGCAACGACACTGCCTTTAGGGATTCCCTGAGCTTGCAACCATGCTGCCACAGCAAGTGACGCCTTATCAACGTCGCCATAAGTGTGGGTGACGCCCATACAGATAGTCATTGGATGCATACGAAAGCGGTCAAAGCACTCTTCATACAGCTCCATTATACTGCTATATTTATCTGGATTGATCGTCTTAGGTACACCATTAGGATAATGGGCTAGCCAAGGTTTATTCGGCGTCATAGTCAGCGTCCTTGAAGTCTAAAATAGGTTGAGATTGTGTAGTAAAGCAGTCTTATCCGTGTCAATAAAACCCATCAGCGCTGACATAAAACGTGTATCGCTGAGAGTAATCCTATCCTTATCTATTGACTGGCTGCTAGGTTTTAATTGCTGTTGTACGACTTTACTTAACGATTATTCAGGAACGGAGCTAAGTAAAACAAACAACTCAATAATACACTGTGGCTTTTGTAAAAGCGCTATCTGTTATTTATCATCAAAATAATAAATAAATGATACATTTAAGAAATACATTAGCATGAATACACGCTAATACCACACTAATATGCAAGACTGTGCAGTACAAAAATAAAGATGAAAAGTTCAAATTATGTCTAATATAAGACTAGCAGGTCTCTCGCCGGTTCTCAGCTTGAGATAAAGTGACAAGTATTGCGATTATATGTGTAAAAGACATCAGCTCTTACCGACCTATTAAACGAATATTTGCCAAAATTTAGCATAAGTTAGCAGAGTAAGAGTGCGCTCAGCCCAATACCGTTCATTTCTTGATAGGGATTAAGGCAGAATAAGTTGTTTGTTTTTATTAAAAAACCGCCGATAAATGAGTAAAGTGCTGATCGTACAGCCAAGCGTGCTACTTACACATATCAGGAACATGGTGACTATCTGATAACGAACGGCTTGAGTGGGATCAGCCCCAGCCAGTATTTGACCCGTCATCATACCGGGCAAGCTGACAATGCCGACAACCAACATAGAGTTAAGCGTGGGCGTCATACCATTAATAATTGCGGCCCGTATTGGTTCGTGTACCGCTTCAAATGGACGAGCTGCTAGGCTTAACATCATCTCAATTCGGCCTTGCTGCTCGTGAAAGCTTTCAATCAGCTGATTGCTGGTCAATGAAATAGCGGTCAAAGAGTTGCCTAATATCAAACCTAAGATAGGGATAATAAACTGCGGTGTATACCAAGGCTGGACGTTTAAAATAACAGTGATGGCTATGGCAGTGACCAATACAGCCGAAGCACTGACTGCGAGAAGGGTATCGACCAACAGGCCTTTATAGTGGCGTTTGACACGGTTTTTGGCCGCGCTCCCTGCAATGAGGGTCATAATGGTTAAAATCAGTAGTACTTCATACCACTGTTCACGGGCAAAAATCCACGCCAATATCAGACCAATAAAACTCAGCTGAACAACAGTACGAATAGCAGCGGTTAAGAGGGTTTTAGTGAGCTGCAAGCGTAGTTGCCAAGAGATGATAAGGACGATGATAATAAGGCTGCTGGTAAGAGCAATATCACCATAAGTTAGAAATATTTGCGTGTCGTCCATACCGATCATAGTGACTCATTATCAAGGAGATGAAAGCAGGGTGAGGTCCAACGAGACTGTGTGCAAAATTTTTGTGTGTTTATCTTAGGGTTAGGGCGTGTCCTCAATTCAATTTATCTCATGTTGATGACCATTTTTAAAATAAAGACGGGCCTAGAACACTTTACTTAATACGCCTGCTTGCATAGACCAATGCTGATCAGCGAATGGCATGACATCTTGTGTGTCATGAGTCACCCATAACAACGTACGCTGCGTCTCGGCCCGAGCCCAGTTAACGAGTAAATGTACCAATTGGGTTGAAACTTCGCTGTCTAAAGCAGCGGTAGGCTCATCCAATAATAGTACTTGCGGGCTCAGTTGTAAAAGACGTAAAGTATTGACCAGCTGTCGCTCACCGCCGGATAAGTAATTGGCTTCTTGCTGCAAAAAATCAGCGCTACGCCCGAGGGAGGAAAGCTGCGTGATGTGCCAATCCATATCAAAATTTCGATGCTGATGGGCTTGTAAATTATAAGGCATTTGTAGGTTATCTAACACACTACCTTCTAATAGCTGGGGGCGCTGAGCGAGTAAGGAGACTTGTGTGCGCCACTGCGTCGGCACAGTATCATGGATACTGTGATAACTTGGGTTATGTAGTGGGTCTACGCTTTGCAAGCAGACCTCACCGCTATCCATGGGTAATAATCCTGCAAGCACGCGTAATAATACTGACTTGCCGCTACCAGAAGCACCAGTCAAAACCGTCACCTGTCCTGCTAACAGTTTGCCACTAGCATCGCTTATTAATGGATGCTGATGAGGGGCTGAGACGGCCTCTTTATTGGCATTGTTCTTTATTTTGGTGAGCCACTTGTAGTATGTGCCGGATAGGGTGGATGCGGTAGTAGAACGGTTTTGTTGACTTAGCTCCACGCTCATAGAGCGCTTATTATGTATGCAGATACTTTTAAATTCTAGCATAAGGCGCTTCTTATGAGTGTGTTAATAGAAAGTGCATTAATAGAATAAGTCATTACTCATCAGCATTTTGTGTGATCGCTTGTTGAATGGCGTCCCGTAAGCTTTGGGGCACACGAATAGGCCGCATAGGCGCAGTACGAGTAGCCTGAGTCTCATCGTTAGACATCGACTCTGGTGTTACTTGGTTTTGTACGCAAGCAATCACAATTTTAGCGCTACTTAATAAATGGTTACTGTTTTTGGTGTGGTCGGTCGAGTTACCTTTTGGTGTATGCCGGTGAATGCTTTGATAAAATACCATGCTGGCAGGTTTTAGTTCGACTTTATCGATACGCACGTTGATGATTTCATCTAAAAGGATGGCTCTTTTATATTGCAAATCTGCTTGGCTCACAACAAAATGCTGTATGTCGCCGCTATCAGACTGTAGAAAGTAACCGTTTAAACCAAGCTTAGTAAACCAGTCACGTCGGCAGTTTTCAAAAAAGACCAGATGGTTGGCATGATAGACTATGCCACCGGCATCAGTATGGTTGATGTAAACGTTATAGTCAGTCGCAAACAGCGGTGTGGTTGTCTGGTCAGATTGTGCCTTGTTAGAAATTGATATGGTGTTTGTAGGGTTGCTTTTAGGGGTTGTCATAGTAATACTCAATCAAGTGTTGATAGCGGTCATTTAATAAAGGTGATTTAATAAAAATCGATGTGTGTGATAATAATAGCTACTCTAGCTTAAGATATAAAGGCACGCAACAGAAAGGCTGGCCTACGACTGTTATCATGGTTGTTTTAGCGCCACATTTTAATCAATTAGTATAGGATGGTTTATGCCCCGTTTTGTCAGTTTTAACATCAATGGTATTCGCGCCCGTCAACATCAGCTTGAGGCGGTACGCGAGGTAATCGATCCTGATGTGATAGGTCTACAAGAAACCAAGGTTCACGATGAGCAGTTCCCACTCGACAACATAGAAAGTCTTGGCTATCACGTAGAATACTTTGGACAAAAAGCCCACTATGGCGTGGCTTTACTGTCCAAGGTGGCCCCTATATTTGTCCAAAAAGGCTTTCCTGACGAAGATGGTGAGGCACAAAAGCGTTTTATCCACGCTCGCTATGAGTTTGAGGGCCGCGAAATTGATGTGCTTAATGGTTATTTTCCGCAAGGAGAGAGTCAAGACCATCCCACTAAATTCCCAATGAAGCGGGCTTATTATGCTGATTTAATGGCTTACATTGATACGTTAAAAGCGGAAGGACGTTCGCTTGTCATCATGGGTGACATGAATATTGCTCCAGAAGACATCGATATCGGTATTGGTGAGGTCAATGCAAAGCGCTGGCTTAAAAACAGAAAAACCTCTTTTTTACCGGAAGAACGCGCGTGGTATAGCGCATTGATGTCGCGAGAGCTGACCGATACTTACCGTTTGCACTATCCAGAGAGCACAGAGTTATACAGCTGGTTTGATTATCGCAGTCGTGGCTTCAATGACGATCCTAAGCGTGGCTTACGTATCGACCATATCTTATGCACCGCTGATCTCGTTGATGCTTGTGTCGATGCAGGGATCAGTTATGAGCTACGAGCCATGGAAAAACCCTCTGACCATGCGCCAATTTGGTCGGCATTTGATCTGAGTAAATCGTAGTAATGATAGGGTGTTTGCCAAAAAACACTTTACTATATAAACAATACTGAAAGTTAAAAATAAGGATGTAACGATGGCCGTCGGAAATGTTGCAGTACCCAATACTATTTATCCTATCGAAGGTATCAAGCTCAGTGCCACTGCGGCAGGGGTACGCTATAAAGATCGTGACGATTTGGTCGTGATGGAAATAATCGATACCGCCACCACTGCAGTTGTCACGACAAAAAATACCTTTTGTGCCGCCCCTGTACGCGTACTGCGTGAGCATTTTTCTAAGACCAGTCCACGCTATTTAGTGACCAATACTGGCAATGCCAATGCGGGTACTGGCGCTGATGGTAAGCGTCGAGCCATCGATATCTGTGCGGCATTGGCGAGCAAAGCAGGTGTGGATGTGAGCGCCGTATTGCCATTCTCTACAGGTGTGATTGGTGAGCCGTTAAATAGCGATGCTGTTATTGCGGGCTTAGATGAGGCCATTGCTAATTTGGCTCCTAACAATTGGCTAGCTGCGGCTAATGGTATTCGTACCACTGATACTATTCCCAAGCTTGCCAGCCAAAAAGTTGATGTGGGTAATCTCAGTTATCACATTACTGGTATGTCAAAAGGGTCAGGAATGATACGCCCAAATATGGCGACCATGCTAGGCTACGTGGCAACCGATGCCAATATCGCGGCTGACTTATTACAAGAGATGCTAAGCGCAATCAATGAACAGTCTTTTAATCGCATCACAGTCGATGGCGATACCTCAACCAATGACTGCTGTGTCCTAGTAGCGACAGGCACGGCCAGCTCAGAGATCATTGACAGCCCAGAGCATCCGCACTATCAGCCAGTGTTTGCGGCTTTAACTGAGGTTTTTGTACGCCTAGCGCAGTTAATTGTACGAGATGGTGAAGGTGCGACCAAGTTTATGACAGTAAAAGTCACTGGTGGGCAGACGACACAAGAGTGCTGCGATGTGGCCTATGCGGTCGCGCATTCACCTCTAGTGAAAACAGCATTCTTTGCTAGTGATGCCAATTGGGGTCGTATCTTGGCGGCAGTGGGTTATGCTGGAATCGAAGATCTCGACACAGAGCAAGTCGATGTGTATTTAGATGAAGTGATGATTTGCCAAAATGGTGGCGTTGCCCCTCATTATACAGAAGAGGCGGGCAAGACGGTCATGAGCCGCCCTGAGATTACCATTCATATCGATCTTGCTCGTGGCGAAGCCAGTGATACGGTTTATACTTGCGATTTATCCTACGATTACGTCAAGATTAATGCCGATTATCGTAGCTAAAGGTTTTTATACCTAGTAATTTGCCGCTGTTCTTATCGTTAAGCCAGAGTGCGCCTCACTCTGGCTTTTTATTGTTTAGTTCTCACTTTGCCTGATTAGCAATTCACTCCATTATTGCATACGTTTTCTTAACATCAGTTGCAAAAGCTGACGTTACTTTACAAAGCAGTCATAGAGGGCAAGAGGATTGGCGACCTATACTAGTTTTAGTAAAGGAAAGACAGTATTGTTGATGCCGTCAGAGGCTTATTAAACAGACTTTCGTTAAAAAAGTCTCGTTAAATGTTTTTGTTTAGCATCGACAGTAGCGTGATAACAATGACCCAATTGCCTGATATGTTTTGAGTATGTATTAATCACGACAAGACGTTCACAACAATAAATTCAAACAGGTAATAGAGACTTAACCCAATTAACTGAGGATTAAATAATGAAAAAATTAGCACTTGCAGCATTGATGACGACTTTCGCCCTTTCAGGTTGTTCTACCATGGGTATGGACAATGAGCGTACGATGGTTGTGGAAGGACAGCCCATGAGCGTTAAAGTGGTTAACATTCCAAGCTTTGAAGTAGAAATAGCGCCACGTAAAGCAGTCTGTGACCTTACTGCTACTGATGGCAGTAAAGTTGAAGCACAGTGCTTGCAGTATCGTCAGACGTATCACAAGAATTACACGACACTAAATGGTAATATCCAAGGCTTTACTTATGAGCCAAATTACCGCTACGTGCTTGATGTACGTCAAGAAGCTGTAACTGCTGAAGGCTCTAACGTGGTGCAGCCAGTTTGGATTCTAAATGAAGTAGTGTCAAAAACTGCTGAGTAATCTCATGGGTGCTCGCTTGGATTTATAAGCGGCTACTCTCGTATGATAAAGGCCTCTAATTCTTTAGAGGCCTTTTTTGTCGTTATTTTGACGGATTTAGCAATTTAGCTGTTCAAATAATAACTGTACAAATGATAATGGTGTTTTAAATTAACACTGGCTGTAGTTTACACTGACGCCACGGGTGGCCGTTGGTATGCGATTATCAGCATAGACGGCAAGTCCCCCGCGAGCGGTCTCTTTATATTTATCCGACATATCAGCGCCCGTCTGTTTCATGGTTTCAATGGCTTTGTCCAAAGAGACGAAATGTTGCCCATTGCCTCGGCAGGCGAGACGTGCCGCATTAATTGCCTTCACGGCGCCCATGGCATTACGTTCGATACAGGGCACTTGCACCAAGCCGCCAATAGGGTCACAAGTAAGTCCTAAATTGTGCTCAATGCCAATTTCTGCTGCATTTAAGCACTTGGCTGGTGTGCCACCCATAATTTCTGCTAATGCAGAGCCTGCCATAGCACAGGCGGAACCGACTTCCCCTTGACAGCCTACTTCAGCACCAGAGATTGAGGCATTCTGTTTAATCAAGCTACCGATAGCGGTGGCGTTTAATAAAAATTTACGCACGCCCTCTTGGCTGTAGTTGGATAAGAAGTCACGATAATAGTGTAATACGGCTGGAATGATACCAGCAGCACCATTGGTAGGGGCGGTGACGACTTTGCCGCCATTGGCATTTTCTTCGTTGACAGCCAGTGCGTATAAGTCGACCCAGTCCATCGCTGCCAATTTATCATTTTTTGAGATTGGCTGGTCTTTTTCAGCACTCAGCTGCAAATGCAAATCCTGTGCGCGGCGTTTGACATCGAGACCACCAGGTAAAATGCCCGCACTTTCACACCCTTGTTTGACACAATCTTGCATCACCTCCCAGATACTATCTAAGTAGGCATAGACTTCTTCTTTATCATGGAAGTGGCACTCGTTTGCCAGTACTAAGTCACTGATACTGAGCCGATGTTGATCACACTGATCTAGCAGCTCTGCGGCGTTGTTAAAGGGGTAGGGCACACGATCGATAGTTGGGCTGGCATGGTCTTCATCTGGGTTGTTGGCATCTTCTTCATTGATCACAAAGCCACCGCCGACGGAGTAGTAAGTTTGCTGATAACGCGTGCCGTCCGTCAGTATCGCTCGAAGTGACAACGCATTGGGATGATAAGGCAACACGGTATCGTCGTACCAATAAATATCCTGCTCCGTATCAAATGGCACTGTATGGGCACCTGAGAGGTTCAATTTTTTCTCAGAAAAAATAGGAGACAGATAATTGCTAGTCATGCGTGTATCAATGGTGCTGGGTGTATGTCCAAGCAAGCCGAGCAGGATGGCGGTATCTGTTGCATGTCCTTTTCCTGTCGCGGCTAAAGAGCCATAAAGCTCAATTTCAATCTTTTGAATGGCAGTCAGTTCTATCTGCTTTGTTAATGAGGCTAAAAAAAGATTTGCGGCTACCATTGGTCCTACCGTATGAGAGCTTGATGGACCAACGCCGATTTTGAATAAGTCAAAAACACTAATCATAGTAAATTACCGAAATTTTTAAGGGCTTTAGCATGCTGTGTAGATGCTTTAGGCACTTTTATTGAGAATAAGATAGGCCGCCATCACTCTTAGGCACCGATAAGAGGTGTGTATGAGGCACTGCCTGTGAAAGGTCAAAGTAAAGGAGTACAAATGGTGACTGAATAATAACTTTTATTTGTTTTGAAACTCCGCTATCATGCACGGAGTCAACAGCTATGTAACATCCTGTAAGTGGGGGAGCCGTTATAAAGTACGTTGAGCCATAACGGTTTAAAACCATTTTTAGTAGAACATATCCGGCCCCAGACATCTAGCAAAACATAGTCATCATACCAAATATTACTTTTGGTTTGCCATATTACAATATAAATGAATAGATTAGGGCGGCATATTATAAATGTAAGAGGGTCAGAGTTACAGTAACTTCTAACCACGTATCTTATCTATAAACCTCTCAATTTCATTTTTTCATTGATTGTCGCCTATTATTTTAGCTCAGCTCACATAGGACAAGCGCGCATGCCATCTCAAAAAGACCACTCATCACCTTCAGAAAACAGCGCTCACAGTCAGTCAGCTCAAAACGCGTTAGAAGCTGCAGGTGTCGAGTCAGCAGCCCTCCATTATTCACCCAATCCAGACTTTGAAAATGGGCGTTGGTTTCCGACATGGCGTCCGTATAAGGGCGATTTAGATCGTGATCCAGTCGGTATCAACGACTATTTGCCACCGTCAAAAAGTATATTATTGGGTGTCCAGCATACTTTTGCGATGTTTGGGGCGACTGTATTAGCACCTTTATTGATGGGCTTTGATCCTAATTTAGCCATTTTGATGTCGGGCATTTGTACCGTGATGTTCTTTATGATCACAGGCGGGCGCATGCCAAGTTACTTGGGCTCAAGCTTTGCGTTTATTGGTCCTGTCATTGCAGTTACCGCTTACTCAGGTGCAGGGTTTAACGATAACTTGAATGTCGCGTTAGGTGGCATCATGGCTTGCGGTATCATTTATGCGTTAATTGGTCTGCTGGTGATGAAAACTGGCACAGGCTGGATTGAGCGCTTGATGCCGCCAGTCGTGACAGGTGCCATCGTCATGATTATTGGTCTCAACTTAGCACCAGTGACTATCCAAGGGGTGTCTGCGAATCAGTTCGATGCTTGGATGGCCACATTGACTGTGTTGCTTATTAGTGGGGTGGCCGTGTTTACACGCGGTATGCTACGTCGTCTACTATTATTGGTGGGCTTGGTATTGTCTTACATTGCTTATTTTGTGATGACTAACATCATGGGCTTTGGGACGGCTATTGACTTTAGTAGTGTAGCAGCCGCTTCGTGGTTTGGCTTGCCGAGCATTCATACCCCGCGCTTTGAGATGAGTGCCATTATTTTAATTGCGCCTGTGGCCTTTATTTTGGTTGCTGAAAACTTGGGGCATTTTAAGGCTGTCGAAGGTATGACCAAGGCGCGTGTGACGCCGTACATGGGGCGAGCTTTTTTTGCTGATGGCCTAGCGACCACTTTTTCAGCAGGATTTGGTGGGACAGGTGTCACCACTTACGCGGAAAACATCGGGGTGATGGCCGTGACCAAAGTCTATAGCACCACGATATTCGTTGTGGCAGGGTTAGTGGCAATCTTGCTAGGTCTATCGCCAAAGTTTGGTGCAATCATTCAAACGATACCAGCGGCATTATTGGGCGGGGCTTCTATTGTGGTGTTTGGCTTGATCGCTGTTGCAGGCGTAAAAATTTGGATAGACAATCACATCGACTTTAGCAAAAACAGCAATCTGATTATCGCTGCTGTTACTGTCATCATGGGGACCGGTAATTTTAGCTTGCACTTAGGCGGCTTTGATTTGGGCGGTATTGGCACGGCTACTTTGGCTGCTATCCTTTTGAATGCTTTGTTTAATCAAGGATCTGAGGCGAAGGCTGCCCGTCAGTCATTGGCCAAATAACCAATGGGCTTTTGTATATAACCTTCTTAAGATATTATATGTAACAGAGCAAAACTAAAAAACGCCCAGCCTACACGTAGGTTGGGCGCTTTTGCTTGGAAAACAGTATTCAGGTTACTTGTATTTACGTTTATAAAATCGAGCAAAAAACCGATAACGGCGTAGCGCGCGTGGTTTAGGTTTTAATGAGCCTAAATAAATGGCAAACATAGTCAGTAGGGCGCCACTCCATTGTAAAGTGTTAATCGGTTTGCCCAGCCAGCTATAATCAATAACCAGTGCTGCGATGGGTTCCGTTAACAGTAACAACCCCGTCAATGCCAGAGATAACTTAGGTATAGAGTAGGCGATCAGGCCCCATGCCAAGCACTGCATGATGGTGCCATACACCAGAACCCAGCCGAACTCAGACCACGTATTGGGTAAGATACTACCCGTATCAAATATCACCATCGGCACGATCATTGCTAACACGCCGCCGATACTAATCAGCTGCATCAGCATAAATATCGGTGTCGGCTCAGTGTCATGTGTTTTACGGATAAAGGTCATAGAGGCTGCTAGCATCGCCCCTGAGATGATGCCGGTGACAAATCCCCAAGTGGCGGCAGTGTTGCGTGCAAACTCAGGACTGCCTATCATCGCCACGCCAAGCATCGCTAAAAACAAACTGATAAGCTGAACAATAGATTGGCGTTCATTAAAATACAAAAATCCGATCGCCGCCAAGAAAAAGATTTGTAAGCTATTGAGTAGAGTTGAAATACCAGGACCAACGGCATAAATACTCTCGTGCCATAGGGCCAAATCCAACCCTAAAAACACGCCTGACAATAGACTGTAAAAGATAGCACGTCTGGAATGCGGTAGACGTTGCCCCATGATTTTGGCTAAGACAGAGAATACGATACCTGAAATAGCTAGGCGCCAAAACGACATTGCCCACCCACCGATGTCAACGTGAGCGACGATCAAACTACCCAGACCAAATATGATACAGCCAATGACTAAGCCAATAGGGGCAGACCGTGTAGAAGCGATAGCCATAGGTTGTCCTTATATCCGTACTATTGTTATTTATTTCAGACTATTAACATGGGCATTAATCCAAGCCATATTGTCGAGGTTTTGAACCTAAAATGAAATGGTTAAACCATAATTTATTCTGATTATTAAATTGGCTGCCACGATATTGACTGCTACTTAGTATGGCGTGTTTGTATAGTCGAGTAACATTCTTACAGGAATGACATTGGCACAGATCACAGTGTTTGCTAATCTTGTGATTTATAATGGGAATATATTATAAAATTTTACCAAAAACCCCAGTACTATCCACTTAGGTTTGCTTATGTTTCGACGCTTACGATCAAAACGACCACGATCTTTTGTCTGTAGTTCACCGCCCTCAATATCACAATATGGTTTTGCTATTAGCATGTCATCTATCGTGCTATTGGCAATGCCGACTGCACAAGCAGCCAGTTGTAGCATTCCCAAAAGCTACTATAAAAATGTCTCTTGCACAGCGAGCAGTCGCTATTTTTTAGCAACGAAAGATTTCGGTGCGCCAGTTGCTTTGATTGACCGTAACGGCAAAAGGGTGGTCGACTTGACACGCTATCAAAAAGTCGATGTCAATAAGCTATCGGGTGGTCTATTGCCTGTACTGCGCAACAGTCATGTCGGCTATCTGAATATGCAGGGTCGTGAAGTCGTACCGGCGATGTATGATATGCTGTCAGAAAGCCAAGGGTGGGCGCGCCCCGTCTCTGATGGCCGCATCGTGGTGAAAAGAAATGGCAACTATGGCGTCATTAACACCGCCAATCAAACCATCGTTCCGTTTTCGGCCGCCATTAGCGAAATTGATAATTATCAAAACGGTGTCGCACGAGTAAGCAAAAACAGTACGACCAGCTGGTTGGATAAAAACGGTAACGTGAAGAGTGATCCAAATAGTAAGAATAATGAGCAGGCCACAGCAAAACAAACAGAGTCTAATCGTTTTACGACGCTACAACCGCGTCAGCAAGATGGTAAATGGGGGTTTGTGGACGACAATAACGTGACCATGATTACCTATTCTTTTGATGAAGTACAGCCATTCTCTGAAGGATTGGCTGGCGTACGTATTGGCAGGGAGTGGGGTTTTGTTAATCTTGGCGGTGAGCTGGTGATTCCTTTTCGCTTTGCGAATGCGGGCGTGTCGGCTGCGGGTCACTACAAAGGTAAGCCGGCGTTTGTATTTACAGCGGGCAAGGCTTGGATTGGTAACTTAAAAAATGGCGATAAGATGTGCATCGATAAAGAAGGGGCTGGTGTCAGTTGTGACTAGATTTACTGCTTAAAACCCAAGTCCAACACATAGTTAACACACTTTAAAATAGGTACAGTGCTACTGGTATGAGTTTCCCTTGCGTGCTGTGCCTACGCCGACAGAGGCTGCGCGACATCCATACCAGTAGCACGTGGCACAGCGTGCCAATTTTATTTTAGATTGACTAGACTAGATCTAACATAAAAAAAGAGGGTAAAACCTACGTGTCAACGACAGGTTTTACCCTCTTTTTATATTAAGTTCGCTCAAAAACAAACTATCAAAAGCTACTTAGCCAATAAATGATTACTAATCAAATCGACCATATAAGGCTGATAGTACTCGGGAATGTCGTGCGCCATTCCTTCGATTAAATGAAACTTGGCATTAGGAATAGTCTTGGCAACCACGCGTCCTTGGGAAGCCGGCAGCAACCCATCTGCGCTACCGTGTAGTACGATCGTTGGTGCTTTGACTTGTTTACTGAATCGGCTGATAGACCCTGAAGCCAAAATAGCATTGAGCTGTTGTACCGTACCGAGCGGATGAAAGTTACGTTGATACCGTATTTTGGCAATTTCACGGACCATACGCACATTCACATGCCCAGGCGTACCAACCGTCTTCATAAACCAGACGCTGTGACGCACAATATCACGTTCAGAATGGCTCTCAGGACGATTAATCAGGGTGTATAACTGCTTGGGTTTTGGGGGTCTTAAAAATGCGCGGTTGGTTGTGGTAAACATCAGCGCCATCCGCTGTACCAAGCTTGGATAACGGGCTGCCACAATTTGTGCGATCATACCGCCCATAGAGGCCCCTAGCAGATGGGTGGTACCAAGGTTAAGCGCTTTAATTAAACGCGCTGTATCCTCTGCCATGTCGGTTAGGTTATAAGCAACTGGCGCGCCTTTATTAGACAAGCCAGTTTGCAAACGCATCATCATTTTGAGTTGACTGATACGGGGTAGACCCTCAATTTGGACTTTAGACGACAAACCAATATCGCGATTGTCAAAACGAATCACAAAAAAACCGGCATCAATAAGACGTTTGATGAAATTATTTGGCCAAAATACCATTTGTGAGCCAAGACCCATCACCATCAATAAGGGAGGGTTGTCGGGATTACCACCTGCCTCAACACAAAGCTCAATACCATCACCGATATCGATCATTGCTTGGTGAAGATGTTCGCTAAGATCAGAGTCACGCCACTGATGCGCCCCGAATTTCTGCCACTCAGAAGTTGGATAGTGACTAGAGCTTGCAGCTACGGTTTCAGACAGTTTTGTGCCATTGATATCATTTGATTGGGTCATGAAGCATCCTAATTAGAGTGTCGTCTACTAAACTTCTAGCATCTCAAAATCAAGCTTGCCGACACCGCACTCTGGGCATGTCCAGTCATCAGGAATGTCTTCCCATTTGGTACCAGGCGCAATGCCTTCTTCAGGGCAGCCAAGCTCTTCATCATATATCCAGCCGCAGACGATACATTCATAACGTTTCATAAATAGTCCTATCGATCATTACCAGTATTACAGTCAGTTGTTAACGCTCATATTTAGAATAACAGTCACTATATTAGACTGCAAAAGTGAACGTAGTTTAGCATATAACCGTGATTTTCGTAGTTAAGTTTACACTTGTATATTGAGATTATTTGGCTTTTATCAAGGCCATTATGTGCTCTGTTTTGAGATGAGTGATACCACTTGTATGCCGTAAGCCGAAAAATTTATACCAGCTGTGCTATAATACACGCCGCAAAATTCATAGTGATGTTCACGCGTCACTACTTTGATCTATATTGTATTGTTATTTAAATACTGTTATCTAAGCCATATGAACTAAGGGTTATTATGAGCAGCAATGCCGCCATGTCCGTTAACAACGTAGCCGATCCGTCTAACATGCTCAATACTGACCATCGATTTTGGCAAATTATTCGTACAGTACCAAACTTCCCAAAAGTTGGCATTGATTTTTATGATATTACGCCGTTACTGCGCAGTCATATTAATGAGGTCATTGATGCGCTGCTTGCAGCATTGCCAGACGGATTGATGGATGAGGTAGACTGCCTAGGGGCGGTAGAAGCGCGTGGGTTTGTCTTTGCAAGTCTGCTGGCAGGCCGCTTGGGTAAAGGTATGATTTTGCTGCGTAAGCCAGGTAAGCTGCCACCGCCTGTTGCCAATAAAGCCTATGCGTTGGAGTATGGTAAAGACACACTTGAGATGCAAAACAACCTACCACCTGAACGGGTACTGTTGATCGATGATATTTTAGCCACTGGCGGCACGTTGACGACAGCTTATGAGCTTTGCCAATCAGCCAACCATACCGTGGTAGGGGCGTTGGTCTTGCTGGATTTGGTTGATTTGCATGGCGAGTTTCCAGTGCCAATTTATACGGTGTTAAAGGCTTAACGCTAGGTTTTTGAGTTATTATCATCAAATACAAAAGCGCGCTGAGTGATGTCAGCGCGCTTTTGTATTTTAGCCACTCTTAAACTGTTTAAGTCATCTGCTCATAGCGTTTACAAGCCTCATCAACTAGGGCGCGACCAATCGTTTTTGGGTTAGTGAGTGTAAAGTCCTTTGTCGTCAGTATGGGTTTTTCTGAATGCCAAGACTTTGTGACTTTATCATCAGCATTGTAGTTAACGTAAGCTCTTTTATAGTAACTGGCATCTTTGCAAGAGATTAACAATTGCTGATCACTATGATGAATGCTGTTTTCTTTCGCTTCTTTTAGGTCGTTTTTTGGCGTAGGGTACGTTTTACGAATAGACACTGTGATATTTTTGACATTTTTATCATCTATGATATTGATATCTGAGCTTTCGATAGAGTCCAAATCTAAGCTAAAAATTGAACCGGTAGGGTTTTCTGACACTTTTGACCAGTTCACTGCATGTGCGCTGATGGCTAGAGCACCCCCTGCTAATAACACTGATAACCGTTTCATAATCAAGCCTTGCTGCTTATTGTTAAAAGTAGGCCATAGTAGCCAACTTATTATGAGTAGGCAATTCTCTTTTGTGGCCTACCATTCACGCTCGTAAAATAACGTTGTTATCAAAGACTGCCTGTATGTATTAGTTACGCATCGCCGTCAACGTTTGCGCAAGCTCATCACGCGCGCCAATAAAGCCATCAATTCCCTTTGGTAGTAAGTCTTGTGTGATCGTGTCTTGTTGATAGGCTGCACTAAACTCTTCACGCGTTAAGCTCACTCGAGTCATATCAGCCATATCCATTGACATGCTTGGCGATAGCTGACGAGTCACCTCAGTATCCATTGCTGCCAGCTCATCGATCAGGTTAGGGGCTATCGTCAATAGGTCACACCCTGCTAGTGCCAATATCTGCTCAGTTGAGCGAAAACTTGCTCCCATCACTTGAGTGTGATAGCCATGTTGTTTGTAGTATTGGTAAATGCGCTTCACCGATTGTACGCCCATATCATCAGAAGCAGGTACATTTTGACGGTTTTGTTGACGTTTTTGCCAATCTAAAATACGACCAACGAAAGGCGAGATCAGGGTCACGCCAGCATCCGCACAAGCAATCGCTTGGTGCTGCCCGAATAGCAGGGTCAGGTTACAGTGGATATCTTGGGTTTCAAGATAGCGTGCTGCCTCAATACCCTGCCAAGTAGCCGCCATTTTAATCAACACACGCTCTGAGTTGATACCTGCTTTTTGGTAAGCCCCCATAAACTCTAAGGCTTTATCGATGGTCGCTTGAGTGTCATAAGACAAACGGGCGTCAACTTCGGTAGAGACCCGACCGTCGATGAGCGCTAAAATATCACAGCCAATCTGTACGGTAAGCGCATCAATGACAGCATCTACATTGCCGTTATGACGGCTCATGGTTTCTGAAAGCATGCCTTGGTTATCAGGATGGACAAGTGCTTTGGTAATGAGGCTTGGGTTGGTAGTCGCATCGATAGGTTTTAGGCGCGCAATGGCGGTTAGATCACCAGTATCAGCAACAATAGTAGTCATGGTGCGAAGCTGTTGTAATGCGCTCATCAGATATCCTTTTTTAACAATTACGAGAGTGTTTTCTTATTTATGGGGTAGGGTCTTATTTATATACTACTATTTGGTAGTCGCTTTAAACTGTAACACAGTTTTTAGCCAGTGTTCTTTGATAGTTTGCTCTTGCACCGCTGTCACAGGGTGTCACTTTGCCCATATTAGCTGGTTTAGGCGCATTTACATCTGTTTGCACCCATTTACACGTGGGCACTGACGATAGTTTTTGTTATAGTAGAGCAGGTCAGCTGTCAGGCGACGGTATTTGCCGTTTGATGTGTTGTCAGTATGTAGTAACCCTATAAGATAGGACAAGCAGGGTGCAATATTTTTGCTAGACTTGTCTGTTGAGTACTAAAATAAACAGCGTAATACTAACAGTGATAAAAATCAGTAATAACATTAGAAAAAGGATGGGCGGTAATGAGTGAGCAGTCATCAGAGCAAAATGTGGATAATTTAAATCAAAGCATCAGCGATACCACAAATGAAAAAGAGTTTTTGGACAGTATTCGTCAAAACATTGATGCAGTGGACTGCGAGATTCAGACGTTAATAAATAACCGCGCCAAGCTGGCTCAGCAAGTGGCAACAGTCAAAAAAAATCACATTGCCAATAACGTGGCCACTGACAGCAGTAATCCTATATTTTATCGTCCTGAGCGCGAAGCACAAGTGCTAAAAGCGGTGATGGAGCGCAATACTGGCCCGATCGCTGATGAAAAAATGGCGCGTTTGTTCCGTGAGATCATGTCGGTCTGTTTGGATCTAGAAGCACCGCAACGCATTGCTTTTTTGGGTCCAGTCGGCACCTTTACTCATGCTGCAGCCCTCAAGCATTTTGGTAAAGCGGCCGATACGGTGCCAATGACGACCATCACTGATGTGTTCCGTGAAGTAGAAGCAGGCACGGCCATGTATGGTGTGGTACCCGTGGAAAACTCATCAGAAGGCGTGGTCAATCACACGCTAGACGGCTTTTTATCTTCTAGTCTTAAAATCATCGGTGAAGTTGAGTTACCGATTCATCAAAATTTCTTAGTCGCTGAACACACCAAAATTGATGGTTTAAGCCGTATTTATTCGCATCAGCAATCATTGGCTCAGTGCCGTCATTGGCTCGATGTGAACTTTCCAAATGTTGAGCGCGTGGCGGTCTCAAGCAACGGTGAAGCGGCCCGTCGTTTAAAAAACGAATGGCATTCAGCAGCGATTGCAGGCGATGTGGCTGCGGCGGAATATGACTTACATAAGCTTTATACGAATATTGAAGACAATCCAAGTAACACCACGCGCTTTCTTATCATCGGTCATGAAGCGATTGCACCGTCAGGTCAAGACAAAACCTCTATCGTGGTCTCCGCCCATGATAAAGCGGGGGCACTGATCGAAATCTTAAAACCTCTGTCGTATCATGGCGTCTCTATGACCAGTATTGAGACACGCCCTGAGCGTCCTAATAAGTGGGCCTATGTCTTCTTTATTGACATGAACGGTCATATCGATGAGGCAAATGTGAGTGCTGCTATTAATGATATCCGTCCGTTGGTAAAAGATGTGCGTATACTAGGCTCCTATCCAAAAGCGGTATTATAAATAGGATAGAGGCCACGCCTTTATCATCAATAGCGGTCATAGCCCACTAAAACCAACAAGCTTCATCAATGATAGATGTCTTACCACATCTAAGGATAAATCATGCAGTCACCTCAATCGACACAGTCAAATTTATCACCGCTAGTGCCGGCCTATGACAGTATTTTAGAGTTGGCGCCTTATCAAACAGGAAAGCCTGTTGAAGAGTTGACGCGTGAGTATGGCATCTCAGATGTGGTAAAGCTGGCCAGTAATGAAAACCCGAGGGGCTGCTCACCGCATGTGACGTTGGCAGTGACTGAGCAATTGGGTCAGTTGTCGCGTTATCCTGATGGTAATGGATACTATCTAAAACAAGCTTTGGCTGATTTTAACGATGTCAATGCGGATCAGATTACCTTAGGTAATGGCTCTGACGATTTGCTTGATATTTTGGCGCGTAGTTTTGCGGGTGCTGATGACACCATCGTTTATAGTCAGTATGCGTTTATTATTTATCCGATGCTGGCTAAAATGCAGGGGGCAACGGCTATAGAGGTGCCCGCTCATCGCTTTGGTCATGATTTAAAAGCGATGAGTCAGGCGGTTCAAGACAGTCCCAGTACTAAGATGGTGTTTATTGCCAATCCTAATAACCCAACGGGCACTCAGCTTGAGCGTAAAGCGCTACGCGAGTTTGTGGCTAGTGTGCCAAGTTCGGTGTTGGTAGTGTTAGATGAAGCTTATATTGAATACAGCCCTGAAAGTAACAATCGCGCGCTGTTAGATGAATTTAACAATGTGGTGATTGTCCGTACGTTTTCTAAAGCGTATGGATTAGCAGGTCTGCGTGTCGGTTATGCACTTAGCTCAGTACCGGTAGCAGATTTACTCAATCGCATTCGTCAGCCATTTAATGTCAGTCGTGTGGCACTTGCTGCGGCCGCGGCGGCACTTACCGATCAGGACTTTATCGAAAAAACTCGAGTGACAAATGATGAGCAAATGCGTTGGTTGGAAAAACAGTTTGACGCGCTCGGATTGGGGTTTGTTAAATCACATGCCAACTTTATTATGGTCGAGGTAAAATTTGAGATGGAGGACACCACGGCTGCTATGATTCACCAAGCGTTACTGGAACAAGGTGTTATCGTGCGGCCACTGAGCGCTTATGGTCTACCTAATTGGCTGCGTATTACCGTCGGCTTAGCAGAGGATAACCTGCGTTTGATTGATACCTTGCGCTCTATCTTGACCGAAGATTGATAAAGGGACTACCTTTTTCAAAGAGATAAGTCCCTCTGTTAGCCACTAAATTTTATGATACGAACGTTAGACTGTTTTGTCGAAATGAGCGTTCGTTTGTACAACGAGAAAAGCCGTGAGTCGTCAGCAAAAAAATCATCAGAATAATAATCACCCCCTTTTAACCACTCAGCCGCCATTATTTAAGCAAGTTTGTGTGATTGGACTTGGGTTAATCGGTGCCAGTCTTGCACAAGCCATTAAAGACAATGGGTTGAGTGAGCGCTTAGTCGCCGTCGATCGGCATGGCCCAAGTATAGAAGAGGCCATCAAACAAGGATTGCTGGATGCGGGCAGCTCAAGACTGAGTGAGGTGGTCGATGGTAGTGATTTGATTGTCATTGCGGTACCCGTACAAGCGGTACAAGCAGTGTTCAGTGATATTAAACAGGCGATGGATGACGGGCAGCTTGCTACCGATTGCATGATTAGTGATGTCTGTAGCACCAAGCTCAATATCATTGACGCTGCCAAAGCGGTGTTTACTTCTTTGCCAGTGGGTCTGGTGCCAGCGCATCCGATTGCTGGCGCTGAGAATTCAGGGTATCATGCCAGGCGCGCTAACTTGTTTGTCAATCATAGCGTTATTATCTGTGAACTACCCACGACCAATGAGACTTCTATTGCCAAGCTACGCCTGTTGTGGGAGTCGGTAGGGGCAACGGCTATGTCAATGGCCGCTGATCATCATGATGCGATATTGGCCCATACCAGTCATTTGCCGCACTTACTGGCGTTTAATTTGGTTGAGCAGCTGGCAAGCCATGATGACAATTTGGATATGTTTCGCTATGCCGCTGGTGGCTTTCGCGATTTTACCCGCATTGCTGCCAGTGACCCTAAGATGTGGCACGATATATTTTTTGCCAATCAAAGCGCGATTGTCAGCGCCCTTGATGAGTATGGCGTCTACCTACAAACCATGCGCCAGCTTATCATTAATAAAGATTCAACCGCCCTGATGGGACTTTTGGGCCGTGCGCAAGCCGCGCGGCGACATTTTGGCCATATGTTAGCCAGCACCCCTTATACGGATACTACTGCCATGTCAGCTTCTTATATTATTACGCCAAGCCACACCGTTTCTGGCACGATTACCATTCCTGGTGACAAGTCTATCTCTCATCGTAGTATTATGCTGGGTAGCCTTGCGACAGGCGTGACACAGGTCACTGGATTTTTGGAAGGAGAGGACGCACTTGCGACGTTGCAAGCATTTCGTGACATGGGCGTGAGTATTGAAGGACCTGATAACGGCAAGTTAACCATCCATGGGGTTGGTATGCATGGCTTAAAACCGAGCAAAACCCCACTTTATATGGGTAACTCTGGGACCAGTATGCGCCTGCTGTCTGGTATCTTAGCGGCACAGCCATTTGATAGTGTGTTGACTGGGGACACCAGTCTAAACAAACGACCGATGGAGCGTGTGGCTGCACCGCTACGTATGATGGGTGCTGTCATACAAAGTACGGGGCATAGTGGGACCGCGCCACTCAGTATCACTGGACGAGACACGGTCGGCAAACCATTACAAGGCATAGCGTATGATATGCCAGTCGCTTCTGCACAGATTAAGTCTTGCTTGCTATTAGCGGGTCTATGGAGCGAGGGCACCACAACGGTGACTCAACCAGAAGTCAGTCGTGACCATACCGAGCGTATGCTATCAGCCTTTGGCTATCCTGTGACAGTAGAAGGCAACCGCATCAGTGTAACAGGCGGCGGCACACTGACAGGTGGTGATATCGCCGTACCTGCTGACATCTCTTCAGCGGCCTTTTTTATGGTGGCTGCTGCCATCAGTCAAGGTAGTGAGCTGACCCTCACGCAAGTGGGTATTAACCCGACACGTACTGGCATTCTTGATATCTTAAAATTAATGCAAGCCGATATCAGCTTGAGTAATGAGACACATGTAGGCGGTGAACCAGTCGCAGATATTACGATTCGCAGCTCAAACCTGCAAGGTATTGAGATACCGGAGTACTTAGTGCCGCTGGCGATTGATGAGTTTCCAGTGTTATTCATTGCGGCTAGCTGTGCTAAAGGCCGCACGGTATTGACGGGGGCAAAAGAGCTTCGGGTCAAAGAATCCGACCGCATTGCGGTTATGGCCGACGGTTTACAGACGCTTGGCATTGATTGTACGGTCACGGATGATGGGTTAATCATTGAAGGCAAAGGAACTGCAAGTAACGGTGCTGCAAGTCAAAGCGGCAACGTCAATAACAGTCACCCTATCTTTGGTGGTGGCCAAATTACCTCACATCATGATCATCGAATTGCCATGAGTTTTGCGGTTGCCAGTTTACGGGCTTCAAAGCAAATTGTCATTGAAGGGGTCGAAACCGTCAATACCAGCTTCCCAGGATTTGCTGAGCTTGCCAATCAAATTGGTATGTCCATTCAAGTTGATGATGCGAGCGCTTAATGCTTGATGGCTTCGCTTTTAAGAAAGTAAGTCATGCACCCATAGACTCATCCATAGGGTAATAGTGCTTATTTACTGACTTTTAGATAAATGTGTTTCAAAATAGTGGTTATCGTTAGCAATGTGTTGATGTCGATACGGACATTCGCACATTGCTTTTTAACTTGTGTCCTACTTGTAGTAACCCTGTGTTTTTGCGGTTCACCTAAAAATATAATCATAACTAGGCGACCATGCGCGAGAATACGCTTTGCTCTAAATGAAGTTGTACTGACTTATGACTACTCAAAACGTCGTCAAGAAACCGGCTGTCCCTATTAAAACGACCAGACGTGGCATCGTAACCGCGCTGATTGCTTTTTTTATCTGGGGCGGTTTTCCGTTATATTTTAAACAGTTGGCTGCCTATGATGCAACCGAGATCATTGGCCACCGGATTGTCTGGACATTCATGTGCTTACTTATCGTATTGGTGGTCACCAAACGCTGGGGGTGGGTCGATACCCTAAAGAAAAACCCAAGATGGATCGCATTTTCTTTTATATCGGGTTTGATTATCGCAACGAATTGGCTCACGTATGTATGGGCGGTCAATCACGACCGTATACTTGAAGCCAGCTTGGGGTATTTTATTGGGCCGTTGGTGGGCGTGGCTTTATCAATGATTTTATTCAAAGAGCGCTTGCGACCTTTGCAATGGATCGCCATTGGCTTTGCGCTACTCTCTGTGGTTATCCAAGTGGTGATGATTGGTAGTCTTCCTTGGATATCGCTCATCTTGGCTTTTAGTTTTAGCACTTATGGTACGATTCAACGGCAAACGCCTCTGACGGCTGTCGATGCCATGTTTGTTGAAACAACGATGTTGGTGCCGATTTGTCTGTGGTGGTTTTGGCAGGCAGATGTGGTCAGTAGTCAGCTGAGCTTTTGGTTCAGTCCAAGCATTTGGCTACTGATGATTGCAGGTCCTATTACCTTGATACCGTTGTTACTGTTTAATAAATCGACCAAGCTGGTGGCCTATAGTATTTTAAGTTTTATGAACTATCTGACCCCGACCTTTATTTTCTTCTTAGCGGTGTTTTATTATAACGAGCATTTCGATTTACATCGTTTGGCGGTATTTGGGTTGATTTGGTTGGGTCTGCTCTTGTTCAGCATTGATTTGTGGCGTCATCGTCCCAGTAAAATATTGAAAGCTGAGCGGCTACGTGAACAGGCGTTGCAGCAAGTTAAATAAAAACCTTCCACTAAAAATGTGAATTAAAAATTAGCAAACAAGGATGACAGCATGTTTCATACCCAATCTGACGTAGTATTTATAAAAGGTTTAAAAGTAGAGGCGGTGATTGGCGTGTATGAGTGGGAACGCGCGATTACTCAGCCGTTATTGATCGACATCGCGCTTGAGACCGATATCAGCCGTGCCACTAAATCAGATGATGTCACTGATGCGCTGAACTATAAAGCGGTCTGTGATGATGTGAGCGAGTGGTGCCAAGCCATTAAAGCGAAGCTACTTGAGCATTTGGCTGGACAAATCGCAGATAAATTGCTGACTAAATATGCCAGTCACAAAGTCACGTTAAGTATTGCCAAGCCGACTGCCATTCAAGAGGCGGATGCGGTTGGTGTGCAAATCACTCGTCATGCCGCCGCTTCCTCTGATGAGCCTGCGGTGAACCACGCTGATAACAATCAATCTAACGATGTATAAAAAGTTGGCTGACTTGAATTTTGAGAAGTTAGAAAAGCGTGCGCCCGAAGCGTTGCAGGCGCAAACGGTGACGGCTGTCGTATTGGCTTTGGGGAGCAATTATCACGCTGAAACGTATTTACCGATCGTACGCGAGCATCTAGCAGCGTTGGGTGAAATGCAGCTATCTAGCGCTTTTCAAAATCCGGATTTTACAGCGACTCTTGAGCTGCCAAAACCTGACTATACCAATCAGTGTGTCTATCTGTCTCTAAAATCGTCCACAACATTGCAGCAGCTACAGCAAGTGCTGAAACAGTTTGAATGTGATTGTCATAGGCAACGCTCAACAAAACGGTCGCTGCCTATAAAAAAAGTCACCATGGATATTGATATACTGCTCGTGAATGTGTGTCTTTCCAAAAATAGCCTAAGCATAAATGAGGAATTTAAATGGGTAGTGATGTCAGATCGTTACCCATTTAAAGCGCATGAGAGAACTGGAATAAAGGAGTTGATAGCGACTGGTTTTTTAGGCAGTTAAAAGACTATTCAAAAGAGAAAGCTGTTACCAACCATATTGCGTATTTTTCTTACTGAAGTCTGAGCAGAACATGTAATCTAACTGACTTCCTTCTCTCTAAAATGGGGGAAGGAAGCTGAAGACTGGTAGACGTTTTACTTTAATGTCGCGTCGGCTTCATCTGCCTCAGCACGACCAATGACATCTAAGTCTTCTAAGCAGAGCTTATCGTATTCTTTTTTGCAAAAATCAGGATCGAGTTGGCACATCGCGGCTTGTAGCTGATCTAGACGATTTTCTGATTGTTGAATGTGCTCGAGCATTTTAGCAAACGCTTCTGCGACAGGATCTTGTGAAGAGGGGTCAATACCATAAGCCTGAAAAGCGGTGGTGCGTGCTGTGCTGGCATTTGAGTTTTTAGTCTGGTTTGTATTTGCGGTACCGGCCTGTGCTACTTTTTCTTGCTGCTTGGCATCTTGTACTTTGGTGGTGAGGGGATTGCCTTTTTCATCGTGATGGTCTGAGATCATACGGGCTGCACTACCGACCATGGTGGCGCCTGCTGGGACAGGTTTGACTACCACCGCATTTGACCCTATTTTCGCGTTTTTACCGACGGTAAATGGACCCAAAACTTTTGCACCCGCACCAACTGTGACACCATCTTCTAGCGTTGGATGGCGTTTGCCATTATTCCAAGAGACCCCGCCCAACGTCACCCCATGATACAACGTGACGTCATTACCAATCTCAGCGGTTTCACCAATGACGACGCCGACACCATGGTCAATAAAAAAGCGCTTGCCAATTTTTGCAGCAGGGTGAATCTCGATACCAGTCATGATGCGTGAGCCGTATGAGACAACACGTGCTGCCAGTTTTTGTTCGTTATTCCAAAGACAATGCGCCCCGCGATGTAAGATAAGCGCATGAATGCCAGGGTAGGTCAGTATGACTTCCAGGCTATTACGTGCCGCAGGGTCACGGTTGAACACCGCATCAATGTCTTCTTTGAGCTCTTTTTTGATACGGGTAAGCGATTTGAACAATTTGGATGGCAGTGACATAAAGCGTCCTATCTATTCGTCGGTAAAGTGTCGTTTCTAAAAAATCTTACAGCTTTCTCTTAATTTATCACTATTATCTTTTAATGTTAGTGAAATTTTATTTCTGCTTGTGCTGTTCCAGTTATAGCAGCTTTGCACTACAAAATATAGTGATGAGCCATCAAAAAAAATTGCCGATAAACGAATATCAGTTTATTAGGGCGTGTCCTCATTTTAAAAATGGTGATAAATTGCAGTCAAACAGCGGCAAAATTTAGCCATTTTTAGTCCAGTTAGATGACTATCGATTGATTGAGGACACGCCCTAGCATCAATTTTAGTGGTCAGAATACTACTAATAGGCTGTCAAAACCTCATGCTAGCTGCACTATATTGCTTTTAAAGTATTTTAACTATGGTTGGCTTTAAGATTAAATCGGCTGCCTAGTCTTTTGAGATTTTAGCAATCACAGCACTTAACAGCTGGTACTCTTTTTGGTCAAGCTGTAATCGCGAGCCCAGTCTGGAGAGTCTCGACGGCAATGATTTTAAGTGCTCGCTGTCTGCTAAACCGCGCTGAACCATCAGCTCGGTCATACGCTGAGTAAGCTGTTGCAGCTGCTGCTGGGTAATGGCTGGCTCATCCCATTGCTGACGTATATGGACGTCTACTGTTGGTTGAGCTGTTGTGCTCAAGTTGTTATCTAGGTTGTTGTTGGACGTTTGAGCATGTGTCTGCGCGTAAGCAAAGATAAAGCTGGCAATGACTTGTACGGCTGAGGCGACATTGAGAACTGGATAGGCTGGGTTGGCATCGATTTGAATGTGATAGTCTGCGTAAGCCAATTCTTCATTGGTCAAGCCACGATCTTCACGACCAAATAAGATGGCAATATTTGGTTTGCTTGAGGACGGAGCGCTTGCATTGTCATTGGCTGTATCGAGAGTGGACTGCTTATCGATAAAATCAAACATAATCTTGGCCGCTTGCGTTGGTGTCACCACAGGACGTGGTAAATGACGACTACGACTACTGGCCGCAAACACAAGCTGACAGTCCGCTAACGCAGACTCTAAGGTAGGTACTATCATTGCGGATGACAACAAATCACTACCACCGGCAGCATGAGAAACACTGGTGTCATCAATCGGTCGCTTAGGGTCAACGACCGTCAAACGTGATAAACCCATGGTATGCATGGCACGCGCGGCCGAACCAATGTTGGCGGGCAATGTTGTGTTAACCATGACCACTTGCACACAAGCAAGATAGTCACTCACACTATAAGCTTGGGGTGCTGAGGCGGTAGATGATGAATAATCGTTACTCATTTATTGTCCCAAACGTTGATTTATTTCTTGTTCAGCACGTTGTAGTGCTACTGCGATGTCTTCAATAAGTGCAGTTTGCTCACTGATGCGGTGTTCACAACATAGTTTTTGTAATTGACTGCTAAGGTTCACCAGTTGCGTGGTACCCAAGTTGGCGCTCGCGCCTTTTAGGGCATGGGCAATTTCAAAACCGTTGGTATTGTCGTTTTCTTGCTGCGCGATTCGTAGGGACGCGACTCGCTGTTGACTGTCAGT
>Ga0208300_100223_pt1 | contig 52042 bp, 49 predicted proteins | sample 23_taG_FD_184096 | JGI IMG/M metagenome (GOLD analysis project Ga0208300, IMG submission 184096) | Marine viral communities from Cariaco Basin, Caribbean Sea - 23_WHOI_OMZ (SPAdes) (version 2) | ecosystem: Environmental > Aquatic > Marine > Oceanic | place: Caribbean Sea: Cariaco Basin...
TTTTTTATTGGCGCAAACGGGGTATCATTGGCTCCCATTGTCTCTGACCCATAAACGATGAGAAGACTGTAACTATGACTGAGTTGAAGAACGATCGCTTCCTGCGCGCCCTGATGCGCCAGCCTGTAGACCGTACCCCGGTGTGGATGATGCGTCAGGCGGGCCGTTACCTGCCGGAGTACCGCGCAACCCGGGCCCAGGCGGGTGACTTCCTCAGTCTGTGCAAAAACACGCCGCTGGCTTGCGAAGTGACTTTGCAGCCATTGGAGCGTTACCCATTGGATGCGGCGATTTTGTTCTCGGATATTCTGACCATCCCCGATGCGTTGGGGCTTGGTTTGTACTTCGAAACCGGTGAAGGTCCTAAATTCCGGAAAGTGATTCGCACGGAAGCCGATGTAGATGCGTTGCCGAACATGAAAGCGGAGTCGGATCTGGACTACGTCATGAATGCTGTATCGACCATTCGCCGCGAGTTGAATGGCCGTGTTCCGTTGATTGGTTTTTCAGGCAGCCCTTGGACGCTGGCCACTTACATGGTAGAAGGCGGCTCGTCCAAGGACTTCCGCGAAACCAAAAAACTGGCCTACGGTCAGCCGGAAGTGATGCACCGTTTGCTGGACCACTTGGCGGATTCGGTGATTGACTACCTGAACGGCCAGATTAAAGCCGGTGCGCAGGCGGTTCAGATTTTTGATACCTGGGGTGGCGTATTGAGCGGTTGGGCTTATGAAGAGTTCTCGCTGCGTTACATGAAGAAGATCGTAGACGGTTTGATTCGTGAAAACGAAGGTCGCCGCGTGCCGGTGATTCTGTTCACCAAGAACGGTGGTCAGTGGCTGGAGTCGATTGCCGACACGGGTTGTGATGCGGTTGGTCTGGACTGGACAACGGACATCGGCAATGCTCGTGCGCGAGTGGGTGATCGGGTTGCTCTGCAGGGCAACATGGACCCGACGATGTTGTATGCGCCTAAGCAGCGTATCCGTGAGGAGGTGGAAGATATTCTGTCTCGTTACGGACAGGGCACCGGGCACATCTTCAACCTTGGCCACGGTATTACGCCGGAAGTGGATCCGGAACATGCGGGTGCGTTCATTGAGGCGGTTGTTGAGTTGAGTGCCAAGTATCATCAGCAGTAATTGAAGTTTGGAGGTTGTAGTCCGCCAGCTTGCTAGTTCGGTGTTAGTGGCTCGGCGGGACGGCCTCCAAAAAACCGCTACGAGCACATCCATGTGCGCTTCTCTTCGGCCATCCTTGGCCTCCGAAATTTTTTGGAGGCCGTCCCGCCAAGCCACGTCTTACTCCGTGGATTTGCCCTCCAAAAAGTCATTTAGTTTTCCGAGTTTTCTTCTGATGGATTCCCTTGTGTGTCCGGTCTATAGTCATAGCAGAACAGTTCAAGACTCGGAGACACCCCTTGGCCGTCCAAAATCCCGATAACCGTCGTTTCCATCGCATTAGCTTCGACGCGCCCTGTGAGCTGCATTGGCAGGAGCAGGTGTGGTCAACGGAGGTGTTGGATATATCCCTCAAAGGGGCGCTTGTGGAGCGACCAGAAGGCTGGGACGTGCCACTTGGCGAGCCCTGCGAGCTTGTGGTGCAGTTGAACGGTCATGAGGCGGGTATTGTGATGGCGGTGGAGTTGGTGCACGTTGAGGGGCATCGTCTGGGCTTTAAGTGTCAGTACATCGATATCGAAAGTGCGATGCATTTGCGGCGGTTGGTGGAATTGAACCTAGGTGATCCGGATTCGTTGGAGCGAGAACTTGCTCACTTAATCGAGTGAGTGCTTGAGCGAGAGATTGGTGGGCGGCTAATGTAATTGCTGGACTGGCTGGCTCTAGGATCCCTTTCCAAAAATTTCGTAGGCCATGGATGGCCGAAGAGAAGCGCACATGGATGTGCTCGTAGCGGTTTTTGGAAAGGGATCCTAGAGGCAGCCTAACTCCAAAACGAGCCGGCTAGGGGGGAGGAGCTAAAACTCCTCCAATGCCGAAAGTGCATCCGATAGTTTGGTTACCGGAATAACCTTCATTCCCTCGATAGGCTTACGTGGTGCATTAGCTTTTGGAACCAGTGCCCGGGTGAAGCCATGCTTGGAAGCCTCGTAAATCCGCTCCTGCCCACTGGGCACCGGGCGAATTTCACCGGAAAGGCCAACTTCCCCGAAGATCACCAAATCCTGCGGCAAAGCCCTGTTGCGGAAAGACGAAACAACCGCAGCCAGCAGCGCCAAATCCGCGCTGGTCTCAGCTACCTTCACGCCGCCAACCACGTTCACAAACACATCCTGATCTGCCACATGCATGCCGCCATGACGATGCAGGACGGCCAGTAACATCGCTAATCGATTCTGATCCAAGCCAACTGCAACCCGCCTTGGGTAGCTGCCCTGAGCCATATCCACCAATGCTTGAATTTCCACCAGCATCGGCCGGGTGCCTTCCCAGACCACCATCACTACGCTGCCCGGAGCCGCTTCTTCGCCGCGGTTCAGGAAGATGGCGCTGGGGTTTTTTACCTCTTTCAGGCCCTGTTCCAGCATGGCGAAAACGCCCAGTTCATTCACCGCGCCAAATCGGTTCTTGATGCCCCGCAGGGTGCGGTAACGGCTGTCGCTGGAGCCTTCCAAAAGGATCGAGCAGTCGATCATGTGTTCCAGTACTTTCGGCCCGGCGAGGCTGCCGTCTTTGGTGACGTGGCCGACTAAAAACAGAATAGTGCCGGTTTGTTTGGCGAAGCGGGTCAGATAGGCCGCGCTTTCGCGCACTTGCGAGACGGAGCCGGGAGCCGATTCGATGTCAGCAACGTGCATCACCTGAATACTGTCCACCACCAGAATGCGCGGCTTTTCTGCTTCGGCCACTTGCATGACCCGCTCGACGCTGGTTTCCGACAGCATTTTCAGGTCTTTGGTCGGCAAGCCTAGACGCTTGGCGCGCATCGCGACCTGTTGCAGCGATTCCTCACCCGTTACATACAGGGCGGGGTGTTGGGCTGCCAACTGGCATACGGCTTGAAGTAACAAGGTACTTTTACCGGCGCCGGGATGGCCGCCCATTAACACCGCTGAGCCTTCGATCAGGCCGCCACCGAGCACGCGGTCAAATTCCTGCATGCCGGTGCTGATGCGGGCCTGTTCGGCCAGGCTGACCTCGTCAAGGCTTTTCACCTCCGACAAACTGCCGGCATAGCCCTCGAAGCGAATGCCTCGAGCGCCTTTGGCGTTGTTGCCGGAGATGCCGCGCACTTCGCTGACGGTATTCCAGGCCTGGCAGGCGGTGCATTGGCCCTGCCATTTGGAGTAATCAGCGCCGCACTCGGTGCAGACGTAAGCGGTTTTGGTCTTTGCCATTACGCCAGCTTCTTGTACTTCATGCGCTTGGGCTGCATCGCAGAATCGCCCTTACGCTTCTTGAAGTCGGCGTCGTATTCCGTGAAGTTGCCATCGAAATACACCACCTCGCCGTCGTCTTCGAACGCCAGGATGTGTGTTGCCACACGGTCCAGGAACCAGCGGTCGTGCGAGATCACCAGTGCAGAGCCCGGGAAGTTCAGCAGTGCTTCTTCCAGTGCGCGCAGGGTTTCTACGTCGAGGTCGTTGGTGGGTTCGTCCAGCAGCAGCACGTTGCCGCCCTGTTTCAGCAGCTTGGCGAGATGTAGTCGGTTACGCTCACCGCCAGACAGGTCGCCAACACGCTTCTGCTGGTCGGTGCCTTTGAAGTTAAAGCGGCCCACGTAAGCCCGGGACGGGGTTTCGTAGTTACCCACTTTGATGATGTCGTTACCGTCTGACAGCTCTTCCCAAACGGTTTTGTTGCCGTCCAGATCACGCATTTGATCGACATACGCCAGCTCGACGGTTTCACCTACGGTGATGGTGCCGGAGTTCGGCTGATCCATGCCGGCGATCATCTTGAACAGGGTGGACTTACCGGCGCCGTTACCACCGATGATGCCCACAATGGCGCCGGGAGGTACGGTCAGTGACACGTCTTCGTACAACAGGCGGTCGCCGAAGGCTTTGCTGATGCCTTCAATTTCGATCACCTTGTCGCCCAAGCGCGGTCCGGGTGGGATGTACAGTTCGTTGGTTTCGTTACGCTTCTGGAATTCCTGAGAACTCATTTCTTCGAAGCGGGCCAAGCGCGCCTTGCTCTTGGACTGGCGGCCTTTCGCATTCGAGCGAACCCATTCCAGCTCTTGCTTAACAGCTTTCTGGTGAGCGGCTTCCTGTTTGGATTCCATCTCCAGACGTTTTTCTTTGTTCTCCAGCCACTGGCTGTAGTTGCCTTCGAACGGAATGCCCTGGCCGCGGTCCAGCTCGAGAATCCAGCCGGCGACGTTGTCGAGGAAGTAACGGTCGTGGGTGATGGCAACCACGGTGCCTTCGTAATCGTGCAGGAAGCGCTCCAGCCAGGCGACGGATTCTGCGTCCAGGTGGTTTGTTGGCTCGTCGAGCAGCAGCATGTCCGGGCCGGACAGCAGCAGGCGGCACAGGGCCACTCGGCGGCGCTCACCGCCAGACAGCACTTTTACTTTCTGATCCCAAGCAGGAAGGCGCAGTGCATCAGCGGCGACTTCCATCTTGCGTTCGATGTCGTGGCCGTCGGTGGCCTGGATGATGGCTTCCAGTTCGCCCTGTTTCTTGGCCAGCTCGTCAAAATCGGCATCAGGCTCGGCGTACGCGGCGTACACCTTATCCAGCTCGGCCAAGGCGTTGTGAACATGCGCAACCGATTCGTCTACGATTTCTTTAACGGTTTTCTCCTCGTCCAGCTCCGGTTCCTGGGGCAGGTAACCCACGTTGATGCCGGGCTGAGGGCGCGCTTCACCGATGTAATCCTGGTCAACGCCAGCCATAATGCGAAGCAGGGTAGATTTACCGGCACCGTTCAGGCCGAGAACGCCAATCTTGGCGCCCGGGAAGAAGCTAAGAGAAATGTCTTTCAGGATTTCCCGCTTGGGCGGTACCACTTTGCCCACGCGGTTCATGCTGTATACGTATTGAGCCATTTTGGCATATTCCTTTTAACAAACAGTAGCTTGAGAAATGAAAGCACGTCAGGCGACTGATCGAGGACTTCGGGGTGAGCGATCCGGGATCGTCAAAATCAGGGATGATTTTGTCGAGCGTACAGGGACGTATTCACAGCGCATCCCGGATCGCTCACCCCGAAGGCCGATACCACGGACGTCGGTACCTGAGAACAATAACCACGTAAGGTATCTAAAGCGTTGAGTGATAGCAATTGAGTGGAAACCGGGATTGCCGGCGTGTCGGTATCTGCGGACGGTATAAAGGATGATTTTTGACCCGCATTCGAGATAGAATGACGGCCCAATTTTTCAGGGGTTGCGGCATACACAACGGTAGGTCGCACCAGCCATTCAGACAGGGGCAGCACTCCATGTTTAATCGTGATATGAAAATCGCCGGTTTCGATGACGAACTGTTGAACGCCATGCAGGCGGAAGAAAAGCGTCAGGAAGCGCACATCGAACTGATCGCGTCCGAAAACTACACCAGTCCTCGGGTGATGGAAGCTCAGGGCAGTGTGCTGACCAACAAGTACGCCGAAGGCTACCCCGGTAAGCGTTACTATGGTGGTTGTGAGTTTGTGGACGTGGCTGAGCAGCTGGCGATTGATCGCGCCAAAGAACTGTTCGGTGCTGCTTACGCGAACGTGCAGCCTCACTCTGGCTCTCAGGCGAACTCTGCCGTCTTCATGGCGCTGGTTCAGCCGGGCGATACCGTTCTGGGCATGAGCCTGGCTCACGGTGGACACCTGACCCACGGTGCCAGCGTGAACTTCTCCGGTAAAATCTACAACGCCGTACAGTACGGTCTGAACCCGGAAACTGGCCTGATCGATTACGATGAAGTGGAAGCGCTGGCCGTTGAACACAAGCCAAAGATGATCATTGCTGGCTTCTCTGCCTACTCTCAGGAACTGGATTTTGCCCGCTTCCGTGAGATCGCAGACAAAGTAGGCGCATACCTGTTTGTCGATATGGCGCACGTAGCTGGCCTGGTAGCAGCAGGCGTATACCCGGACCCGGTTCCTCACGCTCACGTAGTGACCACCACCACTCACAAAACTCTGCGCGGCCCTCGTGGCGGCCTGATTCTGGCGTGCGACGACGAAGCCCTGCAGAAGAAGCTGAACTCCGCGGTTTTCCCGGGTGGTCAGGGCGGACCGTTGATGCACGTGATTGCCGCCAAGGCCATCTGCTTCAAAGAAGCCATGAGCGACGAATTTAAAGCTTACCAGCAGCAAGTTGTGAAGAACGCTGTAGCGATGGCCGATGTGTTCATTGAGCGCGGCTACGATGTGATTTCTGGCGGCACCAAGAACCACTTGTTCCTGGTTAGCCTGATCAAGCAGGACATCACCGGTAAAGATGCGGATGCGGCTCTGGGCCGTGCTCACATCACCGTGAACAAGAACGCGGTGCCGAATGATCCGCGCTCTCCGTTCGTGACGTCTGGTCTGCGTGTAGGTACTCCAGCGGTTACCACTCGTGGCTTCGGTGAGCAGGAGTGTCGTGATCTGGCTAGCTGGATGTGCGATATCCTCGACAACCTTGAAGACGAAGCGACCATCAACCGTGTGCGCGAGCAGGTTGAAGCGGTGTGCGCACGTTTCCCGGTTTACGCTTGATTTGCACTGTGTGAGTCTGCCCGGGTGCCCTTGAGGGGTCCCCGGGCCCTTTTTTGCCGGAGCGTTTGAACTATGCATTGTCCTTTCTGTGGTGAAGCCGATACCAAGGTGATTGATTCGCGTCTGGTGGCCGAAGGCGATCAGGTACGCCGCCGCAGGGAGTGCTTGTCCTGCCACGAGCGGTTTACCACATTTGAAACGGCGGAGTTGGTGATGCCGCGGGTGGTCAAGCAAGACGGAACCCGACAGCCTTTCGATGAAGAAAAATTGCGGGCCGGTTTGATGAAAGCTCTGGAAAAACGCCCGGTCAGTATTGAATCGATCGAGGCGGCGCTTAACCGAATCAAGTACCGCCTGCGAGCCACCGGCGAGCGTGAAGTAAAGTCGATGCAGTTGGGTGAAGAGGTAATGACCGAACTGCGACAGCTGGATAAAGTGGCGTACGTTCGTTTTGCTTCTGTTTATCGCAGCTTTCAGGACATCAACGAGTTCAAAGAAGAGATTGAGCGTTTGTCTCAGGGTAACGGCGACGCCGCAGATGTGGCGCGTGCGTTGGCCGAGAATCCGACAGGGAAAGGCAAGGTATGATTTCAGACCGCGACAGGGCAATGATGGCACGGGCTATCCAGTTGGCTTGGCGAGGTCGTTATTCCACCCATCCTAATCCACGTGTGGGATGCGTGATTGCCAGAGGCAATCGTATCGTAGGTGAAGGCTGGCACGAGCGAGCCGGAGAGGCGCATGCCGAAGTGCATGCCTTGAGTCAGGCCGGGCAAGAAGCGCGAGGCGCAACGGCCTACGTAACCTTGGAACCGTGCAGCCATTATGGCCGGACACCGCCATGCGCGAAGGCGTTGATGGAGGCGGGTGTAGCCCAAGTGTTCGTGGCAACGAAAGATCCGAACCCGACGGTTTCTGGCCGGGGTCTGGATATGCTGCGGGATGCGGGCATCAGGGTAACCGAAGGCGTGCTGAGTGAAGAAGCTGCGCGCCTGAATCCGGGTTTTATGAAACGCATGAACACTGGCCGGCCTTGGGTACGCTTGAAAATGGCGGCCAGCCTTGATGGCCGAACGGCGATGGCATCGGGCGAAAGCCAGTGGATTACAGGCCCTGAGGCGCGTCGTGATGTGCAGCGCCTGCGAGCCATGAGCGATGCGATTCTCACGGGCGTAGGTACGGTGTTGGCTGATGATCCCGCGTTAACGGTGCGCCTCGATGATATGGGCGATTTGGGAGAAGCTGCGGCGCCATCACGCCAGCCGCTGCGTGTGATCGCCGATCGTGATGCGCGAACGCCAACGTCGGCCCGCATTCTTCGGGGCGGCAATGTGCAAGTGTTCTGCGCCAGTTCCACTCAGCCAACGGCACCCGCACAGGATTTGGCGGCGCTGGGTGTGAGTATTGCTGGTGTGGCCTGGAGAGATAACGGGGTGGACGTGGTCGAACTATTGGACGCCCTCGGAGAGAAAGGCATAAACGAATTGCTGGTAGAGGCCGGGCCAACGTTGGCGGGTACCTTTATCAACGAGAATTTAGTGGATGAGCTTTGGTTGTATCAGGCTCCGGTGTTTTTAGGGAGTACAGGGCGGCCAACGGCTCATCTACCCATAGAAGTTATGGCAGACAAAGTGCAATGGAAGGTGCTGGATCGCCGTCAGGTGGGTGAAGATCAACGGTTGATCCTCGCTCGCAGTTAATCATTCAATTCATTCCTCTTGGCTGTCATTGCGGATAGCCGGGGTGACAGGGTGCAGAAGCGTATGGCACTGAACAGCATTGAAGACATCATCGAAGATATTCGACAGGGAAAGATGGTCATCCTGATGGATGACGAAGACCGCGAAAACGAGGGTGATCTGGTGATGGCTGCAGAACATTGCACGCCGGAAGCGATCAATTTTATGGCGCGTTTTGGCCGTGGCCTTATTTGTATGCCAATGACCCGGCAGCGTTGCGAGCAACTGGGCTTGCCGTTGATGGTTCAGCAGAATGCCTCTGGGTTTGGCACCAAGTTCACCCTGTCGATTGAAGCCCGTGAAGGCGTAACCACAGGCATTTCCGCAGCGGATCGTGCCCGCACCGTACAGGCCGCCGTGGCGCGCGATGCAAAAGCATCGGATCTGGTGCAGCCGGGGCACATCTTCCCGCTGATGTCTGATCCGGGCGGTGTTTTGAGCCGTGCCGGTCATACCGAAGCGTCTTGCGATTTGGCATCGCTGGCGGGTTGTGAGCCCGCGGGCGTGATTTGTGAAATCATGAACGATGACGGCTCGATGGCCCGTCGTGAAGATCTCGAGAAGTTTGCGGAAGAGCACGATCTGAAGATCGGCACCATTGCCGATTTGATTCACTACCGCACCATGAACGAGAAAACCGTGGAGTGCGTGGAAGAGAATGACCTGGATACCGAATACGGTGTCTTTAAACTGCGCACCTACCGGGACAACATTCAGGGATCAACCCACCTCGCGATGGTGATGGGTGATATCAGCTCTGAAGAGCCGGTTCACGTTCGTGTTCATATCACGGATACCCTGCGTGATTTGTTGGGCGCGCGCCGCAAGGATTCCCGAAGCTGGCCATTGCACCACGCGTTGGAGAAGGTCGCCAACGAAGGCAAAGGTGTCGTCGTACTTTTGAACAGCGCAGAAGACAGCCGTAACCTGGAAGATCGCATGCAGGAGTTTTTTGACGAGGGCCGTGGGTCTTCGGGCAAGGGCAGCTCCGGTGTGTACTTCACCGTAGGTACCGGCTCTCAAATCTTGCGTGACATTGGTGTTGGCAAAATGCGTTTGCTGAGCCCGCCCGTTAAATTCTCGGCTATCTCCGGTTTCGACCTGGAAGTTGTGGAATACGTACCTTATACCCCCGAATGATAAATCTGGCTGCAGCCGGAACGCGCTGCAGCCCGCGAAGGAGCCCGAGATGGCAGATATCAAAGTAATTGAAGGTGATTTTACCCAGTGTGGCGGACGTTACGCGTTGGTGGTGGGCCGTTTTAACGGTTTTGTAGTTGAGAGCCTGGTAGAAGGTGCCATCGACACTCTGCGTCGTCATGGTATTGCCGAGAGCGATATCACTGTGATTCGCGTACCAGGCGCTTACGAGATGCCACTTGCGGTTAAGCGCGTAGCAGAAACCTCTGACTATGATGCCATTATCGCGTTGGGTGCCGTTATTCGTGGTGGCACCCCGCACTTTGAATACGTGGCTGGTGAAGCGTCCAGTGGTTTGGGTGCCGTTAGTCTGGAAACCGACGTGCCAGTGACCTTTGGGGTGCTGACCGTGGATTCCATCGAGCAGGCAATTGAGCGTTCAGGAACGAAGGCTGGCAACAAAGGTGCGGAAGCAGCAATTACTGCCCTGGAAATGGTCAGTTTGTTCAAGAAGTTGGGTGAGTAATGAGCGAAGCAGGCGATAGCAGTCCCCAACCGGGGAATACAAATAAGCCCAAAGCCGGTGATCGTCGCCGTGCCCGGGCGCTGGCAATGCAGGGGTTGTACCAGCGGCATTTCAGCAAAACCCCTATTTCGGATATTGAAGCCGAGTTCATGGTCGATAACGACATGAGCAAGGTGGATATCATGTATTTCCGGGACATTTTGAGGGGTGTGCACCGCGAGCAGGCGGAACTGGACAGGCTTGTGGAGCCTTTCCTGGATCGTCCTATGAAAGAAGTAGACGCGGTTGAGTTGGCTATCGTTCGTCTGGGTGCTTATGAGCTGAAGTACCGCATTGATGTGCCCTATAAAGTGGTGATCAACGAAGGTGTTGAAATGGCCAAACGTTTTGGCGGCACCGAAGGTCACAAGTTCGTGAACAGTATTCTGGACAAGCTCAGTCGCCGCTTGCGGCTGGCTGAAACCCGTCCACGCTGATTCATGGGCGAATTTGAGCTGATCCGTCAGTATTTTCAGCCGTTGGCTGATAACGCACGGCAAGGGCAGCTCATTCTTGGTCCCGGTGACGATTGCGCCATTCAGCGCATCCCACCGGGGCAGGATTTAGTGTTTTCAGTGGACACTCTGGTCGAGGGTGTTCACTTCCCTCCGAATTACCCCCCTGAATACCTTGGCTGGCGGTCATTAGCTGTCGCAGTCAGTGACTTGGCTGCAATGGGGGCCGACCCTGTCTGTTTTACACTCGCGCTCTCGTTGCCCTGTGCAGAGCCGGAATGGCTGGCTGGATACTCCCGTGGCCTGGCTCGAGCAAGTGATGCGTTTGGTATCACGCTGGCTGGCGGAGACACCACGCGAGGCCCGCTAACACTGACGCTTCAAGTTCATGGTACAGTTCCGAAAGGGATGGCGCTGCGGCGTTCTGGCGCGTGTGTAGGCGATCTTGTGTGTGTGACCGGGCCGTTGGGTGACGCCGGTGCAGCTCTGGATTTTTTGGGGAGCCCGGACCCGACAGGTAATGAACAGGCCGTACTTGCGCGTTACCACTATCCCGAGCCCCGCTTGGCATTGGGCAAAGCGTTGGTTGGCAAAGCGTCTGCCGCCATTGATATTTCAGATGGGCTGCTCTCCGATTTACAGCATATTCTCGACGCGTCTGAAGTGGGGGCTGAGCTCGATGCGGACAGAATTCCATTATCCAAGGCGTTGGTGGCGCTGAAAGGGCGCGACGCGCTAACCTGTGCGTTAACCGCGGGCGACGATTACCAGTTATGTGTCACGATTGCGGATGAGCAGCTGGCGTTGATGGATTTGCATGTTCGTGAGCAGCTCATCACTATTGGCCGTATACAGGCTAAGCCCGGGCTAAACGTTGCCAATACAGCGCAAATTGGCTCTCGTCAGGGATTCGATCATTTTAGGAGGTCTGATTGACGGACAACAACGTGATGCAAGAGCCAGACAACGTAAAAGCCATACTGCCGCCGGGGTTTCTGCGCCATCCGGTGCATTTGCTGGCTTTCGGGTTTGGCAGTGGCGCTGCGCCTAAGGCGCCGGGCACTTGGGGAAGCCTTGCGGCTATTCCGTTATGGTACGGATTTGCGTGGATGCCGCCGGTGGCCTATTGGTTGGTTGTTTTGGTGGCATTTGTGATCGGCATCTGGCTGTGCGGCAAAACCGCCGAAGATTTGAAGGTTCACGACCACGGCGGCATCGTCTGGGACGAGTTCGTGGGCATGTGGATTGCGCTGGGACTGTTTCCGGACCAGGTGTATGGGGTGTTGATGGCATTTATGTTGTTCCGGCTGTTTGATGTGCTCAAGCCGTGGCCGATCAGTTGGCTGGATGCCCGTATGCCCGGTGGATTGGGTATTATGTTTGATGATGTCGTTGCAGGTTTTATGGCACTAGGGTGCCTTGCCGCCATTGACCATTGGATAATGCCGTTCATGGTGTGATGGGCATTGCTTAGCAGTGAAACGGGATGCGTTGTTAGTGAACTTGTTCTTCAGGCAATAACTTAACGACGTGAAGAAAGCGCTTCAGCCCAATCTCGGCGCGTTCTTTTGAGGCGAAGGGGCCGCTGTCGAAGCCTTCGCGGGTGGTGAAGTACCATTTGCCCCCTACACAGAAGAAGCGGCTGCTCCGAAACGGAGGGGGGCTCTTCTCGCCGGCCCGCTGTTGAGTATCCATATATCCTCCTTCTGCTATGTTGGGGTTCGGGCATCGATGTGTTTGGCGTATCCTGTTTAGAATTAGCTCAAATACAACCGAATTCAAATTTTTTCTCAAAAAGGATGTGTAAATGAGTATGTGTCACGTTGGTGGTTTTTACAAATTGGTGCTGGCTGTTTTGACGGTTGCGGTTGCAGGGTGCGCATCTTCCCTGGCCAGAATTGATACCTGGGAAGGCAGTTTGCCGGCCGCGACCGAGCCTGCCGTGCTCAAAGCACCTGGAACCATTCGGGTGACCGAGGTCAATGGCAAGGCCATGACCAACTTCCTTATGGACGATCTGGCGTTGGATTACGGCTTGCTGCCGGGCGGTAACGAAGTGGTGTTCACTTATAAGACCATTTGGGCAAAGTCGGGCATTGTTGAAGATGGCGAGTCAAAAGTTCATGTCATCGAAACAGCGCCGCAGGTGGTTCGTTTCGATGCTCAGCCGGGCACGGTTTATGAGTTTGCCGTCGATAAGCCAACCAGCCGCCGTGAAGCGGAAGAGTTTAGCGAAAACTTCTCCGCAACGATTGTGAGTGCCGGTGGTGACGAAGTAGCGGAAGCCAGCGTTTGGGAAGGCCGGACCGCAAGCCGTACGCCGGTGTTTGCCGGTGGAGAAGGCAACTACGACAGCGAAGCCGGCAATACGCTTGAGAAGATGAAGCGTTTGTGGGGAGAAGCGACGGACGAAGAGAAGAAAACCTTCCTTCGCTGGGCGTTCGAGTAACGCGCGTGTTGGCGCTAGCCGAGCGGGCTAGCGCCTAAAACGAAGAGGGCGCTTTTTTAGCAAGCCTTCAAGAAAACTGTAAATTTCGTTCGATAGGGTTCTTGGGTTTTCGCCCGCTAGCTGATCCATGGCGGCTTCGCCCGCAGCTTCTGCCCGCGTTTCAATCGCATCAAGGCTGTCATGAACCAAACTTTCCAGGCTCTCACTATCGCGGACCACATCCGGGCACAGGGTGAAGGTGAGCGTTAGCGTTCCTTCATAGCTGACGGCAACAATCACCAGCCCCATGCTGTCGAACAGGGGCGCAGTGTTGTATTGCTGTACCAGCCTGGCGCCTTGCAGGTACATGGGGACTTGGGGCCCGGGTACGTTGGTAATCGGCAGGTTGAACAGCGGTTGGTAACTGCGGCCAACTCGAAGCTCTGAATAAAGCCGAGCGGACAGTGCCAGCAGTGTAGACGGCAGCAATTCGGTTAAGCGGTCGGCGGCGATGGCTTCCCGATAAGGTTCCGTTTTAACGGCATTATGATGGATGTAACGGATCCGGAGTGCCGGGTCAGCCTCGTCGGTTACGAGATTTAACAGCATCGCAGACATCTGGTTGCCGGTGGCGCGTCTTAGGCTGCTGGAGCGCACTGAAATTGGGGTCATTGCCACCAGCGGTGTGCTGGTTTTGGTGCCTTGGGTAATCAGATATCGGTTAAGAGTTTCCGCGCAGAGGCCAAGCACCACATCGTTCAGAGTGACATCGCCCAGTTGTGCTTTGATGGTTTTTAGCCGAGCCAAGTCTACGTTGGCAGAAACAATGGACCGATTGCCAGTGATCTGACGGTTGAACGGACAATGCGGTGCGGTAAAGAGTGATCTCGGCAGCGGGAGTTTGTGAATTTGCTTTTGCACGATGCCGCGCGCGGCCGCCTCTGCGGTATTGAAGGCCAGTGACGCGAACTGCATCGGTGCCTTCAGCATATTGGCCCCGGCCTGCAGAAAGACCCGCTCTTCGGAGGGCTCGGTTCGGGGTTGCCAGGGGCTGGGCGGGTTAATGGCTTTGGGTGTTGGAGAATACTCCAGTAACTTGCCCATGATTTCCTCGCCGCTGAAAGCATCGATGGATGCGTGGTGTAGCTTAACGATCAGAGCGAAGCCATTTTTGTCGCCATCCGGGGTGTCCAGTTTGAAACCGTCGACAAAGGTGATCTGCCAAAGGGGGCGGTCCCGTTTGAGCGGTTCTTCCAGAATCTTCGCGGCAAGGGCGTTGACGCAGGATTGCTTTCCGCGCTCGCCAAGAGAGACGTAAGCCAGATGGCGTTCGATGCTGAATTCGGTATCGTCTACCCAGTATGGGCGCCCGAGCCGAAGCGGGATCTCCTTGAGTTTCTGCCGAAACATCGGTGCAACGTGCAGCCGGCTGCAAATGTACTTGATGAATGTGGCGTAGGAGACGGGAGTTTCCAGGCTGCTGGCATCAAAAAGATACACGCCTCCGATGTGCATCGGGGTGGTTTCTGATTCCAGGTACAGAAACGAAGCGTCCAGTTCTGACAGCTGATGCATGCAGAGATTCCCTATAGCGTATATGTGACCGGCTGCGGCAGTATAGCGCAGAAGGCGAGGTATCTTGGTTGGCCCGAAGGCCTTCGATCAAGATGCTGTGCGGCCAGTCTCGGGGCTCTGTATGGGTTAGCTTACACGAGCGACAGCGGCTTCCGTCAGTGCCTCGAGAGCATCACGATAAGGTGAGTCTGGCAAGCAATTTAGCAGGTTGCGAGCGGTTTCGGCCTCTTCTCTTGCTTTGTTCATAGTGTATTCAATGGCGCCGGACGCTTTCACGATGCTGAGGACTTTGGGGAGGTCGTCCAGGCCGCCTTTGCGAATGGCCTGGCGAATCAGTTGGCGCTCGTCCTCACTGCTGTTTTCCATCGCGTAGATGAGAGGTAGCGTGGTTTTGCCTTCGGCCAGGTCGTCGCCCACATTTTTGCCCATGGCTTCGGCATCGCCCTGATAGTCCAATACGTCATCAACCAGTTGAAACGCCAGGCCCAGATGCTTGCCGTAATCTTTCAGGGCCGTTTCCTGTTCATCGTTGGCTCCTGCGAGCAGGGCGCCTGTGTGGGACGAAGCTTCGAACAGCATGGCGGTTTTGTTGTGGATGACGACCATGTACTGGTCTTCCGTGAGGTCCGGGTTTTTCACGTTCATCAGTTGCATCACCTCGCCCTCGGCAATCACGGCGGTGGCGTGCGACATAACATTCATAATAGGAAGGCTTTGTAGCTCGACCATCATCTCGAAGGCGCGGGCGTAGAGGAAATCACCTACCAGCACGCTGGGCGCGTTGCCCCATTTGGCGTTGGCTGTACTGCGACCCCGGCGCATGTCGGAGGTATCGACAACATCGTCGTGTAAGAGGGTGGCGGTGTGTAGGAATTCGATCACCGCAGCCAGCTTCAGGTGGTCATCCTTGCTGTAGCCAGCCGCCTGGCTGGAAAGTAAAACCAGCAAAGGTCTCAAGCGCTTACCGCCGCTTTCGATGATGTATTGGGCGATTTTCTCGACCATCGGGACATCCGAGGCAAGCCGCTGGATGATCAGATCGTTCACGCGGCTGAAGTCTTCCGCTACCGTGTCATGGATGCGCTGGGCTGTCATGGGGCTGATAAGTCCCTTACTGGTATGTACGTTGAGTTTTCGGGCAGGACGCGGCAATGCTAGGTATTGCTGCGTAGAGTGTCAACTTGAGTCGCATGCTCCCTTGTATTGGCCGGCGGCTTTTCGTACAATCACGCGCCCAACTCATCCCAACCTGCGCTCCCTGCAATAGGGTTGCCGAAGCGCTTCCCTTAGAACCAGGCGGATAAGAGCAGGGATGGGTCAATCGCGGAGACAGAAAATGTACGCAGTTATTGTTAGCGGTGGCAAGCAGCACCGTGTAAAAGAAGGCGAAACACTGAAGCTGGAAAAGCTCGAAGTTGAAACCGGCGGCTCTGTTGAGTTTGATCGTGTTCTGCTGGTAGCCAATGGCGACGACGTTAAAGTCGGTGCTCCAGTTGTTGATGGTGCTAAAGTGACTGCGGAAGTGGTTAGCCACGGTCGTCACGACAAGATCAACATCATCAAGTTCCGTCGTCGTAAGCATTCCATGAAGCGTCAGGGCCACCGTCAGTGGTTTACTGAAGTTAAGATCACGGGCATTCAGGGCTAAGCTCTGAACATACCCCTTAAAGAAGGAGGCTGGTAATGGCTCATAAAAAGGCAGCAGGTAGTACCCGTAACGGTCGCGATTCCGAGTCGAAACGACTTGGTGTCAAGCGCTACGGCGGCGAGACTGTATCTGCAGGTAGCATCATCGTTCGTCAGCGCGGCACTCGTTTCCACGCTGGCAACAACGTAGGCCTTGGCAAGGACCACACCCTTTTTGCGAAAGCAGAAGGTCAGGTGAAGTTCGAAGTTAAAGGCCCGCAGAACCGCAAGTTCGTGAGCATCGTTCCGGCTGCGTAAGCAGCGGCGATCCGGTTCTGTCGAACCTTGGATTTCCTGATATGCTGATCTGATCAGTCCTCAGGTGAATCCGGAGCCCCGCAAAGCTTCCATGAGGCTGCGGGGCTTTTTAGTTTATGCAAAGGCGTTTTACGTATGAAATTTGTAGACGAAGCCACCATCATTGTTGAAGCGGGAAAGGGCGGCCATGGTTGCCTGAGTTTTCGGCGTGAAAAATACGTACCTAAGGGTGGTCCCGACGGCGGTGACGGCGGGGATGGCGGTTCCGTCTATCTGGTAGCGGACGGTAATCTGAACACCCTGATCGACTATCGCTTTCAGCGCAAACACAAAGCGCAGAACGGTCAGCCAGGGGCAGGTCGGAACTGTACCGGTATCAAAGGAGATGATCTTGAGTTGCCGGTGCCTGTGGGTACCACGGTGGTGGATATGGATACCCATGAGGTTCTGGGTGATCTCACCAAAGAAGGGCAGCGCTTGAAGGTGGCTCAGGGTGGTTTCCACGGCCTTGGGAATACCCGCTTCAAGTCATCGATTAACCGCGCGCCGCGCCAGACCACCAAAGGTTCTGAGGGTGAAGCCCGGAATTTGCGCCTGGAGCTGAAGGTTCTGGCGGACGTGGGGCTCTTGGGTATGCCCAATGCCGGTAAGTCCACATTTATCCGTTCGGTGTCTGCGGCGCAGCCTAAAGTGGCGGATTACCCGTTTACCACATTGGTCCCCAATTTGGGGGTGGTCAGTGTGCAGGCGCATCAAAGCTTTGTGATCGCGGATATTCCGGGGCTGATTGAGGGTGCTGCAGAAGGTGCTGGCTTGGGGATTCGGTTCCTGAAGCATTTGGTGCGTACCCGGTTGCTGTTGCATCTGGTTGATGTGGCGCCTTACGACGGCTCTTCGCCTGTGCAGGCCGTTAATGCAATTGCGCACGAATTGGAAAAGTTCAGCGAAACCCTGGCCAATCGGCCCCGTTGGTTGGTGCTCAATAAAGTCGATATGGTGCCCGAGGAAGACCGGGAGGCGCACTGCCAGGCGATTGTGGATGAGCTTGGCTGGGAAGGGCCGGTGTTTATTGTGTCTGCGCTTTCCGGTGAGGGTACGAAGCCTTTGGTTCAGGCGGTGATGCGCTGGATTGAAGAGCAGGCGGAAGAAGAAGCCGAGAATCCGGAAATTGCTGAGCAGGAAGCTGCTCGTCGCCGCCAGATGGATGATGAGGCGCGGGCCAAAATTGAGGCCGACCGCAATGCCCGTCGGGCGGCTCGTGAAGAAGACGACGATGACGACTTTGACGACGATGATGACGTCGAAGTGGTTTACGCTCCCGAATAACCCGCAAACCTGAAGAGATATTGCTGCTGTCATGAATGAACGCATCCAGCTTAAGAAAGCCCGTCGATTGGTGGTAAAAATTGGCAGTGCTTTGTTGACCGATGACGGTAAAGGGCTGGATGTCGCTGCGCTGGGCCACTGGGTTGATCAGATTGCCGGGCTGATACGCAGCGGCGTCGAAATTGTGGTGGTGTCGTCCGGCTCTGTGGCGGAAGGCATGAGCCGGCTGGGCTGGAGTGAGCGTCCGCAGCATTTGCACGAGCTTCAGGCGGCGGCTGCGGTGGGCCAGATGGGTTTGGTGCAAACCTGGGAGGCCCAGTTCAAACGCCACGACATTCATACTGCGCAAATTCTCCTCACCCACGACGACCTTTCAGACCGAAAGCGTTATCTGAATGGCCGCAGTACGCTGCGTACGCTTCTGGATTATGGTGTGGTGCCGATCGTTAACGAAAACGACACCGTGGTCACCGATGAAATTCGTTTTGGTGACAATGACACCTTGGGTGCGCTGGTTGCGAATCTGGTTGAAGCTGATGGCCTTATCATTCTGACCGACCAGTTGGGTTTGTTCACCAAAGATCCCCGCAAACACGAAGATGCCGAACTGGTAACCGAGCGTAAGGCGGAAGATCCCGAGTTGGATGCGATGGCTGGCGGTGGCGCCGGAGCGTTGGGGCGGGGTGGTATGTTGACCAAGTTGCGGGCGTCCCGGTTGGCGGCGCGTTCGGGTGCGTTTACGGTGATTGTGGGTGGCCGTATCGAGAATGCGATTGATCGCTTAAGGCAAGGCGATGTCATTGGCACCCTGCTGTTGCCCGAGCAGGGCAGGTTGGCGGCTCGAAAGCAGTGGATTGCCAGTCATTTGCAGACGCGTGGCACCTTGGTCCTGGACGATGGAGCGGTAAAGGTGTTGCGTCAGGGTGGGCGTAGCCTGCTGCCGGTTGGCGTAAAGGCGGTTAGTGGAAAGTTTCGTCGCGGTGAAATGGTTATGTGCGTCGATTTGGCCGGGCGTGAGATTGCTCGCGGATTGGTCAATTACGATGCGGACGAGGCGGGTGTGATTGCTGGTCATTCCAGTGACCGTATTACCGAACTGCTGGGGTATGTGTCCGATGAGGAAATGATTCATCGGGATAACCTGGTGGTTGTGTAACGCTACAGGGTGCGCTCCAGGTTTCAGGCATAAAAAAACCGGCTCGTTAGCCGGTTTTTTTATTTGATCGCAAAATCAGGCAGTTTTCAGGGCCTTGATTTTTGCGTTCACACGGCTCTTATGACGAGCAACTTTGTTCTTGGCGAAGATGCCTTTGTTGACCATGCTGTCCAGAACTGGCTGGGCTTCTTTCATGGCTGCCTGAGCTTCTTCGTAGTTGCCGGCCTTGATCTTGGCGTCAACTTTTTTCATGTAAGTACGTGCCATGGAACGCAGGCTGGCGTTGTGCTTGCGGTTTTTCTCGTTTTGACGAGCGCGCTTTTTGGCTTGCGGGGAATTTGCCACCGTAAAACTCCTGAATTCGTTGCTATAAAAACGGAATATGTTTAGATCGCGGGCGCGCCATAACGAGCGCGTCGATATAAATGACGCGGAACTATGCCGCCGTAAGCTTGAAATGTCAAGGTTGTTGGCGTAGTAATCCCCGCGTACTGCAGGCCTGTGGTACACTCGCGCATCGCTGCACGGGGCATACTGCGGCGCCTAGGCCCGCCCTGTGGAATACCGAAACGCCGCTCAGGCCTGAACTCTGAATTTGGATTCTCGCAACATGCCCCCGGAACCGCAACCAGCACACGCGCCGTCGCCTAGAAAAGAGCCACCCAAACCGTCCGGTTTACTGCGTTCGTCCGGCGTGGTGGGTGTTATGACCATGCTGTCTCGGGTGCTGGGCTTGGTACGGGATATGGTCATCGCCCGTTATTTTGGCGCCGGCACTGCCGCGGACGCTTTTTTCGTAGCCTTTAAAATTCCGAATTTTCTACGCCGGTTGTTTGCTGAAGGGGCCTTTTCTCAAGCCTTTGTGCCGGTGCTGTCGTCCTATCGCCAAAAGGGCGACGTTTCTGAAGTGAAGCGGCTGGTTGATGCGGTGGCTGGCTCCCTGGGGCTGGTGCTTTTGGCGGTAACATTGGTGGCCATGCTGGGCGCGCCGGTGCTGACCGCTGTCTTTGCGCCCGGGTTTCTTGAGGATGATACGAAGTTTGCGCTGGCCAGCGATATGCTGCGTATTACCTTTCCCTATCTTCTGCTGATCTCACTCACCGCGTTCGCGGGCGGAATACTTAACAGTTACGACCGTTTCGCAGTGCCAGCTTTCACGCCGGTGCTGCTGAATCTGGCGATGATCGCGGCGGCCGTTTTCCTTACGCCGCTGATGAGCGAACCGGTTATGGCGCTCGCTTGGGGCGTATTTATTGCCGGTGCGCTGCAGTTGTTCTTCCAGCTTCCGTTTTTGATGCGGCTTGGCTTGATGCCGCGACCGCGGGTGGATTATCGCCATGAAGGGGTAAGCCGAATATTAAAGCTGATGATGCCTGCGTTGTTCGGGGTGTCGGTGAGTCAGATCAATCTGTTGCTGGATACAGTGCTCGCATCGTTCCTGCAAACTGGCAGCGTGTCCTGGTTGTATTATTCTGATCGCTTGTCTGAATTGCCTCTGGGAGTGTTTGGCATTGCCATCGCAACGGTGATTTTGCCCAGCCTGTCCCGCAAGTATGCGGCGGAATCAAAAGATCAGTTTGCCGCCACACTGGATTGGGCGGTCAGGGCAGTCCTGTTAATCGGAGTGCCGGCGGCGTTGGCGCTGGCGCTGTTAGCGGAGCCTTTGATTGCCACGTTGTTCCATTACGGTGAAGTGACCGATCGCGATGTGGCTATGTCAGCCCAAAGTTTGCGAGCCTACTCAGCCGGGTTGTTAGCGTTTATGTTGATCAAGGTGCTGGCTCCGGGCTTTTTTGCCCGTCAGGACACCAAAACCCCGGTCAAAATTGGCATCATCGCGATGGTCGCCAACATGGCGTTTAATCTGGCGTTGATTGTCCCTTTGGCTCATGCCGGGCTGGCTTTGGCTACGTCTATGTCTGCGTGGCTAAATGGCTACCTTTTGTGGCGAGGATTGCGCAAAGGCGGTGTTTGGGAAAGTCAGCCGGGATGGCCTAAGTTTCTGATTCAACTGATGGTGGCGAACGGTGCGTTGGCTGCGGTGGTTATTTGGTTGAATGCACCGGTGGCCGATTGGTTGGCCTCCGGGGGGCTGCAAAGAACGGCTGATATGGCCGTGCTCGTAGTGGCCGGCGTGGCGGCGTATTTCGTGACATTGCTGCTGTGTGGCGTGCGTCTGAGTCAGTTCCGGCAGAGGTAAGCGTCTTCACGATTTTTACCATACTCGCGACTGGGGTATAATCGCGCGTTTTCTCACCAGTGCATATTCCGTAGGTGTGTGCACCCAAAGCCAGCTGGCAAGTAAAGGTTCGCAGTAGATGCGTCTGATCCGAGGCCTCACCAATCTTAAGCGTTTGTCCGCATCAGCGGACTCGCCGCTCGCGGATGGCTGCGTTGCAACCATCGGTAACTTTGATGGCGTTCATCTGGGCCACAAAACGATTATCGAGCAGGTGCGGCAAAAAGCGCTGGAGTTGGGTGTTCCGTCGGTGGTGATGTTTTTCGAGCCTCAGCCTCGGGAGTTTTTCCAAGGCAGTGATGCGCCGCCCCGGCTGATGCCATTCCGGCAGAAATTCGAAGCGCTGTTGGCGGAAGGCATCGACATTGTGCTGTGTATCCGTTTCGACGACACCTTCCGCAGCTTCTCGGCCATGGAATTCATCGAAAACGTGCTGATCCACGGTTTGGCGGTGCGCCACTTGGTGGTAGGCGATGATTTCCGTTTCGGTTGTGATCGGGCGGGGGATTTCCGTCTTTTGGAGCAAGTGGGGCAGGAGCACAGTTTCACCGTTGAGAATACCCGCACAGTAACCGTTGATGGTGAGCGTGTCAGCAGCACCCGGGTTCGCAAGGTTTTGAATGTGAACGGACTTGAGGACGCGGAGCGGCTTTTGGGGCACCCTTACCGGATTCACGGCCGGGTGGTGTATGGCCGGCAGCTTGGCCGACAGCTAGGCGCGCCCACGGCGAACATTCTGCTGAACCGTATGCCGGCTCTGCGCGGTGTGTATGTAGTCCGAGCCCGCCTAGAGACGGGAGAATGGCAAGATGGCATTGCCAATATTGGCCTTCGCCCAACAGTGGACGGAAAACGGCCGGCGCTGGAAGTGCACCTGTTCGACTTTGCTGGCACACTCTACGGCCAGCATTTGAATGTGGTGTTCCGCCACGGCCTGCGGGACGAAGTGAAATTCGATTCTGTTGATGAGTTGCGGCAACAGATCGCCCGGGATTTCGAGCATGCCCGAGCCTGGCTGGCGGACAACCCCGCCCGGCCCAATAACTGATTTAACTGACCAACCAGAGAGTGCGCACACAAACATGAGCGACTACAAGCATACCCTGAATCTGCCGGAAACCGCCTTTCCGATGCGCGGTAACCTGGCCAAGCGTGAGCCGGATATGCTCAAGCGCTGGCAGGATCTCGATGTCTACGGCAACCTGCGCAAGCAGCGCGAAGGCCGGGAAAAGTTCATCCTGCACGATGGCCCTCCTTATGCGAACGGCAGCATTCATATCGGGCATGCGGTCAACAAGATTCTGAAAGACATGATCGTGAAATCCCGCAGCTTCATGGGATACGACGCGCCCTACGTGCCGGGCTGGGACTGTCACGGCCTGCCTATTGAGCACAAGGTCGAGCAGGAAATCGGCAAAGCCGGCGTGAAAGTCGATTACAAAACGTTCCGTCAGGCTTGTCGTGATTACGCCGCCAAGCAGATCGACGGTCAGAAAGCCGACTTCATCCGTTTGGGTGTGATGGGGGAGTGGGATAAACCCTACCTGACCATGGACCCGAAAGTAGAAGCGGGCATCGTGCGTGCGCTCGGTAAAATCGTGGCCAAAGGTCATCTGGTTCGTGGCTTCAAACCGGTTTACTGGAGTGTGGTTGGTCAGTCCGCACTGGCGGAAGCCGAGGTTGAGTATCAGGACAAAACCTCTACCCAGATTGACGTGCGCTTTACCGCGGTTGATCAGGCTGCAGTACTCAAGCTGTTTGGGACCGACGAAGGTGAAGGCGACGTTTCCGTAGTTATCTGGACCACCACGCCGTGGACGATTCCGGCCAACCAGGCGGTTTCTCTGGGCGCTGATCTGGAATACGCCTTGGTGCAGGTAGATACCGGTAACGGCCCGGAGCGGATGATTCTGGCCACCGATATGGTTGAAGGCATCATGGCTCGCTGGGGAGTAGAAGATTTCCGCGTGCTGGCCAATGTCACCGGCTCCGCGCTTGAACATCAGTTGCTGCAGCATCCGATTTACGACAAGCAGGTACCTGCGATCCTTGGCGATCACGTTTCTCTGGATGCTGGTACCGGTGCCGTACATACCGCGCCCGACCACGGCATGGAAGACTTTGAAGTGGGCAAAGCCTACGGCATCGAAACCATCAATCTGGTCAAAGCCGACGGTACCTATACCGATGCCGCAGGCGAGTTTGCCGGTATTCACGTGTACAAAGCCGACGAGCCGGTTAGCTCTGCACTGGAGCGTGAAGGCAAATTGGTACGTGCCGAGAAATTCCGCCACAGCTACCCGCATTGCTGGCGCACCAAAACACCGCTGATCTACCGTGCGACGCCGCAATGGTTCATCAGCATGGACAAGCTCAATCTGCGTGACGACGCACTGGAAGCCATCAAAGGTATCCGTTGGGTGCCGGGCTGGGGCCAGAACCGCATTGAGGCCATGTTCCAGCAGAGCCCGGACTGGTGTATCTCCCGTCAGCGCACCTGGGGTGTGCCGATTACCTTGTTCATTCACAAGGAAACTCAGGACCTGCACCCCAACACCCAAGAGCTGATCGAAAAAGTCGCGCAAGCGGTGGAAACCGACGGTATCGACGCTTGGTACGACATCGATCAAAGCGAATTGCTGGGTGACGACGCCGACCAGTACGATAAGGTGCTCGATACTTTGGACGTCTGGTTTGATTCCGGTGTGACCCACGAATCCGTGCTGAGAGCCCGGGAAGAACTGGGGCAGTTCCCGGCGGATCTTTATCTGGAAGGCTCTGACCAGCACCGAGGCTGGTTCCAGTCGTCACTGAAGACTTCCATCGCGATGAATGGCGTAGCGCCCTACAAGCAGGTGCTGACCCACGGCTTCACCGTGGACGCCAAAGGCTACAAGATGTCCAAATCGATGGGCAACGTGATCGCGCCGCAAGAAGTGATGAACGAATTGGGGGCTGACATCCTGCGATTGTGGGTATCGGCCACCGATTACAGCGGTGAAATGTCCGTTTCCAAAGACATTCTGCGCCAGACCGCAGACGGTTACCGTCGTATCCGGAACACCGCTCGCTTCCTGCTCAGCAACCTGAATGGTTTTGAGCCCGAGCAGCACATGGTGGCACCGAAAGACATGATCGCTCTGGATCGCTGGATGGTCGATCGTGCTTTGCAGCTGCAAAACGAGCTGCACGAAGACTACGAAAATTACGCCTTCCTGCGAATCTACCAGAAGGTGTACAGCTTCTGTGAAGCAACGTTGGGCGGTTTCTATCTGGATATCATCAAAGATCGCCAGTACACCACTCAGGCCGATAGCCTGGCGCGCCGTTCGTGCCAGACTGCGCTATACCACGTGGCGGAAGCGCTGGTGCGCTGGATTGCACCAATCCTCAGCTTTACCGCTGACGAGATCTGGCAGCACTTGCCCGGTAAGCGTGGCGAAACTGTGTTCTACGAAACCTGGTACGAAGGTTTGACGGCGCTGCCGGAAGACGCAGAGCTGGGCCGCGACTACTGGCGTGAAATCTACAGCGTGAAAGAAGCGGTCAACAAATGCCTGGAAGACGTTCGTGCCCGCGGTGACATCAAAGGTTCTTTGAGTGCCGAAGTGACCTTGTATTGCGAAGGCAGCTTGGCCGAACGCCTGAACTTCCTGGGTGAAGAGCTGCGCTTTGTGCTGATCACCTCCGAAGCCACTGTAAAACCGGTCAGCGAAGCGGAAGGCGCTGAGCAAACCAGCCACGAAGGCTTGCTGGTGAAAGTGACTCCGGCTACTCACGACAAGTGCGAGCGCTGCTGGCACCACCGTGAAGATGTTGGCCAGAACGACAAATATGCAGACCTTTGTGGCCGCTGTGTCAGTAACGTGGAAGGCCCGGGCGAAACCCGCGCCTACGCTTGATGGATACCGTCATGGTGGATGAGCGCGAAGGCAGCAAACTGAAGTGGCTGTGGCTGGCCGTACTGGTGATCGCGGTGGACCTTGGGACCAAGTACCTGGCTACCGCCTTGCTTACCTACGGCAACCCCGTACCGGTGATGCCCAGTTTCAACCTGACCTTGCTGCACAATACGGGCGCGGCGTTCAGTTTTCTGGCCGATGCGGCCGGTTGGCAGCGTTGGTTCTTCGTGGCTTTGGCGCTGGTGGTCAGTGTGGTTTTGACTGGTTGGCTGAAAAAACTTAAAGCCAACGAAACCTGGACTGCCATCGCCATCGTGCTGATTTTGGGCGGCGCCATCGGCAATGTGTACGACCGTGTCGTGCACGGTTACGTGGTCGATTTTCTGCACTTTTACTGGCAGGACTGGCATTTCCCCGCTTTCAATCTGGCTGACACCGCCATCACCATTGGCGCAGCTATGATGGTAATTGATGCATTCCGCAAACCCGCTGGAGACAGCGGGGATGCCGACAGGAGTAACTGATCCTATGAACGACCTGCCAATCGACAAAGGTACCCGGGTAACCCTGCATTTCGCCCTTAAGTTTGAAGATGGCGAAATTGTGGATTCCACCTTTGATAAAGAACCGGCCAAATTGGAAATCGGCGACGAAAACCTGCCGGAGAATTTCGAAGCTTATTTGATGGGCCTGAAAGCCGGAGACCACAAAACGTTCGAAGTGCCACCCGAAAAAGCCTTCGGCCAGCACAACCCGAGCAACCTGCAAACCTTCAAACGCCACGAATTCAGTGCCGACATGGTCTTGGAGAAGGGGGTCGTGATTTCCTTCGCCGATGCCCGGCAGCAGGAACTGCCCGGCGTGATCAGCCGAGTGGAAGGCGATGAAGTGGAAGTCGACTTCAATCACCCGCTGGCAGGGCGTACACTGAGCTTTGAAGTACAGATCATCGATGTGGAGCCCGCCGGGCAAACACACTGAAGGGCAAAGATATGCAAATCCGATTAGCTAACCCCCGTGGCTTCTGCGCCGGTGTAGACCGTGCCATAGAAATCGTAAACCGCGCGCTCGACGTCTTCGGTGCGCCCATCTACGTGCGCCACGAAGTCGTCCACAACAAGTTTGTGGTTGATAACCTGCGCAATCGGGGCGCTGTGTTTGTTGACGAATTGCACGAAGTGCCTGATGACACCTTGGTGATCTTCAGCGCCCACGGTGTTTCGCAGGCCGTGCAAAACGAAGCCGCGCGCCGTGGCCTGAAAGTCTTCGACGCCACCTGCCCGTTGGTGACTAAAGTGCATATGGAAGTCATGCGCAACAGCCGCGACGGCCGTGAATGCATCTTGATTGGCCACCACGGCCACCCGGAAGTTGAAGGCACCATGGGCCAGTACGACCACAGCAACGGCGGGAACATCTACCTGGTTGAAGACGAAGGCGATGTTGAAAAGCTCGAAGTGAAAGACCCCGAACGCTTGGCCTACGTAACCCAAACCACGCTCTCCATGGACGACACCGCCCGGGTGATCGACGCTCTGCGCGCCAAATTTCCGAAGATCGAAGGCCCGCGCAAAGACGACATCTGCTACGCCACCCAGAACCGGCAGGATGCCGTGAAACAACTGGCCGGCGACTGCGACCTGATGCTGGTAGTGGGCTCCCCGAACAGCTCCAACTCCAACCGCCTGCGCGAGCTGGCGGAGCGTATGGGCACCCCGGCTTTCCTGATTGATGAAGCATCGCAAATCGACAAACAGTGGCTGGAAGGTAAAAAAGCAGTGGGCGTGACCGCCGGTGCTTCCGCGCCTGAAGTGCTGGTGGCGGATGTGATTAACCGCTTGAAGGAATTGGGTGGGGAAGAGCCGCATGAGATTGCAGGGCGGGAAGAGAATATAGTGTTTTCTATGCCTAAGGAATTGCGGATTGATGCGGTAGAAGTGTGATCTACATCAGAAATTAGGGCGGTGACGCCCATTCGTCAGCGATAAACCGCCACTTGTCGACAACATCTGGCGGTTTTTTTGTGGGGTTGTAATCTTATAGATATGGAAAAATTCAGGGAGCTGGCTTATGCGCAGTAAACAAGCGCAGCGTGGATTTACACTGATTGAGTTATTGGTGGTCGTGGCGTTACTGGGTGTTGTAGCGACCATTGCGGTGCCAAGTTTTTCTCGGATTATCGAGAGCAATCAGCTCACCACAACCGGGAACGATCTGGTTGGTGCGCTGAACCTTGCCAGGTCTGAGGCTGTGCGTCTGGGTGCTCCGGTGTCTTTGGTGCCCGCTGGTTCTTTTACGGCAGGGTTCCGTGTTGTTGACGACAGTGGTTCGATTATTAGCGAATTTCAAGGTGCATCCGGCTCCTACTCGATTACGCGAATCCAGGGCGCCAACCCTCGATTTTCATCAACCGGCCTGCTCACAGGAACATCTCCCTTTCCCGTGTTCGATGTTTGCAAAGCATCTGGCGAGGATGGTGTAAAGGTAACCTTGACCGGCGGTGGTCAGATTCGGTCTCAGCGGTTTACCTGTCCATAAGCTTTCTTTAATGGATTGCAATATGTCTAATCTAAAAACACAGCGTGGTTTTACCATGATCGAAATACTGATCGCGGTTTTGATTCTTGCGATTGGCTTGTTGGGGGTTGCCGGTGTGCAGCTGGTATCCATGCAGCAAACTGCAAACTCGACACTTCGGTCAGAAGCAACAATGTATGCCCAATCATTGGCAGAAAGAGTTCGCTCGAACGGGGGGCTTAATCTTACGTCGGGCCAGATTGCGGATCTGAAGAAACAGGCCAAAGCAGACCTTGGGCTGGACTCAGACATTGCGATCAGTTTGAAATCGGGAGGGGAGATTGCAGAAATCCAGGTCACCTGGGTTGAGCGGGATCCATTTAGTGGAACAGGTGGAACATCAACGCAAACCCTCACTCTGGACGCGAGGCTGTAATGACTTCTCGTACTATCTCTTTCAGGACTACTCGCAAGCAGTCTGGTCTCTCACTTGTCGAATTGATGATTGCGCTTTTACTTGGTTCAATTCTGACCGTTGCGCTTGTGCAGATATTTACATCGAACAGTCAGTCCTTTCGGAGTAATCAATCCATGGCTCGCTCCCTGGAAACAGGGCGTATTGCGGTCGATATATTGTCCAGAGCTATTCGCAACGCAGGCTTTTTTGGTTGCTATCCCATTAACACCCTCAACAATAATCTTGACGCATCAGACGGGAACTTTGACGCTGTTTTGCACCAATATGCCACGTTCGGGGTGTCGGCTGAGGCAAGTGAGCGTCCGGCTACGGCAGTGCCAAACACCGGTTTTTTCAATGTGACCGGAGTGAGACGGCCGGGCGATATCATCCGCCTTGACGCCGATATGACTGATGCGTCCAGCATTGATCTTAACGCGGCTGGAAGCCTTTCAGCTGGCGATGTGATTTTTATCAGCAACTGTGAAATGGGAGACCTGTTCCAGATTTCATCGCTCACTGTGTCGGGTGCCAATGTGAGTATCACTGCGGATAGCGATGCGGGTTCTGATGGGAATCCGGGTAACGATTTGAGTGGTAATGCACCGGCAGGCTGCGGTTCGCAGTGCCTGAGTGCCACATACCGGCGGGGAACGGAGCTATTCCAAGCCTACAGTGAGGGATATTTTATCGGGAATGCGACAGGTGGTGGCAGCTCCTTGTTCAAGAGGGAGCAAGACGGATCCACTGAAGAGCTGGTCATCGGAGTGGAAGATATGGATATCCGGTTTGGCGAGGGAAATGCTGCCAACGGAGTTCAGAACTGGCTGGACGCTGCATCGGTCTCGAACTGGAATTCAATCATTGCTGTGGAGGTAAGCCTGTTGGTGGCTTCGCCTGACGACAATCTACTCGATAGTCCACAAGAATATTGCTTCCCGGGGTGGCTCGACTGTGTTTCGGCTGTGACACCAACAACCGCGGCTGATCGAAGAATGTACCGGGTTTACAACTTCACATCCGCGCTCAGGAATCCGTTTTGATTCAGGTGAGTATTATGAAGGGTTTTTATAAGCAAAGGGGTGTTGCGCTCCTGATGTCGCTGGTAATTCTGTTGGTGTTAAGTCTGCTCGCTGTGTCCGGGATGCAGGGAAGCATCATGCAGGAGCGTATGTCGACAGCACAAAGAGACGGAATGCTTGCTCTCGAAATTGCCGAAACCGCCATGAGAGAAGCAGAATCCACCTTGGATAACATGTCGGATCTTTCTAGTTTTGGCAATGATACCGGCTTTATCGATGGCACGGATGCCACCGTTACGATGCCTTCACCGTTTGCGGCTTCAACCTGGGCTCTGGACGGGGCTGGAGACCCGACCAATGCCATCAAAGGTTCTACGGTGCGTGGTGTGACTCCTCTGTTTGTTGTCGAATACAAAGGGAAAGTTGTTGTCGATTCCGAAGGACAGTTGCCACGGGATTTCAGTCAGTATGGCTCTGAAGGGCCGGCGGAGTTTGATTACGCACGTATCCTGGTCAGAGCGTCAGGGCCCTCGGGTTCCGGGGTGCGCTTGCTTGAAGGCTTTTACGTATTCCAGCCGAACGGGCTGGCAGGAGGTAATCCGTGAACAAGTTCAATCTCAAATTGGCATTATCGGCCGCTCTCATAGTGCTGCCAGCGTCTGGCTACTCTGCTCGACCGGATTTTGCCCAGCAGCCGTTGTTTCTGGGTAGTGCCGTCGCGCCGAACCTGATGTTTATTATTGATGATTCGGGGTCGATGGAATTTGCCTTCATGCCGTCAGAATTGGGGGATGAATTCGCAGATTACAATGACTATATAGGGGAGTGCCAAGGGACATTTGTTTGGGAAAGCCGGCGCTTTTGTGCCATGAATATTGGCGACCGGCGATATCTCGCATCAAGCGATGTCAACAAGGTCTATTACAATCCAAACGTGACTTATCCGGCGCCTCCTGGAACAGCCGGAAATGTGGACTTTGAAAAAGCTCCTTACGATGGCTATGACAGCTCCTCTGAGAAAATTGATTTATCGAGTGAGTACAGGGCGATCATTGATCAATACGGTACTTACTACGGGTATTATAATGGTGATTATTATGATGACTTTACAATAAGCCCATATGGAAACGCGGGTGAAGCATTTTATTATCAACAATCAAGTAATTGTTCAGATGAGTTTTCAAACTCTTGTTACTCGCTAGTACAGCCAATTCCCGATTCAAAAAAGCAGAATTTTGCTAACTGGTTTTCTTATTATCGAACCCGGATGATGGCGGCAAAAGCAGGTATCGGCCAGGCCTTTGTTGATTTACCGGAGAGCTTTCGGTTGGGCTGGGGCAGGATCAATAAAGGCTCCTCGACAGTTGATGATGCCTCAATGAGGGCCATCGAGCAGGGCGTAAGACCCTATAACTTTGAGCATTCCGATAACGAAGTGCACAAAAGTAAATTTTATGACTGGCTCTATAACGAAAGCGGCAGTGGCGGAACACCGTTACGGAGAGCGCTGGAAGGGGCCGGAGAATATTTTGAAACCAGCAAGCGAGCCTGGGCGGATAATCCTGACATCGCCAGCAGTGACACCAACCCGGTTCGGGAATGTAGGTTGTCCTATACCATCCTGATGTCGGATGGTTATTACAACGGCAAATCGCCGGACGATGATGTTGAAGAGGCGGATGATAAGAGCGGTTCGGAAATTACCAACCAGCGTGGATCGAGGTTTACGTACACGCCAGCTTATCCGTTCAAAGACGACAGGGAGGCAAAAACGCTGGCCGATGTGGCCATGTATTACTGGAAGCGTGATTTGCGCACCGATATCAATAACTACGTTCCAACTTCGGAGTCTAACCCAGCGTTCTGGCAGCATATGGTGACATATACTGTGGGGTTGGGGGTCACGGGCTCCGTGGATCCAACGACTGCATTCAAAGCTATTGAAGATGGAACGTATATCGATTGGTGGGGTGGTACGAGTAAGCAAGACAAGGTTAACGATATGCTGCATGCTGCGGTGAACGGTCGGGGTAACTTCTTTAGTGCTTCAGATCCGACAACCTTTGCAACTGAACTGAAAGGCACCGTTGGCGATATTGTGAATGAGGCTGGTTCGTCTACGGCCGTTGAATTCGATGTGTCGTCTTTTCAGCAAGGAGCTCTGATTTTCTCAACCCAGTTCGATCCTAACGGGTGGACGGGGGATCTCAAGGCCGCAAAGCTTGGCGGGACTAATTCGCCGATCGTTCCTGATATTAATAAAGCGGTCGAAAACGGAAATGGATGGTCTGCACGGGATATTCTGGATAAAAGAGACCTGAGCACGAATGATCGCGTGATTATTACCTATGGCAACGGAGCGAAAGGGTTCCGGTGGGATGCTCAAGCAGCAAATAATCTGACCACCGCCCAGAAAAACGACCTGAGGTTTGGAGGCGTAACAGATGCAGTTGCCAAGCAGCGATTGGCCTTTATTCGGGGTGATCGTTCGCTCGAGGGAACCTCAGGATGGCGCAAGCGGGGAAGCCGGCTGGGGTCCATTGTGAATTCGTCGCCCGAGTTTGTGGGTGAGCCCAGGGCAATCTGGCCCGACGATGCACCGTTTGGGAAGAGTGGAGAATGGTTCTCTGATTTTGCTGCGAGCAAAAAGTCCCGGACTCCGGTGGTCTATACTGGTTCAAACGACGGTATGCTTCACGGTTTTAACGCAACCGAGAATGGTGGCAATGAGGTGTTGGCATATATCCCTGAATTTGTGTACAACGCTTCGGCAAGTAACGCTGGCCTGCACTTCCTTATCGATCCCCAGTACCAGCATCGCTACTATGTCGATCTGGAAATCAGGCAGCAGGATATTTACACCAAAGGCAAGAAAGCGGATGGATCTTTGACTGCAGATGAAGCCTGGAGAAGTATCATTGTTGGTGGTGGTCGTGCCGGTGCCAAGGGTATTTTCGCTCTGGATGTTACTGATCCCTCTGGTTTCTCTGAAGCCAACGCAGAGAAAATAGCGCTGTGGGAGTTCACGGCCGATGATAATGCGAGGATGGGGTATGTCACCCAGGCCCCGATTATCGGTATGACAAAATGGGGTAGCGACACTCGCTGGACGGCGTTTGTGTCGAATGGTTATAACGCTGCCACCGAAAGCACAGGTTTCTTCATGCTGGACATTGAGGGTGGCATGGACGGAAGCTGGGACAGTGGTGATGTACGTTACGTCGAATTTGAGGGCTCCGGTGGCGATGGCCTATCTCCACTCGCTGCATTCGATACAACGGGTGACTACCTGATCGACCGTGTTTATGCGGGGGATCTGGACGGCAATATGTGGGTTGCGAGCGTAGATTCCAACGGCTCCTGGGCGGCCGCATACACCAGTGGCGGCATTGCCCAGCCTTTATTCACAACCAAATCAAAGCAGGCAATTACTGCGGCGCCGGTCGCAGCCGCAAACCGGAAAGTGCCTAGGGCCGGCAATGTTCCTAACCTGATGATTTACTTTGGGACAGGGCAGTATCTTGAGAGCGGTGATGTGACTTCCACGGATACCCAGTCGGTCTACGGTATTTGGGATCGAGGCAATGCAGGGCTAGACGTTAGTAGTCTGGAGTCGCGCAGCATTACCGAGGGCCCTCTGACGGGTAGCGACGGTGCAACCGCAAAAGTCAGGTACTCCAGTGGCAAGGAATTGGATTTCACCTCTGTGAAGGGGTGGTATGTGGATCTGCCGATTACAGGCGAGCGGGCTATTTTCAGTCCGCAGGTTCGCGGCGAGTTTGTTTACCTGAACTCCATGATTCCGGATGAGAACCCCTGCTTGGGTGGAGGTTCTGGCTGGGCAATGGTATTCGGCCTTGATGGGCGTAATCCGGAAAAAGCGGCGTTTTTGCGCTGGCCGGAGAAAATTGTAGGCTACAAGCTCGATGGTTTGCCGAACCAGTCCACCATTATGGGTAATTACAGGTTTACTCCGGGAAGCGACCCTGAAAAACCGGTGGATGTGGTTGAAATTCCGCCACTGAGTGGGTCGGTGGCCGATGCGGGTCGTAGGGGCTGGAATGAGCTGATTAATGACTGATTTTTGTGCCAAGAATGCTGATTGGGAGATATCGCCATGAGTTGGCTAAAGAAAACGACGATTACGCTCGTGATGTTGATGTTGAGTTTAGGGGCTGTTGCACAAGACATTCAGTCGAATGATGAATTGGCGAATCAGCCACTCAGAATGCAGGTAGATTTGATTGACTCTGATGAGCAGCGAGTCGTGATCGAGGACACTGAGTATTTTCTTGAGGGAACCGTGCAAATCAATGGACAGAACGTGGCGCCTTCGGCGGTAGTGAATATTATGCGTGAAGGTCAAAAGGTCACCAACCTGGTTGCTGACCGCGACGAAGAGGAGGGATACATGATTCTGCGAGAGGTTGATCTATTTTGATGAGCATCCGGTTAACACGGCAGCCCGGTTTCTCCTTAATCGAGCTGATGATTGTAGTAGCGATCGTAGGCATTTTGGCGGCGATTGCTTATCCCTCTTACTCGGATTATGTCCGGGAAACCCGGAGAACGACAGCCCAAGCAGACTTGGTAGAGCTGGGCCAATGGATGGAACGGCAGTATGCCGGCGACTTTTCGTATTTGGACGGGACGAACCAGCCAACATTGCCGTTTACGCAGTCACCCAGAACGGGGGTCGCGTTCTATAATCTGAGTTTTAATGGCTCGGTAGCGGCCAATACCTACTCCTTGCAGGCCGTGCCGACAGGAGACCAGACGAATGACGATTGTGGCACGCTTCGCATTACTCAGACGGGAGCCCGATCTTCAACGTCCGGTACCAATTGCTGGTAGCAGAGTCAGCATCTCAGTGGGCGTCCCCGGGCATCTTCGGGGACGCCATCTCCATCATGATCTTTTGCCAGGCGAATTCGCCCGCCCCTGCTTATGATTATTTGACCGGCCAGTTCGGGCTCCCCAGAGATTGGGCACCACGTGATGTTGCCTAGGTCGCTATGCACAAATCCCGTTGGCTTGAATTGAAAATAGCTCCGATTCAGTGAGCGGGCAACCAGACTTCCCGAGCCAGCGACAGTCAGAATTCTCAGGGGTGTTTGCCCGGGAGTCAGCTGTCTCAAATTATCTGGATCCTGGAAAGCATAGATTTTGCCGTTCCAGTCGCGGGAGCACGCTCCGACAGCGTTAACTGGACACACGGTAACGATAGTCCCTTCGATGACCGCTCGTTGCCTTGCAAGAGCGAAAAGCCCCATGAGGTCGTGAAGAGCACTGCGTCGTTCATGGTTATGAAGCGTTGCAGTTAGCGAAGGGGTGACCAGTCCGACGAGGATTCCTAGCACAACTAAGACTACGAGCAACTCTATTAAAGAGAAACCCATCTTTTTTGAGGCGAGCATCTGATAACTTCCATGTTTGGTTCAGATTAATTATAGGTGCATCCTGCACCTTGAACGTCCGGTCAAGAGTATATCTAAAGATCACTCCATCCCCAACTTCTTCAACCGATACCGCATAGCCCGAAAACTAATCCCCAACCTCTTAGCCGCCGCAGTCTTATTCCACCGAGTAGCTTCAAGTGCCTTCTCAATGGCCTGCCGCTCGATCGTCTCAAGATAATCTTCCAGATCAATTTCCCCTTCCGGCACTAAATCCGAAATTCCGTCGCCGCCATTGCTGGGTCCGCGCGCGGCACTACCGTGTGCCACACCGCCCCCAAGATGAAGGTCTTCCGCATCAATACGGTCCTCATCACACAGCGTAAACGCCCGCTCCAGAATGTTCTCAAGCTCCCGCACGTTGCCCGGGAAATCGTAGCTTTTCAGCCGGTTGATCGCAGCTGTGGTGAGGGTGGCTGGCTCGCACTCGTACTCTCCGGCAATTCGCTCCAGTATGTGCTCGGCCAGCAAGGGGATGTCGTCTCGTCGTTCGCGAAGGGCCGGTACGGCCAGTTCGATCACGTTGATACGGTAGAACAGGTCTTGGCGAAAGTCTCCGGACAGCACCAATTCAGGTAGGTTCTTGTGAGTGGCGCTCAGCACCCGAATGTCTACCGGGATCTCTTTGGTATCGCCAACGGGCCGCACGGCTTTTTCCTGAATGGCGCGCAGCAGTTTTACCTGCATGGCGAGAGGCAAATCCGCCACTTCGTCCAAAAACAGGGTGCCGCCATCAGCACTGCGGAACAGGCCGTCTTTATTCTCCACGGCACCGGTAAAGCTGCCTTTTTTATGCCCGAAGAATTCGCTTTCCATCAGCTCTGAGGGGATCGCGCCGCAGTTAACGGCGACGAACGGCGCTTCCGCGCGTGGGCCCTGTAGGTGGATCATTCTGGCAACCAGTTCTTTACCGCTACCGGATTCACCGCTGATAAACACCGGTGCCTGGCTGCGGGCCAACTTGCGAGTTTGGTTGCGAAGTTTGCGCAGTTCAGGGGAGTTACCAAGCAACAGACCGGGGTTGTCGGCCTCTGCCTTAATTTCGGTTTTGGGTTCCGACAGTTTCAGGGCGCTGTTGACCAACTCCCGGAGTCGGGGCAGTTCGACCGGTTTGGATACAAAATCAAACGCCCCTGCCTTAAGTGATTCAATGGCGGTATCCATGCTGCCATAGGCCGTAATAACGGCAACCGGGGTGCTGGGGCTGTGTTGCTGAATCCATTGCACCAGTTCGATGCCGTTACCGTCCGGCAGGTTCATGTCGGTCAGGCACAGCTGGGGTTTGTGTTCTTCCAGAAGGGCGCGCGCGCTGCTCAGGTCGGCGGCGGTGTAGGTGGTGATGCCCATCCGCCCCAGAGTAATTTCCAGGAGACTGCGGATGTCCGGTTCGTCGTCTACGATCAGCGCGGTTTGGTTACTCATGATGTGTTACCGGTTCCCTGTTGAATTGCTAACGCCCGATGGTCGCTGTTACTTAAATCATCCGCCCCGGATGAGCGAAGGTGATGCGAAAGCGGCAGCCGGGTTGGTCGTCTTCAACCAGCGACAGATGCGCCTGATTGGCTTCGCACAACTCCCTCGCAAGATAAAGGCCTAGCCCGGTTCCGTTTTTGTCCGTAGTAAAGAACGGCTCGAACACTGAATCGCGGTACTCCGGGGCTATGCCGGCGCCAAAATCCCGGATATCGATGCGGGCCCGTTCGCTGTCTGCGGTTGAACCGATCAGCAATTGTATCTTCCTTTCACCGGTATTCTGTTCGCTGTATCGCAGACCATTGTCGCACAGGTTTACCATGACTTGTTCAATCTGGCTTTTATCGAAGCGCGCACCGGGAATCTCGCCTTCGATCAGTAACTCGACTGTGGCAGGTGCGCTGCCGGCTTGGGTTTGCTGGAACTCGCGGCAAAAGTCCGACAGCCACGCGCGCACATCGACAAGTTCGGTATTGGCAATTCGCCGTCGCGACAAGTCCAATACGTTCTCGATAATACCGTTAACCCGCTTGGAATGGCGCCGAATGATGTCGAGCATTTGCTGGTCACCTGGATCTATGTGCGGTGATTCTTCCATGAGTTGTGCGGCATGGCTGATGGCCCCTAGCGGGTTGCGGATTTCATGGGCGATACCTGCGGTTAGCCGCCCCAAAGACGCGAGCTTCATCTGCTGGGCCTGTTGGGTAACCTTGCTCATGTCTTCGATAAACACCAGGATCTGATCGCCGCGGTCTTGATCCAGCTGAGTAAAGTTGGCTTGCAGCAGCGGAGAGGTTGGGTTGGCCTGGAACGGCTCAATTTTGGCGTGGTGGTCGTGCAACCAGATGTCCAGGCCGTCTTTCAATGGCGCCGGCAGCGCACGCGCCTGGCGCATGCCATAGGGGTTGGTGGCGCCTTCTTCAAACAGCATTTCTTCGGCGGCGGCGTTAGCCAAACGAATCTGGCCAAATCGATCCAACACCAAAATACCGGTACGCATGCGCTGAATAATCTGCTGGTTAATTTGCTCAAGCTCGGCAATGCTTTTCGCGCGACTGGTGGCGAGGGCTTCGCTGCGGATAACCCGTTTTGAGATACCCTGCAAAACAAAAGCAGCGGCAAAATACACAATGCCCAGAGAGCCGGCCCGCACGATATCGTCGGCAGAGGCGTGGAGAGTCAGTGTCGCCCAGATCGATATGCCCAGTGAACAGAGGGTCGCCAGCGCCGCGTAAAAGGTACCGAGACGGTTCGGGGCAAGAATGTTGCCCGCGGCTACAGACACAATGACCAGGTTCGCCAAGCCGCTGGTGATGCCTGAACTGGCCAGTAATAAACCGTGAATGATCAGAATGTCGGCCAGCACCGATAGGGTGATGTGCCGCTGGCGGGGATGAAAACCAGCGAGCAATATCAAAGCAATGAAGCCGTTTACGGCAAAATACGACAGTGCACCGACTTGGTAGGTATCGATCCAGCGAAACTTGGCTTCCGCCATGAAGGGCTCGATAAATATCAGGCCTGCCAGCAAGGCGCTGATAACCAGCCGATAGTGGTTATAGATCCGAAATAATCTGGCTTGCTGGTATTTTGCGTGAGGCCCGAAAGGCGAGCGTGCAGTGCTTGTAGGGGAGTCTGAAGCCATATCGGAAGTTATCTGTTGTCAGTCAGGAGAATTCCTCGTCGGTGCGTGGTTATAATAGCCTTTTAACGGCAATAAGTTACAGGAGCCTTTTTGCATGACGGCACCCGGCAAAGTATCCGAGGAAGCTAGCCCCGTGAAAAAATTGCGGGTGGTAATGGCCCAGTTGGATTTTCTGGTAGGAGATATTCCCGGTAACACCGAGCGGGTGATTCAGGCCGCGCGTGAAGCATGGCAAGAGCATCAGGCTGATATCGTGGTGTTTCCTGAGCTGTGTCTAACGGGTTATCCGCCGGAAGATCTCCTGCTGCGCCCAAGCTTGGGCATTCGTGTGTCGGATGCTGTCGAGCAGCTTAAGCAGGCAAAGTTGGAACCGGCGATTGTTGTTGGGGCACCGGTGCGTTCGGGTGGATTGCTCTACAATGCCGCACTGGTTATTGAAGACGGTGTCTTGGTGGGAAAATATTTCAAACGGTGCCCGCCCAACTACCAGGTGTTCGACGAAAAGCGTTATTTCGCGGAAGGTCAGAGTGCCAAAGTGCTGAACATCAAAGGTGTACAAGTTGGTCTTACCGTCTGTGAGGATATCTGGGCCGATGGCCCGGTTGAAGATGCGGCAGCGGCAGGAGCCCAGCTCATTTTGAACCTGAATGCCTCACCGTACGACATCGACAAACAGGCCCGTCGTAAAGCGCTGCTGGAGCGTAAGGCTGCGAATAACAATGTGAGCATTGTTTACGTCAATCTGATGGGCGGGCAAGACGAGCTGGTGTTTGATGGCGGTTCGATGGTGGTTGACCATTCGGGCACGTTGGCCGCCGAAGTGCCGCAGTTTAAAGAAGGGTTGTTCCCAGTCGAGTTTTTATGCGAACACCATTGCCAGCCGGTGTCGCAATTGCCGTGCCCGGAGCCTTCGCTCGAGGCTAACGTGTACAACGCCTTGGTCATCGGTGTTCGGGACTACGTCAACAAAAACGGCTTTAAATCTGTTGTGCTCGGGTTATCCGGCGGGATCGACTCGGCCCTGACCCTGGCGATTGCGGTGGATGCGCTCGGGAAAGAGCGCGTAAGGGCTGTCATGATGCCGTTCCGCTACACCTCCAGTGCTAGTCTGGAAGACGCGGAAGCTCAAGCCACAACCATGGGCGTGCAGTACGACGTGTTCTCTATTGAGCCAATGTACGACGTGTTCATGAAAACCCTGAAAGCGCCGTTCGAAGGTACCCAGCCGGATACCACGGAGGAAAACCTGCAGGCTCGCCTGCGCGGTGTGCTGCTTATGTCGTTGTCCAATAAGTTTGGTTCGCTGGTGTTAACCACCGGCAACAAGAGCGAACTCGCGGTGGGCTATTCCACCTTATACGGCGATATGGCAGGCGGTTTTGATGTGCTTAAAGATGTGCCGAAAACGCTGGTGTTTCGTTTATCCCGTTATCGAAATACGATAGCGCCGGTGATTCCGGAGCGGGTGATAACCCGGCCGCCTTCGGCCGAACTGGCGCCGGACCAGAAAGACGAAGACAGCCTGCCCGGCTACGACACGCTCGATGCCATTTTGCATCTGTACGTTGAGCGGGATTGCAGCGCCGAAGCGATCGTGGCCGAAGGGTACGAGCGTGCCGACGTGGAAAGGGTGACCCGCTTGGTGGATATCAACGAGTACAAACGCCGGCAGGCGCCGATTGGTGTGCGTATTACTGAGCGAGGCTTTGGTAAAGACCGCCGGTATCCAATTACCAACGGCTGGAAGATAGGCAAGTAAGGCGTTACGCCTTACTCGTCGCCCAAAAGTCCGAAGGTTACAACATTCAGAAGCGAGCGGTTTTGCCGCTCGAACTGGTTGGCCTGAAACTCGCCGTTGCTGTTGAAGGCTTCGCTGTCCGGGAAGTTTTCACGCAGGGTGGCGATGGCATCGTCGGCACCTTTGCTCAGATCCATAAACAGGAAGGTGTCAGCCAGAATGATCAGTGCATCTTCAACGACCGGCGACGATGGGTAGTTTTCGACAACGTAGCGCGCGCGGTTGTTGGCCGCTACATAGGCTTCCCGCTTGATGTAGTAGCGAGCAGCGTGAATCTCCAGTTCAGCCATACGGTTACGAATCGAGATCATGCGCTGGCGGGCATCGGGCGCGTACTCGCTGTCAGGGAAACGGCTCAGCAGTTGTGAGAAATCACGGAACGCCTGAAGTTGTTCGCCCGGATTACGTGCGGACGCATCAATCGGGAAGTAGCGGGCGGCCAAGCCTAAATCCAGATTGTAGGAAGCCAAACCGCGCATATAAAGGGCGTAATCCAGCAGCTCACTCTGTGGATTCAGGCGCATAAAACGGTCTGCCGCGGCGCGGGCGCCTTCCAGATCAAGATTTTGGTAGCGGGCGTAAATCAGGTCCAGCTGCGCTTGCTCGGCATAGCGACCAAATGGATAGTAAGTTTCAAGGGCATCCAGATTTTGCTCGGCTTCATTGAAGTTGCCGGCATTCATGGCCTTGCGGGCGTTCTCATAGTAGGTTTGTTCCGGTAGCACTTCCACGTCTTTATTGGAGGCGCAGCCGGCAGCCAGCGCGATGATGGTGGAAAGTAGCAGTAAACGGACAACTGATCTCATGCCGGAATCCCGTATAATGGTCAGACTGATGATTGGATTGGCCATTGTAACGGGGAAGGCTGCCTATGTGCAGTGCTAACGCAAGTATCTCCGGCTAATCTGACTGAAACGTAACATCGGTACCAAGCCGGTGTCCTCAAATTTGAAAGCATAGTGGCGAAGCGAGGCTTGATGTCTTCCGAAAACAGAATCACCGGCCAGTTCAAAATTCCTCCGGGTTTGAGCGATAAACGACTTGATCAGGCGGCGGCCGAGTTGATGCCAGAGCATTCCCGCTCCCGTTTGCAGTCGTGGATTAAGAGCGGCGTACTGACGGTTAATGGCAAAACCTGCAAGCCCCGAGACAAAGTAATGCTCAACGATCTGCTTGAGCTGGATGCCGAGCCGGAAGTAAAAGTGACCTGGGAAGCTGAGCCCATCACACTCGATATCGTATATGAAGACGAGCATTTGCTGGTTATCAATAAGCCGGCTGGCTTGGTGGTGCACCCGGCTGCAGGCCATGCCGATGGCACCCTGGTAAACGCATTGCTCAATTACGCACCGGAGGTGGAAAACCTGCCTCGCGCCGGTATTGTGCACCGACTGGATAAAGACACGTCGGGCATTATGGTGGTGGCCAGAAGTTTGATTGCCCACACCTCGCTGGTAAACCAGCTACAGGAACGCACCATGGGCCGGGAATACGAAGCCGTCGTGGTGGGTTCGTTGACCGGTGGCGCCACCGTAGATGCACCGATTGGCCGACACCCTCAGGATCGCAAGCGCATGGCAGTGGTGTCGTCTGGCAAACCTGCGGTGACTCATTACCGTTTGATTGAGCGTTTCGCAGCCCACACCCATGTGCGCTGTAAGCTGGAAAGCGGTCGTACCCACCAGATCCGCGTGCATATGACCCATGTACGGCACCCACTGGTAGGCGACCCGGTGTATGGAGGGCGTCTGCGTTTACCTAAGGGCACAACGGAGGAGTTGCGAGCCGAGTTGGCCGCTTTCAACCGTCAAGCTTTGCATGCTCGCAAATTGACGCTGGAGCACCCGGAAACCGGTGAAACTATGAGCTGGGAAGTCGACTTGCCAGAAGATATGGTTCAGCTCATAGCGGCATTGCGCAAGCACGCGCGAGAGCTGGAAGAAAATGATTTCTGAAAGGGATCTTATTCGCCCGGACTTGCCCGTATCGAATCGTGTGCGGGCTCTCTGTACCACCCGAAAAGGTGGGGTGAGTCAGTCGCTCTGGCAATCGTTGAATCTGGGTGTGCACGTGGGCGACAACCCGGTTGATGTGGAGCAAAATCGTCAACGCTTAGCCGCGTTTATGGGAATGGATTCCGGCCAATTGGGCTGGCTGAATCAGGTGCACGGCACGCATGTGGTAGAGCTGACGCACCATAATCTGAACGACTGCTCCGATGCGGATGCCAGCTTCACTCGTGAACAAGGCGCGGTTTGCGCAATCCTGACCGCGGACTGCCTGCCGGTGATTGTGGCGGACCGAAATGGCGAGGTGGTTGGTGCGGCTCATGCTGGTTGGCGGAGCCTGTGTGGGGGCGTGTTGGAAAATCTGATTCGTGCCATGGCGGTGGACCCATCAAAGCTGATTGCGTGGTTCGGGCCCTCTATTGGTCCCGCAAACTTTGAAGTCGGCACGGAGGTTCGAGCGGCTTTCGTCGCGCAGCAGGCTGAATCGGAGATGGCTTTCTCCGAATGCGGTGCCCGTCCCGGCCATTTTGTCGCAGACATATACGAGTTGGCCCGGTTGCGCCTGTCTCGAGCAGGGGTTTCCGATATCTCCGGGGGCGGACTGTGCACCGTGGATGACCCTGAGCGATTTTATTCCTATCGCCGAGACGGCCAGACCGGCCGAATGGCAACTTTGGTTTGGCTCGTCTGACGAGCGTCAATTTTCTGACATTAATTCATTTACCTTCCTTGAAGTCCCTCTTCTAGCCCCTACATTAGTTAACAAGACATCGTGAACGCCGTTCATTCCACGTCCTTATCCATGTGTGGAAATGTCGGCGCGCAAAGCTATTCGGGGAAACGTGATTATGAGAATTGATAAATTAACCAGTAAGTTGCAGAACGCTCTTGCAGACGCTCAGTCCATTGCGGTCGGAAAAGACCACAATTTCATTGAGCCGGTGCATTTGATGCTGGCACTACTGGACCAGCAGGGTGGTTCCCTCAAGCCACTGTTGCAACAAGTGGGTGTGGAGCCAAATCGGGTGCGTCAGGCGGTTGCCAGTGAAATCGAAACCTTGCCGGAAGTTCAAGGCAACGCCGGCGATGTGTCCATGTCGAACGACATGGGGCGGCTGTTCAATATATCCGACAAATTGGCCCAGAAGCGTGGCGACCAGTTTATTTCCAGCGAACTGATATTGCTGGCGGCCGTTGAAGACCGTGGCTCGCTAGGCCGTATTCTGCGTGAGCATGGTGTGGATAAGGCGGCTTTGGAAAAGGCCATTGATGAGGTGAGAGGTGGTGAAGCTGTGAATGATCCCGGAGCGGAAGAAAACCGACAGGCGTTATCGAAGTACACCATTGATCTCACCGAGCAGGCCGTTGCCGGCAAACTGGACCCGGTAATCGGTCGGGACGACGAGATTCGCCGCACCATTCAGGTGTTGCAGCGCCGCCGTAAGAATAACCCGGTGCTCATCGGTGAGCCGGGGGTTGGTAAAACCGCTATTGTTGAAGGCTTGGCGCAGCGCATTGTGAATGGCGAAGTGCCGGACAGTCTGAAAGAGAAGAAAGTGTTGTCGCTGGATATGGGGGCCCTGATCGCCGGAGCCAAGTTTCGCGGAGAATTTGAAGAGCGTCTGAAAGCGGTTCTGAACGAATTGTCGAAACAGGAAGGTCAGATCATTCTGTTCATCGACGAGCTTCATACCATGGTCGGTGCCGGTAAGGCAGAAGGCTCGATGGATGCGGGCAATATGCTCAAGCCTGCCTTGGCTCGGGGTGAACTGCATTGCGTGGGTGCCACCACCCTGAACGAATATCGGGAGAATATCGAGAAAGACGCGGCCCTGGAGCGCCGATTCCAGAAGGTGCTGGTGAGTGAGCCGACGGAAGAAGACAGTATTGCCATTCTGCGTGGTCTCAAAGAGCGTTACGAGGTGCACCACGGGGTGGAAGTGACAGATAGCGCCATCATTGCTGCGGCCAAACTATCCCATCGGTACATCACCGACCGCCAATTGCCGGATAAGGCGATTGATTTGGTGGACGAAGCGGCCAGTCAGATCCGCATGGAAATGGATTCCAAGCCGGAAGCGCTGGATCGTCTCGAGCGGCGCCTGATCCAGCTCAAGATTGAGCGGGAAGCGCTGAAGAAAGAAACCGATGCGGCATCTAAAAAGCGTTTGGAAGAGTTGTCGTCTGTTATTGGTGATGTCGAGCGTGAGTACGCCGATCTGGAAGAAGTCTGGAACACGGAAAAGGCTGCTCTGCACGGTTCCCAGAAAATCAAAAGCGAGCTGGAGCAAACTCGAATTGATCTGGAAAACGCCCGTCGCAGTGGCGACCTTGGCAAAATGTCGGAATTGCAATACGGCAAGATTCCGGAGCTTGAACGGCAATTGGATATGGCCAGTCAGGCTGAAATGATGGAGATGACGCTGCTACGCAATCGCGTCACCGAGGAAGAAATTGCCGAGATTGTTTCCAAGTGGACCGGTATTCCTGTCTCCAAGATGATGGAAGGCGAGCGCGATAAATTGATGCGCATGGAAGAGGCGTTGCATGGTCGGGTGATTGGTCAGGACGAAGCGGTGGAGGCGGTTTCTAACGCCGTACGCCGTTCTCGCGCTGGCTTGTCGGATCCAAACCGCCCCAACGGTTCCTTCTTGTTCCTTGGGCCGACCGGTGTTGGTAAAACCGAGCTGTGTAAGGCTTTGGCGGCGTTCTTGTTCGATACCGAAGATGCCATGGTGCGTATTGATATGTCCGAGTTCATGGAGAAGCATGCCGTGGCTCGTTTGATTGGTGCGCCCCCGGGCTACGTTGGCTACGAGGAGGGCGGATATCTGACCGAAGCGGTTCGTCGCCGGCCATACTCCGTACTCTTGCTGGATGAAGTGGAGAAGGCGCACCCGGATGTCTTCAACATTCTGTTGCAGGTGCTGGATGATGGTCGTTTGACCGACAGCCAAGGCCGCACGGTGGACTTCCGCAATACGGTGGTGGTGATGACCTCGAACCTGGGCTCCAACATTATTCAGGAGAAAGCCGGGGAAGAGAATTACGAGGCAATGAAATCTGCCGTTATGGAGGTTGTAGGCACCCATTTCCGTCCGGAATTTATCAACCGTGTGGACGACGTTGTGGTGTTCCATCCGCTGGCCGAGAGTCAGATCCAGGGCATCGCTAGCATCCAGATCGAGAATCTGGCAAAACGCCTGAAAGAGCAGGATATAAACCTGGAATTGGGCGAAGACGCTCTGCGTTTGCTGGCCGAGGTAGGCTACGATCCGGTGTATGGCGCGCGGCCGTTGAAGCGTGCGATCCAGCGTTTGATCGAAAACCCGTTGGCGCAGAAGCTTCTGCAGGGCGAGTTTGTGCCGGGCGACACCGTCAAAGCCATAGTGGATGGAAGCGAGCTGACGTTTACGAAAGCATAAGTGCTTCGCCAAAGTTCGGCGTCATAAAAAAGCCAGAGGGTGTGAGCCCTCTGGCTTTTTTGTTTTGGTACCGTTACCGGTCGGTGTTGTTATCCGAGGCCGGGCCGCAGTTCTCTTCTGCAAACGCTTCAAATTTCTCTCGTTGTACGTCGATTTCTTCCGGGCTCAGGTAACGTTGTTCGCCATTCTCTTCAACCCGAATACGCGCGTTGCTACTGATCACCTTCAGGTTGGCTTTGGCGGTTTTACAGTTGGCCTCACGCTGCTTGCGTTTGGCTTCTTCAATCGCGGATTCTTTTTTGCGTTCCGCGGTTGCTTGCTGCTGATCTTCAAGCTGGCTCAGGCGTTCTTGCGGAGACGCTCGGTTCGAACTGGCGTTTCGGCTGGTGCCCGAACGAACGTTCACTTGCTCGGCTGCCTTGCCGGTGGGTTGCCGGTCGCCAAAATGGGTTACGCCGTTGTCGTCTGTCCATTTGTATACTGAACTATCAGCGGCCAGGCCGGGAGTCGCGGCCATCAGAATAGAAAACATCAGTATCTTTCGGTTCATGTCGTTGCCCGTTGTTCGTTTATTGCCTGTCAATAGTGCCACCAGAGCGAGGATTTTTCTTTCGTCTGGTTCAAAACTCTAGCATGGTTATTTTCGCAGTATGGCAGAGAAGCGCATAAAATGGTGCCAATTAAGCCACAACGGCTATTGACAGCAAGTTTCCGGCTGTCAGAATTACCGACTGCCTGAAGATAGGGGTAAATACGGCTCGGCAATCCCGAATAAGTATCCCCCGTTAATCACCACACCGAGTGCGCCATTACTAGGCGGGCGATGGTTGTTGCTAATCTGCAACCCGTTGCTGGCCGTTCTCCGCAACCCTCAGGAGTGCGGCTGGCCAAGAGACAACCTCTAAAGAATTGGTGTGGAGGAGTACGCCGGTACGGCTTTCACAAGAAGCTGGTAAACCGTGGATCCAGGCAACCGGGGCGAATCCCGGCTCATTCACTTGTATAAGAGGGTAGAAAACGTGGAGTTATTGTCTGGTGCCGATATGTTGATCCGGTCCCTTCAGGATGAAGGTATCGAACACGTATACGGCTATCCGGGTGGCGCAGCCCTTCATATTTATGATGCGCTGTTCAGGCAGGATAAAGTCAAACACATTCTGGTTCGACATGAGCAGGCGGCGGTCCATATGGCTGACGGTTATGCCCGTGCAACTGGAAAACCAGGTACCGTACTGGTGACCTCTGGCCCTGGCGCTACCAATACGATTACTGGCATTGCCACCGCTTTTATGGATTCCATTCCTATGGTGGTTCTCTGTGGCCAGGTTGCATCCACCTTGATTGGTGAGGATGCGTTCCAGGAAACCGACATGATCGGTGTGTCTCGCCCTGTGGTTAAACACAACCTCAGCGTCCGGCATCCGGAGGAAATCCCGGAAATTATCCGCAAGGCCTATTACATTGCCTCAACTGGCCGTCCCGGCCCGGTTGTTGTCGATATTCCCAAGGATATGACCGCGCCCAACGAGCGTTTCGAATATTCTTATCCGAAAAAGGTCAAACTGCGCTCGTACAACCCGGCCGTTCGTGGCCACGCCGGGCAAATCAAGAAAGCCGTCGATATGCTAATGGCCGCCAAACGCCCGGTGATCTATGCCGGTGGCGGTGTCATTCTTGGTAAAGCATCCGACCAGTTAACCGAATTGACTCGAAAGCTTGGCTTTCCGATTACCAACACATTGATGGGCATTGGCTGTTACCCGGCAACCGACAAGCAGCATTTGGGCTGGCTGGGTATGCACGGTACCTATGAAGCCAATATGGCCATGCACCATTCGGACCTGATTCTCTGCGTAGGCGCCCGTTTCGATGACCGGGTAACCAATGCGACCGAGAAGTTCTGCCCGGGTGCAAGAATTATCCACATCGATATCGATCCGGCATCGATTTCCAAAACCATTGATGTTGATGTGCCGATTGTTGGACCGGTAGACGCCGTACTCAAAGAAATGCTGGCCTTGGTGAAAGAATCCAAAGAAAAGCCGGAAGCCGATGCGTTGGCCGCCTGGTGGAAGCAGATCGACGAATGGCGTGCGTTTCACGGTATGCGTTACGAAACCAGTCCGGATGTCATCAAGCCGCAAGAAGTGGTTGAGATGCTCTGGAAGCTCACCAATGGTGATGCATTCGTGACCACCGATGTTGGCCAGCACCAGATGTTTACCGCGCAGTATTACAAGTTCGACAAGCCAAACCGCTGGATTAACTCGGGTGGTCTGGGCACGATGGGCTTCGGTTTGCCAGCGGCTATGGGGATCAAACTGACTCACCCTGATGACGAAGTCTTGTGCTTCACCGGCGAAGGCAGTATCCAGATGAACATCCAGGAACTGTCGACCTGTAAACAGTACGATCTTCCGGTCAAGATTATTAACCTGAACAACCAGGCCTTGGGCATGGTGAAACAGTGGCAGGACATGAACTACGAGTCACGCCATTCGCAGTCCTACATGGAATCACTGCCGGACTTCATCAAGCTGGCGGAAGCCTATGGTCATGTGGGCGTGCGCATTGATCGTAAAGAAGACCTTGAGCCCAAGCTGAAAGAAGTTCTGGCGATGAAAGACAAGCTGGTGTTCGTAGACATTTATGTTGACCGTTTTGAGCATGTGTACCCGATGCAAGTTGCCCGTGGTTCGATGAAAGACATGTGGCTCAGCAAGACGGAGAGGGTGTGATCATGCGTCGAATCATTTCTGTATTGCTGGAAAACGAACCGGGTGCACTGTCCCGGGTGGTTGGTCTGTTTTCTCAGCGCAACTACAACATCGAGACGCTCACGGTCGCGCCGACTGAAGATCCGACTCTGTCACGCCTGACCGTCACGACGTCCGGTTCCGACAAGGTTATCGAGCAAATCACTAAACAGCTGAACAAGCTGATTGAAGTGGTTAAGCTGGTGGACCTTACGGAAGGTGCCCACATCGAGCGGGAAATGATGTTGGTAAAATTGAAAGCGACAGGCTCTCAGCGTGCTGAGATCAAGCGCACGGTGGATATCTTTCGTGGCCAGATTGTTGATGTCACCAGCTCGGTTTATACCGTTCAGCTGGCGGGTGATAGCAGTAAGCTCGACGGCTTTATACAGGCAGTTGGCACCTCTGGAATCCTGGAAGTGGTACGTACCGGTGTATCCGGTATCGCGCGAGGCGAAAAGGTGCTCAGCCTCTGATAGGCTGGTAGACAAATCGAATGCCATGGCCGTTCGCGGCCAATACTTATAATAGTTGAGGTTTGAAATGCAGGTTTATTACGATAAAGATTGTGATCTTTCCATCATCCAGGGCAAGAAAGTTGCCATTCTTGGTTTTGGTTCCCAGGGCCACGCACACGCGTGCAACCTGAACGATTCCGGTGTAGACGTTGTTGTAGGTCTGCGTGCAGGTTCTTCTTCTATCGCGAAAGCAGAAGCCTATGGCCTGAAAACCAGTGATGTCGCTTCTGCAGTGGCTTCTGCTGATGTTGTTATGGTGCTGACTCCGGACGAGTTTCAGGCTGAACTGTACCGCGACGAAATCGAGCCGAACCTGAAGCAGGGTGCTACTCTGGCCTTCGCTCACGGTTTTGCTATCCACTACAACCAGATCGTTCCTCGTAAAGATCTGGACGTAATCATGGTTGCTCCGAAAGCGCCCGGCCACACTGTACGTACCGAGTTCACCAAAGGCGGTGGTATTCCTGATCTGATCGCAGTTTTCCAGGATGCTTCCGGCAACGCCAAGAACGTTGCTCTGTCCTACGCCAGCGGTGTGGGTGGTGGTCGCACCGGTATCATCGAAACCACGTTCAAAGACGAAACCGAAACCGACCTGTTCGGTGAGCAGGCTGTTCTGTGTGGTGGTGCGGTTGAGCTGGTTAAAGCCGGTTTCGAAACCCTGACCGAAGCAGGCTACGCTCCGGAAATGGCGTACTTCGAGTGTCTGCACGAGCTGAAGCTGATTGTAGACCTGATGTACGAAGGCGGTATCGCCAACATGAACTACTCCATCTCTAACAACGCTGAGTACGGCGAGTACGTAACTGGCCCAGAGGTGATCAACGACGAGTCCCGCGCAGCGATGCGTAACGCTCTGAAGCGCATCCAGAGTGGCGAGTACGCCAAGATGTTCATTTCTGAGGGCGCCCTGAACTACCCGTCAATGACTGCGCGTCGTCGTGAAAACGCCGCTCACGAAATTGAAGTGGTTGGCGAAAAGCTGCGTTCTATGATGCCGTGGATTTCCGCGAACAAAATCGTGGACAAAGATAAGAACTGATCCGGAATTTCCGGTACGGTTTGAAAGCGCGGCCCTAGTGGCCGCGTTTTTCGTATATACTCCGCACAAATGCTTTCCGGAGTTGAAGGAATGACAGAACAGAATACATCGACAAACAAGACCGACCCCCATCTGGCTGCTGAAGCAGAAATCGAAGCTGGGGAGGTGGTGGAAGAAGAAGTGGTTGAGGGCGCAAAGGTCCGGCGTAAAGGTATATTTTTACTACCCAACGCCCTGACGACGGCATCGCTGTTTTCGGGCTTTTATGCCATCGTTTCTGCCTCGAACGGCGTGTTCGATAATGCCGCTATCGCGATATTCGTTTCCATGATTCTTGACGGTCTTGACGGTCGGGTCGCGCGGATGACCAATACCCAGAGCAAATTTGGCGAAGAATACGACAGCTTGGCCGATATGGTTGCTTTCGGCGTGGCGCCGGGGTTAGTGGCGTTTTTCTGGTTGCTAAATGGCATGGGCAAGTTAGGTTGGGCTGTCACCTTCATCTATGTGGCTGGCGCGGCGCTGCGACTCGCGCGATTCAATACCCAGATTGGCTCTGTCGACAAGAAGTACTTTGTGGGGTTGGCCAGCCCGGCTGCTGCGGCCTGTGTAGCAGGGTTGGTCTGGAGCTTTCACGCCTTTGAGCCGGCCGCCTGGCTGACGGCGCTCACCATGATCGTTGTGGGTGGGACCGGTGTACTGATGGTCAGCAATATTCTGTACCGCAGCTTTAAAGATCTGGATTTGCGGGGCAGGGTGCCTTTTGCTGCGATCCTCTTGGTCGTGCTCATCTTTGTGGTGATTGCGCTGGATCCGGCGACTGTGTTGTTCTCCGCATTTTTGATCTACGCGGCCTCTGGCCCAGTAAGAGCTTTGTTTCGCCGCAAAGGCAAGCGTGCATAACTGAGCAATCATTCCCGCCCATTGGTATTGGGCGGGAATTTCTCCGGAAAAGTGTGGTCTACTGATAGAACAGCGACATCTGGAGCCTGCTAATGCATTTCAAGAAGCGCCCGTCCTGGGCTATCTCCGAATCTGAAGTCACGCCTGAATCTGTCTACCTGAATCGTCGTAAATTTATGTCGGGCGTTGCCGTATCCGCCGCCGCGATGGCTGCACCCGGGCTCGTTTGGGGCAGTCAGCATGACAACTTATCCGCCTTGACCTATCGAAAAGCGGATACCTACGCGCCGAACGAAGACCTTACTCCGTATAAAGACGTTATTCGTTACAACAACTTCTATGAGTTTGGGCCGGGCAAGGAAGACCCATCTCGCCATGCCGATCAGTTGGTGGTTGATCCTTGGTCTATCAATGTTGAAGGCGAGTGCGCGCGGCCCGGACGTTATGCGCTGGAAGACCTGCTGCAACCGCATAGCTATCAAGAGCGTATCTATCGGCTCAGGTGTGTTGAGGCTTGGTCGATGGTGATCCCGTGGGTGGGTATTCCCTTGGCGGATGTACTGGCGCAGCTGGAGCCGACATCTAAGGCGAAGTACGTGTATTTCGAAACTCTGGAACGCCCCGAGCAAATGCCGGGACAGCGCTCTGTGTTCAGTACGATCGACTGGCCCTATCGGGAAGGGTTGAGGATGGACGAGGCCATGAACGAGTTGTCGTTCCTCGCAGTTGGTTTGTATGGTCGCGAGCTACCGAATCAGAACGGAGCGCCCATTCGCTTGGTGGTGCCCTGGAAGTATGGGTTCAAAAGTATCAAGTCGATTGTCCGGATTCGGTTTATGGAAGAGCAGCCGAAAACCAGTTGGGAAATGATTGCCCCGGATGAATATGGCTTCTACGCCAATGTAAATCCGGAAGTTGATCATCCGCGCTGGAGCCAGAAGCGAGAGCGGAGGCTGCCGTCTGGCATTTTCAGTCCGAATTGGCGAGAAACGAAAAAGTTCAATGGATACGGTGAGCAGGTAGCGCACCTGTACAAGGGCATGGATTTGGCGAAGTACTATTGATGTTGGTTCATTGGAGTCAGGCGACCACTCTGCGTGTGGTGAAGGTAACGCTTTTTCTAGCGGCCTTGGTTCCGTTGTTCGTGTTAACTCAGCGAATAGTGATGGGTGATTTGGGGCCGGATCCCGCTCAGGCGATTACCGAAAGCTTGGGTAAAGCGGCGTTTCAGTTGCTATTGGCGACTTTGTTGATGACCCCTCTGCGAAAGCTGACCGGTTGGGCGGGGTGGATACGTTGTCGGCGAATGCTTGGATTGTTTGCTTTCTTCTATGCCGTGCTGCATGTGTTGGCTTTCTTGCAGTTGATCTTAGGGTGGGGGGATTTATGGGCGACCTTCACTCGCCGCCCATACATCATCATGGGCGCTGCGGGGTTTCTTTTGCTGGTGCCTCTGGCGCTGACCTCAACGCAAAAGATGATGAAAAGAATGGGGCGAAGCTGGAAGCCGTTACATCGACTTATCTATCTGTCATCTATCTGTGTATGGCTGCACTTTCTCTGGCAAGCAAGAAGTGACGTATTGGAGATGGTGATTTACGGCGTTGTGTTGTTGGTTTTGCTGTTGGTTCGGGCATATTGGTTTGGGGTGTCTTCACTCGTCCCTTTGAAAAAGGCCTGAATTCGCCGGTTAATTGATCGTTCTGCTTGTGTTTTGATCAGGCGAGTAGGTGGAAACCGAAGAGTGGTGAATTTTCTTCAGAAAGCCTGTTGACTCCTAAGCTGGGCTCTGTAGAATGCGCATCTCGCTTGAGGGGCTGGCCGCTAAACACGGTCAGCAACGAAGCGGTAACTGCTTGAAAGTTCTGAAGAAAACGTTTTAAA